>Ga0209570_1000768_pt1 | contig 26633 bp, 26 predicted proteins | sample EBPBio172007_DNA_FD_185861 | JGI IMG/M metagenome (GOLD analysis project Ga0209570, IMG submission 185861) | Wastewater treatment Type I Accumulibacter community from EBPR Bioreactor in Madison, WI, USA - Reactor 1_9/17/2007_ DNA (SPAdes)... | ecosystem: Engineered > Bioreactor > EBPR >... | reverse complement strand
GGCAGCATCCTCGTCAGTACCGCCGCCTTCCGTTCCGGTGGATATGCCAAACCCCTCATCCTCTCCCGCCCGCCTCAGCATACACTTCCAGTTTCAGAACCGGTGACAACTACCCTGACAGAGGGGGCCTCTGAGCTTTTCGAAAGGGCCGCTTGGTCTTGCTAGGCGCTCAATGTTCCCTTAGCTCGATCTGTATCGCCGCAGGAGTTGTGCATTGATCGCTACAATAATGGTCGATGCCGACATGAATACGGCGCCGACTGCAGGTGTCATGAGGAAGCCGGTGCCGAACGTGATGCCAGCAGCCATTGGAATGGCAAATGCGTTGTATCCGGTCGCCCAGATCAGGTTCTGCACCATTTTCGAATACGTCGCTCGGGACAGGCCAAGAATGGCCTCCACATCCCGTGGGTCAGACCGCACCAGGACCACGTCGGCGGATTCCACGGCGACATCCGTGCCCGCACCAATGGCAATTCCAAGATCGGCTTCGACGAGCGCCGGCGCGTCGTTCACCCCGTCTCCAACCATTGCGACCTTCAGACCCCTGGCGCGAAGTTCTTTCACGCGGGCCGCTTTCTGCTCCGGGAGAACCTGTGCGAAATATTCAGCGAGGCCGAGTTCTGCAGCGACCGATTTCGCGACCCCCTCCGCGTCTCCCGTCATCATGATGGACCTGACACCCCTTGCCTTGAGACGCGCGACGACATCACGCGATTGCGTGCGCACGATGTCGGCCAGGGCCAGCAACGCATAGGGCTGGCCGCCCACCTCCAGCACCACGACGGTCTTGCCTGCCTCCTCCAGCAGACCAAGGCGGGGGTCGGTTACAGGCCTGTCCTGCCGCCGGAGATGACCGGGGCTGACAATCGCGATTTCCCGCCCGTCCACGCGCGCCGTGACGCCCGCACCCGTGATGCTCTGCAAGCCTTCCGGGGCAGGATATTCAATGCCACGGGCTTTTGCTGCGGCGACAATTCCCGTGGCGATTGGATGCTGCGACTGGCTTTCAACCGATGCCGCCAAACGCAAGGCGGTCGTCTCGTCGCCATCTTGCAGCAACACCAGATCGCTCACGCCGAATCTGCCTTCAGTCAGGGTGCCGGTCTTGTCAAAGACCACGGCATTCAGATCCCGCGCACGCTCAAAGGCGCCACGATCGCGGATCAGCAGTCCGTTGCGCGCCGCCAGCGACGTCGAGACGGCCACGACAAGCGGCACGGCAAGGCCGAGCGCATGCGGACAGGCGATGACCATGACTGTCACCATCCGCTCAAGGGCAAAGGTGGCCCCCGCCCCGACCGCATACCAGTAACCGAACGATCCAAGGCCGACGGTGATGGCAATCCAGGTCAGGATAGTTGCGGCGCGCGAAGCCAGATCCTGTGTGCGCGAGCGGCTGTCCTGTGCCGCTTTCACCATGGCGATGACCTGCGACAGGTAGGTTGCCTCGCCCGTTGCCTTCACCACGATGGTGACGGCACCTTCACCATTTACCGCACCGCCGATGACAGCCTCGCCGGCAGACCGCGTGACAGGTTTCGATTCCCCGGTCAGCATGGCCTCGTTGAAGGATGATGTGCCTTCGATGATCTTTCCATCGACCGGCACCTTGGCACCGGGGCGGATCACGACCCGGTCGCCGGCGATCAGGGCCGCGACGGGCACGTCCTCCGTTCCACCGTCCGCGGTGACCCGCAGTGCGGTATCGGGCAGCAGGCGTACCAGTTCCTCCAAAGCGCGAGAAGCGCCGAGGACGGACCTCATCTCAAGCCAATGTCCCAAAAGCATGATCGTGACGAGCGTGGCCAGTTCCCAATAGAACGGCTCTCCGCCGGGCAGTCCCAGCGTGACGGCAGCCGAGTAGAAATAGGCTGTCGAGATGGCAAGCGCGACCAGCGTCATCATGCCCGGACGACCACTGCGGATTTCTGGAAGCGCCCCTTTCAGGAAAGGCCAGCCGCCCCAGAAATAGATGATCGAAGACAGGGCCAGCGCGACCCACTCTTCGCCGGCAAACAGGGGTGCCATCCCCTGCCCCGTGAAGTTCCGCACCATCGGCGACAGCACCAAGACCGGGACGGTCAGGACGAGGCATACCCAGAACCGGCGGCGGAAATCGGCCACCATGTCGCCGTGTCCTGCGTGGGCACTACCCCCCTGTGGCGCATGCCCCATCGAGGTGTGATCAACTGAGGGCTTGGCACCATGACCCATCCCGGCATGGTCCATTCCGGCGTTCGGCGGGTGGTTGTCCGGTTTCTGCGCGCTGTTGGCCATCGAACCGAACTCCTTTGCGTCCCGGATTAACAGGCGGCGCGGCCGATCCCGACCGCGCCGCTCAAGGTCATCCCGGGCTTACATGCCCTTGGTGGCGAGAAAGGCCTTGAGCGTAGCGATCTCGGATTCCTGCGCCGCAATGATCGCCTCCGCCAGCTTGCGCATTTCGGGGTCCTTGCCGAATTCAAGCTGGATCTTCGCCATGTCAATGGCGGCCTGATGGTGAGGAATCATGCCCCGGGCGAAATCGATATCCGGGTCGCCGGTATAGGGCACCATCATGTCGGCCATCATCTTGTCCATCGCGGCAGCGTTGGCGACGGTAGCCGGGTCATTGGCGAGTTCCGGGGGTATCAGGGTCGCATGGCTCATCATGCCCATATCCCCCATGCCCATGCCACCCATGTTGGAGTGGTCCATGCCCTCCATGGTTTGCTGGGCGAATGCGATTCCGCTGACAACAGCAACTGCAGCAATAGACAGCGCGAGAGTACGTTTGTTCATTCAGATTTTCCTTCGATGATTATGCTTTGTCAGGCAGGCGCGTAGCCGACCTCGGTCAGCGCAGCGACCAACCGATCGCGAGAAGCCGCTGATTTCACTTCGACCTTGTGCGAGGCCGGATCTGCGGTCACCTCAGCGGAGGGGTCCACCGACTGGATCGCCTTGGTGACGCTGCGCGCGCAGCCGCCGCAGGTCATGTTTTCGATGTGGAACTGCATGAGTGTCTCCTTTGGACAGTCGCCTCATGCACTTTGATATGGGCCTTCCCACCGTTGTAAGGTCAAGAGAACAATTCCGTGATCATACAAATTGAAATCAGGGCTTGACCTTACCATCATGGGAAGCCCTATCTCAGTCAGCGGAGTAACTCGCCACCGGAGTGCCGCGATGAACATACAAGCCCCTCAACACGCCACTGCAGACCTTGGCAGGATCGTGATCGACGTCGAGGGCATGACCTGCGCATCTTGTGTCGGGCGCGTTGAACGCGCACTGCAGGCTGTCCCCGGGGTAAAAACTGCAGCCGTCAACCTCGCGACGGAACGGGCAGAAATCATCGGACCGGACCTAGACCGGTCGGCTCTGGTCAAGGCAATCGAGGACGCGGGCTATGATGTGCCAACGCGTCCCGTCGATATCGTCATCGAGGGGATGACCTGCGCCTCCTGCGTGGCACGGGTAGAGCGGGCGTTGAAGACGGTGCCCGGTGTGACCGCAGCCAATGTCAATCTGGCCACGGAACGCGCCACGGTCACCGGAACGGCGGACCTTGCCTCCCTGATCGGCGTCATCGCGGATGCGGGTTACGAGGCGCGAGCAGCGGCCGAAACCGCCATCATGTCGGAAGAGTCCGCGGCGAGGAAAACGGGCGAGGAAGCCGCATTGAGGCGCGATGTGCTTTTTGCTGCGGCTCTGACGCTGCCGGTGTTTGTCCTCGAGATGGGATCGCATCTGTTCATGTGGGTCCACATGGCGGTGATGAACAGCATTGGCATGCAGAACAACTGGTACATTCAGTTCGCCTTGACGACCGTGGTCCTCCTTGGTCCTGGCCTCAGGTTTTACCGCAAGGGGTTTCCTGCCCTGGCGCGTCTGGCTCCTGACATGAACAGCCTGGTCGCGGTCGGAACGTTGGCTGCCTTCGGTTATTCCCTCGTGGCAACCTTTGCCCCCGGAATCCTGCCCCCAGGCACCCAAAATGTCTATTACGAGGCGGCGGCAGTCATCGTCACATTGATCCTCCTTGGTCGTCTACTTGAAGCTCGCGCCAAAGGCCGGACCTCAGAGGCGATCAAGCGGCTGGTCGGACTTCAGGCCAAGACCGCCCGTGTTCTTCGCAATGGCGGCCTTGTCGAAGTGCCGGTCGCCGAAGTCCGCCCGGGCGATGTCGTTGAAGTCCGCCCTGGCGAGCGGGTGCCGGTCGACGGCGAGGTCACGACGGGCGCCAGCTGGATCGACGAAAGCATGATCTCGGGCGAGCCCGTGCCGGTCGAGAAGGCACAGGGCAGCACCGTGACCGGTGGCACAGTAAACCAGACCGGTGCGTTCAGTTTCCGGGCGACGGCGGTGGGCGAGGCCACGATGCTGGCGCAGATCATCCGCATGGTCGAAGCCGCGCAAGGCGGCAAGCTGCCGATCCAGGCGCTGGTCGACCGCGTGACGATGTGGTTCGTTCCCGTCGTCATGGCGCTTGCCGTGCTGACCTTCGCCGTCTGGCTGATCTTCGGGCCTGATCCGGCCCTGACCTTTGGCCTGGTCAACGCCGTCGCCGTCCTCATCATTGCCTGTCCCTGCGCCATGGGTCTGGCCACGCCAACGTCGATCATGGTCGGCACCGGGCGTGGTGCCGAGATGGGCGTGCTCTTCCGCAAGGGCGAGGCCCTGCAGGCCTTGCAGAGCGTCAAGGTGGTCGCGTTGGACAAGACCGGTACCCTGACCGAGGGCAAGCCGCGCCTGACCGACATGGCGCTGGCACCGGGCTTCGACCGCGCCGCAGTGCTGGCCGTGGTGGCGGCTGTCGAAGCGAAGTCCGAGCATCCGATCGCCCGCGCCATTGTCGCGGCGGCCGAAGCCGAGGGCCTGATCCTTCCTGAGGTCACTGCCTTCGATTCCGTCACCGGTTTCGGTGTCATGGCGGCGGCGGGCGGACAGCGGGTCGACGTCGGCGCCGACCGCTACATGGTCAAGCTCGGCCTCGATGTCTCCGGCTTCGGCGACACTGCGACCCGGCTCGGCGACGAGGGCAAGTCACCGCTCTATGCCGCGATCGACGGCAAACTTGCTGCAATCATCGCCGTTGCGGACCCGATCAAGGAAACCACGCCGCAGGCGATCCAGGCATTGCACCGGCTGGGGCTGAAGGTTGCCATGATCACCGGCGACAATGGCCGCACGGCGAACGCCATCGCCCGCCAGCTTGGCATCGACGAAGTGGTGGCCGAGGTGCTGCCCGACGGCAAAGTCGCTGCGGTGAAACGTCTGAAGGCACTGGGCGCGCTGGCCTATGTCGGCGACGGGATCAACGATGCGCCCGCCCTGGCCGAAGCGGATGTGGGCCTTGCCGTCGGAACCGGCACCGACATTGCCATCGAAGCGGCGGACGTCGTACTTATGTCGGGCAGGCTGACTGCCGTCTCGGATGCCATCGCACTTTCCAAGGCCACGATGCGAAACATCCGCCAGAACCTGTTCTGGGCCTTCATCTACAACGCCATGCTGATCCCGGTTGCCGCAGGCGCACTCTGGCCCGCCTTCGGTATCCTGCTGTCGCCGATCTTTGCCGCCGCTGCGATGGCGCTGTCGTCGGTCTTCGTTCTTGGCAATGCGCTGCGACTGCGGCGCTTTGCACCTTCAATCGCCGCGTAAGGAGGCCCTGAGATGAACATCGGTGAAGCTTCAAAATCTTCGGGCGTTTCCGCCAAGATGATTCGCTACTATGAGTCGATCGGGCTCATCCCGGAAGCAGGAAGGACGGTAGCAGGATATCGCGTCTACACGATGACCGATGTTCAGCTACTGCGCTTCATCCGAAGGGCGCGGGACTTGGGTTTTTCCGTCGAGAAGATCGAAGAGTTGCTGGCGCTCTGGCAGGATCGTTCGCGGCAGAGTGCCGATGTGAAACAGATTGCCCTTCAGCAGATCGCCGGTCTTGAAGTTCGAATTCGTGAAATGCAGGCAATGATGGACACGCTTCGTCATCTGGCAGATGCGTGCTGCGGCGATCACCGCCCGGACTGTCCGATCCTTGCCGACCTCGTGAATGGCCCCGATCATGGCAGCGGAGCGCGCGAGGAAGATCAACAATCCGCGCCCCGCTCCGGCAAGGCTGCCGGACTTCAAGCGCATTGACATTCTGCGGCGTGCGCATGATCGTGATTTTGTTTGGTGTTCATGGGATGCAGAAGCCCCGAACTCAATCGGGAATGAGGAAGGGCGGGCCCAGTTGCGGCGCCCGATACCTGAGCCGCCCCCGCGACTGTATGCGGTAGTGGCCCTTGGATATGCCACTGGGCAACTGCCCGGGAAGGCGAAGGGTTGCAGTGACCGTGAGCCAGGAGACCGGCCAGACAGGAGACTTAACCCCAATCCCGTCGGGTGTGATGAGCGGAGAGACATCATGTCTGCCACCACTCTTTCCACCGCGTCCGTACAGCACGCAGGTCTGGTTCGGCCCATCCTGACCAGTGCTGTCCTTGGTGTGTTTCTCATCTTTGCGGCAGGTTTCGCCTCTTCAGATGCGCTGCATGCCGCAACACATGATACCCGCCACGCCACCGGCTTTCCCTGCCACTGACAGATCGGGTTAGCTGACATGACGAAGTCCCTGCTGTCCGGCGGGGTGATTGCTGGTGCCGTTACGGGCCTCGCGGTTGCCTTTTTGCAGTTTTTTCTGATCCAGCCACTTATCATCGAAGCCGAGCGATACGAGACCGGCGAACTTGTCCTGATGGGGGTGGCGCAAGATGACCCCTCGGGATCGAGTGGCGATCCTGTCCTGCCTGCGCACAATACCGACGACGCTGACGAAGAGGTTGGTATCGTCGTGCGAAACGGCCTGACGGTCCTGACTTTGGTCTTGACCTGGTCAGGCTTTGGCCTGGTCGCGGGAGCTGCTCTTGCGACACACCGTGCCCTGTGGGGTCCACACAGCATTTCTGTGCCCGCGCTCGCCCTTTCCGGCTTCGCTGCATTCGCCCTGTCACCTAGCTTGGGACTGCCACCGGAGTTGCCAGGCATGCAGGCCGCTGATCTGTCGGACAGGCAAATCTGGTGGGTCATGACGGCGGCGGCGACGGTGGCGGGGCTTTTCTTCTTAAGCGGGGTCAAGTCCCGGCTAGGGCGTCTCGCAGGGCTTGCTCTGATGGTGGCCCCCCACCTTCTCGGGGCACCGCAGCCACCCGCTTCCGTCCCGGTCATTCCTCCGGATCTGGCCGCGCTCTACAGTGCCCAGGTACTCGGTCTGAGCCTGATCGGCTGGCTTGCTCTCGCATCCCTTCTCTTCCGATTGATGCCGGAAGACGGGCGAGAGCAACCTATTGTGGTCGCAGAAGCTGTTGACACCCGTTGAAAGAGCAGTCGGAATGTCCCACGCGATCCGTTTTGGCGGTGATCCGATCATCGCCCTTCACATCTTGAACCGCACGATGACGTCGAGGAGAACTTTTTCGGGTGGCTGACGCCCGACGCCTGTGCAGAGCTGTCAGTCCGTAGCGCGCCACATCCGATACCGTCCCTGCCCCGTTACCTCGCGGATCAAACCCCGCTCCTCCATCTAGGCGAGGTTGCGCTGGACGCCGGCGCGGCTGGCAACGGTCAGCACCTCGGCCATAGGGGCTGAGGCGAGAGGCCATTGAGTCAGCATGGCGCGCAAGGTCGGGGGGGTTCTGCCCGAGAGCGGAGCCTTCGCGGTTTCTGCCCGCTCTGACCATTCCTCAGTATCGTCGAGGTGCCGCATCGCTGTAAGGCATTCCATCTCCAGTCCCTCGAGTTAGAGCCAACGGCAGCAGACCGAACGCAACGGCCCCCGCTGGAGCCGTTGCGATGTCCAACTGTCTAGGGGGCTTTCATTTCTGCATAGTCCCCGGCAGTCCGCAAACTCATAGTCACTGGGGCGTCGGTGCGGTTGCGCCAGAACCAGCCATGATTCCCAGTGAACGCGGCAGTCAGTTCGCCGGCTTGTTCAGGCACGCCGCGCCCGGTGTCGTAGCTGATCTTCTGTCCGCTTCCGTCGCCATGGGTGTCATAGTTCACGACAGCGCCGTTTGCGGTCCATTCGAAGCGTGCGGTCTGGCCTTCCTGCATGACCAGCTTCACCTCGATGCCTTCGCCAGGGGCCAGCGTATAGTTCACCTGGTCACGCCATTCCGACGTGATCGCTTCGGCAACCGCCGCTTCGACGGCTGGCTCAATCGCGGCTGCTTCGGCCGCAGGCACTGGGTTTGCCTCCGTATCTTCGACCGCCGGGGCACTCTCAGGCACAGATTCTGTCGCAACGGGTTCCGGTGCGGGTTGCGGTTCCGGTTCCACGACGACCAGCTCCTCTGCTGGCGCACTTTCGAAGGCGGGCGCGGGAAGGTCGATCGCTGGCGCGCCGATGATAGCCCCAATGGCCAACAATTGCGCTTCCATCCGGTCCAACCGAGCCGTCACGGCGGGGTCAAGTGTGATGACCGGTGCTGCGGCCGCTGCAGCATCGTCGGCCGCCGCTTCGTCGAAGAGCTGCTGCTTGATCTGACCCATTTCAGTCAACCCAAGCATGCCTCCCAGACCAGTCGCGTCAACGCCGTATTCTGCCGGCAGGTAGAAGATCGTCAGGACGGCCAGGGCAGCGGCCCCCGAGATGACGGTCGACCGGATCAGTCCGCCTGACGTCGCCTCGACGCCTCGGACGTGTCCGGCCTGATCGTGCATAGAAGTCTGCGGCCCAGGCGCACGCTCTGCACGAAGAGGAGTTTGTGCTGCACGACCGATATCAAAACGTTGTTGCATTTCAGTTTTCTCCTCTCATGCCATCGCCAGCCCGATGAGCTGGAAGCCCATCAGATAGAAGCCAAGGCCCATCATGATCACGTTCACAGTGTAGGCTTGCCGCCCGAAGGCCGGCATCGCGCGCCAGCGGTTCATAAACACCAGGATTGCTGCAAGGGCGGTCAGCTGACCGATCTCGACTCCCACATTGAAGGCGAGAAGGTTGACCAGCAGGCCATCCGGCGAAATGTCGTAGTCTAGGATTTTCGACGACAGACCAAAGCCGTGCAAGAAGCCGAAAATCAGCGTTGCCGCCTTTGTATTCGGTTGCACTCCGAACCATCGCTGGAACGCGCCTAAGTTATCGAGCGCTTTGTAAACGACCGAAAACCCGATGATTGCGTCGATGATGTAGCTGTTGATCCCGAAGTTGAACCAGACACCGGCAAGCATCGTTGTTGAGTGGCCGATGGCAAACAGGGTGACGTAGATTCCGATTTCCTTCATCCCGTAAAGGAAGAAGATCACGCCAAAGAGGAAGAGTATGTGGTCATATCCTGTCACCATGTGCTTGGCGCCAAGGTAAAGGAACGGGATGATCTGCGGTCCGGTGATTTCCTGAATATAGCCTTTGTCGCCAAGTGTGACGGCGTGGGCGAGTGCCGCTTCTGCCCAAAGAAGCGTTATTGCGATTGTGGCAAGCAGGACCATGACCCTTAACGGGCCGTGATCCGCAAACCACGAGGTTTGCGTCCTATGACTCATGGTTGTTTCCTTGAAGAGGTGTCTCGAAAGGTTGACGCCGCAAACGGCGGCAGGTCAGACGTCGAGACGCGGGGGCCTTCGTGGCCCACCCCGGTCAAGTCCAGATGCGAAAGATGCTTCGATGTACAGGTCGTCGGCCTCTTCGTCCGGGATCGGATGTTCAGCCCGCGGGATCACTGCGAAGCTTTGATGCTCATGGTCCGTTGCATCATGGGAAGCGGACCCGTCGCCACTGAAGTCGTGTGAGTGACCATGAGCGAGATCCTCGGCCGCAGCTGCCACTGCCTCGGCATAGGCACCCGGGCCATGAGTCGTGATTGTGAACAGCGGCGCGATGAGCAAGGCGCAGATAACAGCAACGGACCAGAAAACTCTGGCCCAGACTGGTCTTGTTCCCAATTGCGCACTTTTGCCCGACACGCCTGCTCGCCTATTGACGTTTTTTCCCTCTCCCGAGGTTTCCAAATCCTTACAGCAACATCGAAAACGCATCAAGGCGACCGCTGCAAATTGAGCATCTGGGGTCGGTGAAAGCCTCATGGCCTGAAGTCGACCCTTGCAATGTGAGTTGGTCGGCCCTAGTGGTATCCCCTCCAGGGGGATAGGATCATGACGAGCGACGCACACACCCACACCGGTCATCCCGAAATCATCAAGCGCTTGCGCCGCGCCGACGGGCATTTGCGCTCCGTGATCCAGATGCTCGAACAGGATAGACCCTGTCTCGACATCGCCCAGCAGCTTCTCGCTGTAGAGAAAGCCATCGTTCAGGCCAAGAAGGCGCTCATCCACGATCACATCGACCATTGCCTCGATGCGATCGCAGAGCCGTTGGCCAAAGGCGACCGGGCGCAGATCGACGAGTTCAAGTTGATCGCCAAGTACCTGTGAAAGGGACACCACATGAAATCGTTATTGTCTTGGCTCGGATATGGGGACGGCGACCACGTTCTTGGTGGCCACGGACACGGCCATTCCGGGGGGCATGACCATGGGAGCGGGGGGCATGGTCACACGCACGGTGTGATCGACCCGACCATCGCCACCACGAGCCGCGGTATCTGGGCGATAAAATGGTCGTTCGTGCTCCTGGCATTGACCGCGGCGGCACAGATGATCGTGGTCCTAATCTCGGGCTCGGTCGCCCTGCTTGCCGATACGATTCACAATATCGGGGATGCGGTCACCGCGATTCCGCTCTGGATCGCCTTCATGCTGGCGCGCCGCAAGCCTTCGCGCACCTTTACCTACGGCCTGGGCCGGGTCGAGGATCTTGCCGGGCTGTTCATCGTGGCGATCATTCTCTTTTCGGCCATCGTCGCGGGCTACCAATCGATCTTGCGCCTCATTGACCCGCAACCCATCACGCATCTTGGCTGGGTCTTGGCTGCCGGTGTCATCGGGTTTTTCGGCAACGAGGCGGTCGCCATTTTTCGCATCCGCGTAGGGCGCGAAATCAATTCGGCCGCCCTGATCGCCGATGGCTATCATGCCCGCACCGACGGCTTTACCAGCCTCGCCGTCGTTCTGGGAGCCCTCGGTGTCTGGATGGGATTTCCGCTGGCCGATCCGATTGTTGGATTGGTGATCACGGCAGCCATCTTCATGATTGTCTGGCAATCCGCACGGGCCGTGCTGACCCGCATGCTGGATGGCGTTGAGCCGGACATCCTGAACGAAATCGATCACGTCGCCGAGCATGTCGCAGGGGTGCAGCGTGTTCATGCGGTTCAGGCGCGCTGGCTGGGCCACCGGCTGCACGCAGAAATGTCCGTCCAGATCGATGAGACATTGCCCCTGGCTAACGCGTTGCGGATCGTTGATCACATGCGGACGGAACTCTTCGCACATCTGCCGGTCCTGTCGCAGGTCTCGATCCGGATCGAAGCGCCAGCTCATGACAGCACCGGTCATGCTGCCGCGCCGCACCATTCTGACGCACATTCGCACCACCATGCGCCAGAACCGTTCCGGTTCGAAACCGGGCTTGCTGCGGGTCTGGTAGAGATTGTGGATACGCCAGGTGGTGAAAGAATGCGCCTAACGCTGGCGCGGCACGTCGAGGGACTATCGGCAAAGGTGGTGATTGATCGCCCCGATGGCCCGGAAGTTCTGGAGCTTATGCCGAACATGGACAACCACCACAGCTTGACCAGCCATGCCGTGCCTGCCGAGCCACATGAGTTCAACGCAACGCTCGTGTTGACCGCGAGTAACACATCCGAAACCCTTCCGTTCCGCATGGTGGAGCCGGACGGGCATCACCATTGAAAGCCACACATGCTTGGAACATTGAAAAACCCGACCTTTCGCCACCTCTTTGCCGCACAGATCGTGGCGTTGGTGGGCACAGGTCTTGCGACCGTGGCACTTGGTCTTCTGGCTTGGAAGCTCGCAGGTGACAACGCGGGTGCCGTGCTCGGCACCGCCCTGGCCATTAAGATGGTGGCCTATGTCACGCTGGCCCCGGTAGCGGCCGCCATCGCCGAACGCTTGCCGCGCCGGGCCTTTCTGGTGGCACTGGACCTGATCCGCGCGGGCGTCATCGCCTGCCTGCCTTTCGTTGACCAGGTCTGGCAGATTTATGTGCTGATCTTTTTCCTCCAAGCCGCCTCGGCTGGATTCACGCCTGCCTTCCAGGCGGTGATCCCGGATGTCTTGAAGGATGAAGACGACTATACCAACGCTCTTTCGCTGCTACGTCTGGCCGAGGATCTGGAACAACTCGCCTCGCCCATGATCGCGGCGCTTCTCCTGACCGTGGTCAGTTTTCCGGTGCTGTTCGCCGGCACCGTGGTGGGCTTTGTCGCCTCTGCCCTTTTGGTGGTCACAGCGCGCTTGCCGGGTCGGGCGCAAGTCGAACCCGGTCATTTCTGGGCCGATGTGACCAAGGGCATCCGCATCTACACCCGAACGCCGCGCCTGCGCGGTCTGATGGTGATGGAGGCAGCCGTCGCTGCCGCCGGTGCGATGGTCTATGTGAACACCGTGGTTCTGGTGCAGGCCCGGCTGGGTTTGGGCGAGGAATCCGTGGCGCTGGCCTTCGCGGGTTTTGGCGCGGGGTCGATGCTGGCGGCGTTCCTTCTGCCCCGCATCCTTGACCGGCTGGCGGACCGCCCGGTGATGATCGGAGGCGCCGCCCTGATGGTCGCGGGTGTGGCGCTGGTGCCTCTGGTGGGCAGCCTTCCCGTGCTGATCGCGCTTTGGGCGGTTATAGGCTTTGGCTTTTCGCTGACGCAGACGCCCATTGGCCGCATCATCAACCGTTCCGCGCGCGAAGCTGACCGGGGCGCTGTGTTTGCCGCGCAGTTCGCGCTGTCGCATGCCTGTTGGCTGGTGACCTATCCGCTGGCGGGCTGGATCGGCGCAGGGGCGGGGCTGACGGCTGCGGCCCTCGTTCTTGCCGGGATCGGCTCGCTAGGGCTTGTGGCCGTGTTGCGCATCTGGCCGACGCAGGACGCCAGTGAAATGGCGCACGACCACCCGGACCTGCCACCTGATCACCCGCATCTGGCCGAACATGGGCCCCATCACGCTCATACCTTCGTAATCGACGATCTGCACCGCCGCTGGCCACGCGCGGCCTGATCATGATCGAGCTTGGTGGTTTGTTTCTGGCAGCCTTTGCCGCCGCCACGCTGATCCCTGCACAGTCCGAGGGGGTGCTGGTTGCTTTGATCCTTTCAGCGAACCAACCGGTCTGGCTGCTTCTGTTGGTTGCAACTGTCGGCAACGTGCTCGGCTCTGCTGTGAACTGGGCGATGGGTAGGTTTCTTATCCGCTTTGCCGGCCGCCGCTGGTTTCCAGCATCCGTAACGCAGATCGATAAGGCCACAGGCTGGTATGCGCGTTGGGGACATTGGAGCTTGTTGGCCTCGTGGGTTCCCGTGATCGGCGATCCCTTAACCCTTGTCGCGGGCGTGCTGCGCGAACCATTCGGGCGATTCTTGCTGATAGTTGCCTTGGCCAAAGGCGGTCGGTATCTGGCGCTTGCGTGGATCACACACGGCCTAGCAAGCTGACGGGATCAGGACGAAGGTCCAAATCTAGCTGTCAGATCAAAGGAGTCACCACGGAATACCTGCTTGGCAATCGTCAAGGTTTCGTCACCGCGCCACGTCCTCCTCTCTACCAATAGACAGGGCATGCCGATGCTGATCTCAAGGCAGCGGGCCGTCAGCGGATCGGCGGCGATTGCTGCAATCCGATGTTCGGCTTCTGTCCAGGGCACATGTCCCAGCAACCAAGGTCCGGGCGGTTCGGTTCGAAAATCCGCCTCTGCTGCACCGGGCACAGCATCGAGAAAGATGTGCCGGTCCTCGATAAGAACGGGACTGTCATCTGCGTGATGGATAGAGCGGACGAAGCGGCTTTGGCCCAAATGATGTCCTTCGGACCCCAAATGCACGCAGCAGGGCGGGCGCAGTTCATCGAGGACGGCTTGATAGCCATAGCGGGCCCCGCGCGCCTCGATGTTGGCGCGAATGTCTGGGATCGTCAGCACACCTGCGTGCATCTTTGGCCGGGCGACGCTGGTGCCCGCGCGGCGATTGCGGATGATCAGTCCTGTTGCTGCAAGTGAGGCCATCGCCTTGTTCACCGTCATCCGTGAACAGCTATAGCGGGCCATCATTTCCGTTTCCGTCGGAAGACGATCGCCCGGCTTTAACTCGCCAGACAGGATGCGTGCCTCCACCTCGGCCCGAATACGGGCGTGCAAGGTTGCCGGACGTGTATCGGGTGCGTGGTCGTGCATGCGTCAGATCATGGCATGAATGTTTGCGTCGGCAAGGTGGCAGGCCGCAGCTCCACCATGCTGCACGGCCCGAAGGGCAGGCTCCGTTTCGCGGCAGCGTGGTTCGACCACCGGGCAGCGCGTTGAGAACCGACACCCAGGCGGCGGATTGCGCGGGCTGGGTGGGTCGCCCGCCAGCAGGATGCGCGGACGTGTCGCCTCGATCCGCGGATCGGGCGAGGGAACGGCGGATAGAAGCGCCTGACTGTAGGGATGGGCGGGGTCGGCGAAGAGAGCCTTCGCAACCCCTTCCTCGGCGACGCGACCCAGATACATGACGGTAACGGCCGAACAAACCTCGCGGACGATGGCCAGGTCGTGGGCGACGATGACGATGGTCAGGCCAAGCTGTGCCTGGAGCCGGGCGAAGAGGTTGACGATCTGCGCTCGGACGGACACGTCCAGCGCCGACAGTGGCTCGTCGCAGATCAGGACCTGTGGCGATAGCGCCAGCGCCCGGGCAATAGACACGCGCTGCCGCTGCCCACCTGATAGCGAGCGCGGCAAACGGTCCAGAACCGTTGCCGGCAAGGCCACGAGGTCGAGGAGTTCAGCGACACGCGCCCGGCGGGCTTTCGCATCGCCGACGCTGTGGATCTGCAGAGGTTCCTCCAAGGTTTGGCCGACAGTCTGGCGGCGGCTCATGCTGCCGAGCGGGTCCTGGAAGATGAACTGCACGGCGCGAGCAAAGCCCTTGCGGTCGGATCGCGCCCAGTCGGAACGGTCGCGGCCTAGGATCTGCACTTGCCCCTCAGTGGCACTTTGCAGCCCGATCAGCGCGCGTGCGAGCGTGGTCTTGCCGCAACCGCTTTCGCCGACGATGCCGTGGAACGCACCTTGCGCGACGGTCAGATCAACGCCATCGACCGCGCGGACGAGGCCTGCAGCGGTCTGGAAGTGGACCTTGAGGCCCTTGGCGACGATGGCATCAGTCATGGGTCACAATCCCCTCGGCAGCCATGACAACGGGACAGGCGACGCGATGTGGCACCGGGCCTGCGCCCACCTTGACCAGCGGTGGGCGGTGGGTTCGGCACTGGGGCTGGACCAGTTCGCAGCGGTCGGCAAAGCGGCAACCGGGTTCCAGCTGCGCTTGGTTGGGCGGAATGCCGGGGATTTCCTTCGTGCCCGTCGCGTTGTTGCTGCGGAAGTCGGGGACCGAGGCGAGAAGGCCGCGGGTGTACGGATGCACGGGTGCAGTCAGCACGTCGATGGCGCTGCCCTCCTCGGCCACCTGGCCTGCATAAAGCACAGCCACGCGGTCGGCGAGCACCGACACTGCGCCAATGTCATGGGTGATCAGAATCACTGCGATGCCGTCTTCCTTCTGGATCTGGCGGATCAGGGCAAGAATCTGCGCCTGCACCGTGGCATCCAATGCCGTGGTCGGCTCATCTGCGATCAGCACGCGGGGGCGGGCGGCGAGCGCAAGGGCAATCATCGCGCGTTGCAGCATCCCGCCGGACAGTTCGTGCGGGTAGCGATCATAGCGGTCTTCCGGGTCAGGGATGCCGGAACGTGCCAGCAGCGAGACGGCTTCCTTCTTCGCCTCCTCCGCCGACAGTCCTGCAAAGCGGCGGGCCTGCTCGGCCAACTGCGGGCCGATCTTGAGCATCGGGTTCAGGGCTGACATCGGGTCTTGAAAGATCACGCCAAAGAAACCGCCGCGCAGCCGGCTGAGGTCGGTGGGCGACATGGAAAGAATGTCCTTCCCGTCCGCCCGTGCAGTTCCGCGCAGGTCGACTGCAACGCCTTCAGGCAGGAGTCCCAACGGCCCCAGGGTCATCACCGTCTTGCCCGAGCCGCTCTCACCGACAATCGCCAGTGTCTCTCCCGGAGCCACATAAAACCCCGCCCCATCCACGGCGCGGACCGACACTGTCGGTGTGTAAAGGTCGATCACCAGCCCTTCGACCTCGTAGATCGGCCCATTCTGGCTATGCCGGCTCATGCCTCCACCTCTTTCCGGGCAGCTTCTTCGGCAGCGCGGGCGGCCTTCTTGCGGGCAAGGAAGCGTCCTCGCACAGCGCGGGGCACCTTCTGCAGGGCGAAGGCCTCACCCAGCAGGTTGAAGCTGACGACAACGGCGGTCAGCGCCAAGCCCGGTATGATCACCAGCGCCGGGTTCTCTTCGATATAGGACATGCCATCGACCAGCATCTGGCCCCACTCGGGCGTGGGCGGAGCGACGCCAAGACCCAGGAACGAGAGCGTGGCAATTGCCAGCACCAGCGCACCCGCATCGGCGCTGGCATAGACCACAACCAGCCCCAGAACATGCGGCAGGATGTGGCGCGTGAAGATCCAGATATGCGACGCCCCCATCACGCGGGCAGCCTCGATATAGGGCTGCTGAAGTTCGGCTACCACGACCGCACGACTCATGCGGGCGTAGTTCGCCCACCAAGCCAGCGTCAGGGCGACTATCATCTTCCAGTAGTCGCTCATCCAACTGAAATTCTCGCCCGCGAACACGCCCATCAGCGCAAGGGCGATGACCAGCGACGGCAGCGCCAGTGCGATATCGATGACCGAGATCAGCACCAGTTCCGTCTTGCCGCCGACATACCCGGCAAAGGACCCGATCACGACGCCAATCGCCAGCGCCGCCATCAGAACGAAGGCCATCGCCACAAGCGAGGTGCGCGCGCCGCCGATGATGCGGCTGAACATGTCGCGGCCAAGATAGTCGGTGCCCAGCCAGTGCGCGCCGGATGGCCCCTGCAGAAGCGCGCCGTAGTCCTGCGCGGCGGGGTCATGGGTCATGATCCAGGGCGAGAAGATGCCGATCAGGACGAAGATGACTGCGGGGGCAAGGATCGCCCAGGGCCAGTTTTTCATGCTTTTCTCGGTCTCCGCAGACGGGGATCGGCGAGCATCGCTAGAAGGTCGACGAGCAAATTGATCGAGACAAAGAACACCACGAACAGCGTCAGGATCGCCTGCATCCCGATGAAATCCCGAAACCGGATCGCCTCGATGAAGAAGGCGCCGACGCCGTTCAGGCCGAACACCCGCTCGACCACAATCGCGCCGATGATCATCAGCGTGAACTGCGCGCCGAAGGTGGTCATGTAGGGGATAGCGATGTTTGGCAGAGCTTCACGCAGCAAGACCGCGCTGCGGGTCAGGCCCTTGGCAAAACCCGTGGTGGCGAAGGGGCGCGACATGGTGTCTTGCATATTCACGCGCACGACGCGCGCCAACACCGAAGCCGGGAAGAGCGCGATGGTGATCCAGGGCAGCAGCCAGGAGGTCAGGCCGGCTACACCGAAGGTCGGCACCATCCCGAGCCAGACCGAGAACACGATCACCAGCATAGCCGCAAAAAAGAAGTTCGGGGTCGAGGCCCCGACCAGCGCCAACCCGTGCAGCACCCGGTCAACAATGCCGCCGTTCGACGCAGCCCCGGCGATGCCCATCGCCAAGGACAAAACCAGCGCCAGAACCCCACCGCCCGCCAACAGCGCGAGCGTCATCGGAATACGCTCGGCGAATTCCTCGGCCATCGGCTTGCCAGTTCGCAGACTGACTCCGAAATCCCCGGTCAAGGCATCCCCTAGCCAGCGCGCATAGCGCACAGGCAGGGGATCGTTCAGGCCGAGATCATCGGCGATCTTGGCGATCATCTCGCCATCTGCGCCCGCACCCGCTGCCCGTTCAGCGATCAGGGCTGCCACGTTTCCGGGGGCGGCTGTAACCAGCCAAAAGGTCAGCGCCGTCGCCGCCAGCATCAGAAGGAGGGCAAGCCCCACCCGCCGCATGAACATGCGTTGCATCGAAGTCGCCCTCCTTGGGTCAGGTCAACCCAGCGTGATGCCTTTGAACGGCAGGTCATAGTCCGTGGCCGGCAGGGTGAAACCTTTCACCCGCGGGTTCACGGCCCACAGCCGCTGCGTCACCACCAGCGGGCAGGCCGCCGTGTTGTCTCGCAACCAATCGTAGACCGCCTGCATCGCGCCTTCGCGGGCATCACCGCCGGTCTCCAGCGCGGTCGCCACCAGTGCATCCAGATCGGGGTGAACATAGATCTTGCCATCCGGCCCGGTGTCCGACGCGGTTACGAAGGACGCTCCAAGCGAACCATGCGGATCGTAAGGCGCGCCGTAGGTGGCGAAGAAGGTCAGGTCATAGTCGAAGTTCGGGCGACGCTCGTGCATTGTGGCGTTGTCGACCGTCTCGATGTTGGTCTTGACGCCCACCTCCATCAACATGCCCTGGATCATCTCGGCAATGCGGCGAGACCCCGGGAAGGATTCCTCCGAAACGAGGAAAGCGATCTCCAGCGCCGCCCCGTCCTTTGTCCAGCCCGAAGCGTCACCCGTCCAGCCGCCTGCCGTCAGCGCGGCCTGCGCAGCGGCCACATCGCGCGCCGGGACTGGAGTGCGCGCTCCAGCAGTCGGCACCGTGGTCGGGAAGATGTCTGCGGTCGGGTCCGCATAACCTTCGAATAGAACGGTCGCCACGGCAGCACGGTCAATGCCGAGGAAGATCGCATCACGCACGGCCTTGTCCTGCATCATCGGCGACTTTGGCGAAAAGCCGAGGATCGTCGTCGCCGTGCCCGGCTCGGCCACGATGGTCATGCCTTCGCCCTCCAGCGCCTTGGCGCGGCGCGGCGACAGGGCCGCGACCCAGTCGCCGCCGATCACGTCCAGCTCGCCAGCGCGCAGCGCGTTGGCGCGAGCCAGTTCGTCCGGCACCACTTTCAGTTCCATCCGGCCAAAGGCGGGCTTTTCGCCCCAGTAGGCGTCGTTGCGCACAAGAACCGTCTCGGTAGAGGAGTAGCTCTCCACGATCCACGGCCCAGTGCCAATCGGCTGGCCCGCCGCCGCCTTTGGCGACAGGAAGCGGACCGGGCGCACGATTGTGAGTTCCAAAAGTGCCGCCGGAACTGGACGCTTCAGCTTGACGGTGATCTTGTTCGGCGCGTCGATGGTGATGTTGTCATAGGCATCAGCAATCCCGATCCACGAGAAATCAGCCACTCCCATCCAACGTTTCAGGTTCCATTCGGCTGCAGTTGCATCAAACGGGGTGCCATCCGTGAAGCTGACACCCTCGCGAAGATCAAAGCTGATTGACAACCCATCCTCCGCAATCTTCCAGGCCGTCGCCAGACCCGGCTCCAGCGCGCCGCCGGGGCCATAATGGATCAGCGCGTCGAATACGGCAGAGTAAGAGGAGAGCGTCGAGACGTTCTGCAACAGGTCAAGATCGCCCGTCTCGCCCGCGATGGCGACGCGCAGCGTGTCGGCATGGCCATCGGCAAACGCGATCCGGGGTAGGAAGGTAAGAAAGGACAGCCCTGCCGTTGTGGCAAGGAATGAGCGGCGATCGAGTTTGAGCATGGCTTACCCCTGTTGGTTGGCTTTTGGTGAAGCCTAGCAGGGCGATCAATAATGTATAGATAAAAAAGCTGGGCAAAGTTCATGTGAGCATAGCCAGAGCCAAGGCCGCCAAATAAACCGGCATCAGCCTGTGATTGCCGCGCACTACAGCACGAAAACAACAGTTTCTGATTGCTTGACGACCAAACCAAGGAGAAAGACACCAGTCTGTTCAACAGTGTACGGCACGCCACATCCGAAAGCGCCCCTGTCCCGTCACTTCGTGGATCAAACCTCGTGCTTCCATCCATGCAAGATTGCGCTGGACTGCTGCGCGGCTGGCTCCGGTCTTGGCCTCGGCCATCGGAGCAGAGACGAGGGGCCATTCAGTCAACACGGCGCGAAGCGCGGGTGGCGTCTTTCCCGATAGCGGGGTCATCTCTGCTTTCGCCCGCTCCGACCACGCCTCGATGTCATCCAGACGCCGCATCGCGGTCAGGCTCGCGTTCTCCATCCCGTCGAGCCAGCGCGCCAGCCGATCGGTAGGCGGCCCCCCGGCGCGCAGCCCCCCTTCCCCGCCCATGGACAGCGGCGCGAAGACTGCCCCCTTGCCTTCGCTCGCCGCAATGCGTGCCGCCGTAACCGCTGCTTCCATGGGGCCGCCTTGTTGTCCAAGGCCCGCAAGGCCCCAGAGGTGAAAGCCCATGCAAGCGCGGGTGAACGGGTGAAGACCCGCAGCTTGTGTCATCAAGTCGAGCCAACCGCCCGCGCGATCTGCGAAGGGCTCGGCTTCGTCGCCCAGGTTCGCGGGATCGCGGCGGTCGAGGAAGGCGGATAGGTAAGGCACTGGTCCCGGACCTCCCGTCAGACGGCGAACTGCCCATCCGACACGGGCGAGCGCCACAGTATCGTCTTTAATGCCGGACAACCGCATGGAGATCCAGAGAGTCAGCCGATCCGGGCCAATTCGGTCGCCCACAAACCAGCTGAGGTCAGACGCCTCGATCAGCGCGAGTCTGTGACGCCAGCCTTCCGGGCCGCGTTTCAGCCGGTCGTCCAGCGCTCCAATCCGGCCTGCCACGCGGGCGAGACGTGCGGCACTGCCCGCCTCTGCCTTCCGCCAATCGTCGAGGATGGCGGATTCATGCGCATCTGCCCTTGGCCCTGGCGGCACGAAATCCGGTTCGTCTTCAATCGGCCCAGGCAGGAACCATTGTCGCTTTTCCTTCACGATTTCACTGCATGGTTATGACGAGTTTTCACGATGGTAGCGCCGGAATCGGCGCAATTTTCTGCTTTGCGATTTCAATTTCAATTCGGACTTCAATAGGTTTTGAAGGGCACGGTGGCATGACAGCGCTCAGCAAAGATCGGCCATTGGAACGGGCAGCTTACCGCGCTTCTGACGAGGTCTGGTCAAAGGCCGTTCGGATCGCTCGCGAACTTGACCGGGTTCTCGACGGCGACTTGCCAATGCGGGAGTCTGTCAGCCGGGCAGCGACAGAACTGCGCCTTTCGGCCCGGCAGGTCTACAATCACCTCGCCCGGTATCGCGGGGAGCGTCGTGTCTCGTCGCTTCTGCCTCGGACGAACAGGGCGCGGCGTGCGAGGATATCGACCGGCGTTGAAGCCATCATTTCCGAGACGTTGCGGGAGATGTGGCTGCAGCCGGAGCAACCCGATCTCGCGCCAATCGTCGACGAGATCCGCGCGCGCTGTGCCGGCCAAGGCTTCAAGCCCCCGGCCTATGTCACCGTGGCCAAGCGGATTCCGCTCATCTTCACTCCCGAGGAGATCGCGCGGCGGCGGCTTTCCGGTGGCAAACATCTTCACCGCCTGAAACCGCGTCCGGGATACATCCGTGCAGCCCACGCCCTTGACGTCGTCCAGATCGATCACACACCGGCCGATATCCAGTTCGTCGAGGTGATCGACGATCATGGCGTTTTCGTGGGCAGACCCTATCTGACCATCGCCGCCGATGTGGCGACTAGTGCAATCATCGGCTTTTGCCTCACCCTCGAGCGCCCGTCCCGACTCTCGGTGGCATTGTGCTTGGCACACGCGATGTGCCGCAAGGATGACTGGCTGGCCGAACGCGGGATTGCGCACCCATGGGAAATGTGCGGCCGCCCGAAGCAGATCGTTGTCGACTCCGCCAAGGAGTTTCAAAGCAGCACCTTCACGACGGGATGCGCCGACTTCGGCATAACCGTCCGCACCCGGAACAAGGGAACGGTTCACCGGGGTGGCGTTGTCGAACGGCTCCTGGGCAAGGTGAACACTGTGCTTCGCTCCCTTCCCGGCAAGACCGGGCGGTCCATCGCGGACCGTGGCGACTATTCGTCCGATGAGAGGGCAAGTCTGACCTTCGCGGCCCTTGAACGCTGCATTGCCCTGGCAATCATCGATCACAACCAGACCCAGAACGCGCGCAAGCTGACCGTTCCTGTTCTCGAATGGGGACGGCGACTTCCATCGATGGACCGGCCGATCGACGATCCTGACCATGTCCTGCTCAACTTTCTCCCCCGCACAACACGTCGCATCTCTACCCAGGGCGTCAGCCTGTTCGCCATCGACTACTTCGAGAAATGGCTTGGGCCGCTCGTAGCCCGGCGAGACCGCCTGGCACCCTTGGATATGTGCTATGATCCCCGGGACATCAGCCGGATCTACATCGCCGATCCCGACACACGGGTCTGGCGTCCGGTTGGGCGGCGGGACGGGGTCACGATGCCGGTCACGCTCTGGCAGCATGAAGCCGACCGAACGCGCCAACGCGAGAGCACGCAACTCCCCGTGCAGGACAAGACCATCCTGCGCCGAGAAATCGCGGCAACGGTCGCGGTGGCCAAATCAAAGAAGGCTCACCTGCGGGAGATGACGCGCGCCCGACACGCCGCAGGCGAGAAAAAACCATATCAGGATGCGGAAACTGTTTCAGGGACGGCCAATCCTGGACCAGAGCCCGACCGACCCCGCCGCGTCTTTCCCGTGGAGACCTGGTGACATGGTCGAGCATCTCCTTCCGACGACTTCAGCGTTTCTGGAGGCTGATGTTGCCGCCCGCATCGCGCATATCAGGGCGCCGCGCTGGATCGGTCATCCCGGCGCCTCTGCCGCGCATGTTGCGATGCAACAGTTGCTCGAACGACCCTCGTCCCTGCGCCCTCGCGGATTGCTGCTCGCCGGCCCCTATCACAACGGCAAGACCATGATCGCCGAACGCTTCGCCGTCGAACATCTCCGCCGTTTTGACCGGCAAAGGGTCTGGGTCATCCAGACCAGGGAGGGGGCTGGCCTGTCGCATTTCTACGCCAGCATCCTGTCCGGGCTGCGCGCCCCGCAGGCTGCCGGCTGGCGCAGCCTGTCCCGCGCCAGCGAACAGGTCGATCATCTTCTCGACAGCCTGAAGCCGCGCCTGCTCATCTTCGACGAATTCCACAGTGCGCTGCGCGGACGCCGACAGGATGTGAAGGCAATCTTCTCGTTCCTGCGGCGGATCGCACGCGTGCATGACATCTCGCCAGTGCTTGTCGGCGAAATCGCCGTCTACGATGCACTGCACGACACTGAAGAAATGGGCTCGCGGTTCGATACGGTCGCAGTGTCACGGTGGGGATTCGACGAAGACTTCGCCACGCTTCTCGACAGTCTCGAGGCCAGCATGCCGCTTGCGCATGCCTCAAACCTCTCACGACCTCCCCTGGCCAAAATGATCCATGATCTGTCGGAAGGGCTGATTGGCGAGGTGGTCGACATCGTCACCCGGACGGCGGTGGCAGCTGTTGAGAGCGGTGAGGAAAGGATCACGTCCAGCACCGTCATGGCCCTCGGCTATGTACCGCTGTCACGGCGACGGAACTCGGCCTTGCGCCATTCAATGACATGACCAGCAGTGCGCAGAGGATCACCGTCTCCCCGGCCCGCCGCTATAGAGTGGCCGCGGGGCATCGCTGGCCGGTGGACGTCCGGCCAGCTCCTGGGGAGCTTTTGTCAAGCTGGCTGCATCGGCTTGCACATGCCAATGGTGTGCCGCCGCGCTATTTTGGAGCGGTGCTCGGGGTGGCCGGCGAGACATGGTCGGCGCAACTTGACCGGCATCTGCCGGATTCTGTTCGTCGCTTGCTGCTCGACCATACGGCGATCTGCCCCGACGAGATCGACGGTCTTTGTCTGGCCAACAGTCCACTCTCGACCCTGCGCTTGCGGCTGCGGACCCGGCCGCAAGATGCAGGGACATCGACGGCGCAGTCCTGTTGGTTGCAGTTCTGTCCCTCCTGCCTGGGGGAAGACGAGGTGCCCTATTTCCGGCGGAGCTGGACCTTGGCAACCCGCGTGTCCTGCTTTCGCCATGGCTGCCGCTTGCGCGACCGTTGCCCGTCTTGTGGGCAGAGCCTTGCGCCATTTCGTCAGGCTCGCCTCGTGCCACAACAGTACTGCGCCTTCTGCGACGCCCCTCTCGCAAAACCGACTGGCCCGGCAAGCACGGGCGCCCGGCGCCTCGAGCGGCTGATCGACGATCTGCTGCGCCTTGATTCCGCTGAGCGCGCGCAGGACGACCGGAAGTCTCTTGCCGTGCAGCTTATGAAACACCCAGTGCCCGTCAGAACGGCGACATCAACGGTCCCATTCTTGTCGCATCGGGTTCGCTACAATTTCTTCCAGCGGTTGTCAGAGCGGCAGATCGAGGTAAGAGACCCCACAGAACGCGGCCCGCTGACCTTCTGGCTCGGGCTGGCCCGCGCCTCCGAAAACCACAAGGGGTTGGTCGGGACGCTCAGAGATCGGCTTGGCGAAACTGCCGGGCCGGGGCCGGCCTCCTCCTCCAGAGAGCCTGATCTGGCCGCCTTGCTGCGGGCAGCAATCCGGCTTCACCAAAGTCGCTGATTTCCTGCTGAAGCCTGGCCGGTCGCCTAACCTTCCATGGCCCCCGATGGGCCTGCCAGGCCTGCATCGTCCAATTGCTCGGGGTCTGGCAGGTCGCGCAAGGACTCCATCCCGAAGGCAGCCAAGAACGCCTCGGTGGTGACGAAGGTATGAGGCGCGCCACGGCGGGGTTCGCGAGGGCCGGTGCCGATCAGGTCCCGCTCGGCAAGTCGGCCGATCAGGTCACGGCTGATCTCTTTTCCGAAGATGTCCTTCAACCCGTCGCGGCTGATCGGCTGGTGATACGCAATCGCCGCCAGCACGGCCAGATCGTATTCCGACAGGTTCAGCGCTTGGCCGTCCACATCCGCCGCGGCGCGGATCGCTGGGGCATAGGCCGCGCGCGTGCGCAGCATCCACGCCTTTCCCACCTGTGCCACCTCATAGGGTCGGCCTTCCAGATCCACTGCCAGATCCTCGATCAACAGATCGACTGAGGCCCCCTGCCCCACGACCCGCGCCAGATCCTCGCGCGCCACCGGGGTCGTGCTTGCGAACAGCACCGCCTCGATCCGACGCATCCATTCCCGCCAGCGCAGCTCAGAGGGAAGAACGGCCAATTCGCGGTCAAGTTCTGTGTCCTCGCGCCGCCCCATGCTCAGACCCCGTAAAGTCGGAACGTGTCCCGCCCTGTCAGTTCGCGCACGGCGCCGAGCGCCACCAGTCGGTCGCAGAGCCGTCGCGCGGCCCGATCCGACATGAAGGCCAATGCCCCCGGCACCAGCGCATCGCGCGACAGGAACAGATCGACCGCCCGGCCCGCCGCCTTGGCGCGCAGCTTCGGGGCCACTGCCCGAAGGCGGGCCGCCGCCCGGGCCAGATCGCCAGCCAGCGGCAGCGCCTGACCGACGGCAGAGACAACGGCGCGGTGACAGGCCAGCCGCAGATCATCGCCCCGCAAGCGTATATCGCGGGGCTTGAGCGTCAGCGCCAGAAGCGGCAGCACATGCGTTGCCCCCAACGCTTTTGCCAACGCGGCATCGGCCAGGATCAGGGCGGCGGCCTCGGCTCGCGGACTATCGGTCAGCACCGCCTCGACGACCTGCGCCGCGCGGTCCACTGGGGTCGGTCCGGTGGCATCAAGACAAAGCGCGATCCGCTCTGCCGTTACTCCGTCCAGCGTATTGACCAGATGCGCGACCGAAACCGGCCGCGCCGCCGCGCGTGACCACTGCCGTGCGATCCGCCCCGCCGGGCCGGGGTCGTCGCCCGGTCCCGTCAGGTGCAGGGCATCGCGCAAGGCGCCCTGTCCTTCCCTTCGCCCCGCCATCGCAGCGCAGTTCTCGGCCGCCGTCAGGGCCAGACGATCGCGCCACAGCGCCAGAGGCACATCCCCCGACGCCATTGCCTGACCCAGATGCGCCAGCGCGGCCCCGGACCGGAAGGCCGCAGCCTCCGGCGGCTCGGACGGCGCAGAGACGATCCAGCCCGGCAGCGGGGGCACCATCGGCAAGGTTTCCAAAGGCTCGGCGCGCGGTTTTCCCATGTCGGCAGCTTATATTGTGACGGCGCTTTCTGCCAGAGAAATGCACCTATAGCGCCGCAGCTTTGTCGGCGCCACTATGTCCAATAAGATTGCATTATCGGACGTGCCGGGAGTATGCTCGACGGTATGACCGAAACGCCCGAGAAATCGCCTTCAGAACCCCCGGAACGTCCCGATCGCCATGAGCGGGACGACAGCGCTGATACGGAGCGCGACACGATCGCCCTGCCCTCCCATGTCGCTGGCTCGGGCACGCTCGACCGCCTGGTCGAAACGGCGCGTGACTATGCGCGTCAGGCGGCGTCGGAGAACACGCTGAAGGCCTACACCAAGGATTGGGCCCACTTCGCGCGCTGGTGCCGGATGCGTGGCGCGGACCCTCTCCCCTCGTCGTCCCAGCTGATCGGCCTCTACATCGCCGATCTGGCAGCGCCGAGCGGCAAAGCACCTGCCCTCTCGGCCTCCTCTATAGAACGGCGGCTGTCTGGCCTGACCTGGGGCTATGCGCAGCGCGGAGAGCGGCTCGACCGCAAAGATCGGCACATTGCCAGCGTCCTGGCTGGCATCCGCCGCA
>Ga0209570_1000767_pt1 | contig 26640 bp, 25 predicted proteins | sample EBPBio172007_DNA_FD_185861 | JGI IMG/M metagenome (GOLD analysis project Ga0209570, IMG submission 185861) | Wastewater treatment Type I Accumulibacter community from EBPR Bioreactor in Madison, WI, USA - Reactor 1_9/17/2007_ DNA (SPAdes)... | ecosystem: Engineered > Bioreactor > EBPR >... | reverse complement strand
CGCCTGCTCTTCGAGCACGATCCGGCCAACAACGATCTCGGGTCCACGCGCACCCTGGAAGCCCTGCCGATGTTCCTCAATGGCCGCCCGGTACTCGAGGGCTTGTATATGGAGTCGGCGCTGCTCGGGCCGGCGATCTACCAGTTGCAGTCGGAGGTCTCGGCGCAGCCTTCTTCGCCGCTGGTGCGTTTTCCCAGCGCCAGCCTCGACGTGGAGATGGCCGCCCGGCACATGGCCTTTCTGCATGCCGACACGCTGCTGTTGCGCAGCGAGCGCGCCAAGCAGGCGGTTGAAGGCAGCGGCTTGTTCGACAAGCTGGCCGAGGCCAGCCCCTTTGCGGTTTACCGCTTGCGCCAGTTCGATAGCGCCTTGGCCGAGATCGTGCGCCTGCCGCTGCAATTGCGACCGAAGCAGGACTGGATGCAGGATGCCTTTGCCTGGTATCGCCTGCGCAGCCGCTTCGAGCGCTATCTGCCGGTTTACCCGCTGCGCGGCGAATTGCCGCGCCTGCCGGAAACGGCGGCGAGCGGGGGCAAGGTACGCACGGTGTCGCTGCAGCGTCACGAACTGGTTTTCGATACTGACGCCGTAGGGCAGCCGCATCTGATCAAGATGGCTTACCACCCGCGCTGGCAACTGGCCTCCGCCGGAGATCTGGCGGTGGCCGGTCCGGGCTTGATGCTGGTGATCCCTCAGGAAAAGCAGATCCGGCTGGTGTTCGGGCATACCCGGGTCGGCTGGCTGGGCATGCTTTCCACTTCGGCAGCGGCCTTGCTGGCCATTTTTCTGCTGTGGCGCCGCCGCACCGCGGCCGCAGCGACTTTGGCGGAACCCGCCGGCTGGCGGCGTTTCCGGCCAGTGCTGCTGGGCTGGCTGGCGCTGCTACTGGCCGGTGGCTATTTTGGCTGGCAGTCGCCGGAACAGGTGTATCAGCAGGCCTGGGAAGCGTTCAATGGCGGGCGTTTTGCCGAGGCTGGCGAAAGGTTCGCCCGGGCGCAGCAACTGCGCCGGCCGCCGGCCAAGAAAGAGGAGGCCTTGTTCTGGCAGGCCAAGGCCTACGAAAACGCCGGACGGCGCGAAGAGGCCAAGGCGCGTTATCGCGAGCTGAGCGAGCGCTTCCACGGTTTCTGGCTGCCGGAAAGTTTGTACACCTTGTCCATGCTGGAAAGGCAGGATGGACGCCGCCGCGAGGCGGAGGCGCTGGCGCTGCGCCTGCGCGAGGAATACCCGAACAACTCATGGACGCAACGACTCGATCAGGGGCAATGACATGACCACTCCCGAAGCCACGACCACCATTCCCGAACTGAGCGTGGTCGTACCCGCCTTTAACGAGGCCGAAGGGCTGGCGCTGTTCCTCGAACAACTGTTTGCCGTGCTCGTCGCCAGTGGCGCCAGCCATGAGGTGTGGGTGGTCGATGACGGCAGCCGCGATGCCACCTGGCAGCGCCTGCAGGCCGAGGTGCCGCACTATCCCGCTTTGCGCGGCTTGCGCTTTACCCGCAATTTCGGCAAGGAGGCGGCGATTCTCGCCGGCCTGCGGCATGCCCGCGGTCGGGCGGTGGTGGTGATGGATGCCGACGGGCAGCACCCCCCGGCACGCCTGCTGGAAATGCTGGAGGTATGGCGTAGCGGGCAGGCCGAAATTGTTGCGGCGCAGAAGGCCGACCGGGCGACGGATAGCCTGATGGCGCGGGCCAATGCCAGGATGTTCAACGGGCTGATGCGCATGCTGACTGGGCTGGATCTCGAGGGAGCCTCGGATTTCCGCCTGCTTGACCGCAAGGTGGTCGACAGCTTGTTGGCCTTTCCGGAAAAGGTACGCTTCTTCCGTGGCATGACGGTGTGGACCGGCTTTCGCACCGTGGCCCTCAAATTCGATGTGGCGCCGCGTCTGGCCGGCGCTTCGAACTGGAACACCGCGCAGCTTACCCGGTTGGCGATTACCGCCATTACTTCCTATAGCGCCAAGCCGCTGGGCATGATCTTCCGCCTCGGCCTGCTCGGCATGCTGGCAGCAGGCATCCTGCTGGTGCAGGCCCTGTATTCCTGGCAAACCGGAGTTGCGGTTTCCGGCTGGACTTCGCTGACCGCAGTGGTGCTGTTCTTCGGTTCGGCCAATCTGCTGGGCATCGGGGTGCTCGGTGCCTATCTGGCGCAGATTTTCGACGAGATCAAGGCGCGCCCGGAATACCTGCTCGCCGAACAGGCCAGCGCCGAAAAGTAACAGCCATGAAAAAGCCCGAACCTTGCGGTTCGGGCTCGATTGAACAGTCTGGACTGCCGGAGCTTACGGGCAGGTGCTGTCGATCACGTAGTAGTTGGTGCCGGTCTGACGCAGCTTGGTGGTAGTGAAGGTGTTGTACAGGCCCATGCTCTGGTTGGAGCCGTTGGCCTTGGCATACCCCATGCTGTTGTAGGCGCGGCCAGCCGTGACGTGAGCGTAGTTGCTGGCCTTGAAGCAGGCACCCGCCGTCGTGGTGGTGGTCGTGGTGGTGGTGGTCGTGCTTGGCGCCGTCGTGGTCGTGGTGGTGGTCGTGGTGCTTGGGCCCGTTCCCGTGGTGGTCGTGGTGGTCGTCGTGGTGGTGGGCGTTCCACCGCAAATCGACTTGCCCTGATTGGCGGCCATGCGGCAATTGTTGGCCGTGAAGTTCACCGCCATCCAGGTGCCGAAGTCAAACTTGTTGCTGACATAGCTGCCCACCGAGCCGGAAGTGGGAACGCCGCTCGGCCAGGCGTGGCCCATGCCGGGCACCACGATCAGCGAGGCACGCTTGGCGCCCTTGGCATCGTTCACCGAGTACTCGGTTTCGGCGGTGTTGGTGTGACCGGCGGTATTGGAGTACTTGATGTCCTGGGCGTAGGTGGCGCCGCCGGTGAGGCCGTAAAGTTGCAGTTGCACTTCGCGGTTGGGCGGGATGAAGCCCTTGCCGATCACCCCGTCGCCAGCGGCCGGGTCTGCGCCGTAGGCCTGCGCATAGAGCTGGGTGGTGTAGTAGGGGGTCTTGCTGGAGGTCGCCTGGCTGCGGCACCAGTTCACCGCCTTGCTGACGCTGGGCGTTTCGCCGCTCATGGCGTTCATCTGGTTGGAGCCGATGGTGGGTCCAGCGGCCGGGCCAACGCCGGCATAAATATCGGGATTGCCGCAGCCCACGGCAGCGGCGAAAGTCGCCCCCGACGAAATGCCGGTGATGTAAACCTGGTTGGGATCAATGCCGTACTGAGTGTTGGCGATGGCCGACTTGGTGCCATTCACCACGGCAGCGTAATCGGTCATGTTGATCGACGAATTGCCGTAGTTCCAGCAGCCAACGAGGGTGGATTGGCCGACTGCCGGCAGGATGACCACTGCGTTGAAATTCTCGGCAATCTGGTCCCAGTTGGATTTTTGCAGATCGGTGTTTTTCTGGGCGCAACCATGCAGGTTGACGAACAGCATGCGTCCGGATGCAGGCTTGCTTGGCGTGTAAATCTTGGCTTGCAGGCCGCCGAAGGTGCCGTCGGACCAGCCCGCAAACGCGGGAAGGCTTCCGGTGGCGAGCACAGCGGCGAGAGTCAGCATTGGTGTTAATTTCATAGCGTTTCCTTTGATGTGTGGTGACAGTCGCTGCTTATTGCAGTCTTTTCGGTTCGCGCTTCACGAGAGCATGAACTGATGACGGGGATGCATCACCGCTTACGTAAGTTATTTGTAAGGTTACGCAATGTTACGGATTTTTTTGCTAGGCGAAAGCCGGGAATGCGTCGAATGACAAATGCATTTTTCGGCTGTATTTTCGGGGTTGCTTTTCGTAGTTTATTGTTTTATTTGAAAAAACCCAGAAAAACAATATGCATTTATCGTATTTTTGCGGGAAACCGGCAGGGACGCTTTACCTGTTCGGGGGGGGTGGGGGCGCCGCAATCGAATGAGGCGCTTCCGGCCTTGCATGCTCCGGAGCGCCCGGCAGAGATGGGCGCGGATCGCGAACGACGTCAGCTTCGGCGATAGAGCATCGGTCTGTCAACCGCTTGATAGTGAAGTTGCAGGCTTTCTGAAGAAAAAAGCCCGAACCTTGCGGTTCGGGCTCGATTGAACAGCCTGGGCTGCCGGAAGTTACGGGCAGGTGCTGTCGATCACGTAGTAGTTGGTGCCGGTCTTGCGCAGCTTGGTGGTGGTGAAGGTGTTGTACAGACCCATGTTCTGGTTGGAGCCGTTGGCCTTGGCATACCCGAGGCTGTTGTACGCGCGGCCAGCGGTGACGTGGGCGTAGTTGCTGGCGGTGTAGCAGACGCCGGCCGTGGTCGTGGTCGTGGTTGCCACTGTGGTCGTGGTGGTTGCCGCCGCCGTGGTGGTGGTCGTGCCGCCAGCGGTGGATGAGGTGGTGGTGGTCGTGGTGGTGGTACCGCCGCCGCCAACGCGCAGGTTGTTGTTGAAGAACCAGGCGGTGACCCAGGCCGGGTAGTTGATGTAGCTGTAGCTGACGTAGGTGCCGCCACCGGAACCGCCGGAACCGGCCGGCCAGGCGTGCGACATGCCGCTGATCGAGATCAGGCTGACGCGTTCCTTGCCGTTGGCGTCTTTGTACAGCGTGCCGCTGCCGCCGCCGGAAACGGTGAAGCTGCTGGCGGTGGCGGTGGTGCCGTACAGCGAACGCATGCCTTCGGCGTTGCGCACGTTATGGCTCGGTTTGACGATGCTGTCGCTGGTGCCGTAAACCGTGTTCCAGAGCTGCGTGGCAAAGTGGCCGTTGTAGTTGTTGCCGTTGGCCGCCTTGCAGTTGCTGACGATGGACGAGGCGGTGACCGTCGGGTCGGAGAAGATCGCGGTCGAGGATGAACCCAGGGCCGGACCGGCATTGACGCCCACGCCGGCGAAAACATCCGGGAAGGCGCAGCCCATCACGTGGGTTTCGCCGGCGCCGGAGGAGAGGCCGGTGATATAGATCTGATTCGGATCGATATCCAGATTGGTGCGAGCCGCGACCGCGTCGATCAGTTTCTTCAGCGGAACCTGGTCACGGTTGGTGCGCGTCCAGCCGGTGCCGAACCAATCCCAGCAACCGGAAGTCGAGCGGGTTGCGCTGGTGCCGGAAGGCACGGTGGGGGCGACCACAACCATGCCGTACTGTTCGGCGGTGGCTTCCCAGTTGAATTTCTTGTCGATGACGTTGCCCGGAGCGGTCTGGCCGCAACCGTGCAGGGTCACCATCAGCGCGCGCTTGTTGTTGAGCACCGCCGGGCTGGCGTTCTTGGGCACATAAACATAGGCGTTTTGCAGGTTGGGCGTACCGTAGGTGGCCGTTTCCTGGACCCAGGTGCCGGAGCCGGGGGTCAGGGCCTGGGCGGACAGCGAGAGCGAAAGCAGGACTGCGCTTGAGGTCGCCGTGATCAGGGTTTTCTTCATAGCATCTCCTTTAGTGTTTGATGACAGTCGCTGCTTTTCGCAGTCTTTTTATCGCGCTTCATCGGGGCGCGAATTGTGGACGAGAGTGCTTCACTTCTTACCTAAGTCATACATAAGGTTACGCAATGTTACGCTTTTTTTTGCTAAAGAAAAGCGGGAAAACGCTTCGATGACATGTGGAAAATTCCCCGTTTTTTTCCTGGGGAGGTGGTTTTAATTGATTGATTTATATGGAATTTTGCCGAAATTGCCGATGCCGTTGGAATCGCCGGATTTGGGCTCCGGGGAGGCACTACCCGTTCGGGGGGGATTGGTGCTTGGCTTGCGATGACGGCGAGGGGTCGATCTCTGGCAAGGCGGCAATCGAATGAATCGCTTCCTGCAGTGCATGCTCCAGCGCGGCCAGTAGCAGCGGGTCGTGGGTTGCGCTCTGTCTGAGCGTTTTTTCGAGCTGGGCGGTGTGCGCATAGACCTCGCGGATCGAGAGATTGCCGGCCAGCCCTTTCAGGGAATGCAGTTGGGAGGCAACTTCTTCGCTCTGCCCTTGGGCGATCAGGGTGCGCAAGGGCGCGATGAAATCCTCGTACTGCCGGGCGAAACCCTTGAGCAGTTTGACGTAGAAAAGATCGCTGATGCGCATGCGGCGGATCCCTTCGCTGAGGTCAATGCCGGGCAGGCTGTCGGGGAGTTTCAGCGAGCGGGCCGGCTGGGCGGCTTCGGCGGCGCGCAGCAGCGGGGAATTCTTCTGGGCGGTCCAGCGCTCCAGAACGGCGAACAGTTCTCCGGTATCGATCGGCTTGCACAGATAGTCGTTCATTCCGGCGGCGAGGCATTCTTCGCGATAGCCTTTCATTGCGTGCGCGGTCATGGCGATGATGGGCAGGCGCTGCCAGACCGGGTTGGCGCGAATGATCCGGGTGGCTTCCATTCCGCCCATCACCGGCATTTGCATGTCCATCAGGATCAGGTCGTATTCCCGGCGGGCCAGGGCTTCGATGGCTTCGCGGCCGTTATCCGCCAGATCGATCCGCAAGCCGGCGCCCGTCAGCATTTCGGTAATCAGTTCCTGATTGAGCAGATTGTCTTCGACAACCAGAATGCGCGCGCCGGCAATGCGTGCGACGCTGCTCCGGGCTGGCTTGTGGGCTACCGCCGGCGCACTGGCCGCAGCCTGAATTGCGCCCGCTTCATCTGCGTCCGGGAGAGGGAAATCGAGCGTAAAGGAAAAGACGCTGCCCTTGCCGACCAGACTTTCCACCCGGATCTGGCCGCCCATCAGCTCGATCAGCTGTTTGCAGATGGCCAGTCCGAGACCGGTGCCGCCATGCTGGCGGGTGATTGACGAGTCCGCTTGCCCAAAGGCGGTGAATAGTCGCGTGATCTGTTCTGGGCTCATGCCGATCCCGGTGTCCTGCACAACAAAGTGGATGCGGCACTTTCCCGGGGTGGGGTCGAGCCGTTCCAGCTTGAGGCGAACGTCGCCGGTGGGGGTGAACTTGACCGCATTGCCCAGCAGATTGATCAGCACCTGGCCGAGTCGAAGCGGGTCGCCGAGTAGTTCGGGGGGAATGGCCGGGTCGCAGTCGATCGAGAGCGCCAGGTCCTTTTTCTCGGCACGCAGCGCGACCGCGTCGCTGACCCGGGCCAGAATTCTCTCCAGAGTGAAGCGGGTACGCACGATTTCGAGCTTGCCGGCCTCGATTTTGGAAAAATCCAGAATGTCGTTGATGATCCCCAACAGCGAATCGGCCGAGCTTTCAATCTTATGCAGGTAATCGGTTTGTCTGGCATTCAGCCCGGATTGCAGGGCCAGCCGGCAAAAACCGATGATGGCGTTCATCGGAGTCCGGATCTCATGGCTGACATTGGCCATGAAGTCGCGCTGCAGGCGGTTTTTCTGCTCGATGAGCTGGTTCTTCTCCTTGAGCTCGAGTGCGTAGAACATGGCGTTCAGGGCAATCGAGATGTACAGCACGCGTCGTTCGATATCCTCGATCTGCGCTTCGCTCAGTTGCAGCGGCGCGGAATACGACGGAAAGGTGATCAGACCGCAGACCGTGTCGTCTATGGTCAGCGGCAGCATCAGGTTGCCTTGCATGCCGGTGAGCAGGAATACTTCCCGGCCCCAGGGGCTGGTAATCATCTCCAGCGTCAGTTGCGGCACATAGACCGCCACGCGCTTCTGCAGGATGTACTTGACCACGCCTGGCTCGTCGGCGAGCGCCACCGGCATCTGGTAGAGGCGGCGGTTGATTTCCTCGGGGATCTCCGGGTTGAACAGCCGGTAGCCGATCAGCTTTTCGTTGTTGCTGTCGAGCAGGAAGATGTTCATGTTGCGGAAACCGAAACGCTCCCGCAGATCCTGAAAGGCGATGTCGATGGCGCGGTCGTAATCGAACCCCGATTTGCGTTCGAAATCCGTCTTGAGGCCGGCAAGAATCTCGCGTGCGCCGCCCGGGCCGAGGATGGTCTGATAAGTCATGAAGCGAGGTCTTCGCCTGTTGCGGTGGGAATTGGCTCGCCCAATTTACCGCAAAGCCGGCGAATTGTCCGCGCTTTCAGCGGCCGATCAGTGCCCCCAAGCGGCGGATGGCGGCCTCGGTCTCATCCTTCCAGGGGTGTCCGCAGGCCAGTCGCAGGCAGTTGCGGTACTGGCCGCTGGCCGAGAACAATTCGCCGGGGACAAATACGATGCCTTCGGCGACCGCCCGGCGATGCAGGGCAAAGGTATCGATCTCCTCCGGCAGTTCCAGCCAGAGCACGAAGCCACCCTGCGGGTCGGTCACCCGTGTTGCTGCCGGGAAATGCTGCATCACCGCGTCGCGGGTGCGCGCCACCTGTTCGGCAAAGCGGCGCCGCAATTTGCGCAGGTGGGCATCGAATCCGCGCGACTCCATCAGTTCGGCCAAGACGCGTTGGGAAAGCGGGTTGGTTTTGCCGCTGTTCAGGGTTTTCTGCAATACCAGATCGGCTGATCGTTTTCCGGCGGCGATGAAGCCGACACGCAGGGCGGGGCAGATGGTCTTGGAGAAGGAGGTGCACAGCAAGGTGTTCCCGCTCCGATCGAAGGCATGGATCGGTCGCGGGCGCGCCTTGGTGAAACAGATGTCGCCATAGATGTCGTCCTCGATCAGCGGAATGTTGCGTTCGGCCAGCAACTTGGCGATACGTTCCTTGTGCGCGTCCGGCATCACTCCGCCAAGCGGATTGGCGCCATTGGCGATCAGCAGGCAGGCGGCCACCCGACGCTCGCGGGTGGCCAGTTCCAACGCCTCCGGCGAGACCCCAGTCTGCGGATGTGTGGGGATTTCCAGCGCGCGTAGCCCCATCGATTCCAGCAATTGCAGCATCACGTAATAGGTCGGCGATTCGACGGCAACCGTATCACCGGGCTGGGTGACGGCCCGCAGGCACAAGGCGATGGCCTCGGTGCAGGAATTGGTGACCACGATTTCCTCGCTGGCGATGGCACAGCCCCATTCCAGCGAACGGCGGACGATGGCCTTGCAGAGCGCGTTCTCGCTCAGGCTGTTGTGGCTACTCCCCGAAAGCAGCTTCGGGTAGCGGCGGGCGATGCTCGAATACAGCCGGTTAAGCTGGGGGGCCAGCAGCAACTCCGGGGCGGGCAGGGCCGAGCCGAGGGGAGCCACGCCGGGGCGCTCGTTGATCTGCAGGATTTCGACCAGTCGCTTGGAAACACCCACCTCGACTGGCAGGGCTGGCGGCCGGGTTGGCATAGCCGGGAGCAGGCGTGCCGGTCGATGGCGGACATAGTAGCCGGACTGAGGCCGGGCTTCGACCATGCCGCGGCTTTCCAGCGTGCGCAGGGCCTGCACGACCGTGGAAATCGACAGTTGCCGCTGCTGCGACAGATGGCGGACCGAAGGCAGCCGGTCTCCCGGCTGGATGCGGCCGTCGGCGATCAGTGCCGAAAATTCATTGGCCAGGGTTTCATAAAGCAGCATCGATCGGACCTCCTGCCGCGATTTTGCCCCAACCATTCAACCGGCTGGCATGACAGTCGGGCGGCAAGTTGAGCGGCACAGTTCGGGAATTTGCAAATTGTGACCATTACAATTTTGCCATTTTGCCGCTGTATCGGTTGGCTGCCAATTCATAAGATGTGGGCATGATCACCATGCGGAGCGTGCCATGTCCGAACATTCCCTGAACAGCAATGAATTGCTGTGCCTTTCTGCGGCGGGCGGCAGCGAGATTCGCGTGCTCGAAGGCGTGCTCTGGCTGACCGAGGCCGGGCAGCCGGGCGATGTGATATTGCATCCGGGGCAGACGTATCGCGTCCGGGGGAGCGGGCTACTGGTCTGCGAACCGTTGACCGGGAGTGCCAGGCTTTTGGTGCGGCGCAATCGCTGGCGCTTGGCGGTTAGGTTGCTGCGATTGCTGGCGACCGGCTTGCGTCGTGGCAGCGTCCGGCGAGTGGGTGCGGCTCAAACCGCGCCGGCGTGCTCGGCCTGCTGATCTGCCCAATACGACGAACGCACCATGGCACCGCAGGCGGCGCCGGAAAAGCCCATGTTTTTGGCTTCCGCCTCGAATTCCTTGAAAACCTCGGGATGCACGTAGCGCCGCACCGGCAGGTGATGGGCGCTGGGGGCAAGATACTGGCCGATGGTCAGCATGTCGACGTCGTGGGCGCGCAGGTCGCGCATGACACCCAGAATCTCTTCGTCGGTTTCGCCCAGACCGACCATCAGCCCGGATTTGCTGGTGACTTGCGGGTAGCGCGCCTTGAAGCGCTTGAGGAATTCCAGCGAATGCACGTAGTCGGCCCCCGGGCGGGCTTCCTTGTAGAGGCGCGGCACCGTTTCGAGGTTGTGGTTAAGCACATCGGGCAGCGCTGCGCCGAGGATATCCAGCGCCACGTCCATGCGGCCGCGGAAATCGGGTACCAGGGTTTCGATCTGCGTTGTCGGCGAGGCGGCCCGCACGGCGCGGATGACGTCGACGAAGTGTTGCGCGCCGCCGTCTTTCAGGTCGTCGCGATCGACGCTGGTGATGACGACGTAGCGCAGCTTCAGCTTGGCCACCGATTCAGCCAGGTGTTGCGGTTCGAGCGGATCGGGTGGCAGCGGCTGGCCGTGGCCGACGTCGCAGAAGGGACAGCGGCGGGTGCAGATGTCGCCGAGGATCATGAAGGTGGCCGTGCCGCGCCCGAAACATTCGCCGATATTGGGGCAGGTGGCTTCTTCGCAGACGGTGTGCAGCTTCTGCTCGCGCAGCATGGCCTTGATTTCGCCGAAGCGCCCGGCGCTGTTGCCGGCCTTGACGCGGATCCATTCCGGCTTTTTCAGCGGCGTGTCGACCGGAACGATCTTGATCGGGATGCGTGCGGTCTTCAGTTCGCCTTTTTGCTTGACGCCACGCTCAGCCATCGTTTTTCTCCAGTTCGGCAATCAATTGCAAGGCCAGCGCCTCGCCGGCGGCGGCGACATCCAGGCGCACGCCGAAATCGGCCAGTTGGGTGACCGCCAGCCCTGCGTAACCGCAGGGATTGATCGCCGCAAAGGGCGAGAGTTCCATATCCACGTTCAGGCTGAGGCCGTGATAGCTGCGGCCATTGCGAATACGCAGGCCGAGCGCGGCGATCTTGGCCAGCGTCGGCCCCTCGCCGGTATAGACGCCGGGCGCTCCGGCCAGCCGGTGCGCGGCGATGCCCCAGCCGGCCAGCCGATCGATGACGGCCTGCTCGAGGCGATGCACCAGTTCGCGCACCTTGAGTTTGCGCCGGGTGAGATCGAGCAGCACATAGACCACCGCCTGCCCGGGGCCGTGGTAGGTGATCTGGCCGCCGCGGTCGATGGGGACGACCGGGATGCCGATGTCGCTGAGCAAGTGTTCACGCTTGCCGGCCTGCCCGAGGGTAAAGACCGGCGGGTGCTCGACGATCCACAATTCGTCCGGTGTTTCCGCCGTGCGGGCGGTGGTGAAATGCTGCATGGCCTCCCAGCACGGCACGTAGTCTGTGCGGCCGAGGCGGCGCAGCAGAAAGCTCACAACACGACCTTGACCAGCGGATGCGAGCTTAACTCGCGGTAAAGCGCATCGAGTTGCGGCTTGGAGGTGGCGATGACGGTACAGGTCAGGCTGATGTACTTGCCGCCCGAACTGGCGCGCATTTCCATGCGCGCGCCGTCGAACTGCGGGTCGTGGCGGGTGACGATTTCGAGCACCACCTGAGCCAGCGTATCTTCCGCCTTGCCCATGATCTTGAGCGGAAAGTCACAGGGAAATTCGAGCAGGGTGTCTTCAGCCATGGCGCATCACCGTATTCTTGAAATCCTGGTACCACTGCCACATCCGTCGCGCCAGCGGCCCCGGTCTGCCGTCGCCGACCGGCCTGCCGTCGAGCCGGGTCACGGCGAGGACCTCCTTGGTGGACGAGGTGATCCAGATTTCGTCGGCGGCGCGCAACTCGTCTTCGCCGACCGGGCGGATGGCATGCGGCAGACCGTTCAGGGCGGCGAGTTCGAGCACCACGTCGTAGGTCACGCCGGGCAAGATCAGGTGACTCTTGGGCGGGGCGATCAACTGGCCGGCGAGCACGATCAGCGCGTTGGTGGTCGAACCCTCGGTCAGCCAGCCGTCGCGCAGCAGCAGGGTCTCGGCGCACTGGGCCTCGACCGCCTGCTGGCGCAGCAGCACATTGGCCAGCAAGGAGGTGGTCTTGAGATTGCAGCGCAGCCAGCGATTGTCCGCCGCGGTCATTGCTGCCACGCCCTGTTCGCGCGTTTCCGCCGAGGGGGTGAGCAGCGGCGCGGTCATCGCAAAAACGGTGGGCGAAACCGCAGCGGTGGGAAAGGCGTGATCGCGTTTGTCGTCAGCGCCGCGGGTCACCTGCAGGTAAACCCCCTGATCTTCCCATTCTGCCTCGCTGACCAGCCGGGCGACCACTGCGCGCCAGGCTTCGTTGCCCAGCGGGTTGGCCAGCGCGATGCCGTCGAGGCTGGATTGCAGGCGGGCGAGATGCTCGTCGATGCGGAACGGTCGGCGGGAATAGACCGGAATGACTTCATAGACCCCGTCGCCAAACAGGAAACCACGGTCCATCGGCGAAATTTTGGCTTCGCCGATGGGCAGAAAACGGCCGTTCAGATAGACGGTGTCGCCAATCATTGCCTTACTGGAACCACAGCTTGACGCTATCGACCATGCGTCCGAACGGCCCGGCGACCGGTACGCTTTCCAGGGCCACGGCCGGAAATTCGCCGTAGGGCTTGCCGTCGATACTGATCTTGACCGTGCCGATCTTCTGGCCGCGGGTGACCGGCGCCATCAGCGGCTGTTGCGAGATGAACTGGGCTTCCATCTTGTTGTTGTAGCCCTTGGGCACGGCGACGATCAGGTCATGATCGAAACCCGCCTTGGCGGTGTTTTCGCTGCCCTTCCAGACGCGCGGCGCGGAAACGGTCTGGCCCTTGGCATAAATCTGCACTGCGTCGAAGAACTGGTAGCCCCAGTTGAGCAGCTTCAGCGATTCGGAAGCACGCGTGGCGTCGGAACTGGCGCCGAGCACCACTGCGAGCAGCCGGCGCGGGCCGCGCTTGGCCGAGGAGATCAGGCAGTAGCCGGCGGCTTCGGTGTGGCCGGTCTTGACGCCATCGACGCTCGGATCGAGCCAGAGCAGACGGTTGCGGTTGGGTTGGCTGATGTTGTTGTAGCGGAATTCCTTCATCGAATAATACTTGGCGTATTCCTCGGGAAAATCGCGGATCAGCGCATGCGCCAGAATGGAGAGATCGCGTGCGGTGGTGTACAACTGTGGGTCGGGCAGGCCGGTGGAGTTGCGGAAGCTGGTGTTCTTCATGCCCAGACGCTGGGCTTCCTTGTTCATCAGGTCGGCGAAGCGCTCTTCCGTGCCGGCGATGGCTTCGGCCAGCGCAATGCAGGCATCGTTGCCCGATTGCACGATCATGCCCTTGATCAGGTCTTCGACCTGCACCTGGGTATCGACGCGGATGAACATCTTGGAACCGCCGGTTTCCCAGGCCTTTTTCGAGACCGGCACCGCCTGATTCAGCGCCAGGGTTTTCTGGCGGATGGCGGCAAAGGTCAGGTAGGCGGTCATCAGCTTGGTCAGCGAAGCGGGTTCGATACGCTCGTCCGGCGCCTGTGCCGCCAGCACCTGTCCGGAGCCGGCCTCGAGCAGCAGCCAGGATTTGGCCGCCAGTACCGGCGGAACGGGCAACTGCTGGGCGAAAGAGGGGGAAATCAAGGCGAACAGGGTGCTGCAGAGAAGAATGAACTTGCGCATGCCAAACGGAAAGGAACGAAAACGCGGATTATAGGCGCTAAGCCGAGCCAAGGCTAAAAAACGATCGGGCCCGGCGTCGCCGGGTCGTCGGCCGGGGGGCGGATGTCGGCGATGGCCTCCTCGATCAGGGCGATGCGCGCCAGCACGTCGTTACGCGTGGCTTCGTCGTCGAGATCGATATTCTCTCCAGGCAGCGGAGAGAGCCGTCCGGTGAGCAGGCGGGCGCGGTCGATGATGTCGAGCAGTTCCAGCGGTTCGGCGAGGTCGGCAATGTCTTCTGCGGCGCGCTTGATCGCGTAGATGTCCGGCGGCAGCAGTTCGAGCGCCTCGTACATCGCGTGAATGCGCTCGTCGGCTTCGCCGGCAAACAGCCGGTCGAGCGTTGCTGTGCGCACTTGCGTCGGAAGCCCGCGGCAGGCGGTTTCCAGCCGTTCGGCGAGATGGCGGGCGCGCTCGCAGAACGCGGGATGATCCAGCCCGTCCGGTTCTGCCAGACATTCACCCGCTGCGGTCAGTGCGGCGATCAGGCGAAGGTCTTCCCGCCGCGTCGGGTCTTCCAGGCAGTCGCACACGCTGGCGAGCGCTTCGGCCAGCCGCAGGCACTCCGGATCGTTGAGCTCGATGGCGCTGGCGCAGAGTTCGATGGCGGCCGGACGCAGATCGGTTGGTTCGTTCAGATGCCGGTCCGACCAGGCGCGATGCAATCGGCTGCCAGCGATTTGCCAGCGCTCGGCGTGTTCGGGGTCGAAGCGCGACTCGCGCGATTTGACCAGCAGCGGCAGGATGTCCGCCGCCGCCTGCAGGGTGGGGGCCAGGGCGGCGCGGGTGGCCTCAAGCTCTTCTTCAGGAATGCTGGCCATGACGTTTTTGGGCGAACAGGAACAGTGCCAGCCCGGCGAGAATCATTGGCAAGGACAGCCACTGACCCATGCTGACGGTGTAGGAGTGTCCGAAAATGCCGGCGTCGGGCTCGCGGAAGAATTCGACGGTGAAGCGGCAGAGGCCGTAGCCGATCAGGAAGAGCGCCGAGACCGCGCCGCGCGCCCGCGGCCGCCGGGAATAAAGCCAGAGGACGATGAACAGCAGCAGCCCTTCGAGGGCAGCGTGATAAAGCTGCGATGGGTGCCTCGGCAGCACGCCGGCAGCCGGGAAAATCATTGCCCAGGGCAGCGTCGGATCGGCGACGCGGCCCCACAGTTCGCCATTGATGAAATTGCCGATCCGTCCGGCGAGCAGGCCGAGCGGCACCAGCGGGGCGATGAAATCGGTGGTCTCCAGCCAGGGTTTGCGGTGCTTTCTGGCCCACAGCGTGATCGCCGCCAGCACCCCGAGAAAGCCGCCATGGAAGCTCATTCCGCCTTTCCAGATTGCGGCGATTTCCAGCGGGTGCGCGAGATAGTGACCGGGCTCGTAGAACAGCACCTGCCCGAGACGCCCGCCAATGACCACGCCTAGTGCGCCATAGAACAGCAGATCGTCCAGTTGTTCGCGGTCCCAGCCGGCGTGCAGGTTCAGGCGGTGCTTCCCCAGCCACCAGAACTGCAGAAAGGCCGCCAGGTACATCAGACCGTACCAGTGGATGGCAAGCGGTCCAAGTTTGAGTGCGACCGGGTCGAATTGCGGAAAAATCAGCATGGCGAAAATCAGGATTGCGAAGCCGCCATTAAACCACTAGAAAAAGCGGCGAACCACGGGGAGCACGGGGGGCACGGAGGAAACCTGCAACATTTTGCTTGAGCCAACGGTGTGGAGAGCGGATTTCCGTGGTCAGATAAATTTTTTTCCTGTGTCCCCCGTGGTTAACAACGGCTGAGTTAAAGCAGTAATTCCGGGGCGATGACCGCGCGCAGGATGGTTTGCGTCTCGCCCAGGCGAACACGGTTGCTGAACCACCACAAGGCGCCTTTCTTGATGGTCCAGTCGGCTTCTTCGCCGGCCAGCAGCAGGGCGGCGAGTCGGCCCAGCCCAGGCTGGTGTCCGATCAGCATGACCGCGCCGCCAGCGGTTGGCCAGCCGGAGGCGGCGATCAGCCCGGAAACGCAGGCATCCGGGGCAAGCTGTTTGTGGGTTTCGAAAGGCAGTCCGAGCGCGGAGGCGGTTTGCTGGGTGCGAACCGCCGGGCTGACCAGGATGCGCAAATTTTTGGGCTGGCGTTTGGTGAACCAGGTGGCAACGGCGCGTGCCTGCTTTTCGCCACGCGCGGTCAGACGCCGGCGCAGGTCGTTGTCGCTGTCTTCCTCGGCTTCGGCGTGGCGCCAGAGCAGAAGGTCCATGGGGGTTCCTTGCGGGTTGTCGGGGGTGGCAAGCATGACCGAACCGTGTTTCACCCGTATTTCTTCGGTGCCCGTTGCGCCAGCCAGACCCGACAGGCGGTGTCCAGTTCTTCGGCCAGCAGTGCCCGCCGACCGCTCAGCCAGCCATGAATCAGCCCGGGGCGTTGCGCCGGCAAGGCTTGCGCGACCATTTCCAGAGCGGTGACATGGTCGTTGAAACGGCCGAGTTCTTCCTGCAACTGACCGAGCGCGGCCAGATAGGGCTTGCGGCCCTTGTCGCAGGGAATGAATTCCAGAATGTAGCGCAGCTTTTTCAGGCCGATGCGCAAGCGGTGACGTTGGGTATCGTCGAGATGGCGCGCATGCTTGGCCAGCTCGCGGGCTTGCCGGTCGCGCTTGCGATAACGCTTGCGAATCAATTCGCCCAGGTTGACCTGATTTTCTGCAAATAGCGATTGCAGCGCCGCGCTGAATGCGAGCAGCAGCCGGCAGTATTCGGGAGTTGCGAAACGGCGGGCGGCAGCCCGGCGCGCCTGCCCGCCTTCGCGCCGGCAGGTGCTTGCCAGGCGATGCACCGCCCGGTCATCGGCAAAGTCGCGCTGCAAAGCGGGCAAAACATCCTGGGCAAATACATCCCAGTTGCGCGCGGCGTTGAGCGAATGCGCGAAGTTGCGCCAGGCCGAGCCGTATTCGGCAACAAATTCCGGGGGAAGTGCGGGGGCGAAAAACTGGATGCAGGAGCGTAGCCGACGCACCGCGATGCGTGCCTGGTGCAGGTACTCCGGATCCTTGGCGGCGCGCGCGCCCACCTCGTTGCGCTGCAGGTGGTCGAGGCAGTTCAGCGCCATGCGGCAAAACGCCTCGCGGGCGGGCGTTTCCGGCTGTAAACGGCAGGGAGCGGCGCGCACCGGCGTTGCATTTGTGCCGCAGAACAGCGCGTAGCCCCGCTCGGCTTTGCTGATTCCGTTGAGGTGCAAGGGCAAATCCTGCTGCAGGGTTTGCGCCAGGGCAAACAGTGCCGGCACTTCGCCCTCGATCAGTTCCAGCTCGACCTCGCACATCGGCTGGCGTCGATCGCCGCTGATGATCGCTCCGCGGTCCAGCGCCAGTTCGATCCGGCTTCCGGCGTAATCGACCTGCCAGGTGGTTCTGCGGAAGCGGGTGGTGAACACCGGCGTCAGCGCTTCTGTGCATTGTTCGAGGTGGTGGCGCAGTTTGGGATGATCCACCTGGGAGAAGTCGAAATTTCCGGGCGATGCCGGGTATTCCCATTCGCTGCGCGTGGCGAGTCCGCCGCTGGCCGGTTCGGCGGATTTCACCGTCAGCCACCACCGGCCGCCACGTCGGCGCCAGCGCACAGCGACCAGTTTTTTCGCCAGGTCGCGTTGCGGAGTATCGTAATAGGTACTGACCAGCAGTTGCCGGCGCACAGGCAGGTCGCGTAGCAGCGGGTGTTCGGCCAAGGCGCGCGCAGCGCCGGGCGGCAGGCTGAGTTTGAGTTCGATTTCGGTCGCCATGGCGGGCGCATGAATTTTTCGGGGATGATTATTAAACCATGAGCACCCCCTGCACTTTATGACCGTTTTGTGGTCTGAAAAGCTAAAATCCAGCCCTTGTCTTTCCGTTTCCGGAGTGAAGAAATGCCCCAGTATCGTTCCCGCACTTCCACCCATGGCCGCAACATGGCCGGGGCCCGCGCCTTGTGGCGCGCTACCGGCATGAAGGACGGCGATTTCGGCAAGCCGATCATCGCCGTGGTCAATTCCTTTACCCAGTTCGTGCCGGGGCACGTGCACCTCAAGGATCTCGGCCAGCTGGTCGCGCGCGAGATCGAAGCGGCCGGCGGCATCGCCAAGGAATTCAATACCATCGCCATCGACGACGGTATTGCCATGGGCCACGACGGCATGTTGTATTCGCTGCCCTCGCGCGACCTCATCGCCGACTCGGTGGAGTACATGTGCAACGCCCACTGCGCCGATGCGATGGTCTGCATTTCCAACTGCGACAAGATCACTCCGGGAATGCTGATGGCGGCAATGCGCCTGAACATCCCCGCCATTTTCGTTTCCGGCGGGCCGATGGAGGCGGGCAAGGTCAAGTGGGAAGGCAAGGTCATCGCCATCGACCTGATCGACGCCATGATCAAGGCCGGCGATGAGAAGGTGTCCGACGAGGAAGTGGAATCTTTCGAGCGTTCGGCCTGCCCGACCTGCGGTTCCTGCTCCGGCATGTTCACCGCCAATTCGATGAACTGCCTGACCGAAGCACTGGGTCTTTCCCTGCCGGGCAATGGTACGGTGGTGGCGACGCATGCCGACCGCAAGCAACTTTTTCTGCGTGCCGGGCGGACGGTTGTCGAGATGTGCAAACGCTATTATGAGCAGGAGGATGTTTCGGTCCTGCCGCGCAATATTGCCAGTCGCCAGGCTTTCGAGAATGCCATGGCCCTGGATGTGGCCATGGGCGGCTCGACCAACACCATCCTGCACATTCTGGCGGCAGCGCAGGAGGCCGGGGTGGATTTCGACATGGCCGCCATCGACCGCATTTCCCGCAAGGTGCCCTGTCTGGCCAAGGTGGCGCCGGCCACGCAGCAGTACCACATCGAAGACGTGCATCGCGCCGGCGGGATCATGGCCATTCTCGCCGAGCTTGACCGCGGCGGCCTGATTCACCGCGACGTGCCGACGGTGCATATGAAGACTCTGGGCGAGGCGATCGATACCTATGATGTGATGCACACCGCCAATGCCGGCATCCTCGAGTTCTACAAAGCAGCGCCGGGTGGCGTGCCGACCCAGGTGGCCTTCTCGCAGGATCGCCGCTTCGGTGAGCTGGATCTGGATCGTACCCACGGTTGCATCCGCAATGTGGAAAACGCCTACAGCAAGGACGGGGGGCTGGCGGTGCTCTACGGCAACATCGCCGAACGCGGCTGTGTGGTGAAAACAGCCGGAGTGGACGAATCCATCTGGAGATTCACCGGCAGGGCGCGGGTCTATGAGAGTCAGGACGATGCGGTAGCCGGCATCCTCGGTGGTGAGGTGGTCGCGGGCGACGTGGTGGTGGTGCGTTACGAAGGGCCCCAAGGTGGTCCGGGCATGCAGGAAATGCTGTATCCCACCAGTTATCTCAAGTCGCGTGGCCTGGGCAAGGAGTGCGCCCTGCTGACCGACGGTCGCTTCTCTGGCGGAACTTCCGGTTTGTCGATCGGGCATGCGTCGCCGGAAGCGTCCCAAGGTGGGGCAATCGGCCTGGTCGAGACCGGCGACACCATCGAGATCGATATCCCCAATCGTCGGATCCATCTCGCGGTCAGCGATGCCGAACTGGCTGCCCGGCGAGCGGCCATGGAAGCGCGGGGCGAGGCCGCGTGGAAGCCCCTCAAGGAACGCAAGCGGGCGGTTTCGGCCGCGCTCAAGGCCTATGCGCTGTTTGCCACTTCCGCCGATCGCGGTGCGGTGCGCGACTTGTCACAGGCCAGGCGGATCTGAAGGGACTTGCCGCGGACGGAAACTTTTCGCCCGCAACGGGTCCAAAATGAGGTTTTATTTGAATTTTTATCGGGAATGGAGTGATTTGATGAAAGCGATTTGGATGGCGATGTTGGCCGGCGGCGTGATGCTTGCCCCCGCGGTGCAGGCGGATGAGGCGCTGGCCAAGGCGAAGAATTGTTATGCCTGCCATGCGGTGGATAAGAAACTGGTCGGGCCGTCTTACAAGGATGTGGCCAAACGTTACGCCGGAAAGAAGGGCGCCGAGGCCGAACTGGTGAATAGCGTCATGAAGGGCAGCATGACCGGCAAGTGGAAGGATGCCGGCATTCAGGGCGTGATGCCGCCTAACGCGGTCAACGATGCCGAAGCCAAGAAACTGGTGGCCTGGATTCTCTCGCTGAAATAAGTGCTTGTCAGAAAATAAAAAAGCCGGCGATGCCGGCTTTTTTTGTTGCCTGGGTGCGCTTACTTGGTAAAACCGATGCGGGCAGCTTCTTCTTCCAGCCAGGCGCGAAAATCGGGATGCGCGATGGAGATCAGGCGCTTGGCGCGTTCCTTGAGCGGGCAGCCTTTCAGTCGAACAATGCCGTACTCGGTCACCACGTGGTCGACGTTGGAGCGGTGCAGGGTAACAGCAGCGCCCAGCGCCAGGGTCGGGGTGATCTTGGAAATGGTCTTCTTGGTGCCGTCGGGCTGCTTGACTTCAGCGGTCGAGTACAGCGCGATGAACGACTTGCCGTTTTCCGACATCTGCGCGCCGATGGCGGTGTCGGCCTGACCGCCGGTGCCGGAGAACTGCTTGGTGCCGATGGATTCGGAGCAGACCTGGCCGGTGAGATCGACCTCCAGCGAGGTGTTGATCGACACCGACTTCTTGTTGCTGCCCATGGTGTAGGGGTCGTTGACCCAGCAACCGCGCATCACTGCCACGGCCGGATTGCGGTCGATGAAGTCGTAAAGCTTCTTGGTGCCCAGCGCGAAGGTGCACACCATCTTGCCGGTCAGAATCTTGCGATGGCGGTGCGAGCCGTACATGTGTGCTTCGGTGCCGATACAGCCGGCGTTGTACAGGTCGACCATGCCGTCGGTGAACATCTCGGTGTGGATCGACAGGTTTTTCTTGTCCAGCAGTGCGGAAGCCACGGCATTGGGAATACCGCCGATACCCAGCTGAATGGTCGAACCGTCTTCGATATGTTCGGCGATATAGGCGCCGATCTTGCGGTCGCGCTCGCCAACGGGAACGATGGCTAGTTCCGGCAGCGCATGTGTGTTATTGACGAAATAATCGACTTCGTCGACGTGCACGATGGTGTCGCCGAAGGTGAAGGGGGTGGCTTCGTTGATTTCGAGGATGACCAGGTCAGCGGCCTGCATCATTTCGCGCTCGTAGGTAGCCGAGAGCGAGATGGAGACGTAACCGCGACTGTCCGGCGGGGTGCACGAACCGAGGAAGACAGTCGGACGCGCGAAGTAAAGCCGATCCAGGCCGGCGCGATGCAGGTGGTTGGGAACAAAGGAGGTGGTGCCGGCTTCATCGTGTGCCTTGCGCACGGCCGGGCTGAAAAACCATGCGTCGTGATGGAAGTGCCCCTTCATCGCCGGATCCATGTAATACGGATAGGCGCCCATCGGCAGGCAGGTGGCCACGCGGACGTCGCGCACACGGTCTGCAATGGTGTGCAACTGGCCGAGAATGCCCGAAGCCTCGGCAGCGGCAAGCGCCGAAACGATGCTGTCGCCCGATTTGATCTTGGAGAGCGCTTCCTCGACGGAAATGGTTTTGGAGGCCAGGTTGAAACCGATGCCGGTCATTATGAAATCTCCTTGCTTGCGATGGGTGTTATTAAACCGCAAGATTATAAATGAACTTTTTCCGGCTTCCGCATGACCCCGGTCAATTCTTGGCGCGCAGAACGCCGTTTTCAGCCGGTTTTTTCCGTTGACACGAGTGGGCTACATCGGGATAATGCGGCCCTTCTTCTGGAGGGGTTCCCGAGCGGTCAAAGGGATCAGACTGTAAATCTGACGGCACTGCCTTCGAAGGTTCGAATCCTTCCCCCTCCACCAGAAAGATGTTGTAGCGACCGTTGCAGGGTGATGCGGGTGTAGCTCAATGGTAGAGCTGAAGCCTTCCAAGCTTAAGACGAGGGTTCGATTCCCTTCACCCGCTCCAGCCGTCGTTCAGCGAAGTTTCAAAGGAATGCCCATGTGGCTCAGTGGTAGAGCACTCCCTTGGTAAGGGAGAGGTCGGCAGTTCGATCCTGCCCATGGGCACCACCGATTGGCTTGTATTCTGGTGTGGTTTACTAATTTGACTTTTGGGGAATTGGAATGGCTAAGGAAAAGTTCGAACGTACGAAGCCGCACGTGAATGTGGGCACGATTGGTCACGTTGACCATGGCAAGACGACCTTGACGGCGGCGATCACGACGGTGCTGTCGGCGAAGTTTGGTGGTTCGGCGAAGAAGTACGACGAAATTGATGCGGCGCCGGAAGAAAAGGCGCGTGGTATCACCATCAACACGGCGCACGTTGAATACGAGACGGCCAACCGTCACTACGCCCACGTTGACTGCCCGGGTCACGCTGACTACGTCAAGAACATGATTACCGGTGCTGCCCAGATGGACGGCGCCATTCTGGTGTGTTCCGCTGCTGACGGCCCGATGCCGCAGACCCGCGAACACATCCTGCTCGCCCGTCAGGTGGGCGTGCCCTACATCATCGTCTTCCTGAACAAGTGCGACATGGTCGACGACGCCGAGCTGCTCGAACTCGTTGAAATGGAAGTGCGCGAACTGCTCAGCAAGTACGACTTCCCGGGCGACGACATCCCCATCATCAAGGGCTCGGCGCTGAAGGCCATGGAAGGCGACAAGGGCGAAATCGGCGAAGGCGCCATTCTGGCCCTGGCCGATGCTCTGGACAGCTACATCCCGACCCCGGAACGTCAGATCGACAAGCCCTTCCTGATGCCGGTTGAAGACGTCTTCTCCATCTCCGGTCGCGGCACCGTGGTGACTGGTCGCGTCGAGCGCGGCATCGTCAAGGTTGGCGAAGAAATCGAAATCGTCGGTATCCGCCCGACCGTCAAGACCATCTGCACCGGCGTGGAAATGTTCCGCAAGCTGCTCGACCAAGGTCAGGCTGGCGACAACATTGGCGCCCTGCTGCGCGGCACCAAGCGTGAAGAAGTCGAGCGTGGCCAAGTGCTGTGCAAGCCGGGTTCGGTCAAGCCGCACACCCACTTCAACTCGGAGGTGTACATTCTCTCCAAGGACGAAGGCGGTCGTCACACCCCGTTCTTCAACGGCTACCGTCCGCAATTCTACTTCCGCACCACCGACGTGACCGGTTCGATCGATCTGCCGGCGGGTGTGGAAATGGTGATGCCGGGTGACAACGTGGCGATGACGGTCAAGCTGATCGCCCCGATCGCCATGGAAGAAGGTCTGCGCTTCGCCATCCGTGAAGGCGGTCGTACCGTCGGCGCCGGCGTCGTCGCCAAAATCATCGAGTAATCGCTGGTTGAAAAAGTAGTTTGAGAGCGCTCCGGGCAACCGGGGCGCTTTAGCGTCTCTGTTGCAGGGGTGTAGCTCAATTGGTAGAGCAACGGTTTCCAAAACCGTAGGTCGGGGGTTCGATTCCCTCCGCCCCTGCCATCTTTAAAGAATTCGAACGACATGGTCGACAAGATCAAGTTCGCGCTGGCGCTGCTGTTGCTTGCCGCTGGCGTGGCCGGTTTCTACCTGCTCTCCGAGCAGGCGATGATTGTGCGCGTACTTGCGGTACTGGCCGGGATCGGGCTTGCCGCCGCGGTCGCTGCCAAGACCGAGCAAGGGATGCGCTTCTTCGTATTTGCGCAGGAAGCGGTGGTCGAGGCCAAGAAAGTGGTGTGGCCCAGCCGCAAGGAAACCCTGCAGACGACCGGCGCGGTCTTCGCCTTCGTGATTGTCATGGCGGTATTCCTCTACCTGGCCGACAAGAGCCTGGAATGGGTGCTCTACGACCTGATCCTGGGTTGGAGGAAGTCATGAGCAAGCGCTGGTACGTGGTTCACGCCTACTCCGGTTTCGAAAAAAGCGTCATGCGCGCCTTGCAGGAGCGCATCAATCGTTTGGCCATGCAGGATTATTTCGGTCGCATTCTCGTGCCGGTCGAAGAAGTGGTCGAGATGAAGGGCGGCCAAAAGTCGATTTCCGAGCGCAAGTTCTTCCCCGGCTACGTGCTGGTGGAAATGGAAATGAACGACGACTCCTGGCACCTGGTCAAAAACACGCCCAAGGTCACCGGATTTGTCGGGGGCACTGCCACCAAGCCGACACCGATTTCCGAAAAGGAAGTCGAGAAAATCATGCAGCAGATGCAGGAAGGCGTCGAAAAGCCGCGTCCCAAGGTTCTGTTCGAGGCTGGCGAAGTGGTGCGGGTCAAGGAAGGTCCGTTCACCGATTTCCATGGCTCGGTCGAAGACGTCAATTACGAAAAGAATCGCCTGCGTGTGTCGGTGACCATTTTTGGTCGCGCGACCCCGGTCGAGCTGGAATTCGCTCAGGTCGAAAAGGCCTGAGTTGTCGGGCAAGCCGGCGGCCCGTGTATCGCCGGCAAGAGGAGCGTCAGTAGTCCGAAGGTAAATTCGGCGAAAGCGCGTTACCACTCACCTTAGGAGCACAAAGCATGGCCAAGAAAATTATTGGCTACATCAAGCTGCAAGTGCCGGCAGGCAAGGCGAACCCGTCGCCCCCGATCGGCCCCGCGCTGGGTCAGCGCGGTCTCAACATCATGGAATTCTGCAAGGCCTTCAACGCCCAGACGCAAGGCGTCGAGCCGGGTCTGCCGATTCCCGTGGTGATCACTGCCTACGCGGACAAGTCCTTCACCTTCGTGATGAAGACCCCGCCGGCGACCATCCTGATCAAGAAAGCTGCCGGCATCCAGAAGGGTTCGCCGAAGCCGCATACCGACAAGGTCGGCAAGATTACCCGTGCCCAGGCCGAGGAAATCGCCAAGACCAAGATGCCCGACCTGACCGCTGCCGACATGGATGCCGCCGTGCGCACCATCGCCGGTTCCGCGCGTTCCATGGGTATTACTGTGGAGGGTCTGTAATCATGGCCAAGCTGACCAAAAAGCAAAAAGCCCTGCAGGGCAAGATCGTGCCGCAAAAGCCCTATCCCGTGCTGGAAGCCCTGACGCTCGCCAAGGAAACCGCCACCGCCAAGTTTGACGAATCCATCGACGTGGCGGTCAACCTCGGCATCGATGCGCGCAAGTCGGATCAGTTGGTGCGTGGCTCTGTCGTGCTGCCCGCCGGTACCGGCAAAAGCGTTCGCGTTGCCGTTTTCGCTCAGGGCGAAAAGGCCGAGGCTGCCAAGGCCGCCGGCGCCGATATCGTCGGTTTTGACGATCTGGCTGCCGAGGTCAAGTCCGGCAACCTCAATTTCGACGTGGTCATCGCCACGCCGGACGCCATGAAGATCGTTGGCCAGTTGGGCCAGATCCTCGGTCCGCGCGGCTTGATGCCGAACCCCAAGGTCGGCACCGTGACCATGGATGTCGCCACCGCGGTGAAGAATGCCAAGGCAGGTCAGGTGCAGTACCGCACCGACAAGGCCGGTATCGTGCATGCCACCATCGGTCGCGCTTCCTTCTCGGTTGAAAGCCTGGAAAGCAACCTGAAGGCGCTGATCGAAGCGCTGAACAAGGCCAAGCCGGCCGCTGCCAAGGGTCAGTATCTGAAGAAGATCGCCGTGGCTGCGACCATGGGCCCCGGCGTTCGCGTCGATCAGGCCTCGTTGCTGGCACAGCAGTAAGAACTTTGGGCCGCGGATCGGCGCTGCTGGCGCCGGTCGGCGGATCGTCAAAGACCGCAGGTGCGCTGCCGCAAGGCGGGGCTTAATGGCCGGAAGCTTCGGCGGCCTGCGTAGATGGTGGTCCCAGAACAAGGATTTTTGTCCGCTTGAGTGTGCTTTTTCAGGCGGGCAGCGCTCCTGGTTCAGGTCGCCGTAGGTGCAACGGGATTTCCCCGTTGCGTTTGGACTTGAAAGGAGGAAAGACCCGTGGGTCTCAATCTAGACGACAAGAAAGCCGTTGTGGCTGAGGTGTCGGCACAGGTGGCCAACGCCCAGACGATCGCCCTTGCCGAGTATCACGGTATCGAGGTCGGTGACCTCACCGTGCTGCGCAAGAAGGCGCGTGAAGCTGGTGTGTACCTGCGTGTGCTGAAAAACACCTTGGTGCGTCGTGCCGTGGCGGACACTCCGTTCGCTCCGCTCGCCGACCAGATGGTCGGCCCGCTGATTTACAGCGTGTCCACCGATCCGGTAGCCGCCGCCAAGGTGCTGCAGGATTTCGCCAAAACCAACGACAAGCTGAAGCTGAAGGCCGGTTGCTATGCCGGCAAGGTGCTCGACAAAGCCGGTGTGCAGGCGCTTGCCTCCATTCCGAGCCGCGAAGAGCTGCTCGCCAAGCTGCTGGGCGTCATGCAAGCCCCGGTCTCCGGCTTTGCCGGCTGCCTGGCTGCACTCGCCAAGCAACGCGAAGAAGCTGCCGCTTGAACCTTACCGCATACGAACTGATTTAGGAGTTTTTACAAATGGCTATCAGCAAAGAAGACATCCTGGAAGCCGTCGGCAACATGACGGTCATGGACCTGAACGACCTGGTCAAGGCGTTCGAAGAGAAGTTTGGCGTTTCCGCGGCCGCGCTGGCTGTGGCAGCTCCGGGCGCTGGCGGCGGTGCCGCTGCCGCTGCCGAAGAGCAGACCGAGTTCACCGTTGTCCTGACTGCGGCCGGCGACAAGAAGGTTGAAGTCATCAAGGTGGTGCGTGCTGTGACCGGCCTGGGCCTCAAGGAAGCCAAGGATCTGGTGGACGGTGCTCCGAAGCCGGTCAAGGAAGGCATTTCCAAGGCCGACGCCGAAGCGCTCAAGAAGCAGCTGGAAGACGCCGGCGCCAAGGTCGAGCTCAAGTAAGCGCTGTATTGCTGTGCGGGCTGGCGGTTTTCCGCCAGCCCTTTTCTGCTTTTTTAACGAAGGCCTGACGGACGACATCATTCTGACCCGGTTGCAGCTGCCAAACGCAAATCACGTTTTCCGTTCCCCGAACCGGGGGAGGGGAACGGGTTTGCGTTTGCCGGCTTTTTCTAGCTGGTCAATCGTCCCAACGATCTCGGAGCGACCATGAGTTCCACCACTACCTACTCCTATA
>Ga0209570_1000752_pt1 | contig 27323 bp, 25 predicted proteins | sample EBPBio172007_DNA_FD_185861 | JGI IMG/M metagenome (GOLD analysis project Ga0209570, IMG submission 185861) | Wastewater treatment Type I Accumulibacter community from EBPR Bioreactor in Madison, WI, USA - Reactor 1_9/17/2007_ DNA (SPAdes)... | ecosystem: Engineered > Bioreactor > EBPR >... | reverse complement strand
GGTGACGCAGGCGATGAGCGAAGGCTTGTCCGATTTCTTCGCCCGCGCGATGGCGGCGGAGATCGCTTCCGGATCATGGCCGTCGACGCGGACGGCGTTCCAGCCGGCGCTCTCGAAGCGCTTCAGCTGGTCGGTCGTGTCGGAGATCGAGAGCGGGCCGTCGATCGAAATGCCGTTGTCGTCGAACAGCACGATCAGCTTGTTGAGCTTGAGATGGCCGGCGAGCGTGATCGCTTCCTGGCTGATGCCTTCCATCAGGTCGCCGTCGGAGGCGAGGACATAGGTATAGTGGTCGACCAGCTTGCCGAAGCGGTGCGCCAGCAGGCGTTCGCCCAGCGCGAAGCCAACGCTCATGGCGAGGCCCTGCCCCAGCGGGCCGGTGGTGGTCTCGACGCCGTCGGTGTGGCCGAATTCCGGGTGGCCCGGCGTCTTCGAGCCGAGCTGGCGGAAGGCCTTGATGTCGTCGAGGCCGACACCCTTCACGCCGATGAGGTGCAGCACCGAATAGAGCAGCATCGAGCCGTGGCCGGCGGACAGGATGAAGCGGTCGCGGTCGGGCCATTTCGGGTCGGCCGGATCGTATTTGATATGATCGCGGAAAAGGACCGTGGCGATGTCTGCGGCGCCCATCGGCAGGCCGGGATGACCGGACTTGGCGGCTTCCACCGCGTCCATCGAGAGCGCGCGGATGGCGTTGGCCATCGCGTCGTGTTTGGCACGATCGAGCATGACGTCCTTTCAAAATGGACCTGATTTTTCAATGCGGCCTTCGTTAGCAGCCCGCGCCATCGAGTCAATCAAATCAGATGGTTTCCGACGCCATCTTGTGCGGAAAATTCCGATGCGCGACACTTTGTCGTTCCGGCGACAGAAAAACACGGAAATTCCGGCAGGAAAGCGGGACATTTCGCAGGGAGGAACCTATGTCGGCCAAAGCCTATGCGCGCGATCTCGACCGGCGGGAAGCCAACTTCCAGCCGCTGACGCCGATCTCTTTCCTGGAACGGGCGGCCAGGGTTTTTCCCGAGCGCATTGCGATCATCCACGGCCGCGAGCGCGTCGACTACGCCAATTTCTACACACGCGCGCGCCGGATGGCTTCGGCACTCGCAAAGGCGGGCATCGGCAAGGGCGATACGGTCGCGGCGATCCTGCCGAACATCCCGCTGATGCTCGAACTGCACTATGCCGCCCCGATGCTCGGCGCTGTGCTTAACACGATCAACACGCGGCTTGACGCGCCGATGGTGCGCTTCATTCTCGAACATGGCGAAGCGAAAATCATCTTCGTCGATACCGAGTTCTCGGCACTGCTAAAGGCGGCGGTCGAGGATATGGCGGATGCGCCGCGCATCGTTGAATTCCGCGATGGCGAATGGCTCGACGGGGGAAAGGACATGGCCCCGCCGCGGCTTTTCGGGGAGGATGCCGTCATCTTTCGTGAAACCGGGGATGCCGATTTCCGTTATGCGCGGCCCGCGGACGAGTGGGACGCCATCGCGCTCAATTATACCTCAGGCACGACGGGGAACCCCAAGGGCGTCGTCTATTCGCACCGCTCGGCCTATCTGATGTGCTTCGCGAACAGCCTCGCGACCGATATCGGCCGCCACCCGGTCTATCTGTGGACCCTGCCGATGTTCCATTGCAACGGCTGGTGCTTTCCCTGGACGCTCTCCGCCGTCGCCGGCACGCATGTCTGTCTGCGCCACGTGCGGGCGAAAGCGATCTTCGATGCCATCCTCGATCATGGCGTAACGCATCTGTGCGGCGCGCCGATCGTGATGTCGACGCTGCTCAACGCGAAGCTGGAGGAGAAGGCCGCCTTCACTGCCCGCGTGAAGTTCATCACCGCCGCGGCCCCGCCGCCCGAGAGCGTGCTGGCGGCGATGAAGGGCGCGGGTTTCGATGTCGTCCATGTCTACGGGCTCACCGAGACCTACGGCCCCTCGGTCGTCAACGAATGGAAGGACGAATGGGATAGCCTCCCGGAAGCCGAGCGGGCGCCGCGCATGGCGCGGCAGGGCGTCAACTATCCCGGCCTCGAGGATCTCGCCGTGCTCGACCCTGACACGATGAAGCCTGTGCCGGCCGACGGCAGGACGATGGGCGAGGTGATGTTCCGCGGCAATATCGTCATGAAGGGCTATCTCAAAAACCCGAAGGCCTCCGACGAGGCCTTCGCCGGCGGCTGGTTCCATTCGGGCGACCTCGCGGTGATGCACCCGGACGGCTATGTGCAGCTCAAGGACCGCTCGAAGGACATCATCATTTCCGGCGGCGAGAACATCTCGTCGATCGAGGTCGAGGAGGTTCTCTTCAAGCACCCGGCGGTGATGCTGGTGGCGGTGGTCGCGCGGCCGGACGAAAAATGGGGCGAGCATCCTTGCGCTTTCGTCGAGCTTCGGCAGGGTTCGAACACGACGGAAGCCGAAATCATCACCTATGCGCGCGAACATCTTGCCGCGTTCAAGGCGCCGCGCACGGTGGTTTTCGGCGATCTGCCCAAGACATCGACCGGCAAGATCCAAAAGTATGTCCTGCGGGAACGCGCGAAATCGCTGTAATCGCGGCAACTTTGTGGCAGACCTGCAATCGCTACGCAGCAATGCGGCGATTGGATGCATCGGTTCGCTCAAGTATCCGTGAAAGGCGATCACGAAAGCGGTGATCGCCGTGATCGGAATTACACTGCCTGTTGATTGGAACGTTCCCGGGCCTGCGCCTATTTCTCCCTCATCGAACAACGCGGCGGGTGCCGAGCCGAAAGCCGGACCCGCCTGGATGAGAAAGGAACGATACCATGAAGACCATCTTTACCTCGGCCGTTGCCGCTGCCGCTCTTCTCGCCGCCATCGGTTTTGCCGCGCCGAACAGCTTCGCCGGCAGCGACCCGACGACCATCACGGCCGGCGCTGAGGCCGATCATCTCGGCAAGCCGGTCCGCACCGCCTCGGAAGCGACGCATCAGGGCAAGCCGGTGACGGTTGCCGGCGCTGAGGCCGATCATCTCGGCAAGCCGGTCCACACCGCCTCGGAGGCGACGCATCAGGGCAAGCCGGTGACGGTTGCCGGCGCTGAGGCCGACCATCTCGGCAAGCCGGTCCGCACCGCCTCGGAGGCGACGCATCAGGGCAAGCCGGTGACGGTTGCCGGCGCTGAGGCCGACCATCTCGGCAAGCCGGTCCGCACCGCCTCGGAGGCGACGCATCAGGGCAAGCCGATGACGGTTGCCGGCGCTGAGGCCGACCATCTCGGCAAGCCGGTCCGCACCGCCTCGGAAGCGACGCATCAGGGCAAGCCGGTGACGGTTGCAGGCACTGAGGCCGACCATCTCGGCAAGAACGTGATGGCCGCGTAAGGCGAACCTGACGCTCCAGCAAACAGAAACGCCGCCTCCGAAGGGAGGCGGCGTTTTCTGTCAATGGAGAGAGTGTCTTGCCGGTGTGGTCTTGAGGCGGGAAATTTCGTCCTTGATGACCAGCTTCTGTCGTTTCAAAGCGGCAATCTTGACGCTGTCTTTCGCAGGAAGTGCCAGTTCGTCGGCGATTTTTCGATCGAGCGCCTGATGTCTGCGCTCCAGTTCGGCGATATGTGCCGTCATCGACATGTCAGAAACCTCCGTTCCTTGTGTCGGGCAGTTGAGTGTGTCACATCCCCGAGCCGGCTCAAGAGAAATATCTTCCCATTTTTGTGAACCGTCTTCGCTGTGGACAACGGCGTTAACGACAGGTTAACGAGTGCCATGCTGGATTTGGAACCGTCTCCGGGCGCGTGATTGGGCCATGTTTCCGGTTTTTCGGCACGACCTTGCGGCGAGGGCATGATGCGGGGTGAGGTTTCGGAGGAAGAACGGCTCGCGCTGGAGGCGGAACTGCACCGTCTTCACATCGAGCATCGCGATCTCGACGCCGCGATCGCCGCCCTCGAACAGCTTGGTGCCTACGATCAGCTCCAGGTGCAGCGGCTCAAGAAGCGCAAGCTGCAGCTTCGCGACCGGCTCGCGGAAATCTCCGACCGGCTGACGCCCGATATCATCGCCTGAAGAGGCAGAAATCCCGGCATTGGCGTGGATTTCGGCTTGCCTTCATGCGAGCCTTCGCCTAACTCGCTGACCTTCCATCGAAAGCGGCTCCGCGTTTCCTTCCGGGCCGCCCGTGTTCGAGGAGGTCCGCCGTGCCGCCTTCCGTCGCCATCATCATGGGAAGCCAATCCGACTGGCCGACGATGCGGCATGCAGCCGAGGTCCTCAAGGCGCTCGACGTGGCCTACGATGCGCGCATCGTCTCGGCGCATCGCACGCCGGACCGGCTCGTCAGCTTCGCCAAGGGCGCGAAGGCGGCCGGGTTCAAGGTCATCATCGCCGGGGCGGGCGGCGCGGCGCACCTGCCGGGCATGACGGCCTCGATGACAAGCCTGCCGGTGCTCGGTGTCCCGGTCGAATCGAAGGCGCTGTCGGGGCAGGATTCGCTGCTCTCGATCGTGCAGATGCCGGGCGGGATCCCCGTCGGCACACTGGCGATCGGCAAGGCCGGCGCCACCAACGCCGGCCTGATGGCAGCCGCCATCCTCGCGCTCGCCGATCCGGCGCTTGCGGCGCGAGTCGAAGCCTGGCGAGCCCGGCAGACCGAGGCGGTCGCGGACTTTCCGAAGGACGAGGCCTGATCGGCGCACGATGCTGAAACCGGGGGACAGGATCGGCATTCTCGGCGGCGGCCAGCTCGGTCGCATGCTCGCGCTGGCTGCGGCGCGGCTGGGGCTCGATTGCCATATCTTCGCGCCGGAAGCCGACAGTCCGGCCTTCACCGTTTCCGCCGCCAAGACCGTCGCCGATTATCGCGACGAGAAGGCGCTCGCCGCTTTCGCGGAAAACGTCGATGCGATCACCTACGAGTTCGAGAACGTGCCGGTCGAGACCGTGCGCTTTCTCGAAGGGCTCAAGCCGGTCCGGCCGGGCTCGAAGGCGCTGGAGGTCGCGCAGGACCGGCTGGAGGAAAAGCGCCTCGCCCGCCGGCTTGGCGCGCGGACGGCGGATTTCGAGGAAATCAACGATCTCGATCGGCTGAAGGACCTGATCGCCGGTCCGTTCGGCGTGCCGGCGGTGCTCAAGACCACCCGCTTCGGCTATGACGGCAAGGGGCAGGCGAAGATCGCCCACGCCGGCGAGGCCGAGGCAGCCTTCGCCGTCCTGCGCGGACAGACCGGCATTCTCGAAAGCTTCGTGCGGTTCGACCGGGAGGTCTCGGTGATTGCGACGCGCGGCGCGGATGGCGCCTTCGCCGCGTTCGACGTGACCGAGAACGAGCATCGCAACCACATTCTCCATCGCTCCGTGGTGCCGGCGAAGATCGACAAGATCGCGGCCGGCGAGGCTGTCGCGATCGCCCGGCGCATCGCCGAAGCGCTGGATTATGTCGGCACCTTCGCGGTCGAGTTCTTTCTGATCGACGGCGAGGTCGGCAGGCAAATGAACGGGCAGGTGATCGTCAACGAGATCGCGCCGCGCGTCCATAATTCCGGGCATTGGACGATGGACGGCGCCTTCACCTGTCAGTTCGAACAGCACATCCGCGCCGTCGCCGGCTGGCCGCTCGGCGACCCCGCGCGGCTCGGGGCGGTCGAGATGATCAATCTCATCGGCGAGGACGCGGTCGGCTGGCGCGATATTCTCGCCGATGGCCGCGCCCATCTCCACCTTTACGGCAAGGCGGAAATCCGCGCCGGGCGCAAGATGGGGCATGTGAACAGGATTCTCGGTTAGTCGCGGATTTCCGGCGAGGGCCATACCTTGGCCTGGATCAGGAAAATCCGTTTTGCGAGCCGGAGACGGATAGACAAGCTGTCTCGTCTTTGTTATACGCGCGCACTTTCGGGGCGCCTTTTCGCTTGAAGGCGGGTCCGAACGGAATTCAGAACATCGTCCGTTTAACGATCAATCGGAGCCAACGTGCAGGTCCTCGTCCGCGACAACAACGTCGATCAAGCCCTCCGCGCCCTCAAAAAGAAAATGCAGCGCGAAGGCATTTTCCGTGAAATGAAGCTGCGCGGCCATTACGAGAAGCCTTCGGAGAAGAAGGCGCGTGAAAAGGCCGAGGCCGTTCGCCGTTCCCGCAAGCTCGCCCGCAAGCGCCTCCAGCGCGAGGGTGTGCTGCCGATGCCGGTGAAGAAGAAGTAAGTCCGGCGGATAACCGCCAGGAACATGCCGTTGTCGGCTTTTTGAAAGCGCCCCTTCCCAGGGCGCTTTTTGTCTTGAAGTCTTGAAAACGGGCGGGGTCGTATCGGCGGACCGATATGCTACAATCCCGCCACAGGTCTCGCGTAAAGCTGCGGGTGCAGCGGTGAATTGAGGGGCGCAGGATGAACGGGGTCTTGAGTGGCGGCCGGCTCTTCGGAGGGGGTTCGATGCGTTTTTCCGCCTTGAAACCCGTCGTGTTGGTGGCGGTTCTCGCCAGCGCTCTCGCCGCCTGTGAGACGGTGAGCAGCCTCAATCCCACCGGCATCGCCGAGGTCGACGACGCCGCGAACAGCCAGGCGGCCGCGACCAATATCGGCTCGCTCTCCGAGGTGATCCGCGCCAATCCGAGCGATCCGCAGGCCTATAACACACGCGGCGCCGCCTATGCCCGCTCCGGCAAGTTTCAGGACGCGATCGCCGATTTCAACAAGGCAGTGCAGCTGAACCCGAATTACGCGGCGGCCTACAACAATCGCGCGCTCGCCTTCCGCCAGATCGGGCGGAACGACGCGGCGCTCGCCGATTTCAATCGCGCGATTACGGCCGACGCCAACTATCACCCGGCGTATCTCGGCCGCGGCAATCTCTACCGGACACAGGGCAACCTCGCCGAGGCGATCGCCGATCTCGGCCGCGTGGTGCAGCTCAATCCGGCGGGAGCCGAGGCCTATCACGGTCGCGGTCTCGTCTATCAGGCCCAGGGCCAGCATGCGCTCGCGATCAGCGATTTCGACGCCGCGATCGATCGCAACCCCTATGTGGCGCCGCCCTATCAGGCGCGCGGCCAGAGCCTGATCGCGGTCGGCAAGTTCGACGCAGCGGTCGAGGATTTCAATTCCGCGCTCAATGTCGACAACAAGAGCGCCGACACGTGGGCTCTTCGCGGCGTCGCGCTGGACCGGGTCGGGAAGAAGACAGAGGCGCAGGAAAGCTTCCAGCGCGCGCTGGTGATCGACGGTTCGAACCGGATCGCCAAGCAGGGCCTTTCCGGTTCGCGCGGCGGGCTGTTCTGATCGCGCCCTACTGCCGCGCGATCCGGCTCAGGAAAGCCGGAATGTCGATGTTCGGCCCCCTGTCGTAGGGCACCACGTGCGGCTCTCCGGGGTAGAGCTTGCGGGTGACGTTTCCGGGCCGGCCAAGCGCGGCCAACTTCTCCGAATCCGTCGGCGGGACCGTGCGGTCGGCCGCTCCGTGCATGATGAAGATCGGTGAGGGGACCGCGGCGATCTTGAGATCCGAACGGAACTGATCGACCAGCAGCAGCGAGACCGGCAGCCAGGGGTAGCTCTCCTGCCCGCGCGCCAGCACCGAGAGATAGGGGCTGTCGAGGATGACGGCGCGGGCGTTCACCTGCCGCGCGAGATCGAGCACGATGCCCGAACCGAGGGATTCGCCGAACAGCACGATGCGGCTTTCGGGGGTGGATTTCGTCAGTTCGGCGTAGATTGCCCGGGCATCCGAGAGCAGGGCCGCCTCGGAGGGGGCGCCGCCGGAACCGCCATAGCCGCGATAGGAAAGGGCGACGAGGCCCGAGCCATCCGCCGTCATCAGCCGGAAGCGGCCGGCACGGCGGTCGAGCCCGTTCGCATTGCCGTGAAAATAGAGGAAGGTGAGCGCGTTCCCGCCGGCAGGCGGGATGCGCCAGCCGCGCAGGGTGACGCCGTCGGCCATCGTCAGCGCGTAGCTTTCCGCGCGCGGGATGTCCTGCGTTTCCGGCGCGATCCAGGTCGGCGCGACCTTGTAGAGGAAGCCGCGCTGGTTGGCGGCCATGTAGCCGGCCGCCGCGAGATAGAGAACGGCCAACAGCGCGAGGGGCCATTGGGCAATGCGCAGCGCTCTGGAAAGCGGCAAGTCCTTCGAGCCTCCGAAACGAAGCGGGCGCCGATCATTCGACCGACGCCCGGAGGATATAGCGCAAGTGCGGAAGATGTCAGTGGGCGAGGCCCTTGACGATCTCCTCGGTCATCTTCTTAGCGTCGCCGAAGAGCATCATGGTGTTGTCCATGAAGAACAGCTCGTTCTCGACGCCCGCGTAGCCCGAACCCATGCCGCGCTTGATGAACAGCACGGTCTTGGCCTTCTCGACGTCGAGAATCGGCATGCCGAAGATCGGCGACTGCGGATCGGTCTTGGCGGCGGGATTGGTGACGTCGTTGGCGCCGATGACGAAGGCGACGTCGGCCTGCGCGAACTCGTTGTTGATGTCCTCGAGTTCGAAAACCTCGTCATACGGCACGTTGGCCTCGGCAAGGAGCACGTTCATGTGGCCCGGCATGCGGCCCGCGACCGGATGGATCGCGTATTTGACCTCGACGCCCTCCTTCTTGAGCGTATCGGCCATCTCGCGCAGGGCGTGTTGCGCCTGCGCCTGCGCCATGCCGTAACCCGGCACGATGATGACCTTGGAGGCGTTCTTCATGATGAAGGCCGCGTCATCCGCCGAGCCCTGCTTGACCGGGCGATTCTCCTTGGCGCCGCCGGCTGCGGCAGCGGTGTCGCCGCCGAAACCGCCGAGGATCACGGAGAAGAACGAGCGGTTCATGCCCTTGCACATGATGTAGGACAGGATCGCGCCCGAGGAGCCGACCAGCGCGCCGGTAATGATGAGCGCGAGATTGCCGAGCGTGAAGCCGATGCCGGCGGCTGCCCAGCCCGAATAGGAGTTGAGCATCGAGACGACGACCGGCATGTCCGCGCCGCCGATCGGGATGATGAGCAGCACGCCGAGCGCCAGCGCAACCAGCGTCACCAGCCAGAACACGACCTTGCTCTGCGTGCCGATGAAGATGCCGATCAGCACCACCAGCAGCACACCGAGCGCGATGTTGATGGCATGGCGCTGCGGCAGCATGATCGGCTTGCCGCTCATGCGCCCGTCAAGCTTGAGGAAGGCGATGACCGAACCGGTGAAGGTGATGGCACCGATCGCGACGCCGAGCGCCATCTCGAACAGCGAGCCACCCTTGATCTTGCCGGCGATCTCGATGCCGAAGGCCTGCGGCGCGTAGAGCGCGGCGGCGGCGACGAACACCGCCGAGAGGCCGACGAGCGCGTGGAAGAACGCCACCAACTGCGGCATCTTGGTCATCTCGACCTTCTTCGCCATGTAGGCGCCGAAGCCGCCGCCGATGCCGAGGCCGAGGAAAGCCAGTGCCCAGCCGGAAAAGCCGGACGGCGGCGCAAGCAGCAGCGTGGTCACGCCGGCGATGCCCATGCCGACCATGCCGAACATGTTGCCCTGCCGCGAGGTCGAGGGATGCGAGAGCCCGCGCAGCGCGAGAATGAACAGGACGCCGGAGACGAGATAGAGAAGGTTGGCGAGATTGGCGTTCATCGGCTCAGCCCTTCTTCTTGTACATCGCCAGCATGCGCTGGGTGACGAGGAACCCGCCGAAGATGTTGACGCTCGCCAGCACCAGCCCGAGGAAGCCGAAGCCGCGCGCCCAGCCGGTGCCTTCCGACATCAACGGCACGCCAACCGCGAGCAGCGCGCCGACGACGATGACCGAGGAGATGGCGTTGGTGACCGACATCAGCGGCGTGTGCAGCGCCGGCGTCACCGACCAGACCACGTAATAGCCGACGAAGATCGCCATCACGAAAATCGCGAGGCGGAAGATCGTCGGATCCACCGCGCCACCGGTTGCGGCATGCACGGCCGCGCCGCCGGCATCCGCCATTTTCTCGGCGGCGGAAAGCGCTGCCTGCGCCTTGGCGAGCGCGGCGTCGGCTGCGGCCTGCGCGGCCTTGGCCTGTTCGAGAAGCTGTTGGGGAGTATTGGCCATCGGGGTTCCTCCAGCGTTTTCGCGCGGGGTCGAAATCAGGACTTGGGAGCGAAGATCGGGTGGACGAGCGCGCCATCCTTCGTCAGGCAGGTGGCCTTGACGAGTTCGTCGTCCCAGTTGACCGCGATTTTCTTCTCGCCCTTGTCGATCATGGTTTCGAGGAAGGCGAAGAGGTTCTTTGCGTAAAGCGCGGAAGCCGTCGGGGCGAGGCGGCCCGGCGTGTTCGACCAGGCGATGATCTTGACGCCCTTGTGCTCGACGATCTTGTCGGCTTCAGAGAGTTCGCAGTTGCCGCCGCGCTCGACCGCGAGATCGACGATGATCGAGCCCATGCGCATGCTCTCGACCATGGCCTTGCTCACGAGCTTCGGCGCGGGACGGCCGGGGATCAGCGCGGTGGTGATGACGATATCCTGCTTGGCGATGTGCTCGGCGACGAGGGCGGCCTGCTTGGCCTGGTATTCGGCCGACATCGGCTTGGCATAGCCGGCGGCGGTTTCCGCCTGCTTGAATTCCTCATCCTCGACGGCGACGAACTTCGCACCGAGCGAGGCGACCTGTTCCTTGGCGGCGGGACGCACGTCGGTTGCGGTCACGACCGCGCCAAGGCGGCGCGCGGTCGCGATCGCTTGAAGCCCGGCGACGCCGGCGCCCATAATGAAAACACGCGCGGCGGGCACGGTGCCGGCGGCGGTCATCATCATCGGGAAGGCACGACCGTAGACCTCGGCCGCGTCGAGCACGGCGCGATAGCCGGCAAGGTTGGCCTGCGAGGAGAGTACGTCCATCACCTGCGCGCGGGTGATGCGCGGCATCAGTTCCATTGCGAAGGTGGCGACGCCCTTGTCGGCGAAGGGCTGGAGCGCCTCGGCATTGCCGTAGGGGTCCATGATGGCGAGGACGAGGGCGCCCTTCTTCATCTTGGCTGCAAGGTCGCCCTTGGGACGGCGGACGGCGAGGACGACATCCGCGTCCTTCAGCGCGTCAGCCGCGTTCTTGGCGATGGCAGCGCCGGCGGCCTCGAAATCCGCATCGGAGATCGACGAGGCGTTGCCGGCGCCTTTCTCGATCGCGAAACTCGCGCCGAGCGCCATCAGCTTCTTCACGGTCTCGGGCGTTGCCGCGACGCGCGGTTCACCGTTTTTCGTCTCGTCCAGAACAGCAATCCGCATGCCGGCCCCCGTTCAATTCCCGTCCGCCGTCTCGGGCGGACCATGCTGGGTGAACCGGCGGCTGGCCTTGGCCGCGCCGGTCCTGACATCCGCCCCGAGGGGCGGCTTCCCGCGTCGGTTCGTCAGAACAGCTTGGCGGCGACCACGATCATGGCGGCGATCACGACGAGGGCGAAGAGCCAGGGAATCGTGCTGGTGAAGGCGCCGATCACCAGGGTAAAGCCAAGCGAGAAAACGGTGCCCCATTTGATGAGTGAGGCGAACAGGCTGAAAGTCTTTTCGTGTTCGGCATAATCCATCGCGGGAACATCGTGATGGTGAGAATCGCTGGCCATTTTTCCCTCTTCGTTGCAGCTTCCTGACCTGTGTTTCAGGGTCTAGCGGAAAGCCGGACATCGCGCAATCGCCCGCTCCTGCATGGAGGCGAGCTGTCGGGCGCCGATCCATGCATTATCGACATGATATCTATGTGAGACCGGCCAATTTCAGCGCGTCTTTCTGGCGCTCGGCGATTGCGGCTTCGGTGAAATCCGCGATTTCCGCGTTGAACAGCGCGAAGAAGTTCAACTCGGCCTCCAGGTGCAGGAATACGCCGCCGAGACCGATCGCCGCGCGGTCCATAAAGACGAATTCGCGCGGGATGGTCACCGGCCCGCGTTCCTTGAGCGCCTTGTGGACGCGCGCGGCCTCGGCGCGGCCGTATTGTCCCGGCGAAATTCCGTCGGCGATGGTGCGCACCCGGTCGTCGAGCAGCGGGCCGTAGATGAAACGTGCCCAGATGTTGAGCACGTCGATCAGGTCCCGGCTGAGGTTCCTGAAGCCCCAGACCTCATAGGCGTGGATCGTGCGCGCCTCGTCGTTTTCCATGAGCCCGCGATAGAGATCGACGACGCCGGCGACGAATTTCGGCGGAAAGATGCGGATACAGCCGTAATCGAGCAGGTTGATGCCTGCCGGCTCACCGGCCCCGTCGCGGAAAACGGTGTAGTTTCCGAGGTGCGGGTCGCCGTGGATGACGCCGTAGTGGCTGAACGGGTGCCACCAGGCCTTGAACATCGCGGTGGCGAGGCGGTTGCGGACCTCGGGGGCGGCGCCCTTGAAGGAGAGCAGCTTCTCGCCGTCGAGCCATTCGAGGGTGAGGAGGCGTTTCGAGGACAGTTCCGGTATGACCTCCGGCACGCGAATGAGCGGCTCGTCCGCCAGCATCCGCCGGTAAAGCGCGGCATGGCGTGCCTCGCGGACATAATCGAGTTCCTCGCGGATGCGCTCGCCGATTTCCTTCTTGATCTCGGAGGTATCGATCACGCCGCCGAACTGGCTGTGCAGCGCGAAGATCAGGTTGAGCTGCTTGAGATCGGCCTCGACCGCCGATTCCATATCCGGATACTGCAGCTTGCAGGCAAGGCGGCGGCCGTCGTGCCCGGTCGCGCGGTGCACCTGACCGAGCGAGGCTGCGGCGGCCGGTTCCTTCTCGAAACTGGCGAACTTCGACAACCAATCCGGTCCGAGTTCGGCGGCCATCCGCCGCCGCACGAAGACATAGGGCATCGGCGGCGCCTCGGACTGCAACTGGCGCAGTTCCTCGGCGTATTCGGCGGGAATCGCTTCCGGAATCGTCGCGAGCAGTTGCGCGACCTTCATCAAGGGGCCCTTGAGCGAGCCGAGCGCCCGCGTCAGCGCCGCGGCGTTGGCGCGGTCGCCATCGGCCGAGCGGCCGGTGAGAAGGCTGCCGGCCATGCGCGCGGCGACGCCGCCCATGTTGGCGCCGACGCGGGCGTAGCGCGTGGCGCGGGCCGAAAAGCGATTCTGTTCGGGGTCGGCGGGGTCGGTCATGCCGGGACGTATCTACCGCGCTGGAATTTTTCGTCCATAAGCCGGCAGGCCGTGCGGACCTCGTCCGGCATCGCAGGTTCGCCGCCGGCCGCGCGGATGAGACGAACCGCCTCCTCAACGAGCCCGCGGTTGGTTTCCTCGACGCCGAAGGGGCGGTCTTCCAGTCCGACGCGGATATGTCCTCCGCGCGCGACAGCCGGCGCGATGAGCGGGCGGATATCGAGCCCGAGCCCGGCGACCATCCAGGGGGCGCCGGGGGCCATCTCCTCCATCAGCGCGAGGTGGGCGTCGAGGTAGCGTTCCCTGGGCGGGAAGCCGTAGCAAAACTCTTCCGAGAACATGAAGCGATAGACAGGTGTGGGGACGGCGGGCAGGGCGGCGGCGGTCGCGGCGCCGAGCCGCATACAGCCGGCCTCATAGATCGCATAGCTCGGCCGGACCCGATATTCCGCGGCAATGCGCATGCCTTCACGGAAGTGGTCGTCGGGGTTGAGATAGGTGAAACCGCATTCGCCACGCGCCACTTCGTCAAAGCGGGTGAAGATCGCCGAACCGGGATCGATCACCGCCCATTCGAGAAGCCCGGCGCGCGCGAGCTTTTCCACATGCTCGTATCGCTCGGCCGCGGTGCGCAGATCCCCTGCGTAGCCGGAGCCGGCGATGGGGAGCGTGGGGTAGACGATGGCATCGCAGCGCGCGCGGATGCCCTCGATGATCGGGGCGTAGATCTCGTAGGCGTCGCGTTGGCGGCCTGTCGTCACGTCGTAGGCGTGGAGATGAAGGATCGCCGCCCCGGCGCCTGCCGCCGCGACGCCGTCCTCGACGATCTCGGGAATGGTGATCGGGATGGCCGGCTGACGCTCACGCGTCCAGGCCCCGTTGAGTGCCGCCTCGATCCAGACCTTCGCCATCGTGTCAGCTTCCCTGATCGGCAGACCGGCGATGCTCCGCCGGGCTCACCCCTCCATGCCCTCCAGTTCGGTGATCATGCCGTCGATCACCTTGAGGCCGATCTGCCAGAAGGCGGGATCGCGCGCATCGAGCCCGAACGGGGCGAGCAGTTCCGAATGGTGCTTGGTGCCGCCGGCGGCGAGCAGCGCGAAATAGTTGTCGACGAACTTCGGGTCGGCGGACTGGTAGACGCCGTAGAGCGAGTTCACGAGGCAATCGCCGAAGGAATAGGCGTAGACGTAGAAGGGCGAATGGATGAAGTGCGGGATATAGGCCCAGAACACTTCATAACCCGCCGAAAGGTTGATGGCTGGGCCGAGGCTTTTCGCCTGAACCTCCATCCAGATCTCGTTGAGCTTCTCGGTGGTCAGTTCGCCATTGCGGCGCTCGGTGTGGACCTTGCGCTCGAAGGAGTAGAACGCGATCTGCCGGACGACAGTGTTGATCATATCCTCGACCTTGCCGGCGAGCAGCGCCTTGCGTGCGGCCTTGTCGGTCGTCTCGGCGAGGAGCTTCCGGAAGGTCAGCATCTCGCCGAAGACCGAGGCCGTTTCCGCGAGCGTGAGCGGCGTCGGCGCCATCAGCGCCCCGTTCGGGCCAGCGAGCACCTGATGCACGCCATGGCCGAGTTCATGCGCGAGGGTCATCACGTCGCGAGGCTTGCCGAGATAATTGACGAGCACGTAAGGGTGCGCCGACGGCACGGTCGGGTGCGCGAAGGCGCCGGGCGCTTTGCCGGGGCGCGTCGGGGCGTCGATCCAGCCCTCGTCGAAGAAGCGGCCGGCGATCTCCGCCATCTTCGGCGCGAAACCGCGATAGGCGTCGAGCACGGTATCGCGTGCTTCGCCCCATGAAATCGTACGCTGGGGAACCTTCGGCAGCGGCGCGTTGCGGTCCCAGAACTCCAGCTTGTCCTTGCCGAACCACCGGGCCTTGAGCGCGTAATAGCGGTGCGAGAGGCGCGGATGGGCGGCCTCGACCGCGCTCACCATGGCATCCACCACCTCGCGCTCGACGCGGTTGGCGAGGTGGCGGCTGTCGGCGACATCCTCGAACCCGCGCCAGCGGTCTGAGATTTCCTTGTCCTTGGCGAGCGTGTTGGTGATCAGCGTGAAAAGGCGCGTGTTGCCGCCGAGCGTCTTGGCCAGCGCAAGGCCGGCGGACTTGCGCTTGGCCTCGTCCGCATCCTGAAGGCGGGTGAGGGTCGGCTCCAGTGTCAACGTCTCGCCATCGACGTCGAAGCGAAGCGAGGCCATCGTCTCGTCGAACAGGCGGTTCCAGGCCGAGCGGCCGGTGGTCGATTTCTCGTGGAAGAGCTGCTCGATGCGATCCTCAAGCTGGAAGGGCTTCTCCTTCCTCAGATCGACGATCCACGGCTTGTAATGCGCGAGCGGCGCCTCATCCATCAGCCGGTCGAGCAGCGCGTCATCGACAAGATTGAGTTCGAGGGTGAAGAACAGAAGGTCGGAAGAGGCGTTCGTCACCTTCTCCTGCGTATCGCCGTAGAACTTGCCGTTGACCGGATTGGTGGTGTCGGTCGAGTAGATGAGGCCGGCATAGGAGATGATCCGGCCCATCCGGTCCTCGATCGCCTCGTAGCGGCGGATCGCCTCGTGGAGCGCCGTTGCCCCGTCCTTGCCGCTGGCGAGGCCGGCGAGCTTGCCGCGATAATCCTCGGCGAAGGTTTTCGCTTCTTTCGCCATCAGATCGAGATCGGTCTTGAACGGCGCCGATTCCATGCCCGGATAGAGATCGTCGAGCCGCCATTCCGGGAGCGGCCCGAGATCGATCTGACCGGCATTGGCCTCAGGCGCGAAGCGGGGGGCGGGACGGGGAAGTTCAGTCATGACGGACACTTTCGATCGGGAACGGCTCGATTCCTACTGGGTCCTACTTGGGCCAGTTCGCGCGCCGATTCAATCCGTCTTTGCAGCCCGTCCGGGCGAAGATGGCCGCAGGCCGAAAAGTTCGATCAGGATTTACAACCTGTTTACGCCAATTGGCGACACTGGCTCGAAACGGAACAACAGGGGCGAATCGCGGCCCTGACCCCGTGAACAAGAAGAGACCTGATGTCCGCCACGATCCTTGTTGTCGATGACGATCCCGTCCAGCGCCGCCTCCTCACCGAGATGATCCGGCGTTTCGGCTACGAGCCCGAAGCCGTCGAGAGCGGCGCCGAGGCGCTCGACCGCCTGGCCGATCGCCAGAAGGCGGCGGTGGATCTCATCGTGCTCGATCTCGTCATGCCCGATCTCGACGGCATGGCCGTGCTCGAACGGCTTGGCGCGATGGCCGAGCATCCGCCCGTCATTGTTCAGACCGCGCACGGCTCGATCGAGACCGTCATCAGCGCGATGCGTGCCGGCGCGGTCGATTTCGTCGTCAAGCCGGTGGGCGCCGAACGGCTCTCGATCTCGATCAAGAACGCGATGCGCGTCGATGCGCTCGAAGGCGAGGTGCGGCGGCTTGCCAAGCGCGGCTCCGGTTCGCTCTCGTTCAACGATCTGGCCTCCTCCTCGCCGGAAATGTCGCGTGCGGTGCGGCTTGGGGAACGCGCCGCGAAGTCCGGTATTCCGGTGCTGCTCGAAGGCGAATCCGGCGTCGGCAAGGAAGTCTTCGCCCGTGCGCTGCAGGGTGCAAGCGATCGCCGCGGCAAGCCGTTCGTCACGGTCAACTGCGGTGCGATCCCCGCCAATCTCGTTGAATCGATTCTGTTCGGCCACGAAAAGGGCGCCTTCACCGGTGCGACCGAAAAGCATGCCGGCAAGTTCGTCGAGGCGAACGGCGGCACGCTGTTCCTCGACGAGGTGTCCGAACTGCCGCTCGACGCGCAGGTGAAGCTGCTGCGCGCCATTCAGGAAGGCGAGGTCGATCCGGTCGGTGGGCGCAAGACTGTCAAGGTCGATATCCGTCTGATCTCCGCGACCAATCGTGACCTTATCCAGGCCGTGCGGCAGGGGCGCTTCCGCGAGGACCTCTATTACCGGCTCAACGTTTTCCCGATCTCCATTCCCGCCTTGCGCAACCGCAAGGAGGATATTCCGGCGCTGGCGCGGCGGTTCCTCGCGCGGATCGCGGCGGAGGAGGGACGCAATGTCCGCTCGATTTCCAACGAGGCGCTGGCGCTGATCTCGCGGTTCGACTGGCCGGGCAACGTCCGCCAGCTCGAGAACGCGATGTTCCGTGCCGTGATCCTGTGCGAGGGCGACGAGATCACCGTCGCGGATTTCCCGCAGGTTGCGCAGGCGGTCGAGGGGTTCGACGTGCGCATCCCGCCGATCAGCGCCGCCATTCCGGCACCGCCGGAGCGCGAGATCGTCCGTGTCGAGATCAAGGACCCTTCCGCGCTCGCGCTGCTCGACCAGACGGGCGATGTGCGCCCGCTCGAACAGGTCGAGGGGGATACGATCCGCTTCGCGCTCGAACATTACCGCGGCCAGATGTCGAAGGTTGCCCGCAAGCTCGGCATCGGCCGTTCGACGCTCTACCGCAAACTCAAGGATCTGGGAATCGAAGCCGACGAGGGCGAAAGCGATGGGCAGGACGAGGCGCGCGTGGCGTAAAGACAACGCCTGCGGCTTTCCGGGCGCCGTTCCGTTCACTTGTGCGCGAACGCACTTGACGTCTCGTCGGTTTCGATGATCCAAGCATGAGAACGAAGGGGCTTTTGAACGTGGCTGGCAAAACCGCTTTTCTGCTGACTGTTCCGCGACTTCCGGGGCATGCCCGTTTTCCGGCCCGCTTGCTGGCCGCGACCGCTCTGAGCGCGATGCTGCTTGCCACCGCGACGGCGCAGATTCTCGACCTGCCGGCCCTTCCCGATACGACCGAGGCGACGACGCGCGATCTCGCGGCAAGCGCGGCCGAAAGTCGGGACGTTTCCGAAAACCCGCCGGCGCGCGAGGCCGTTGCGGCAGCACAGCCGGAGCTGAAACTCGACCTGCCGGAGCCGCCCGAGGCCGTCGCCCGGTTCGACGCGCTGGAAGCGCCGGTCGTCATCGCTTTGCCGGAACTGCCGCAGCCCGATCCGTCCACCGAATTCGCCGGCATCGCCGCCACGTCGACGACGGGTTCGGTCGCCGCGCCGGACATGAAGCTCGATCTGCCGGAACTGCCGCAGGTCGAACTCGCACTCGCGCCCCTGCGCCTCGATCTCACCGAGGACAAGCTCCTCGCGCTGCTCCAGCCCGCGCGGCAGAAGTTCAATTTCAAGCCGGCCGAACTGCAGAGTTTCGCCGCCGCCTATGCCGCGCGCGATTTCAACGCGATCTGGCTCAAGGGCGAGGGTGCCGATCTCGTCGTGTCGGCGAAGGCCGCCGCGCTGCGCGAGGCGCTTGCCGGCGCCGAACGGAGCGGGCTCGATGCCAGCCGCCTGCTCGCCGTCCTGCCGGAAATGCGTTCCGGCAAGGTGCCGGCCGACAAGGCGATCGAGACGGATATCGGCTTCAGCCTTGCCGCCTTCGTCTATGCCCGCGACCTGCGTGGGGGGCGGGTCGACCCGTCGCGCCTCTCGGCATTGACGACACCAGCGCTGGAACTGCCGGAAGCCCGGGACGTGCTTATGAAATCCGCCACCGCCGAGCCGGGGGCGATCGGCAGCGCGCTTCTCGCCTATGAGCCGCAGCACGAGGGGTATCAGCGCCTCAAGGGCGCGTTGGCCAAACTGCGCGAGGCCCTCGCGGCGCCGGTTCTCACCGGGTCGGTCGCCGGTATCGGCGATGTGCCGCAAGCCACGCCGTCTCTGCCGCCGGACTGGCTCGACGGGCCACGGCTTGCCTTCGACAAGGCGGATGCCCGTGTGCCGATGTTGCGCCAGCGCCTCGGTCTCGCGCCGGATGCGGGCGATATCTACGATGCTGACCTCCGCAAGGCGGTGATGCGGTTCCAGCGCGCCAACGGGCTCAAGGCCAACGGCGTCATCACGCCGAAAACCCGCGCGGCGCTCGAGAACCCGGCCTCGGCCATCAACGAAACCGAGCGCAAGCCGGACAACAACGCCAAGCTGACCGCGATTCTCGCCAACATGGAGCGCTGGCGCTGGCTGCCGGCCGATCTCGGCAAGCGGTATGTCTTCGTCAATGTCGCCGACTACGATCTCAAGGTCTTTGACGGCAAGACGAAGATCCATGAAACACGCGTGATCGTCGGTCGCCCGCAGACGCAGACGCCGATCTTCTCGGATGCGATGGAGCATGTGATCGTCAACCCGTCATGGGGTGTGCCGGCGTCGATCATCAAGAAGGAATTCCTGCCGAAGATGGCCGCGGACCCGGATTATGCCGCCCGGCGCGGCTACACGGTGGTGCGGCGCGGCAACCAGATCTCGATCCGCCAGCCGCCGGGCGCCGGCAATGCGCTGGGCTACATCAAGTTCATCTTCCCCAACCAGCACTCGGTCTATCTGCACGATACGCCGAACCGGGGCCTGTTCCAGGCCGAGGCGCGCGCCTTCAGCCACGGCTGTGTGCGCGTCTACCAGCCGTTCTCGCTGGCGGAGAAGCTGCTCCAGCCCTCGCTTGGCTATTCCGAGGCGGACCTCAAGGGCATGATCGGGCGCGGCGAGCGCATGATCAAGCTCAAGGAAAAGATCCCCGTGCACCTCACCTATTTCACGGTCGATGTGAACGAGGCCGGGGAGGTTGTGCAGCACAAGGACATCTACGGGCACGATTCCCGGATGCGGACCGCGCTGCGCCTCTGATCGAGATCATTGCCGGCAATTCGACCCTTCGTTAGACAGAAACCTGTGCCGAAAGCGATTTGCGGCATTTTTTCGCCATGTTCCTGAAGCAGTCAGGCCAAAGGGTAGCATAGGCGGCTATCATGGGCGATTTGCATGGGCCCGATGTATTTGGGCCCAGTGTATCCATGTTGGAGGGGGGAGCGTTGCGTTCGGGTCGTCTAACCGATCTCCTGTCGCGCGCCGGGGCTGCCGGCCACTCCGTCCGCTATTTCGCGGCGGCCGCCTTGACGCTCGGCGCCTTCTTCTTCGGCTCGAACGGGACGCAGGATGCCAACGCGAATGGGGAGACCCGTTCGCTGACGATGGTCCATTCCCACACCAACGAAACGATCACCGTCACCTACAAGCAGAACGGCGTCTTCGTCTCAGACGCCCTGCAAAAGCTGAACTGGTTTCTGCGCGACTGGCGCATCGAGGAACCGACGTCGATGGCGCCGAACCTGTTCGACATCATCTGGTATGTCTATCGCGAGGTGGGCGCGACGGAGCCGATCAAGATCATGTCGGCGTATCGCTCGCCGGGCACCAACGCGATGCTGCGCCGTCGCTCGCGCGCGGTGGCGAAGGAAAGCCAGCACATGCGCGGCAACGCCATGGATGTCCATATTCCTGGTGTCTCGATGGCGCGCGTGCGCGAGATCGGCATGCGGCTCCAGCGCGGGGGGGTCGGCTATTATCCGTCGGCCGGCTCGCCGTTCGTGCATCTCGATGTCGGTTCGGTGCGGTCCTGGCCGCGCATGACGCGCCCGCAGCTCGAACGCCTGTTCCCGGATGGGAAGACCGTGCATCTGCCGGCCGATGGCGTGCCGCTCGCCAATTACCAGGCGGCGCTCGCCGAGGTTCAGGCGCGGGGCGGCTCGGCGCTCGATTACGACACCGTCACCTCCAATCGCGGCAAGAGTCTCTGGGCGCTGCTGTTCGGCGGCGACGAGGATGACGATACCCGCGAGGCTATCGGGCGTGGCGGGCGCACCCGCGTCGCGGCACGCGGTCGCGGCAACGTGCCGCAGGTCGCCGCTGCGCCATCTTCGGGCGACAGCGTGAACGCCTGGGGCGTGGCGGGCCGGGTCGACAGCGTCCCGGTGGTTACTGAAGCACGCCCGGCTCCGAGCGCCGCCGCGCCGGTCGCAGTCGCGGCGCTCCCGGCGACGCCAGCGCCTCAGAAGACGCCTGAGCTGAAGGCCGTTCCCGAACCCAAGAACACCATCGACATCGCTTCGCTCCCGGTTCCGCCGATCCGGCCGCGTGGCGCGCGGTTCGAGGCGCTGGTCGCTTCCGTCGAGCCGTTGCCGCCGATCCGGCCGAGTTCGATCGGCCTGACATTGCCGCAGCCCGAGGCAAAGGTTGCTGAAACAAAGGCCGCCGAGGTGCCAGCTGGCCCTGCGCCGCAGGCGCTCGCGGCGGTTTCGGGCATGCCGCTGCCGCCGGCGCGTCCGGCCTCGCCCACCACGGCTGTTCCCGCACCCGAACCGGCGCCGGCTCCACAGGCCGTGGCGGCGATTCCTCAGCCGGTCGATCTCCCGTCGCCGCCAAGCCGCCCGTTGGAAAGCCGCCCCTTGGAAAGCCGCCCCGCCGAGCCGCAGGCCGTCGCTGCCCTGCCGGGTATCCTGACGCGGGGAGACGGTAGCAACGCTGCAGACGTGACACGCGCCTACGCGGCCGTGAAGGCACCGGCGCCGCCGGCGCGTCCAGCCCTGCCCCAACCGGTCGTGCCGCAACCGGTCGCGGCGTCGCCGGCTCCGGTGGTCGCGCCTGTCACCGCCGCTCCGACGCCCGTGCCGGTCGCACCGCCCCGTCCGCGAGTGGTTGCACGCCGCACCGATCCGGCCGCGCTGGTCGGCGCACGCCCGGAAGCGCAGGCGCGTCCGGTTCAGGTGACGTCGGTAACGGAGCCGCCGGTCGAGCGCGAGATCCGCCGCCCGGTCACGGCGATGAGCTTCTCGCAGGCACCGGCCAAGGGCGGGACGGGGAGCGGCGGCTTTTCAGGTTCGTTCATCCGTCCGATGGGCCTGAGTTTCTCGAACGGCGGCGAATGATGGCGCGGCGGTCCGGCCGCCGGCGCGCGCCTTATTCCATGCCGATCGCACGGAGATAGACTTCAAGCAGTTCTTCCTGCTCGTGACGTTCGGAGGGTTCCTGACGGCGCAGCGAGACGATCTTGCGCAGGGTCTTGACGTCGAAGCCGTTGCCCTTGGCTTCGGCGTAGACGTCCTTGATGTCCCCGGCGATGTTGCGTTTCTCTTCCTCCAGCCGCTCAACGCGCTCAATGAAAGCCTTGAGCTGTCCGGCAGTCGAGGCGTTGATATCGTCCATCGGGGAAACTCCGTTCGGAAGGGCGGCGAAGCCGCTTGAGGGATTGGCGCACCGGAACACCAGAACCGGGGCATGACGTCAAGAGCCGGGAAACGGGACGCTGCGGTTTATCGCCGCGTGCGCGGTGGCGGATGGGCGCCGAACCAGGCCTGTTCGGCGAGGGCCGGATCGTCGAGCAGCGGCTGGACGAGGCGCGCGAGACGCTCACCCCAGGCCTTCGCATCGGCTTCGCCGGCGATCAGATCCTGCCGGATCTCGACGAGCGCATGCGGATAGCCATGGGCGAGGCAGTGGCGATCCATCGTATCGCCGGTATAGCCGCCCTGATAGGGCTCGTTTTCGCCGACGATCAGCCCCGGCTCGCCTTCCAGCGCCCGCAACACCGCGAGGTTGAAGCGCGGGTCGAAATCCCAGATCACGGTGGCGTGCCAGGGGCGGGCGATGCCCTTCATTTCCGGCGTGAAGGAATGCACGGCGAGAATGATCGGCACGCGGGTGGCGGCGATCTGCGCGAGCGTCGCCTCGATGGCGCTGTCGTAGGGGGTGTAGAAGCGCTCGATCCGCTCGCGGATTTCGGTTTCCCCGATCCGCGCGTTGCCGGGCACCAGCGCGCCGTCGGCGATGCGCATCACGAGCGTGGGGTCGTCGCGTCCGCGATTCGGGTCGATGAGCAGGCGCGAGAACCGGCTCATCACGGCCGGAACATCAAGTGCCGCGGCCAGCGTGCGCGAAACGGTCTCGGCGCCGATGTCATAGGCAATGTGCCGGGCGAGTTGCTCGGGCGGGAGCCCAAGATCGCCATATTCGGGCGGCATCGTGGCCTGCGCGTGATCGCACAGGATCACGAGGCCGGAGCGGGTCGCACCGCCGACGATCTCATAGGCGGGGTGATGCTGAGGGGTAATGCGGTCGGACAAGCCGGAACTCCAGCGCTTCTGCCAGAAGCGCGGTTCCTTGCGCCAGAAAGTTGCGAATTGCAAGACGTCTTGCCGGCTTCCGAAGGCCTCCCGGCGATCGGTCCCGCAAGGAGGGAATTTCATTCCCGTTCAAATGGGTTAGGCTCCGCGCCATGTTCGATTCGATGAAGATCCGCACCCGACGCAGCCACTGTCTCGAGATTTTCGAGGCGGCGGTTTCGGCCGTCCGACCCGGCCGCTTCCTGCCGCCTCACCTGCCGGCACCGCCGGAAACGGGACGCCTTTTCATCCTGGCCGCCGGCAAGGCCGCCGGCTCCATGGCGAGGGCGGCCGAGGCCCATTACCTCGATGATCTCGGGTTTCCCGCCGAGCGGATGACGGGGTTGGCGGTGGCACGACACGGTTATGGCGTGCCGATGCGCGTGGTCGAGATGATCGAAGCCGGTCATCCGGTGCCGGACGAAGCCAGCCTTGAAGGTGCGCGGCGGATGATGGCGCTGGCCGATCTGGCCGGGCCGGACGATCTCGTCGTCTTCCTGCTCTCGGGCGGGGCATCGGCCAATCTTATCGCGCCGGCCGGGAACATCACGCTGGCCGAAAAGCAGGCCTTCACGAAGATCCTTCTGCGATCCGGGGTGCCGATCGACGGCATGAACGCCATCCGCAAGCATATCAGCCGGATCAAGGGCGGGCGGCTCGCGCGGCACGTGGCGCCCGCGCGGCTGGTGACGCTGGCGCTTTCGGACGTGCCGAACGACGATTTCTCGACCATCGGCTCCGGCCCGACCATTCCCGACGTGACGACGCTGCAAAACGCGCGGGCGGTGATCGAGCGCTATGGCATCACCGCTCCCCCCGCGATCGCCGCCGTGCTCGCGGATCCCGAAAACGAATCGATCAAGCCCGGCGATCCGGCGTTCGACAAGGCGACGGCGATCATCGCCGCCCGCCCGGCCGATGCGTTTGCCGCGGCGGTCGCGGCGGCAGAGAAGCTCGGCTATCAGGTCGTCAATCTCGGCAGCGAGCTGGAAGGCGAGGCGCGGGCCATCGCCGCGCAGCACGCGGTCGCCGCTCTGCGCGCCGCGGAGGAGGGCGGCAAGACCGCGCTGATCTCCGGCGGTGAACTCACGGTCACCATTCGTGGCGAGGGGGTCGGCGGGCCCAATCAGGAATATGCGCTGGCGCTCGCCATCGGTCTTGGCGGCGCGAGCGGCGTCGTCGCTTGCGCCGCTGATACCGACGGCACGGACGGCGGCGCCGGCAAGCCGACCGATCCCGCCGGCGCTTTTGTCGATCCGACGACGCTCAAACGGGCGGCGGAACTCGGGCTTGATCCGGCCCATTTTCTGGAAAACAATGATTCCACCCGCTTTTTTGCCGCATTGGACGATCTTCATCAGACGGGGCCGACGCTCACCAATGCGAATGATCTCCGGGTGATCCTGATCGGCGATTGACCGGATACATCGCGGACGCGATAGAACGAGCATGAGTTTTTTCCGGGCCGGCAGGCCATCCTTCCCCCATCGCGTTCTCGGGCGCGGCATCGGCAGCCTGGCGGGGGTTGCCGGTTTCGCCGCTGCGGTGTTCCTGAGCGCCGCCGTGCCGGCGCGGGCCGATCTTCGGGTCTGCAACGCGACGACCGGGCGCATCGGCCTTGCGATCGGCTATCTCGACGGGCCGGTCTGGGTCACCGAAGGTTGGTTCAACCTGAAGCCGAACCGTTGCGAGACGATCGTCAGGGGACGGCTGGCGTCACGCTATTTCTATGTTCATGCTGTCGATTATGATCGTGGCGGGGATTGGAGTGGGGCCAATATCCTGTGTACGCGCGACGTCGAGTTCTCGATCCGCGGCCCGCTCGATTGCTACGCCCGGGGTTACGACCGGGCCGGGTTCATCGAGATCGATACCGGGCAGCAGGCGGACTGGACGGTGGAGCTCGGCGACGGCGGCCTCGTCACGGGGCGTTGAACAAGACAAGAGCCGCTTTTCAGGCGGACAGGAAACGAAGGGCGGGCAAGAGCATGCGGCGCAACCGACGGACGAAGCTGATCGCGACCCTGGGGCCGGCCTCGCAGGAGGATGCGGTCGTCCGCGATCTTTTCCGCGCCGGGGCCGATGTTTTCCGCATCAACATGAGCCACTCGAGCCATCAGGTTCTCAATGACCGCGTGGCGCAAATCCGGCGGATCGAAGCCGAACTCGACCGGCCGATCGGTATTCTCGCCGATCTTCAGGGGCCGAAACTGCGGGTCGGCACCTTTGCCTCACCTCCGGTGATGCTGGAAGCCGGGCAGAGTTTCGTGCTCGATTCCGACCCCGCGCCGGGCGATGCCTCGCGCGTCCATCTGCCGCACCCGGAAATTCTCGCGGCGCTGCGGCCGGGGCACCGGGTGCTGATCGACGATGGCAAGCTCCTGTTTGTCGTGACGGAGGCGACGCCCGAGCGTGCCGTGATCCGTGTCGACGTTCCGGGGCCGATCTCGAACAAGAAAGGGGTCTCGCTGCCCGACACGCTGCTGCCCAGCTCGGCGTTGACAGACAAGGACCGGGCAGACCTGCTTGCCGCGCTCGATGCGGGCGTCGATTGGATCGCGCTTTCCTTCGTGCAGCGCCCCGAGGACGTTGCCGAGGTGCGCAAGATTGCGCGCGGCCGAGCGCTGGTGATGTCGAAGCTCGAAAAGCCGCAGGCAATCGATCGGCTGGAAGAGATCATGGAACTGTCGGATGCGCTGATGGTCGCGCGCGGCGATCTCGGCGTCGAGATGCCGCTGGAGGTGGTTCCCGGTCTCCAGAAGCGCATCACGCGTCTCGCCCGCAAGCTCGGCAAGCCGGTCGTCGTTGCGACGCAGATGCTCGAATCGATGATCGTCTCGCCGATGCCGACCCGCGCCGAGGTGTCCGACGTCGCGACCGCCGTGTTCGAGGGCGCGGACGCGGTGATGCTCTCTGCCGAAAGCGCGGCGGGCAAATATCCGATCCAGGCGGTCGAGACGATGAACCGAATCGCCGAGGCGGTCGAGCGCGATCCGAACTACACCGTGCTGCTCGCCGGCCAGCGCTCGCCACCGGAATCGACCGGTGCGGATGCCATCGCCTCCGCGGCCCGATCCGTCGCGGAGACGCTCGATCTCAAGGTGATCGTCGCCTGGACGGCTTCCGGCGCCACGGCCCTGCGCATCGCGCGCGAACGGCCCTATCCGCCGATCCTGACCCTGACCACCAGCCGGCATACGGCGCGGCGGCTCGCGCTGGTCTGGGGCGTGCATGCCGTTTTCGGTGAGGACCCGAAGGATGTGGACGACATGGCGCGGCTCGGTGCCCGCATCGCGCGCGAGCAGGAGTTCGCCAATCCGGGCCAGCGCGTCATCCTCGTCGCCGGCGTTCCCTTCGGTACGCCGGGTGCGACCAACATGCTGCGCATCGCCTTCGTCGGCGCGAGCTGAGCCTGCTTCATATCCGCTGTTTCCGCCAACCGGTCTTCCCTTGGCGGGCGGATGCCTGCGTCAGATCGGCTGGCCTTCCGCATCGACGCGCAGCTTCTCAAGGCTGTCCTTGAGATCAGGGAAATAGGGGTTGATCTCCAGGGCCTTCGAAAAGGCGCGGAAGGCGCCCTTCTTGTCGCCGAACCCGCGCAGGAGGCCGCCGAGGCTTGCGAGTGCGTGGAAGTGGCGCGGCTCGCGCGCCAGCGTTTCGCGGATATCGCGGAAGGCCGCGTCCTGATCCTGCCGGAGGAAATGGACGATCGCGCGGCGATGATAGGGTTCCGCCCATTCCGGGCGCAGCAGGGTGACGTAATCGAGCAGATCGATCGCGAGGTCGAAATCCCGCGCACCCATCGCTTCCTTGGCGCGGGAGAACAGCAGATCCGCCGTCGCGCTGCCCGAGCGTTCGAGCGCGCGTTCGATATCCGCCGCGACAGGTTTGGCGGCTTCGGGCGAACCGGCATTCTTCAACTGGTCGAACAACCGGTCGAGCCGTTCGGCGCTGCGCTGTTCGGGAGACAGGGGTTTTGCCTTCGGCGGCGCAGCCGGCTGTTGTGCCAATGCCGGCCCGGCAGCAAGGGGCAACGTCAGAAGCAGGAGGGCAAGGAGCTTCGCGCGCATCGTCAGATGCTACGCCCGGCGTCGGGCGCGTCAAGCGGCGCGTCGCCGTTCACGCGAGAATTGAAGGGTGGGGTTCACAAGGGCGGGCAAACGCGAAAAGGCGCCCCGAAGGCGCCTTGAACATCCGCGATAACGGAAATCGGCCGGACGCGATGCGCCCGATCAGCCAGTGTCCGATCAGCCCTGACGCGCCTTGTAGCGCTTCTGGGTTTTGTTGATGATGTAGAGCCGGCCGCGGCGGCGCACCATCTGATTGTCACGG
>Ga0209570_1000751_pt1 | contig 27365 bp, 28 predicted proteins | sample EBPBio172007_DNA_FD_185861 | JGI IMG/M metagenome (GOLD analysis project Ga0209570, IMG submission 185861) | Wastewater treatment Type I Accumulibacter community from EBPR Bioreactor in Madison, WI, USA - Reactor 1_9/17/2007_ DNA (SPAdes)... | ecosystem: Engineered > Bioreactor > EBPR >... | reverse complement strand
ATAAATTTACATATCGGATATTTGAAATTTTAGAGAGACAAGGAAATTGCATGAGTAATACCGAGATAAATGAGATAGAGCAATTAGCGAATCAGGAATACAAATATGGATTTGTAACTGATATCGATGCTGATACATTTCCTCCGGGTTTAAATGAAGATGTAGTCAGGGCACTTTCTGCAAAGAAGGAAGAACCTGAATGGATGCTTGAACTTAGATTAAAAGCCTACCACCAATGGCTCAAAATGGAAGAGCCAAAATGGCCAAATGTTAACTATCCTCCTGTGGATTTCCAGGCGATAAGTTATTATTCGGCACCTAAACAAAAAAAGAAACTCAACAGTCTTGATGAGGTTGATCCCGAGATATTAAGTGCATTTGCAAAACTTGGAATCCCCCTTGCAGAGCAGAAGATTCTGGCAAATGTGGCAGTGGATGCCGTGTTTGACTCAGTTTCTGTGGCAACCACTTACAAAGCAAAATTAAACGAACTTGGAATCATTTTCTGCTCGATGTCTGAAGCTATTAGAGAGCACGGCGATCTTGTAAGAAAATATCTCGGATCGGTGGTTCCTGCCGCTGACAATTTCTATTCAGCTTTAAATGCTGCGGTTTTTAGCGATGGTTCATTTGTTTACATCCCCAAGGGTGTCAGATGTCCAATGGAGCTTTCCACTTATTTTAGAATAAATGCCGCCAACACAGGCCAGTTTGAAAGAACGCTGATTGTAGCTGATGACTATTCTTATGTAAGTTATCTTGAAGGTTGCACTGCTCCAATGCGTGATGAAAATCAGTTGCATGCAGCAGTTGTTGAACTTGTGGCGATGGACAATGCCCAGATAAAATACTCGACAATCCAAAACTGGTATGCCGGCGATAAACAGGGCAAAGGCGGTATCTACAATTTTGTAACCAAACGAGGAAATTGTAAAGGCGTCAACTCAAAAATCTCCTGGACTCAGGTGGAAACAGGTTCTGCAATTACATGGAAATATCCAAGTTGCCTCTTGACAGGGGATAATTCAATTGGCGAATTTTATTCGGTTGCGGTTACAAACAACTTTCAGCAGGCTGACACCGGCACGAAGATGATCCATATCGGGAAAAACACCAAAAGCACTATTGTGAGCAAAGGTATCTCGGCCGGATTCAGCAACAACACCTACAGAGGTTTGGTAAGAATAGGCAAAAAAGCTGTTAATGCCAGAAACTACTCACAATGTGATTCCCTTCTGATCGGTGATAAATGTGGTGCCCACACTTTCCCTTATCTTGAAGTAGGCAACCCGGGAGCAATTGTGGAGCATGAAGCAACCACCTCGAAAATTGGTGCGGATCAGATATTTTATCTGAACCAGAGGGGACTTGCCACCGAAGACGCTGTGAGTATGATAGTAAATGGTTATTGTAAAGAAGTATTTAAAGAATTACCGATGGAGTTTGCTGTTGAAGCTACCAAACTCCTCAGCATAAGCCTTGAAGGCAGTGTTGGTTAATATAAATTAGAAAGAACTTAAAAAAATGATTGAAATAAAAGATTTAAGAGCTGCCATTGATGGCAAGGAAATTTTAAGAGGTGTTAATCTAACCGTAAAACCGGGTGAGGTTCATGCCATCATGGGACCCAACGGTTCAGGGAAAAGCACACTTGCTCAAGTTCTCGCAGGAAAAGAAGATTATGAAGTTCTTGGAGGAAGTGTAACTTTCAACGGAAAAGACCTTTTTGAACTCAAAGCAGAAGACAGAGCAAGAGAGGGAATGTTCCTCGCATTTCAATATCCTATTGAGATCCCCGGAGTTTCAAATGTGAATCTCTTAAAAACCGCTGTCAACGAGATCAAAAAATACAGAGGTGAAGAACAGATAGATGCTCTTGATTTTCTTAAAATGATCAAAGAGAAAATGAAACTTGTAGAGATGCCACAAGATTTGTTGAACCGTTCGGTGAATGAAGGATTTTCAGGTGGTGAGAAAAAGAGAAATGAAGTTTTTCAGATGGCGGTGCTTGATCCTAAACTCGCGATTCTCGATGAAACTGATTCCGGCCTCGATATCGACGCATTAAGAATAGTTGCCAACGGTGTAAATTCATTAAGAAAACCAACCAACGCATTTATCGTCGTAACCCATTACCAGAGACTGCTCGATTACATCGTCCCTGATTTTGTTCATATCCTCTACAAAGGAAGAATAATCAAATCAGGCGACAAATCCCTCGCCCTCTTCCTGGAAGAAAAAGGATATGACTGGGTAAAAGACCATGTTGATGAATTTATTGCAGTTTAAGGCAGGGAATAAATGAGTAATACAACTGAATTCAAAAAATGGTATTCCGAGAGCTTTAAGAAGTTTGAGGAAAGCCTGAATGGAGAAACGAAGCTTCCGCTTCACCAGACGAGAAAAACCGCACTGGAAGAGTTCCAAAATGCAAAATTTCCGACTGTAAAAGATGAGGAATGGAAATACACAAATGTTTCGTCGCTTCTTAACCACAAATTTGTTGATGTAATTGGCAAATCATTTGACAATGGAAATGTTGACCTTGAGAAATATCTCTTCAACAAGAGAAACTTTTACACAATAGTATTCATTAACGGCGTTTATGATGAAGTTAATTCTCAGGAACTTGATGAACCGGGAATAACACTCTGTAACCTGAAAACTGCAATTAAAAAATACCCTGAAGAGATAAATCTCCACATTGGCAAATTTGCCAAAGCTGAAGACAGTATTTTCACTGCCCTCTCAACAGCCTGTTTGAACGACGGGGTATTCCTAAAAGTAAAATCAGGCAAAGCCCTCGACAAACCTGTTCAGGTGCTCTATGTAAACTCGGGTGGTGATAATCTTTTGATTCAGCCCCGTAACCTTTTTGTGATCGGGAAAAACGCTCAGGCAAAAATAGTTGAATCATATTATTCTGAAGGTGAAAGTGAATATTTTACCAACAGCGTAACCGAAACTTATGTTGACCAAAACGGTATCCTCGAACATGTGAAAATACAAGAAGAGAGCCTCAAAGCATTCCACATTTCGACCACCGAAATAGATGTGGAAAAAGAGAGCATCTATTCCTCCTACAACATTAATTTCGGCGGAAACCTCGTGCGGAACGACCTCAACGCCCGTTTCCATGGTGAATACGGACACTGCACACTTAACGGGTTGTACCTCGCCGACGGTGAACAACATATTGACAATCATACTCTCATCGACCATGCAGTGCCAAATTGTGAAAGTCATGAGATGTATAAAGGAGTGCTTGACGACAGCAGCCGTGCCGTGTTCAACGGTAAAGTGCATGTGTGGAAAGACGCCCAAAAAACAAATGCCTTCCAGGAGAATAAAACTGTAATTCTCTCTGACAGCGCAAGAGTTGACACAAAACCTCAACTCGAAATCTTCGCAGACGATGTAAAATGCTCCCATGGTGCAACAATCGGTAAACTCAGCGAAGAAGGACTCTTTTATCTTAGAGCCCGCGGAATAGGCGAGGAACTGGCAAAAACAATGATTATTAATGCATTCGCAAACGATGCTGTTCACACCATCTCAATAGCAGATGTCAGAGACCGGATCGAAGAGCGGGTGGCAATAAAACTTGCAAAAAATTGAAGTTAAAAAATGACTGAAGAAATAAACGGGGCGGCATACAGCCATTTTGATCCGGAACTGTTCAGGAAAGATTTTCCTGTTCTGCATCAAAACATTCACGGCAAGCCGCTTGTGTATTTAGACAACGCCGCGACCACACAAAAACCACAAGTGGTAATTGATACAATCGCAGAATATTACAAAGGTTACAACTCAAACATCCACCGTGGTGTTCATCAGTTAAGCCAAAAAGCAACCGACGAATACGAAAAGGCTCGTGTTAAGATTCAAAAGTTTCTTAACGCACCAAAAAGCCGGGAGATAGTCCTTTTAAGAGGAACAACTGAGGCAATTAATCTTGTTGCTTCAAGTTATGGCAGAAAGTTCATAAAATCAGGTGACGAGATCATCATCTCCGAGATGGAACACCACTCAAACATAGTTCCATGGCAGATGTTGTGTGAGCAGACGGGTGCAGTTCTAAAGGTTATTCCGATGAATGATCTTGGTGAACTAATGATGGACGAGTATAAAAAACTCCTTTCTGAAAAAACAAAAATTGTATCTGTTGTGCATGCTTCAAATACACTTGGAACAGAAAACCCTGTTGAAGAGATTACCCGTTTAGCGCACACAGTCGGTGCAAAAGTTTTGATCGATGGCGCTCAAGCGGTTCAACACTTTAAAGTGGATGTACAAGCTATAGGTTGCGACTTTTATGCCTTCTCGGGACACAAACTCTACGGACCCACCGGTATCGGAGTTTTGTGGGGAAGGGAAGAACTGCTCGAAGTGATGCCTCCATATCAGGGAGGTGGCGATATGATTCTTTCAGTTACATTCGACAAAACTGTTTATAACGAAATACCATATAAGTTCGAAGCAGGTACACCAAACATAGCCGATACCATCGCTCTTGGCACGGCAATCGATTATATCGAATCCATCGGAATAGATCAAATTTCAACATATGAAAGTGAACTCTATTTATACGCTGAAGAAACTATACTGCCCATTGATGAAGTAACTCTTATCGGATGTGCTGAAAAAAAGGGGAGTGTATTCTCCTTTAAGTTAAAAGATGTGCATCCACACGATGTTGGAACCATTATGGATATGGAGGGAGTTGCGATCAGGACAGGGCACATGTGCACACAACCCGTAATGAAACACTTTGGTGTTCCGGCGCTCTCAAGAATCTCAATCGGGCTCTACAACACAAAAGCCGATATCGATCGTGCAGCGGAAGGAATAAAAAAAGTTTTGGAGGTATTTGCCTGATGAATGAAGAATTAAAAGAGATTTACCAACAGGTAATTCTTGACCATAACAAAAGCCCAAGAAACTTCCGAAAGATTGATCCCTCCACTCACTCGAGTGAAGGATTAAATCCTCTGTGTGGTGATCATGTGTTTATTTATCTGGATATCCAGGATGGAGTGATAGCAGATATATCCTTCGATGGAAACGGATGTGCCATATCAAAATCCTCTGCGTCAATAATGACCGCTGAACTCAAAGGAAAAACAGTGGAAGAAGCTGAAATAATCTTTAACCAATTTCATGACATGGTAACGGGCAAACTGACAGATGAAGAAGAAATTGAGAATCTTGGAAAACTTTCAGTCTTTCAAGGTGTAAGAGATTTCCCTGTCAGAGTAAAGTGTGCTTCACTGGCATGGCATACAATGCATGCAGCACTTCACAGCGAAACAGTAGTAACCACGGAGTAAACAGATGGCATTAATAGAAATTGAAGAATTGCAGGAACGCGTAATTAATGCACTTAAATCGTGTTATGATCCTGAAATACCCGTGGATATCTGGGAACTTGGTTTAATATACCATCTCAAATTTGACATGGAACGAAATCTCATCGTCGAGATGACTCTTACAAGTCCGATGTGTCCCGTAGCTGAAAGTCTCCCTTCAGAAGTAGAGGCTAAATTAAGGACTGTTGAGGGATTAAATGATGTCAAAATAAAACTTGTCTGGGATCCACCATGGGATAAAGACATGATGAGCGAAGTCGCTCAACTTGAACTTGGATTTTTATAACAAACAACCTGTCAAATAAGGACAGAGATCAAACCCTAATAGCAAAAGCTAACAAGGAGCTATAATGTTAAATACACTTAAATCACCACTATATGACGAAGCAGCTGTACAGCACATGAGGGATGAACTCGTGGCAGTTGGTTTCGAAGAAGCAAGAACCCCCGAAGCTGTTGATGACGCCATTCTTAACAACCCCGGAAAATCTGTATTCGTTGTAATCAACTCAGTATGTGGATGCGCTGCAGGGTCAGCAAGACCAGGCGTGTCTCTTGCGCTTCAGCATGATACAATCCCCGACAAATATTATACAGTGTTTGCAGGTCAGGAACGCGATGCAATAGATCGCTTGAGATCCTATATCAAAGGCTTTCCACCCTCTTCACCATCAGCCGCACTGTTCAAAGATGGAGAGCTCTATATCAAAGGATTTCCACCCTCTTCACCATCAGCCGCACTGTTCAAAGATGGAGAGCTTGTTTATTTCCTGCCCAGACTTGACATAGAAGGCAGAACCGCAGCTGAAATCTCTCAGGATATTATGGTTGCTTTCGAAAAACATTGTTCTGCAACAGGTCCATCCATTCCGGCTGATCAATTCGAAAAAGTGTTGTATGCCAAAATGTGCGGTTCTAAAATTCCTCTTTACAAAGGATAAATTTTTCGAATGAAATTCAGTTCACAAGAAGAATACGGCTTAAGACTCTTACTAAGGATAGCAAAATCATCCTCTTCTGCAGGAATGACAATTCCTGAACTTTCCGAGGCAGAGGGTCTTAGCAGCGCAAACACTGCAAAATTGTTGCGGCTTCTTCGAATGGGTGGATATATCGATTCTCTAAGAGGGATGCGGGGGGGCTACAAACTCTCCCGCACACCCGGTCAAATATTAGTGGCTGATGTTTTAAACGACCTCGGAGGCAGACTTTTTGACAATACCTTTTGCACCGATCATTCCGGCAACGAATCCTCTTGTACACACGACATTGATTGCTCTGTCAGAGTGCTCTGGGGCATGATCCAAAGAGTGGTTGACGGTGTCCTCAAACAAACAACCCTCGACGATCTCATGCACTCCGAAACGCGTGTTCATCAAAAACTCTCTCCACTCGTTGTCGATTCCATAGATGCCTTTACGGCTGTTAAAGAAATGAAAACAACGATTTTAATGCAGTAATCCAATAATCCAATAATGAGGGGACGCGGGATAGTTACACAGATATCACGGATTATCACAGATTTTCACGGATAAGGGGGACGAGGGATAGTTACACAGATATCACGGATTATCACAGATTCCACGGATAAGGGCGGGACGCAGATACATGCAGATTAAACGGATTTTCGCGGATATTTTTTTAATTATTCAATTCAAAAAACGCCCCGGATGGGGTGTCCTATGGGTAGAAGAATAATTGAACAATCAAAAAACGCCCCGGATGGGGTGCCCTGTGGGTAGAAGAATTTGAATCGTCCCCCCCAAAAAATTATCCCCGGCAGGGATTTGATTTTCGTAGCCATGCTCATCTCCAACCCCAAAATTATCCCCGGCGGGGCCAAATCTTCATTTGTTGGACATTCTCTACCCATACGGCACCCCTGCCGGGGCGCATTTTGATTTTGAAATTATTCTACCCATAGGTGACCCCTCCGGGGCCAAATTCTTCATTTGTTGGATATTCTCTACCCATACGGCACCCCTTCCGGGGCGCATTTTGATTTTGAAATCATTCTACCCATAGGTGACCCCTCCGGGGCCAAATTCTTCATTCGTTGGACATTCTCTACCCATAGGGCACCCCTTCCGGGGCGCATCTGGATTGTTCTTTACCCATACATGACCCCATCCGGGGCCAAATTCTTCATTTGTTGGACATTCTCTACCCATACGAGACCCCATCCGTGGCCAAATTCTTCATTTGTTGCACATTGCTACCCATACGGCACCCCTGCCGGGGCGCATTTTGATTTTGCAATTATTCTACCCATAGGTGACCCCTCCGGGGCCAAATTCTTCATTTGTTGGACATTCTCTACCCATACGGCACCCCTGCCGGGGCGCATTTTGATTTTGAAATTATTCTACCCATAGGTGACCCCTCCGGGGCCAAATTCTTCATTTGTTGGATATTCTCTACCCATACGGCACCCCTTCCGGGGCGCATTTTGATTTTGAAATCATTCTACCCATAGGTGACCCCTCCGGGGCCAAATTCTTCATTTGTTGGACATTCTCTACCCATACGGCACCCCATCCGGGGCGCATTTTGATTTTGCAATTATTCTACCCATAGGTGACCCATCCGGGGCCAAATTCTTCATTTGTTGGACATTCTCTACCCATACGGCACCCCATCCGGGGCGCATTTTGAATGTTCAAAACCACCTCCGCGAAAATCCGTTTTATCCAAGTTCGATTCTCTCTTTCGTGTTGCAGACGGCAATCGGGACGATTACCACTCCTGACTCTCACGCCATTCATTCTGCAGAAGGCAATCGGGACGATTACCACTCCTCACTCTTACGGCATAAAATCCGCTTAGAATTATCCCTTAATCATAATCAGGATCATCTTGGTTTTTTCGAGGGCGACAAGACCATGAGGGATGTTTGCTGGAAGTTTTATAATTGTACCTGTTTCAACGATATAAGGCTCTCCACCAATCTTGATTTCCATTTTTCCTTCTACAACATTTACAAGTGCATCGTATGGTGAAGAATGTTCTGTCAGATTCTCGTCTTTGTCAAATGCAAAGAGAGTTACATTTCCCGAAGGATTTTTTAATAATTGTCTGCTTACTATTGATTTTTCTGAATAGTTAATTAATTCAGATGCTATTCCGTTTAAGTCTGTAGTTGACATGAGATATTCCTTTTTTTTGAGTACTTGAGTGACTCGAGTACTTGAGTAACTCGAGTGAATTGAGTTCTAAAGTTCTGAAGTTCTGAAATTCTGAAGTTCTGAAGTTCTGAAGTTCTGAAGTTCTAATAATTATCCAAACATATGATCAAGTTTGTGTTTTGCTTCGGGTGACATTTTATGGGGTGTCCACTCCGGCTCCCACACGAGATCGATAAAAATTCTTAATTGTGGAAATGCCTGTTGAAGTTGTCTTTCAGTCCATTCAAGGATACTGTCGTGCATGGGGCACCCGGGTGTAGTCAGTGTCATTTTAACAAGAATAACATCTTCTCTGATTATCACTTCGTAAATTAAGCCCAATTCGACAATATTTAGACCCAATTCGGGGTCAATAACTTTTGTCAGTTGTTCCAGTACTTCTTCTTTAGTTGCCATTTGAATCTTTCTTGACATAAATTGAAACTATGTTAAATGAAAACAGGAGTGCTCCTCCGAGATAGAGGATCAAGCCACCAAGCAGTACCTCACCGATACCTAAAATTAATCCAACCAATATTATGAACAATGCTGAATTGGTGAGATAATATTGTGTTTTGGTGAGACTGTTGTTGAGGAGGTCTTTGAGGAGTGGAACTTTGCTAAGCCCAACCTTGCTGCTGTAATAATGAAACCAGATGAGGAACGGGATGATTTTATACATCTGTCCAAAGATCAGTTGGGTGATAAATCCAAAAATAAAGATGAACCCATATATGATGTTAGGGTTCATATCACCATAAATCCCTTTACCACTGCTGAAGAGTATGGAGATTCCGAGTGCCAGTCCAACTACAAGCGCCGTGTATGCAAAAAGGGAAAATTTGATTCCAAGATCAAGATTCTTTTTCATTCTCTTTTTAATGATGAGCACAATCTGATAAAAGAAGAGGATGAATCCAAGAGCTATCATAGGAGCAAAAATATAATCTGATACTTCTGAGAGACCAAAAATTCTGAAAAGCGAAAATCCCGTTACGCCTGCATTTAGAAGGATAAAAACTCCCCAGGCCGGTTTAACGGAGTAACCGTGTGAAAGGGTGAACATCGGAATCAATTTCATAGAAACACCGGCGATTACCATTCCGATCCAGCCGGCTACCCCGAGGTGAGCATGTACAGTTAAAAGGGACAGATGATCTCCGGAAATGAAAGGGAAACCGAGATTAATAGCAAGCAAAAGTCCCAAAAGCACAGTGAGGAAGAGATAAATATTTGATGCTATTAAAAAGATTCCCGTTAAATTTCTTTTTTCACCTTTACCAAGCGTGATTCCAAGATTGATGAGGAAGAGAATTATTGCAAACACGAGCATACTTCCACCAACAACCATCATCGTACCAAACTCAAACAGATAAAAGGATGTCACGAGCAGAATCATTCCCGCGATGTGGAAGAAATATTGTATATAAGCTAATAATTCGGAATGGAGTTTCACTTTCATGATAATCGAAATCAGTTGAAAGATTGCGCCAAAGATTGTAAGTGCGATCCACCCCAGAATTGTAAGGTGAGTTACCGCTAAAACAACAGGAGAAAAATGATGACCGCGCAACCCGCCATAGTCAACGATCATCATCAACACCGCTGCGATCAACGACACAATAGCCGTCAAAAAATAGAGGGAGACGAGTTTAAATGACGGGGACAGTTTTGTTGCGAATCCTGGTACCATTTTAAAGTTTCCTGGTTATTACCACTTTATAATAGTTTTCGTTGATTTTGTTGGTAACAGCTTCCCAGCCAATTTCATCAAGTTTTTCATAAAGCATCATTGGTTCGCGGTGGTGGTGAACAAGCAGTATCGATTTTTCATCCATATCACGAAGTTTTTCGAGAATTACCATCATCGGCTCAGGAGGTGTAAGTTCCCTGACATCAATTTCCACTACGGTTTCAATTTTTGAAATTGTGGGAGATTCCTGAGATGGTGCTTCGAATCCTGCATCAGATTTGAAAAAATAAACATTAAAGATGCCGTCAACATTTTCAGTAAAATGATTGAATCCTCTTTTCCCAAGTACATTGTAGAGGGGAAGTGGTTCAAAAGTATTTATCAGGTGTAATATTTCTCCGTCTTTAAGGGTGTCAATATTTTTCATTATCAGGGAAAAAGGGTCAACACCCGAAGCAAGAGAGGGTCTTACATCAAGTTCAAGTTTTGGTGCTGAGTTAATAAAATCGGGTTTTGTTGTTGTATTCATCATTTATTCCATCGTAATTAAGCTGAGAGTTTTGATTTGTTAATTTCTTCAGTCGCTTCCATTCTAAGTTTAATTTCATCGTTGAAGAGGTTTTCAATTTTTTTTACTGATCTGTCTTTGATGTCTTCGAGGCTTGTGGACGAAAAGAGTTCATAAACCATCTGCCTTAATCCATCCCATTCATGATGAACGGGACAGGGGTTATCGGGGTTACATCGTTTAAAGCCAAGGATACAAAAATTAAAGATATCGAGTCCATCGAGTGCATCAATGATATCGATAAGTTTAATTTTTGAAGCGGGTTGAACAAGTCCAAATCCACCACCATTGCCTCTCCTTGAATCGACAAGCCCGGCAGTTACCAATTCTTGAAGTATCTTACCTGTAAAATCTTTTGGGATAGTCAGAACGGATGATATCTCACCCGTTGAGAGTGTTGCACCATAAGGGAGTGTCGAAAGCAGCAAAACTGTCTGTAAACCGTATTCACATTTTTTTGAGAAAATCACTTTGTTCCTAAAAATCTTTCTTTTTGAATTTGTAGAGAGCACCACTTAGTGGCATCAATGTCCAAAGAGTCAGGGCAGTGAGAGAGACTACAGAGCCGGTAATTGACTGAAAATAATCCTGGAAAATTGCCCCGGTGTAGCCCATCAACGCAGAAGCATCCAAATGGATGAGGCAGAAGATTCTCGCCAGATCAATTGGATTAAATGAACTTATTATTAGCAGAGGCAGTTCGAGTGGATAATCTGCGAAGAAAACGGAGATTCCCAAAATAAAACCATCATAAAGCAGAGCGAGCAAAAACCAGATTGTTATCGAGAGTCCAAATCCTTTTGCTTTATCATCCTGCAATATTGCAATAAAAAAAGCGAGAGCGAGAAAGATTAGTGTAATAAAAAAGCTGGATGAAAGAAGAGCTCCTATTGCGGGAAGTGATTCAACATCGAGATTTGAAAAAATTAAAAAAGGAACTGTGATCCCGATTAACTGGGAAAATACCAATGGGAGTGCCACACCCAGCCAGATACCGGTAACAAGATTTGCCCTTTTTACGGGTTGTGTCAACATAAAAAGGATGTATCCTTTGCTGTTGTAGTAAAATGTGGTTCCGTAAAGCAAAGTTAAAAGGGGCATAAAGGAGACATTTATGCTTAGAATATTTGCAATCACTCCCGATGTTTCACTATTGAAATAAAACAGGAGCGAAGTAAACAGTGAGAAAAACAAAAGATAAAAAATCACAAGTCGTGATCTCATCACATCTCTTGTCTGATATTTAAATATTTTGATCATATCAGACATGGTGAAAACTCCATTTTAATTATGTTCGCAACAGCTTTTTCGAGTGAAGGTGTTTCCTGGATGTTTTTTAGCTCCGTTACACTCCCTTTGTAGCGTACACATCCTTCGAGCATAAAAATCACCTCATCGGCGAGTTCATCAACTTCTGGCATAATGTGGGAAGTGAGAAGAACGGTAACACCCTCATTGTTAACTTTCCGAATTTTATCTTTCAGAAGGATTGAAGCTGAAGGGTCGAGAGATGATGTTGGTTCATCCAAAATAAGGAGAGTTGGTCTGAACATAAAAGCGATGGCTGCAGAAAGTTTTTGAAGAGTGCCACCTGAAAGGTGTTTTATTTGTTTGTTTTTATACTCTTCCAATCCAAAAGCTTCATACAGTTCCAGATCATAATCCTTAACATCAGTTCTTAAGTCTTGAAGGAGTTTAATCGATTCCTTCACCTTAAGGTTTGCGGGGAAACCATGATTTTGTGGCAGATATCCAATTTGTTTTCTGTATTGGTCACTGCTTTTAATTGTTGATCCTCCCACGGATATTGAACCTGATTCGGGAATTACAAGTCCCAGAATTGATTTTAACAAAGTTGTTTTGCCTGAGCCATTAGGTCCAACAATGGCTGTTACCGAACCGGAGTGAATTTCGATGTCGATCGATTTAAGCACCTGATGGTGTTTATAAGTTTTTTTTAATCCTGTAATAGTTATCATACAATCCTCCTCATCACCGGTTTTTCATCAATCAATTGTTTTGGTGTAAGCGATGGAAAAACCCTTTCGGCAAGGTCGAGCAACTTTGTGAATAATCCCCTCATCAGGATGAGGGAGGGTTTATATTCAGTCACAATTACCGAAAAAAGAGATACAGGGTGATAGGGGACATCACCAAAACCATCTTTATTGAGGTCGTATCCTGCATAGTTATCCCAGTAGTTTTCTGTGAAAGTATTAAAATTTTGTTTTGAATTAGTTGCGACATCAAAATTATTGGAATAAAAACTGTTCCCGGTAAATTGATTGTCCATCGAGTTAGCCATAAGATCAATTGCCCAACCGTTTTTTACAAAAATGTTTTTTTCGATTAGTGATCTTCCCGAAGCCTCCATGTAGATGCCTTTGGTATTTCCGGAGAAAGTGTTTTTTGACACATGTGATTGATTGATATCCTTTAATAACAGTCCGTAGGAAGCGGGACCCTTGTTGTTGAAGAAGAGATTTTCAACCATTTCAATCTTTGATGAATACATCACCGCCACACCAGCACCATTTTCGGAGAATCTGTTCTTAAAATAAGAACAATTGTCAGAGAACATAAAATGTAATCCATAGCGGATATTGTTTTTGGCAGAATTTCCTTGAATCAGGTTATTTTTGCTGAACTCGAGATAAATGCCATCGCGGTGACCGGAGATTTTGTTTTCGATAATCTGAATTGAATCACAATTCCAGAGATGAATTCCGTTACCGGAGTTTGTCTCTGACTTTGCAAATGAGTGGATAACATTGTTCACAACCTTTATTGAGGTTGTTTTTTGCAGATAGATACCAAAAAAGTTGTTGTAAAGGTCATTGTTCTCAACAGTACAGTTGGAGACCTCTTCAAGTCTGATTGCTGCGTTTTCAAATTTATAACCAACTTCAGAATTTATCAGTCGAAATCCAAAGATCTTTACTCCATTTGATCTTACAAAAAAGATGGAACCTTTGCCCCCGGCATTTATCACGGGAAGATTAACTCCCGTGATAATGAGGGGTTTCTGAATTTTAATATCTCTTTCAAGATACTCACCTTTCAATACCAGAATAGTGTCTCCTGGTTTTGCCATGGAAACAGCCGTTGTAATCGATTTGATTTTTTCGCTCTTGCCAACCTTTATCGTGGATGCAAGAGTTGAAATCGAAAACAGGAGAATTAAACTGAAAAGTGAAATTAGTCGCATTTTATTTGAATTCTTTTAAAAGTTTATCCCAGCTATAGTGAACCGCTTTTTCATCTTTTACGGTTGATTTTGCTTTTTCATGGGTGGTAAAAGCAGCAAGGTTTGCACCCATGGGACTGCTTATTTCATCGCTGATAACAAACATTGCACTTTTTGCATCAATTAATACATCAGGTTGTAACATTGATGTAACATAAACAGCGCTTTCCTTTGCATCATATTTATCAGGCATCTGAGAATATTGGACGAGGCACTCTATTGAGTCAAATTTAAACACTTTTCCTTTGGGAGTAATGAGTTCACTTCCAAATCTGTGATCTGTAATTAGCATTTGACAAAAAGCACAGTTATCGGTACCGTAATTGATGGGCACGGGATCGGTTCCTGCACAGCCAAGTGCAAAAAATGAAGCAATAATCAGAGTAATGAGATGGATTTTCATGCTTGTATTCCTTTGTTTTTTCTTTCGTTAAGATACGAAAATCCGAGCAATAACACAGACATTCCAATAAATGCACTTCCGATCCACGGGAGGGAGGTGGCATTTATATTAAGAAGTTGTTTACTTCCAATAAATGGTGGTTGATAACTCATTCCCGGCACTTTTATTGGGGCGTCAGGATTCAGATTATGTCCATAGTCGTATTCCCACATGTAAAAATCGTACATTCCGACAACACCAAGCAGGATAATGAGAATAATTAGCGTAAGAATCGAGCGGCTGCCTCCTTTGTATGCAACAAGAAGACCGAGAAAAGTGAGAGTCACAATGATGTATGGCATAAAAACAAGTTCCGGAATCGATTCCTCGTCAATAGTTTTCATTCCAATGTAGTGGTTAAGTCCGTTGAGTGTATTGAGGTCATTTGGACCTTCACCCGTGATCTTGTTTATCCAGATGTATAATCCCATTCCTTCGGGGTATTGAGGTGCTTCGATGTCAATTTTCCAGATAGGGAAAATGAAAGTTCCGAGAAGGAGGATGGATCCGATAATGACAAGAATTTTTGATTTGGTTTTCATTTTAGTTTCCGTTTAAGATTGAAGTGGAACCCTGTCCCTGCTAATTAAGGGTTCCACTTCATAAATTACACTATTTTCCGGTTCCGAACTTTAGTTCAACATTTGAATTAGCCGGAGATACTCTTAAGTAACCTGACATTTCCTGGTGGAGAGCTGAGCAAAAATCGGAGCAATAAAAAGGATAAATTCCGGGTTGTTTTGGTTCCCAAGTGACAGTTCTCGTTTCGCCCGGCATAATAAGCAGTTCTGAATTGTTCATTCCTTTCACGGCAAATCCATGGGGAACATCCCAATCCTGTTCAAGATTGGTTACATGGAAATAGACTTTATCACCAACTTTTATACCTTCGATATTATCGGGGGCAAAGTGGCTTCTTGCGGCAGTCATATAAACTCTAACTATGTTACCTTCGCGAACAACCTTTGCGTCTTTTTCACCTTTTGTTGCGTAAGGATTACCGTTATCCTCATTTTTGTAGATTTTCATAAAATCTTTAGTGAGGATATCCGCTTTAATTCCCTGAGCATAGTGAGGTTCACCAATAGTTGGGAAATCGAGCAGGAGTTTCATTTTGTCACCACTGATATCAATCAACTGGGCTGACTGGGTGAGTGATGGTCCTGTTGGGAGGTATCTGTCTTTAGTAATTTTGTTAAGAGCCACGAGATATTTACCAAAAGGTTTTTTGGTATCTCCGCCCATTACCATCAAGTGACCAATGGAATAGTAAACGGGGATTCTGTCAACCACTTCCCATGTCCCAAGTTTCCATTTTACAACTTCTGACGAAATGAAAGCTGAGGTATATGCAAAACCTTTTTCATCAAATTCGGTGTGGAGAGGTCCCAAACCCGGGTTCTGAACTTCACCGGCGTTAACTTCAGCATACTTCAGGATGGGGATACCATCAATTTCGCCATCAAACTTTTTGCCATCAATTGCTTTGATCATTTTTGAGAATGAGTGAACAGGGAGAACTGTAGCGAGTTTACCACCTGCTACTATGTATTCACCTGTCGGGTCAACATCCACTCCGTGAGGAGATTTTGGAGTTGGCAGGAAATAGATCATTCCCGGACAGTCTTTTGGATCGAGAACCATAACTGTTTTAAGTTGTTCAGATTTTGCAACTCTGGTTTTTTCATCAACATGGTTATGATAATAGTCTGCCGGCATGGCTTTGGCTTTACCTGCTTTTACATATTCTTCAGCTTTTTTCCAGTTGATTGCTGCAATAAAATCTTTGTCATTTTTTGATGCATTAATTTCGAGCAGAGTGTTGGCTTGTTCCGAGTTGTAAGATGTAAAAAATGCCCAACCATGTGATGGACCTTTACCTGCACGGGCAAGATCATAGTTGAATCCGGGCGCAAGAATCTGGAACTCGAGGTTCATTCTACCACTTTCAGGATTAACCTTTATAAATGATATGGTGCCCTTAAAATTTTCTTTGTATGATTTAATATCAACATCCTGATTAGGGATTGGGAGAGAAAATCTTGTGGAGGCAACCACATATTCAGAATTTTCAGTGGTAAACGGGGAGCCATGATTTCCGGCTGAGTTCGGGATTTCAAGTATCTCTGCAGTTTCAAAATCTTTTAGGTCGATTCTTGCAATTCTTGGGGTATTATTTGCGTTGATAAAAATCCATTTACCATCGGCAAGTCCGTCACTTTGTGAAAGAGACGGGTGATGTGCATCGTCCCAGGGAATAAATCCGTGTGAAGTGTTTAACATCGCTTTGGTTTCTTCTGTGTAGCCATATCCTGTTTCAGGATTTTGTGAAAAAACAGGGATAACCTTAAATAGTCTACCTGACGGGATTCCATAAACGGAAAGTTGTCCGCTGAAACCACCTGACATAAATGAATAAAATTCGTCATATTCTCCGGGTTTTACATACACTCTTTGTGCAGCATCACCCGTATCAAGTGAAGAGGAGCTTTTGCCGCAACCAATGATGAAAATCAGAGGGAGCAACATCACAGCCAGAACGAGGAATTGAATTTTCTTTTGCATCGCGTTACTTTCGATTGATGGTTATTTTTTAGGATTTACTGATCTGAAGTATTCAAGGATATCGAGAGCTTCTTGCATGCTTACATTCTGATAAGGCATTTGAGTCATATACTCAGCAAGCATTTTTTTCGCTTCAGGGTGTTTTTTCCCCATTTCATCGGGGTTCATAATCATGTTCACAATATATTCGGGTGTTCTGCGAGTAAGAACATCTCTTTGAGCGGGACCTACATATTTTTCATCAAGTTTGTGGCATGATGCACATTTTTCATTAAATGCTTTTTCGCCTTTTGAGGCTTTAGCAAGATCAATTTCGCCGAGGGTGAGTTTTTCAGTGACAGGTCCTATTCCATTTTCAAGCTGAAAATCGGATAGCCCCGATGTGTTTTCAACACCTGAAGAAGTGGCAGCAGCGTTTGATTTTTTTGGTGCCTCTGCATCACCACCACAACCGGGTAATACAATTAAAGAAAGAACAGCGAGAGAAAAAATTGTTGAATAAATTGTCCTTAAAGACATGATACCTCCAGAGTTAATTCGGATAAAAAAGTCTGATTTATGTTCAAATGAAAGCCTGACAATGAACGGGGAATATCCAAAACCAGAGGTTTTAACATTCTGACCATTTTGACATTGCGATTTTGAGTTATTTTAGGCATTTTGTTTTTCATTCTTAAATCAGATAAAAAAGTCTGATTCAAATATATGGTATTTAAAATCAATTGTCAAGTACTTTCTCATTTTTTTTTAGGGGGAGAGGAGAAAAGGAGTCACGGAGTCACGAAGTCACAGAGTCACAGAGTCACGAAGTCACAGTAATCCAAATAAAAAAGGCTGTCTGTTGCGAGAGACAGCCTTAATTGACGCCTGTGAGTCTAACCTGAAATGGTTATTTAGACTGAAAAAAGTTTCCGACGGTTGATGACGAAGGCACTTGATTCTATCTTTTTTACTTTAGACAGTCTAATTTGGTTCCAACCCGTTCAAACCTTCTAAAATTTTCAAAAAAATTGTTTATATTGAAAATTCTACCATAATATTTTTGATATGAATGACTTCTGACGACGAACTGATAAAACGAAAGCAAGAACACCTCGATTTGTGTGCTTCTGATGCTGTGGCTTTTAGAGAAACTACAACCGGATTCGAACACTATTCTTTTTTGCATTACGCCCTTTCTGAAGTTAATATTGATGAAATAGATCTCAGTTTTAATTTTTTTGGAAAGGTAATTGCACTCCCTTTTTATATCTCCTGTATGACCGGAGGAACTGATGAAACAGTTAATATAAATCTGAAACTTGCTCGTGTTGCAAAAGAACTTAATGTCCCGTTGGGGCTTGGCAGTCAGCGGTATGCTCTTGACAGTGAGAGATTTAATTCTCATTTTGATCTTATAAGAGAAGCCTCGGGTGAAGTTCCGTTAATAGGGAATATTGGAGCTGCACAGGTGGTTGAAGCAGGGATCATAAAAAAACTTTCCGCACTAATAACAAACTCTCATATCAATGCACTAACGGTGCATCTGAATCCTGCACAGGAGCTCTTCCAAAAAGGAGGAGAAACTAATTTTAAAGGACTGCTTACTGCAATTGCCTCACTTAAAAAAGAACTTGGCATTCCGATAATCGTTAAGGAGGTGGGTTCAGGGATTGATGAAAAGGTTGCTGATGAATTACTCTGGACGGGGGTTGACATGATTGATGTGGCGGGGGCCGGAGGAACCTCCTGGTCTGGAGTGGAAATTTTAAGAAATGGTGGTGACAACCAACACGATTTTTGGGATTGGGGAATGCCCACAACTTACTGTATCAGAAAAGTAAATGCTCTCAGAGCGAGTTACAATTTTCTCCTGACAGCTTCCGGTGGGATAAATTCGGGGATGGATATAGCCAAATCGTTGGCTTTGGGTGCTGACCTCACTGCATCTGCAAGAAAAATTTTAAGGGAATTGCACGAAAACGGAGAACCCGGTGTTGTTAAAATGGTTTATGATTGGTTTGAAACAGTAAAAAAAGTAATGTTTTTGACCGGATCACAAACTATTGAGGAGTTAAAGATGGATAAAATTGTAAAAAAACAGGATATGTTCTAAGAGATGGAAGACTTTAAAAAATTATACGGCGAAGCCAAAGAAAAAATTGACACTCTGTTAATGCAGGTAATGAATGGCAGAGAACCGGCATCATTATATCAACCTGCGGGTTACATTATGGAAAGTCCGGGGAAGAGGATCAGGCCTGTCCTCGTGATGTTCTCAGCAAAGGCTGTTGGAGGTTCATGGGATGATGTTATCCATGCATCTCTTGCGGTTGAGATGCTTCATAATTTTACCCTTGTGCACGACGATATTATGGATAATGCCGACACACGGCGTGGCAGACAGACGCTTCATATTAAATATGACCTGAGTACTGCAATCCTCACAGGGGATGTGTTATTGGCTGCTGCTTATGAATATTTGCAACGGGACCTGAAAGGGAATGCCAAAGCTGTTGAGCATTTTACAAAGGGTTTGATTGAAGTTTGTGAAGGACAGAGCCTCGACAAAGATTTTGAGATAAGAGGGGAAGTTTCGTTAAACGAATACATCGATATGATCGGCAAAAAAACTGCAGCACTTTCACGAATGTGTTGTGCCGTTGGTGCAATTCTTGGCGGAGGAAGTGACGCCGAAGTGGAAGCACTTTCAAATTATGGATATCTTGTTGGACTTGCATTTCAGGTCCAGGATGATCTGCTTGATATCACCGCAGACGCTTCAGCTCTTGGAAAGCCCGTTGGTGGTGATTTACTCGAAGGGAAAAAGACATTTTTATTTTTGAAAGCACTCGAAAAAGCGACCGGTGATGATTTATCTTCACTCGAAAGAATAATCACCAACAAGGGTGCCAAACCGGAGGAAATTTCATATTTCAAAAACCTCTATACCAATCTTGGAGTGCTTGAAGATGCCAGAATTGAGGTTGAAAGACTTACAAATGAGGCTTTACACCAATTGGAAGTATTAAAGAATCCAAAGGATATTGAAATGTTTATATCATTAGCCAATGCCTTGCTTAACCGGACGAAATAGGTGCTATAAATGATTAACAAGAGAGTAAAAATAGTAAACAGAGCAGGATTACACACAAGACCTGCCGCCATGATCGTTAAAATAGCATCAAAATACAAATCGCAGTTTTTTATTTCAAAAGATGGATACAGGATAAACGGGAAAAGCATCATTGGAGTAATGACACTCGCAGCAGCTCAGGGCTCTGAACTTGACCTCGATTTTGAGGGGGCAGATGAAGATAAAATGTCGGATGAAGTATGCACCTTTTTTGCGAGAGGATTTGAAGAGTTATGAAAGGTTATGAGTCACTTCTAAGAAGTTCGTACAACTGGCTAAAGGGGATACCCGCTGCTCCGGGGCTTTATATCGGCAATGCATATATCTACTCAAAAGAATCGATCGTTGTTAAAGATGGAACAATAGATGATGTTGATGAAGCCATTTCTGCATTTCACGAAGCGCTGGAGAGATCAAAAAAGGAACTCGACAAGATTTTTAATGTTGCCAAGGAGAAGATGGGGGAGCAAAGAGCTGCCATTTTTGAAGCACAACTTTTGATTCTTGAAGATCCAGATCTTATTGGGATGATTGAAAGCAGGATCATTGCAGAGAAGCGCGAACCCGAAAGCATCGTTAAGGAGGAATTTAACAAAGTAATGACTGTGATGTATAATGCCGAGGACTCTTACATGAAAGAGAGAGCCAACGATATTGAAGACATCAGAAACAGAATAATAAGGAATTTAAAAAAAGAGAGATGGTCGGGGAAAGTAATCGAGGGAACCGTTGTGGTCAGCGAAATGCTTACACCGGCAGATACCATTCTTTTTGCAAGAAGTGATGTTAAGGGCTATATCACCGAACATGGTGGATTAACTTCTCATGCAGCAATTATTGCAAGATCACTGAATATCCCTGCGATACTTGGTGTTCCAAAAGTTCTCGAAATGGTTGAAAATGGGACAGAATTGATTGTTGATGGATTTTATGGATATGTTTTCATTAATCCAACTGAAGAACAAGTAGAATTTTTTAAGGACAAGATTGAACATCTCGACAAAGTAAATGAGGGAATGAAAGAGCTGATGGATCTTCCATCTGTTACACTTGATGGAGTTGAGATCGAGATTCAGGCAAATGTGGATGTAAGTGGAGAGATCGAAAAACTTGGGACAAGCGGAACTACAGGGGTTGGGCTCTACCGGACTGAACAACTAATCGAAGAACTTGGTGAGTTCCCCGATGAAGAAACACAAACAAAAATTTATTCTGATCTCTCGGCAAGAGTTTATCCCGATAATGCAACCATTCGAGCATTTGACCTCGGAGGAGACAAAACAAGATTATTCCATCCTTCAGAGAAAAATCCCTTCCTCGGTTTGAGGGGGATAAGATTTCTTCTCGACAATACCGATCTGTTTAAACAGCAGATAAAAGCAATTCTCAGAGCTGCTGTTAACAGAAACATCAGTTTTATGCTCCCAATGGTTTCCACACTTAAAGAGATAAGGGAAACAAAAGAATTAATAGAGATATGTAAAGAAGAGCTCAAGCGTGACGGGAAAAGGTTTTCTCCTGATTTTCAGTTGGGAATAATGATTGAAGTCCCTTCTGCTTCTGTTCTTGCATCTCAGTTGGCACTCGAAGTTGATTTCTTTAGTATCGGTACAAACGATCTAATCCAGTATATGATGGCGGTTGACAGAGGGAATGATCTTGTTGCCGATCTTTACCAGGAATTTCATCCAGCCATCATTCGTACTCTTGGATATATAATGACTGACTGTAAGGATATTGATATTAAAATCAGTATCTGTGGTGAAATGGCTGCCGACACTCTGGCTGTTCCATTATTGATCGGTTTGGGGATCAAATCACTTTCAGTATCACCGGCGGCGGCTCCTTCGATCAAGAGGACAATAAGATCGTTCAGCTATAGCAGGGCGAAAGAGCTTGCTGATGAATGTTTTAAATGTTCTGCTGAAGAGGAAGTTATTGAAAAAATCCAACTCTTTTTTGAAGAGTTTAATATACAGAGGACAAGGCACATTATCTGAGGATGAATCCAGTTAAATGCCATCATTTGGAAGTTGTTCAAGATCATATTGATATAGTCATGGAAATTTTTTATTGAAAAAAGCCATCTTAATGTTAACAATCTGTTTTGCAACGCTGCCGGTGACGGTTTTTGCACAATATTATTATTTTGGCAGAAACAAGGTTCAATATGAGGATTTTGACTGGCGGGTTCTGAAGACAAAACACTTCGACATTTATTACAATTCCGAAATGGAGCAGGTTGCCGAAATTGGTGCCGATATAGCTGAGAGTGCCTATGACCGCCTCAAGATCGATTTTAACCATGTTATCACCTATCCGATTCCACTTATCTTTTATAACACCCACATTCAATTTCAACAGACCAATGTTTCTCCGGGGTTTATTCCTGAAGGAGTGGGTGGTTTTTTTGAATTTATGAAAGGGAGGGTTGTAATCCCATTTCTCGGTTCGATGGAACAGTTCAGGCATGTGATTAACCATGAACTTACTCATGTATTCATGACCACAAAAATTTCCAGAATATATCGGGATCGGCGTTGGACAGCCGGGAACTTTCCGCCGTTATGGTTCATCGAGGGGATAGCAGAATTCTACTCAACAAAACCTGATGCACAGGCAAATATGGTTATGCGAGATGCCATGCTGAATAATTACTTCACAGGTCTGAAGGACATTGACGCTTTTTATGGCAGTTTTATCATGTATAAGTTTGGTCAGTCTTTCATGGAATTTGTGAGTGAAAAATATGGACGGTGGTATATTGCAAAGATACTTGAGAACCTCCACCTTTCGGAAGATTTTGATGAAGTACTCGCAATAACTCTCCGTAAACCTGTGGATGAAATTGATGCAGAGTGGAGAGAATTTGAAAGGAAAAAATATTTTCCACTTGTTCAAACCCATTCATCAAATGCATTGGAAGCAAAAAAAATAGTTCAGGGGGGGTATAATTTTGATCCAAACATCTGGGTCGATTCTTCCGCCGGTAAACATTATTTGGTCTATACTGCAAACAAGGATGGTTACTCATCTCTTTATGCTGCAGAGATGGATTCCACATTTACCAAAACAATCACTACCCACCGCCTGATTACTGCTGAAAGAGGCTCAAAATATGAGGCTGTTCACCTTTTTGAACCGTCATTGTCTGTCTCTTCAAAAGGGCTTGCCGCTTTTATAACAAAATCGGGGGGAAGTGATGTGATCCATTTTTATGATGTTAGAGACAGAAAAGAGACAAATTCAGTAAGATTTGACAGTATTGTCTCAATATCTGATCCATCATTTACCTCGACGGGTGAGCTGCTTTTTCGTGGTATCGACAAAAAGGGGTCAACCGATATATACTCTTTTAATCAGAGCGAAAATAAACTCACTCGATTGACAAATGACAATTATGATGACAGGTATCCTTCAGAGGGATTCACTGAAGATGAAATAATTTTTGTTTCAGACAGAACATCTGTTGGTTCAAAAAATATCAGTAACCTGTTTAAACTGAATAAAAACGATTTAACAGTTGAACAAATTACTTTCGCAACTTCGAGCTTTGCTTATCCCAAACTTGTAAAAAACAAAAGTGAGCTGATAGTTGCTAATGATGCCGATGGAGTCTTTAACCTCTATAAATTTGATATTGAAAACGGGAAGATTGCAGACACTGCATTACCTGTTTCTGCACTTTATTCGGGGATTGAAACTCCCTTTGCCTACAAAAATAACACACTCTTTTTTACTTCCATCGAAAAGCTCAGTTTTGATATCTACAGATATTCATTGTCAGCGAGGGATTCAATCAAAATTCCTCTATTAGTAAATAGTAAATTAAACAATTTTACAAACAAGGAGTTTTCACTACTATCCACAGAAGCAAAAAAGACACTGTTAAAGTACGAAAAAGAATACACGCTTGACTATGCACAAAGTCAGATTTCAACCGATCCTGTTTTTGGGACAAGGGGTGGGGCACTTTTTTCGTTAAGTGATCTTTTGGGAGACGACAAATTTTTCATGTTGCTTTTTAATACAGCGGAGACCCAATCAGATTTCCTCGAAAACTTTAATGTGGATATTTTTCGCATCATCTCAAAAAACAGGGCGAACCTTGGCTATGGAATATTTAATTACAGAGGACGGATTTCCTCGAAAACTTTAATGTGGATATTTTTCGCATCATCTCAAAAAACAGGGCGAACCTTGGCTATGGAATATTTAATTACAGAGGCAGAAGATATGACCTGAGAGAAAGTGATGAATATTATTACGAAAAAAGTTTTGGTTCCTATTTTTTATTACAATATCCCTTTTCATCATTTGACAGGGTTGAGACTTCGGTTTCTCTTGCGAATATAAATAAAGATATCATCGGTTTTGGGAATGACACAAAATCTCTTCTCCTTTCTAACAGCGTTGCATATATTTTTGACAATGCTTTATGGGGACCCTCGGGACCGTTGGATGGAACAAGATTCAGGCTTCAACTTGGAATGACACACGATATCCGTTATGGAAACGAAAACTATTACAGTCTGATTGTTGACTATCGACATTATCAGAGATTGCTTTATACAACTTCACTGGCTTTTAGAGGTTCACTTTATTGGAATGAAGGAATCACAACGAGAAGATATATCGCAGGGGGGAGTTGGGACCTTCGTGGATACCCGAGATTTGGTTTGAGAGGGCAAAAATTTTGGATGACTTCAGTGGAATTGCGATTCCCTTTGATCGACAGGATTGCACTACAGCTGCCATTTTTTGGAATAAGTTTTTCCGGTTTGCGAGGAGCTCTCTTTTTTGACGCAGGCTCATTGTGGGATAAAAATTACAAAGAGACGCTTGGAAGTGTTGGATTTGGTTTTAGATTTAATCTTTTTAATCTGATGGTTTTCAGATATGATATCGGGAAAAAAATTGAAGGGAATTTTACCCGATTTCAAGATGGACTTTTTTATCAATTCTTTTTTGGATGGGATTTTTGATGAAAACAAGAATCCAAAGATTATTCATTTTAGTTTCGATGATTACCTTATCGGGGTGTTATTCATCTATAGCCATCAAAGAATTTAATCCGGATCCGGTTGGTTCACGTCAGGAACCGGAATACGATTCTTTGCAAGTTGTGGAAACGATGGAAACTTATGGCAGTTTGATACCGGGTGGTCTGTCAATTCAGGGGGGTTATCTTTTTGCAGGTGATTATAGTGGCAGGGTATATGCATTTGATATCAAAGATTTTGAAGAGGTGGGATACGCAAGCATCCGGAACACTTCAATTGTTTCCCCACCTCAATTCGCCGGCGATAAATTGTATTATTTATACAGAAAAAAACTCCTTCCGGAACTGCATCTCGTAAAATATAATTTGAGATCGGGAAAAGAAGAGATGGATATTGAGGCAGGGGTTGCCGGTGATGCTACGCTTCATCAATTTGAGAGTGAAATTATTGTGATTGCCGGAAATGAAATATTTTTTTATGATACATTGCTGATTGAACAAAAAAGAGTTACGCTTGATGAAGAATTGAGTTGTGTAACGAATCAAATCGACGGAAAAATCTATTTGGGCAGCTATTCAGGCAAAGTTCAGACTGTTGATATAAAAGAGAAAACGATAAAAAAAGTGATCCCGGAATTTAGTGAACCGGTTTTATCAATTACAAAAATTGGTGATAATTTTATTGTGTCTCTTGAAAGTGGTCAGCTGATTTATGTGGGAGAGAGTGGCCATAAATTCTGGGAACATGAGACGGGCAAAACAGTAGCCACACCCCTGATTGCAGGAGGTTATTTATATGTGGGTACCCTCGCGGGAACGGTTTTCAAAATCAGCATTAAAACCGGTGAAATTAAAGCAAAATTTGATACCGGTGGATTGATAAATCTTCCTTTAAGTGTTTCAGGAGACAAACTCTTTATTCCTGTCATTGACGGAAGGCTGATATTGTTGAATGTCTCAAAACTTGAACCGATTCAAACCGTCAGTTTTGATGGCAGAATCAGAACCGGAGCAGTAAGCAACGGGGATTTAATTTTCATTGGTTATGACAACGGTAAAATTGCGATTTTAAAAGCTATCCCGACGCAAGTTGGTGATTAATTTCACAAATTATTAGTATTCATTTAATTGAGTTAAATTCTGAAATATTTCGCACACTTTATTTGATAAATCGAAGTAAAATTGATTAATTTGTTAGTTGCATTTTTAGAGTTTGGAAATTGACCATTCTCGACAGTGAATTAGAGTTTACTTTGGATCTTTTATGAACATTAATTATATAAGCGAATCAAAATGTGGATTAGTGCGCGATACTAATCAGGATCATGCAGGCACCCTTCAAACATATGACGGGTTCCTCGCTGTTGTCTGTGATGGTGTTGGCGGCAATAATGGAGGAGAGAGGGCTTCAGAACTGGCAGTGGATTCGATTATATCTGCATTTAAAGAATCCACTTCAGATAATCCGCTTCTAAAAATTCGAGATGGAATCCGGTTTGCGAATAAAAGAATTGCTGAAGAGGCTGCGCTTGATCCTGAGTTGAAGGGAATGGCGACAACAGTCGTGGCTCTTTATCTCGATAAGGAGGGTGCTTATTGGGCGCATGCCGGCGATTCAAGGATTTATTTTTATAATCAAAACGAATTGGAACAGTTAACCAAAGATCATTCACTTGTGCAATCGATGGTGGATAAAGGACTAATTTCTGAAAAAACAGCAGAAACCCATCCTTTTAAGAACATTATCACTCGTGCAGTCGGCGAGAAAGAAGATATTGAAATTGAGACGGGACAAATGAAGATCGATTATGCAGATGAGATCAAATTTCTCCTTTGTTCAGATGGAGTAAGCGGCATGCTGAAAAAATCTGATATTGTGGACATTCTTTCGCTAAAGGATTTATCGGACATGGATGTTCGAATATCCGAGTTGGTTGAAGAGAATGGAGCCACTGATAATTACACATTTATCATAATCAGTAACAAATAGAAGATTAATTATGGTAGGCGCCATTGTAGGCAGTTATAAAATCATTTCGAAGCTTGGTGAAGGCGGGATGGGTGTCGTTTACAAAGCACTCGATCTCAAGCTGGAAAGATTCGTTGCCCTCAAAATCTTGAATGCACAGACCTCTCAGAGTGCTCAATTCATCGAAAGATTTAAAAGAGAAGCAAGAAATCAGGCAAAACTTAATCACCC
>Ga0209570_1000740_pt1 | contig 27601 bp, 26 predicted proteins | sample EBPBio172007_DNA_FD_185861 | JGI IMG/M metagenome (GOLD analysis project Ga0209570, IMG submission 185861) | Wastewater treatment Type I Accumulibacter community from EBPR Bioreactor in Madison, WI, USA - Reactor 1_9/17/2007_ DNA (SPAdes)... | ecosystem: Engineered > Bioreactor > EBPR >... | reverse complement strand
GTTCACGAATGTCCATCGAAAGGGGTTTCGTCATGAAGGCTGGCCTCCATACCCAGCCTCCATGATGAATCAGAAATCCCAACCCAAGGGAATCCCCCCCGATTCACTCAAGCATCATCCCGCTCTAAAAACACGACTATTTCCGCGCCAAGAGGGGCTCCTGTCCGTGTTCGCAACTGAATGTGGCGGAGGGGATGGGCCTGATATCCAACCTTCTTTTGTGGATGCCGCTCGGTTTGCAAGGAAATTCTGATCGTCCGGACATGTGATCGAGTGCGGTCTTTTGTCAGGCCTGTTCGTGCGGCTGACTTGCGCCGCTGGCCGGGATGGTGATGCGCGGACCGGGGCCACATCTCCAACAGCGAGCTCGGGGCTCGGAGAAGGTTTCTGGTTTGCCCGACCCGGATCATGTCGATCATTTGCCCATTCGGATCATGTCTTCCTCACAACTCGGCGGCACGGATGGCTGTTCTACGCCCTGTCAGGCGCCGATCAGCACCGGGCCGCGATAGCTTTCGCCGCGTGTCAGCATCGCCCAGATGCCGCGCGCCATCTTGTTCGCTAGCGCGACCGCGACGACCGGGATCGGCTTGCGCTCCAGCATCCGCGCCAGCCAGGACCCCTTCGGCGCCCCGCGCCGCGAGGCCCATCGGATCACCGCTGTCGCCCCGATCACCAGCAATCGCCGGATGTCGCGCTGCCCCATCTTCGAGGTTTTCCCGAGCTTCTGCTTGCCGCCGCTGGAATGCTGCCGCGGGACCAGGCCGAGCCAGGCGGCGAAGTCACGTCCGCGCCGGAACTGCTCCATCGGTGGGGCGAAGGTTTCGACCGCAAGCGCGGTGATCGGGCCGACGCCCGGCATCGTCTGCAACTGTAGCGGAAGGGCCGCTTCCTGCGACATGGCTGCGATCCGTGCCTTCAGCCCATCGATCCGGGCAGTGAACTGGGCGATCTGGTCGAGGAGCATCCTGCAGATGTCCCGCGCGAGGTCCGGCACGCCGGTGCCGGGATCGTCGACAACCTTCGCAAGCCGCGGCAGGTAGCCGATCCCCTCCGGGGCAACATGGCCAAACTCATAGAGATGCGACCGCAGTGCGTTCACGGCCTCGGTGCGCTGCTTCACGAGCTGCTCGCGCGTCCGGAACGCGACGGCGCGCGCCTGCTGATCCGCCGACTTGGGCTCGACGAACCGCATCGTCGGCCGCAGCGCCGCCTCGACAATCGCCTCGGCATCGGCGGCATCGTTCTTCTGCCGTTTGAGGAACGGCTTCACGTAATGCGGCGCGATCAGCCGGACCTCATGCCCGTGCCGGGCCATCTCCCGCGCCCAGTGATGCGCACCGGCGCAAGCCTCCATCGCAACGAGACACAGCGGCTGCTCCGCCATGAAACGGACGAATTGTAGCCGCGTCAGCTTTTTGCGGAACACGACGGACCCGTCCGCCGCGGCCCCATGCACCTGGAACACGTTCTTTGCCAGATCGACGCCGATGATGCTAACTTCTCCCATGGATGCCCTCTCCAACAGCTTGTGCTTCGACACCACGAGTTTGGCACATTGTGATGCCGTCAGGGGAGAGCGGCATCCACCCCATCTCCACATTAACATATTGATTATATTCACAAAATTAAGACGCGCTTGAACTCGCACTATGATGGCTGGGACGATTGTCCCGCTTCTCGACCTCACAGTCGGAAGCGCAGGGCAGCATCATCTCCGCGGTGAGGCCGCTTGTAGCGCCGGGGCGCGGGGAGGTTAGCTGCAGGCGTGATCCGATGCGCTCGGCGATGGTGGCGACGATGGCGAGGCCGAGGCCGCTGCCTTCGGCGCGGCTGTCGGCGCGGGTAAAGCGGGTGGCGAGACGGGCAAGCGTTTCGGGAGGGATGGGCAGGCCGTCATTGGACACACGCAGTATGCCCTCTGCGGTCAGCGTCACGTCGACCGGTTTTGCCGGATCGCCGTGGCGCAGTGCGTTGTCGATCAGGTTGCGCAAGATGATGGCCAGCGCATCCGGATCGAGGTCGGACAGAACCGCCGCTTCGGGCAGGCGAAGGCGGATGCGCTCGTCGCCCGCGTCACGGCCCTGTTCCTCGACCAGTATCCGCACCACGGGACACAGATCGGCGGCGCTGTCGCGACGCAGCCTCGCCCCCTCGGCGCGGGCAAGCTGCATCAGACGCTCGCTGACCCGCAGCAGGCGTTTCAGCGCCGCCTCCATCGCGGTCGCACGCATCCGCGCGGCCGGGTCCGCCGTCTCGGCCTGAAGACGCTGTGCCTGGGCGATGGCGCCGGCCAGCGGGGTGCGCAGCTCATGCGCGGCGTTGGCGGCGAAACTGCGCTCGGCCTCGAAAGCGGCGGACAGGCGGCAGAGCACATCATCGAGCGTGGCAGCGATCGGGGCGAGTTCCGAAGGCAGATCGCCCGCGGACACCGGCGACAGATCCCGCGCGCCGCGCGCCGCCAGCCGCTCGCGCCAGCGTTGCAGCGGCGCAAGTCCCGCCCGCAGCGCCAGCCATATCGCCGCGAAGGCCAGCGGCGCCACCACCAGAAGCGGCAGCAGCAACATCCACAGCGCCTCGCGCGCGATGCGGGCGCGGTGGGCCAGCGGCTCGGCCACGGTCAGGCGCACCGTGTCTCGCAATGCGGCGATATTGTAGAGGCGAAGCGTCGCCGTGCTGCGGATCCCCGGCCCGTCCCAAGGCGGAAACCCGGCCGGATCGACCGCGTGCGATTGCAGCAGCACCCGACCGGCCGGGTCGCGCAACACATAGGTCAGGAACTCGTCATGCGGAGCGATGACGCCCAGAATGCGTGGATCGTCCTCGTCATTCTCGTCGGCCGGGCCGCGACCCAGCACATCGTTGACGGCAAGAGGCAGCAGGCGTTCGGCACTTTCCTGAAGCGCCGAGTCGAACAGCGCGTCCAATTCACGCCGCATCAGTCCGGCGGTCAGCAGGGCGGTTGCCAGCCACAGCGCCACCAGCGCCAGCCCCAGCCAGAGCGCCAGCCGGCCCCGCAGACTTGCGGGCGCCCTCATCCGCGACCCAGCCGGTAGCCGAGGCCGCGCTCGGTCTCGATGACGCTGGTGCCCAGCTTCTTGCGCAGGCGGCTGACATGGACCTCGATGGTGTTGCTTTCGACCTCGGCGCCGAAAGCGTAAAGCTTGTCCTCGAGCTGTGCCTTCGAGAACAGTTGGCCGGGATGGCCCAGCAGGGCCTCGAACAGCGCCCATTCGCGCGCCGTCAGCGGCACGAGCCTGCCGGCGCGATGAACGCTGCGCGCGGCAAGGTCGATTTCCAGATCGCCATGCTGGATCAGCGGGTTGGGGTTGCCGGCATAGCGGCGCGCGACCGAGCCGATCCGCGCCGTGAGCTCCGCGAGATCGAAGGGCTTGATCAGATAGTCGTCGGCCCCCGCGTTCAGGCCTTCGATGCGGTCCGAGACCTGATCGAGCGCGGTGAGGATGATCACCGGCGTGGCATTGCCGCGCCCGCGGAGCGCGCGCAGATAGGGAATGCCACGCCCGTCGGGCAGCATCAGATCCAGCAGCACCAGGTCGTAGGGGATGGTTCTCAGATGCTCGCTTGCCGCATCGAGCCGATGCACCCAGTCGGCGCTGTGACCATCCGCTGTGATCTGGTCGCGCACCGCCGCGCCCAGCACCGTGTCGTCCTCGATCAGCAGGATGCGCATGGTGGTTCCTCTCACGGCTCGCTTCCGGATTGCCCGCCGCAACTGACGGCAGCCTTACCGTAACCGGGGCACCGCTTCAGTTTGCCGTCAGCTTTACATGCCATCAGGGTGCGAACGAGTTGGCAAGGAGGAGTGTGACCAATGCGCAAGGCGCTGACAACGCTGGTTCTGGCTCTGGTGTTGCCAGCGGGCGCGGCACTGGCCGACGACGATTGCCGCGTCCCCATGGCCGACTGGCAACCGCGCGAGGCGGTGACGGCGCTGGCGCAGGATCGGGGCTGGACGATTTCGGGCATCAAGATCGACGACGGCTGCTACGAAGTCCGGGGCACCGACGCGGATGGCCATCAGATCAGGGTCAAGATCGACCCCGGCAATCTCGATCTGGTCGAGATGCGCATCCGCTATCGCGACAGGGATGGACGACGGACGGGCTCACCGGAAGGGGAGCATGACTGACGGAGCACACGCCCCCGACTTCTCAAAGCCCTGCGCCCCGCCGGACACCGGCGGGGCGCTTTCGTTTCATGTACCACCGTCGGCACCTCCCCTCGGTTCGCCCGCCGCCCTGACAGCAAGCTGAAGCAGATTCCCGGCGGGCGTCAGCACCCCGTCAGTCACGCCCTCCAGGTTGGTCACATCAGGCAACCCGAACCGAGGAGAAACGCCATGAAGACCCTGCTCACCGCCGCTGCACTTGCCTTTGCGATCCCTGCCGGGGCGGCGCTTGCGGACACCCATTGCGACGTGCCGACCGCGAACATGCAGTCCTGGGAATCGCTCATCCAGCTGACCAAGGATTTTGGCTGGTCCATCTCGAAGATGGAGCTCGACGATGGCTGCTACGAACTCAATGTCATCGATCAGGGCGGCAATCACCTGGAGATGATCGTCGATCCCCAGACGCTCGACGTCATCGACGGCAAGGTCGAGCGCTGGAGCGACGGCACCAGGCCCGAGAAAACGAAGTGATCCCGCCAGTGCTCCGCGGCCCGGTTGTCGCGGAGCCATTTCAATCGGGCGCCAGCCTTCAGATCGGTGATCGGGAAGGTCGCCCCACACACGCTTCGAAAGGATGAACTGACCATGAGGATTCCGTGGATTGCCGCCGCTTGCCTTGCGGCGCTGCCGGCAACGGCTGCGCTGGCGGACGATGACTGCCATGCGCCTCGTGCCGCCTGGCAGCCGCGCGAGGCGGCCATGCAGGCCGCGAGCCGCCTTGGCTGGCGCGTCGAGGAAATCGAGGCCGATGGCGGCTGCTGGGAGATCGAGGGCCGCGATGCCGAAGGCCGGCGCATCAAGGCCAAGCTCGACCCCGCCACGCTGAACGTCGTCAAGCTGCGCCACCGCGACGGCGGCCGCGACCGGCGGCGCGAGGACGTGCGCGCACCGGCCGCCCCGCTGGCCGCCCCACCCGCCAATCCGCTGTTCCAGAACGGCAAGCCGCCCGTGGTGCAGGTGAACTGACACCCCCAATGAAGGGAGATAACAAGATGAAATCCGCCATTGCAGCATTTGCACTGACCTCGGCCCTCGTGGCGCCCGGCCTCGCCGCAGCCCGGCCAGTCACCTTCACCACCACGCTGAACAACTACGGCGGCGATGGTGCCTATCTGGCGCTTTATCTCACTGACGCGTCCGGCGCCTATGCCGGCACGCTGTGGATGGCCGGGGGCAAGTCGAAATATTACGATTCGCTTGCCGGCTGGTATCGCGCCACGGGTGGCGATCCGGCGCAGATCGACGGCATCACCGGCGCCAGTGTCGGCGCGGGCCGGACGCTGGAAATCACGCTCGACCTGGCCGATGCGCTGTTTGATGCGGGCTATGTTCTGCGTGTCGATGCCGCCGTCGAGGATATGCGCGACAGCCCCGATGACGTGGCGGTCCCCCTGACCACGCAAGGCGCTGGCAAGACCACGCAGGGTCGTCGCTACGTTGCCAGCCTAAAATACGACATGTGACGGAGCCGACCGATGATCCGTGTACTTCTCCACCGCTGGCCGGGGCTGGCCGGCCTGCTGCTTGTCACCCTGCTTGCGGTGAGCGGTGCGGCGCTGTCGGTCTTTCCCGCGATCGAACGACTTGCCTCGCCGCAGGCGGCCGGTGGGCTGAGCGTGGGCGACCTCGCCGCCCGTGTGCAGGCCGAGTATCCAGGGGTCGAGCAGATCCGCGGCGCGCCCTCGGGACGCATCACCGCCTGGTGGTTTCAGGATGGCACACCGGGCGCGGCGGTGATCGACCCGGCGACCGGACAAGGGGTGGCTCCGGTTGACGCAAGTCCTGCCGAGCGCTGGCTGGTCAACCTGCATCGGCAGCTTTTCGCGGGCGATACCGGTCGACTGGTCATGGCGACGGGTGCGGGGGTCATGCTGCTGCTGTGCGCCTCGGGTGTGGCTTTGATGGCGCGGCGCATGGGCGGCTGGCGCCGCTGGTTCGGCCGTACGCGCGGCGGGCTGGAGGCGCGGCTGCATGTCGAACTGGCGCGTATCGCGGTGGTGGGTCTGGCGCTTTCCGCGCTGACCGCGCTGTGGATGACGGCCTCGACCTTCGGGCTGCTGCCCGATCAGGCGAGAGCGCCGCTCTTTCCGGCCACGACCAGCGGCCAGACCGGGATCGCCCCCAACCACATCGCGGCGCTTGCCGATCTGCCGGTGGCCGCGCTGCGCGATCTGAGCTTTCCCGACCCGACCGATCCCACCGACGCCTTCACGCTGAAGACCGACCGGGGCGCTGGCTATCTCGATCAGGGCACGGGCGAGGTTCTGGCCTGGACCGATGCTCCGGCATTGTCGCGGGTCACGGATACCTTCACGATGCTGCATACCGGGCGCGGAGCCGCCGTGCTCGGTCTCGTCCTGGGTCTGATGGCGCTCGCGGTGCCGGCATTGGCAGTGAGCGGGTTTGCCCTCTGGCTGGCAGGCTGGCGGGCACGCCCGCGCATCCGCGGAAACGCTTCGGCGAGCCGGGCCGAGACTGTCATCCTCGTCGGCTCCGAGGCCGGCAGCACCTGGGGCTTTGCCGCCACGCTGCACCGCGCGCTGAGCGAGGCCGGGCAGTCCGTCCATGTGGCGCCCATGACCGCCTTCGATCCCGCACGCTACCGGGCGGCGAAGCGCCTTCTGATCCTTGCCGCCACCTATGGCGACGGGATGGCCCCGGCCTCGGCCAAGGGTTTCATCGACCGGCTGGAACATGCGCCGGCGCTTTCCGGCGTACCGGTCGCGGTGCTGGGCTTCGGCGACCACAGTTTTCCGGCTTTCTGCGCCTTTGCCGACGAGGTCACACAGCTGCTGACCGCGAAGGGCTGGACGGAACTTCTGCCGCCTGACGCGGTGGACCGCCAGTCGCCGCAGGATTTCGCCCGCTGGGGCCGCGCGCTCGGGCGGACACTCGGTCTTGAGCTGGAACTGGTCCATCAGCCGGCCCAGCCCGCCACCGAGGCCCTGACGCTGGTCTCGCGGCGCGACTACGGCGCGCAGGTGCAGGCCCCGACCGCGATCCTGCGTTTTGCCCTGCCGCGCGCGGGGTTCTGGCAGCGGCTGACGAGGCGCGGATTCGCGCGGTTCCAGGCTGGCGACCTGCTGGCGGTGCTGCCCGAGGGCACGCCGGGTGTCGCACCCATGCCGCGCCTCTATTCGCTGGCCTCAGGCAGCCGCGACGGCTTTGTCGAGATCGTCGTGCGCAAGCAACCCGGCGGGCTGTGTTCGGGGCAGCTGGTGGCGCTGGAGCCCGGCGACAGCATCCGCGCCTTCATCCGCCCCAACCCAGGGTTTCACGCCGGCCACGGGCGCGCCCCGCTGATCCTGATCGGCGCCGGCACCGGCATCGGACCGTTGGCGGGCATGATCCGCGCCAACCGCCGCGCCCGGCCGGTGCATCTGTTTTTCGGCCTGCGCGCCCGAGACAGCGACTTCCTCTTTGCCGAGGAGCTCGCCGGCTGGCAGCGGGAAGGCCGCCTTGCCCGGCTGACCACCGCCACCTCGCGCGGGCCGCGCCCGTACTACGTCCAGGACGCGCTGCGCCATGAGGCGCCCGAGGTGCTGGCGATGATCCGCTCGGGCGCCCGCATCATGGTTTGTGGCGGGCGCGCGATGGCGGAGGGCGTGACGGCTGCATTGACCGATGTCCTTGCCCCGGCGGGTCTGACGCCCGCGGTGCTGAAAGCCGAGGGACGCTATGTCGAAGACGTCTTCTGATCCGGTCCGCCATGCCCTCAACGGTTCGACCATGGGCACGCGCTGGCAAGCCGCGTTCCACGCCGCGCCCGGCTTCGATCCGGACCCGCTGCGCGCGGCGCTGCAGGCCTCCGTCGATGAGGTGGACGCACAGATGTCCACCTGGAAGCCGGACAGCGCGCTGATGCGGTTGAACCGCGCCCCGCTGGATGAATGGTTCGCCATTCCGGCCCCGCTGGCCGAGGTGTTGCGGCTGGGGCTGGAGATCGGCCGCGCCTCGGGCGGCGCTTTTGACATCGGCATGGGCGATGCCGTGCGCGCCTGGGGCTTCGGACCCGACGCCGCCGAGGCTCGGGCGATCCGCGCCGCCATGGCCGCGCCCCGGCGCCCCGCGCATGAGGTGCTGGATATCGACGGCCGGCTCGTGCGCAAACGTGCTTCCATTGCGCTCGATCTCAACGCCATCGCCAAGGGCTACGGCGTCGATCGTCTGACCGAAACCCTGCGCGACCACGGCATCACCGCCGCGCTGACCGGAATCGACGGCGAGATGCGCGCCACCGGGCTGCGCCCCGACGGCAGCCCGTGGACCGTCGCGGTCGAAGCTCCCGACCCGGAGCGACGCGCGGTGCATTCGATCCTCGCGCTCGAGGATTGTGCTGTCGCGACCTCCGGCGACTACCGTCACCGCGTCGAGGTACGGGGGCAGAGCCTCTCGCATACCATGGACCCCGGGTACGGCGCACCGTTGCGCGCTTCCGCCGCCTCGGTCACCGTCCTTGCCCGCAGCTGCGCCAAGGCCGATGCCTGGGCGACCGCGCTGATGGTGCTGGGGCCCCGGGTCGGCGGGGATCTGGCGGCGCGCCTGCGCCTCGACGCGCTGTTTCTGATGCGCGAGGCGGAGGGCATCCGACCCCGCGCCATCGGCGCCCTGTTCGGCGGCGACGCGATGGTCGGCGCCGCCGCGCCTGGCTGATCCGCGGTCGGCGGCCCGCTATCCGGCCTCGCGCACCCGTTCAGGGCGGGCCCGATCGCCGCCGTCGCTCTGCGTCGCCATCGCCGGCAACGGCTGGGCGACCGGCGCCGCAGTCGGCTCAGCCCGCGGCTTCGGCCGGCGGATCGGGTCCGAGAGCAGCCTGAGCCCGTTCAGCACCACCAGCACCGTGCCGCCCTCATGGCCGATCACCGCCAAGGGCAGCGGCAGGTCGAAGAAGAGGCCGCCGGTGACCAGCACCAGCATGGCGCCGATGGCGAAGACCAGATTCTGGCGGATGACGGAGGAAGCGCGGCGCGACAGGCGGTGCGCGTCGGCCAGCCGCTCCATGTCCTCGGACAGCAGCGCCACGTCGGCCGCCTGAAGCGCGACCTCCGACCCGGCGGCGCCCATGGCGATGCCGACATCGGCGCGGGCGAGCGCCGCCGCGTCGTTCACGCCGTCGCCGACGAAGGCGACCTTGCCGTCTCGGGTCAGGTCGGCAACCTGGCGCACCTTGTCCTCGGGCAGCATCCCGGCATGGATCTCGTCTGGCGCAAGCCCCAGCTCGCCGCCGATCCGCAGCGCCACCGGACGACGATCCCCGGTCATCATCACGATGCGTGGAACCCCGCCTCGACGCAGGGCGGCCAGGGCGGCGGCCGAACTCGGCCTCGCCTCGTCCGCAACGCAGACTGCGCCGAGAACCCTCTCGCCTCGTCCCAGATAGACCACGGTCTGCGCCGTATCCGCCAGCGCGCGAAGCTCGTGCCGGTCGATCCGGGCGCCCATTTCCTCGGCCAGATAGGGGTTGCCGGCCCAGAGGGGGCCGTCCTCGTCCCGCCCGAGGATGCCGAACCCGGGTCGCGCCGTTGCGTCCACGACCTTCGCCACCTGAAGTCCGCGCGCCCTGGCCTCGCGGGCGATGGCGGCAGCTATATGATGTTCGGACCCCGCCTCCAGCCCGGCCAGCAGCGACAGGAACCTGGCCTCGTCGCCGTCGAGCGCCACCACCCGCGTCACCTCCGCGCGGCCGTTGGTCAGGGTGCCGGTCTTGTCGAAGGCGAAGGTATCGACGGCGGCCAGCGTTTCCAGCGCCGCCCCACCCTTGAACAGCACGCCGCCGCGTGCCGCCGCCGACAGCGCCGACAGGATCGCGGCCGGGACCGAGATCACGATGGCGCAGGGGCTGGCCGCGACCAGCAGCGTCGCCGCCCGGTAAAGCGCTTGCTCCCAATCGCGCCCCAGTCCCCAGAAGGCGGCGAAGGCGATCACTGCCCCGGCCATGACCACGACGGTATAGCGCTGGCCGAACCATTCGCTGAACCGCTCGGAGGGCGCGCGGGCGGCCTGCGCCTCGGTCACCAGCCGGATCATGCGGGCGATGGTGCTGTCGCCGACCGTCCTGGTGACGGTCATGTCCATCACGCCGTCGAGATTGACCGTCGTCTCGAAGACCTGCGCGCCCGCCTCCTTGGATACGGGCATGGATTCGCCGGTGATGTTGGCCTCGTCGATGCCGCCGCGACCGGCGGTGATCACGCCGTCGGTCGGCACCCTGGCGCCGGGGCGCAGCACCACCACGTCGCCGATCGCCAGTTCGCCCGCGGCGACTTCCTCGACCGCGCCGCCCGCGGTCCTGCGCAGCGCCGTCTCGGGGCGCAGCGCCATCAGCGCCTCGATGGCGCGCCGCGCCCGGCCAAGCGCGCGCTCCTCGAGCGTGGTCGAGATGCTGAACAGCGTCAGCAGCACCGCGCCTTCGAACGGCGCGCCGACCACCGCCGCGGCGATTGCGGCGGCGATCATCAGGAGGTCGATGTCGAGCACATGCGCGCGCCAGAGTTCCGAAACCGCGCGCCAAGCGGTCGGCAACCCGCCCGCCAGATAGACGAGCGCCAGCCCCGGAGCCAGCAAGGCGCCAAGAAGCTCGTGCGCCGGCCACCGTCCGGCCACGGCCATCGCCATGCCGAGAACGGTGGCGAGCGAGAGGACCAGCGACAGGTCCACGGGCAGGGATCGCTTCATGTCAGGCTCCGGGCTGGCGCAAGTGCTGGCTGGGTTCGAGATTCGTTCAGGTGGGCTTCTTGCCCCGCAACGCAAGCGCCGCGATGGCGGTCCAGATGCCGGTGCGCAGGATCATCGCGCCCATGGTGCGCGCCTCCCAGGCGCCGTCCGTCAGGACATGCCAGAGGAAGGCGGCGAAGATCAGCGCTGTCGCCACGGCAATGCCAAACGCCAGCATCGGCGCCCAGGCCCCGCCGCGCCAGAGTCCGATCCCGGCCAGGACATAGGCAAACCCGGCACCGAAGTTGAACCATAGCACGAAGGGCACCACCGCGCCCATGTCGACGCCGCCGAAGATCGCGCGACCTCCCGAAACGATGGTCAAGAGGCCGAAGATCACGGCGACGGCCGCGGCGACGGTCAGCGAGAGGGGGCGGCTGCTCATGGGGTTCCTCCGGGTCAGGCGTCGGCGAGGCGGCCGTCGCGCAGGTGGATCAGGCGGTCGAAACGGTCGAAGATCTTTTCGTCATGGGTGACTGTGACGATGCAGGCCTCCTGCTCGACGGCCAGCTTGCGCAGGAGATCCATCACCAACCCGGCGCGTGCGCTGTCCAGCGCGGCGGTCGGCTCGTCGGCCAGGATGATGCGGGGCCGGTTGGCGAGCGCGCGGGCGATTGCCACGCGCTGCGCCTCGCCGCCCGACAAGAGCGCCGGCTTGACCTTCGCCCGGTGGCCGACCTCCAGATAGTCCAGCAGTTCACGCGCCCGTGCCCGGCCTTCGTCGGCGGGCCGCCTGGCGAGGTCGAGGACGACGGCGACATTCTCTTCGGCGGTCAGGAACGGCAGCAGGTTGTGCGCCTGGAAAATGAAACCGATCTTGTCGAGCCTGAGGCGTCGCAGGTCGCGCCGCAGCCATTTGCCGTCAAAGACCGGCTCTTCGTCCAGCATCACCCGTCCCGCCGAGGGAGCAAGGATGCAGCCGATGATGTTGAGAAGCGTGGTCTTGCCGGAACCGGAGGGGCCAAGCAGCGCGATCACCTCGCCGGCGCGCACGGTCAGATCGACGGCGCGCAAGGCATCGACGCGGGTCTCGCCCTCGCCGAAGTGCTTGGCCACGCCCGAGACCGCGATGAGGGTGTCGCCAAGCGCCATGTCAGCTCCCGAGCGCTGTGGCCGGATCGACCTTCATCGCCGCCCGCACGCCGAGCGCCGAGGACAGGAGGCAAACGGCGGCGATGATGCCGGCCAGCACCATGACGTTGAACGGCTCCAGCACCACGCGACGGGGGAAGTAGTCCTTGACGGTCAGGATCAGCGCCAGCCCGATCCCCCAGCCCGAGGCGCCGAGGATCAGCGCCTGCTGCACGATCAGAGCGATGATGGTCCGGTCGGGGGCTCCGATCAGCTTCAAGGTGGCGATCTGCTTCAGCTTCTCCATGGTCATGGTGTAAATGATCAGCGCGATCACCACGGCGCTGACGGAAAGCAGGATGCCGAGGAACAGCCCGATCTGGCGGCGCGCCTTGTCCACCACCGAGGCCAGCAGCAATTCCTCCTGTTCTCCTTGCGTCATCGCGGCGAGGTGCTTCCACTGGCGCACGGTCGCGGTCAGCAGATCGACATCGGCGCCGGGCGCCATGCGGGCGATCACGGCGGCGACCGATGCGGACTTGACTGAAACTGCGCCGCGCGCGGTCTGCACCCGCTGGGCCGCCGGGTCGAGTTCGGTTTGCAGCGCCATCGCGTCGGCCAGCGTCACATAGACCGCCGGATCGCCGCCCGAGTTCATCGCCCCTTCGACCAGACCAACCACGGTGAAGCGGTTGCGCCCGAGCCGGATGGTCTCGCCCGGCGAAAGGCCGGTCTTGCGGTCGGCCACCATCTCGAAATGACTGGCGCCGATGCCGCGCCCCTCGGCGATTGCCTGCGGCCCGCCGGGGCGGCCGGGCTCGTAGCCGACGACGTAGAGGCGCAGCGTTTGCCCGCCATGAGGCGCCTCGACGTTCTGGTAGTTGACCGCGCCGGCCTCGGCCACGCCGGGCATCCGCGCCACCGCATCGCGCGTATCGGCGGGAATGCTGGAGGCTTCGGCGAAGGGGCCCTTGGTTCCGGCCTCCACCACCCAGACATCGGCCATGGGCGCCTTCACCACCGCCAGCGCGTCCGAGACGAGGCCGTTGTAGATGCCGATCATCGCCAGCACGACCGTCATCAGCAGCCCGAGCCCGAAACAGGTCAGCACGAAGCGGAACAGCCCGTGGCGGATGTCCTTGAGCGCGAGGTTCATGGCGCCTCCCCAATGCGCGCGCGCCGGCCCTCGGCCGCGCCCTTCGGCACCCGGGCGACGATCATGGCCCCTTCGGGGAGGCCGCCGATGACCTCGACCCGGCCGCGATCGTCGCGGGCGCCGAAGGTCAGTTCCGCGCGGGTCAGGCGCCCGTCCACAACCGTCCAGACCGTGCCGCGATGCCCGTCGAAGCCGGTGATCGCCAGTTCGGGCACCATCAGCGCGGTTGCGCGGGTGCCGGTCAGGATGCGCACCTCGGCCTGTTCACCGAGAAACATCTCGGCGGGACAGTCGGCGCAGGTCAGCCAGACGCGGCGTTCCTCGTTCACCCGGTCGCTTTCTATGCCGATGCGGGCAATGGTGCCGCGAAACTCGGCCGCGGGCTGCGAGCGCAGCCGGATGGTGCCGGGCTGGCAAAGGGCAAGCTGGCCGGCGCGTTCCTCGTCGACATAGGCCTGAATCCAGACGGTCGCGGGGTCGATCAGGGTCAGGACCGGATCGCCGGCCTTGACCACTGCTCCCGCCTCGGCATGGCGGGCAACGACCAGCGCATCATAGGGCGCGATCAGGCGGTGATGGGCCAGCAGGGTTTCCTCCTGCCGCAAACCCGCCGCCGCATCCATGCCCTGGGCCCGGATCACCGCGACATCGGCCTCGGCTACCGCCAGATCGGCGCGGGCCACATCCTCGTCGCGCTGCGCCTCCTCGGCGCGCTGGACCGAGGCGACATCGCGCTGCGCCAACCCCTGCTGGCGGCGGTTCTCCGCCTCGCGCTGCGCCAGGACGGCGCGGGCGCGCACGACCGCGGCATCGGCCTTGGCGAGATTGGCCTCATTGGCCGCCACCGCAGCGCGGGCGCGAGCCACGCGCGCCTCCTGTTCGGCGGCGTGCAGGCTGGCCATTTCCTGACCCGGTGCCACCCGGTCGCCGGCATCGACCGCCAGCGCCGTCAACGCCCCGCCGACCTCGAACCCCACGCGGCTGAGGATGCGCGCCTCGACGGTGCCAAGCCCATAGATGCGAAGGGCCACATCGCTTTCGGGCTGCGCGACCGTGACCGTCAGCGGCCTTTCGGTCAGGAACAGAAAACCCGCCGCGATCGCCAGCGCCGCAAGGAACCCGAAAAGCCAGACGCGCCGCATCGTCTATTCCCTTTCCGCGGCCAGAAGCCGCAATTGCACTTCGAACAGCCGCAACCCCTCACCCTGCAGGTCGAAATCGCGCGCACCCAGCGCCCAGCGGATCGCCACCCCCTGCACCAGCGAGGTCAGCAGCACCGCCGCATCCGCTGTCTCGATGTCGCCGCGCAGAATGCCCGCTTCCTGCCCGGCGCCGACCTCGCGCGCGAGCAAGCCGCGAAAGGCCGTCAGCAAGCCGTGAAACGTGGCGCGCAGTTCCGCGTTGGTGACGTTCAACTCGCGTGAGAACAGCAGCATCGGCAGCGCTGGCGTCGCGGCGATCTGCGCGAATTGCGCCGCGATCAGCGCGCGCAACCGGACAATCGGCCCATCGCCGCGGCTGAGGGCGTCCTCCCAAGCCGCTGCGAGCCCTTCGGCGACATGTTCGGCGACGGCCTGCCACAACGCGGCCTTGGTGGGAAAATGCCGGAACAACGCCGCCTGCGTCACCCCGATTGCCGTAGCCACCGCCCCGGTCGTCACCCGGTCCGGCCCGATCCTGTCGGCCAGAGCGAGAACTACGATGACGATCTCGGCCTTGCGCCGTTCTGCTGACTTTCGCATGGACGTTGATAAGTGAGTAAGTAATTACATACATCTGATTGACGGAAGCATGTCTGTCAAGATGCGAGGTCCGCAATCCGCTGATCTCAGGCGCCTCGGCACCTTTCGGCCTCAATGCCGGCCTCGATCGGGCGCGCGCGACAGACGCGCCAGCACCTGCCATCATCCCTTGCAGCGAATCCCTTCCGCTCTTCGCAGCCGTGAATCGGACCGGCAGTCTATGCCTACAGATCAGAAATCCGTCTCCAGGTAGACCCCGGCGCAGTCGTAGGCGACAGCGGCGGCCGTAGCGCCGTTGTTCATGTAGAGGCGCGGCGACAGGAACTGGGTCGCGGCGGGCAGGTCAGCGGTGGTCTCTTGTTCGAACACCGCGCCGGATACCTCATCCACCACCCGCACCCAGACGGAGCTGCCATTCGGTGGCGCTGCGATGTAGAGGGTCAGCACCCCACCCGTCGCAATGGCGAAACTCGCCCCCATGTCGGTCAGGGTCGGTGCGCCGGCGCCGTCGTTTGCGACCAGCTGCCAGCGGGTGTGGGTTCCGCGCTGGAAGCCGATGCCGATGCAGTTGATGGCGGCGGCCAGCGTCAGGGTGGTCGCCAGTGCGGCGGTCGATCCGTAGAGGCCGAAGAATCCCATGCCATGGACGGCATGGCGATGGACCTCAATGACTACGACTGGGACGCCTATCTTGCCAATGACCGCACGCTGTCGGACCCCGAGGTGGTGCAGGTCGAGCGCGGTGGGCGCGTCCGCCTGCGGGTGATCAATGCCGCCGCGGCGACGGTGTTCTGGATCGAGACTGGCGAGGCGCAGGCGCGACTTGTCGCGGTGGACGGACATGCGGTTCAGCCGGTTCCTGGCACGCGCTTCGGCCTGGCCATGGGCCAGCGGCTCGATCTGGAGATCGACCTGCCGAACGAGGGCGGCGCTTGGCCGATCCTGGCGCTGCGGGAAGGCGCGCGTGAGCGCACCGGCCTGATCCTTGCCACGCAGGGCGCCGAAATCCGGCGCATCGATGCCGTGGTTGAAGCGGAAGCCCCCGCCTTCGACACCGATCTGGCGCAGGAGTCGCGTCTGCTCGCGGCGGAGGCGCTGCCGGATCGGCCGGTGGACCGCAGCCATATGGTGATGCTGGGCGGCTCGATGCAGCCCTATGTCTGGACGATCGACGGAGCCGTCTGGGGCCAGCATCGCCCGATAGCCGCGCGCAGCGGTGAGCGGGTAGTGCTGTCCTTTCACAACATGTCGATGATGGGTCACCCGATGCATCTGCACGGGTGCTGTCAGACGAATGCGAACCAGTCTCCGTTACCCTTACCCCGCCCGGATGTCAGGCCTCGAGAAGGCCGCGCCACTCGGCGAGAGCGGCGGCGCGGGTGATCTTGTAGGCGTTGCGATCTTGGAGGTGGCGCTCCGTCGGAAAGTGGTTGTGGATCGAGGCATGCACTGAGGCGAACTTCTGCAACGTTCGCATTCGCCGGAACCGCAACATCGCCCGCTCGCGTCGTCGGACTGGCAAGTGCGAGTTCTCGGCCCTGTTGTTGAGCCAGCGCCCCATCTCGCGATCATCGCCGCGTCCCAGGTCCTTCAAGGCAGCGCCGTAGGACCGAAGACGATCCGTCACGATGGTCTCAGGCCGACCATGGCGTTTCATCGATTTCTTCAAGAATTTCAGTGCCGCTTTGCGGTCCCGCGTCTTGGTGACTAAGCTTTCTAGCACCTCGCCCTCGTGATCGATGGCCCGCCAAAGGTAATGAGTCACGCCGTTGATCTTCACGTAGACTTCGTCCAGGTGCCACTGCCATTGGCGGCAAGCGCGCATCGCCTCGACCCGCTTGCCTCTGATCTCGGCGGCGAGCATCGGACCGAAACGGTTCCACCAGTATCGTACCGTCTCGTGACTGATCTCGACACCCCGCTCGTGCAGAAGATCCTCGACGTTGCGCAAGGACAGCGGGAAGCGGATGTAGAGCATCACCGCCAGGCGGATGATCTCTGGGCTCGTCTTGAAGTATCGGAAAGGGGAGTGTTTGGTCATTCCGGAAGCCTAGCCGGGCGCCCCGCCGCGCGACAACCAAAGTTCTTCTGACAACACCGGCCGCGCCACTCGGCGAGAGCGGCGGCGCGGGTGATCTTGTAGGCGTTGCGATCTTGGAGGTGGCGCTCCGTCGGAAAGTGGTTGTGGATCGAGGCATGCACTGAGGCGAACTTCTGCAAGGTGTGCATGCGCCGGAACCGCAACATCGCCCTCTCTCGTCGCCGGAATGGCAAGTGTGAATTCTCCGCCCGGTTGTTGAGCCAGCGCCCCATCTCGCGGTCATCGCCGCGGCCCAAGTCTTTCAGCGCAGCGCCGTAGGATCGAAGTCGATCCGTCACGATGGTTTCGGGTCGCCCGTGCCTCTTCATCGATTTCTTCAGGAATTTCAGGGCAGCCTTGCGGTCCCGGGTCTTGGTGACGACGCTTTCCAGCACTTCTCCCTCATGGTCGACGGCCCGCCAGAGGTAGTGCATCTAGCCATTGATCCTTACGTAGACCTCGTCCAGGTGCCAGCGCCAGTGGCGGCAGGCGCGCATTGCCTCGACACGCTTGCCACGGATTTCGGATGCAAACATCGGGCCGAACCTGTTCCACCAGTATCGCACGGTCTCGTGGCTGATCTCGATCCCGCGTTCGTGCAGCAGATCCTCGACATTGCGCAGGGAGAGAGGGAACCGGAGGTAGAGCATCACCGCCAGGCGGATGATCGACGGGCTGGTCTTGAAGTAGCGGAACGGGAAGCGCTTGGTCATCCAGGAAGGCTAGTGGGCAAACCAACTCCCCCGCAAGGCAGTTTACTCTGACAGAACCCGAAGCGGAGATAGCTGCGCTGATGGAGCTGCGCGACCACCAAAGACGCCACGGTGGTCATCGATGAACGCGATCATTTGCGGAACGGGCGGTCGAGCTCCGCCATGGCGAAATACGCGCTCGCCTTCTTCAGGATCTCGTTGGCGGTCCGAAGTTCACGGACCTCGCGTTCCAACTCCCTGATGCGATCCTTCTCAGCGCTCGTCGGTCCGGCGCGTTGCCCGGCGTCACGTTCGGCCTGCTGGCACCAGACCCGCAGGCTGTCGGGCGAACAGCCAAGCTTCGGAGCAATCGCCTTGTAGGCTGCACTGTCGCTGGCATGATCGGCGCGGTTCTCGCGAAACAGCCGAACACCACGTTCGCGCAGCTCGGCCGGATAGGCGGGGGTGAATCTCTGCTTTGTCATGGGCTCATCCTTTGAGTGTTTTACTCTCCGGTAAACCCGGGGCGGTTCATGTTTACGTCCGTCCGGATACGCATGAGAGAGGCGCTCCGATCACTCCACGGCAGGTCCGTCGGCAGGCTCTCCTGAATGCGCGGAACTGCGCAACTATCTGCCTTGCTGAGCTGGTCCCCGAAAATCGGACAGTGACGGAAGCTACGATCTGACGTCTGCTGGTCTCCAAGAACGAGGAGATCAGGACATGAAGAAGCGCAGGAACCATGATGCTGGGTTCAAGGCCCGCGTGGCGCTGGAGGCCGTGAAGGGCGAACGCACGGTGTCCGAACTGGCAGCCGAATATGGCGTGCATCCGACGATGATCCACCAGTGGAAGAAGGCGTTGCTGGAGGGCGCGGCAGAGATCTTCGAGCGGGGCGGCAAAAAGGCCCCTGAGGTCGATGAGGACACGGTGCGGGTGCTGCACGCAAAGATCGGGGAGCTGGCTGTGGCCAACGATTTTTTGTCACGAAAGCTCAAGCCTTGGATCGGCAAGTGAGGCGCGGGATGATTGACAAGAACCATCCAAGCCTGTCGGTCGGGGCGCAGTGCCGCCTGCTGTCGATCTCGCGGTCGTCGTTTTACTACGAACTGATGGGCGAGACGGCCATGAACCTCGACCTCATGGTAAAGATCGACAAGCAGTTCCTCGAAACCCCGTTTTACGGCGTGCAGCAGATGACATGGCACTTGCAGAACGAGGGCCATGCCGTGAACTACAAGCGCATCCGGCGGTTGATGCGGCTCATGCGGTTGATGCCCATCTACCAGAAACCTGACACCAGCCGACCAGTAAAGGGGCACAAGACCTACCCTTATCTGCTGGGTGGGCTACGGGTGGAACGGCCCAATCAGGTCTGGTGTGCCGACATCACCTACCTGCCCATGCGTCGTGGCTTCCTCTATCTGGTCGCCATCATGGACTGGTTTACCCGGAAGGTTCTGGCCTGGCGCATCTCGAACACGCTGGAAGCCGACTTCTGCGTCGAGGCGCTGAACGAAGCGATCCACAAGTTCGGCCCGCCCGAGATTATGAACTCCGATCAAGGCAGCCAGTTCACGTCCTTCGCCTGGACCGACCGGCTGAGACGGGTCGGCACCCGGATCTCGATGGACGGCAAAGGGCGCTGTCTCGACAACATCTTCATCGAGCGTCTCTGTCGGTCCCTGAAGTATGAATGCGTCTACCTGCACGCCTGGGAGACCGGATCGCAGGCGAAGGCCGGCATCGGGCGCTGGATCACCTTCTACAACCACCATCGCCCCCACACTGCCCATGGCGGACAGCCGCCCGCCGTGGTCTACTTCACCGCAACCCAAACCGATCAGCAGGTGCAGGCAGTAGCTTAAATCAGCCGGAAATCTGTCCAAAAGTTGGGGAGTAGCTCATGCCTCGCATTTTCTTTCACGCCTTCGTTTGGACGCAACCACACCGAGTTGCTCGAATGGAGGAAGACATGAAACGCAACTGCATGACCCAGAAGGAACTCGCCGACCGCTGGACCATCTCGCACCGCACCCTTGAACGGTGGCGGTGGGCGGGAGAAGGCCCTGCATACATGAAGTTGGGCGGACGCGTCGTGTACCGCGTTTGCGACATCGAGGCGTTCGAGCAAGAGGTCATTCATTCTACGGCCGAACAGCAGATCTCGGCGTCCTGACGTTAGTCCTGGCCTCCCAATCGCAGGTCACGCGCCAAAGCTCTGATTTGCGACCCATTTCGATTGCGCCACATTCCCGGCTCGGCTAGCCTCGCCTTAGGCCCAGTAAATGGGCGCGCATAGTTAGCGTGCGCATCGCCCAAGCCGGGAGAGCGTGATGGAGAGCGAAAGGTCGGAACTTCGCTGGGGCGTCGAGCAGCGCCTCGAGTTCATAGAGTTCCGCCTGTTCTGGGAGGGACATGTGAACCGAAGCGACCTGATGGACCAGTTCGGGGTCTCGGTGAATCAGGCGTCCACCGACCTGAACCGCTACATCGGCTTCGCGCCGGACAACATGGTCTACGACAAGAGCGCGCGGAGCTATGTCCGCGGTCCCGGCTTCAAGCCGCAGTTCCTCGAGCCTGACGCAAGCCGCTACCTCGCCCAGCTGCGGTCGGTAGCTGACGGGATCCTCGACCGCGAGGACTCCTGGATCCCCGATCTCCCGTCCTTTGCTTCGGCCCCGACCCCGGTGCGCGGCGTTAATCCAGTGACGCTCCGCTCCGTGGTCGGCGCCATCCGTCGCTCCGAGGCGATCGAGGTGAAGTACCAGTCCCTGTCCAGCCCGGACCCGCGCTGGAGGTGGATCGCGCCGCACGCCATCGCGTTCGACGGATTTCGTTGGCACACGCGGGCGTTCTGCCGGACCGATGATTGCTTCAAGGATTTCCTGCTCTCGCGCATCCTCGAGATCCGCGGGTCTCGCGAAAGCGAAACGACGGCCGCCGACGACCGCGACTGGCATTCTGAGGTCACGCTGGAGGTCGGGCCCCATCCAGATCTCTCCGAAACGCAGGCAAAGGTGATCGCGCTCGACTACGGGATGCGGGGCGGCAAGGCGAAGATCAAGGTGAGGCGTGCTCTCCTGTACTATGCGCTTCGCAGGCTGGGCCTCGACACGGCGCCGGAAGCACGCCGCCCGCAAGACCAGCAGATAGTGCTGCTGAACAAAGACCAGTTGAACCAGCCCGAGTTGTGACGCCGATGAATGCTCCTTTTGAGACCCTGCGCGAACTCATCCTGTCAATTGTTCCCGAGGACGGGTCCTCAATCGGAAACCAAGCACTGCTCTCGGCCATGCGCGAATTCCTTCCAGAAGTGACGGAGGCCGAGTATCTCGGCGCCAAGGAGCAGTTGGTCAAACAGGGCATATTGGCGAAGGGCCGTGGCCGGGGAGGATCGGTGCACCGTCCGACCGGGCATGGCCATACCCTGCCGCCGTCGCCCCGGATGGAGCAAACCGTGGCCCCGGACGAAGAGTATGTTGCTCTCAACAATGCTTTGAATGACTTCTTCTTCCGCGGCCGCTTCGAGATGTTGCCGGTCTACCTCGATCTTGAGGGCGACGCCGAGACCGAGATTTCAGACACGCTCGGGATGGAAATCAGCGAGCTAGGTGACTTCGTCGGGCTTTGTACTGCGAACACATTGCGTTTCGACAAGACTGATCCATACGCGGATCAAGTCGATTGGCTGAAAGCCTGGAGCGAAGCGGGCCGTAGGGAACCACCGCCGTTCACGGCGCTCCTGGTCGCACTCTCCATCGCCGCCGAACGGATGGGCGCGGACGAGAATTTCTCTCCGAACAATTACTACGAGCGATTATTCGAGCTTCTGGGTGTCAAAATGGCCGGCAACCAGAACAAGCTCAGGATATTCGCCAAGCACACTCGTCAATTCTGGCGCGCGCTCAATCTTTGGCTTTCAGAGAACGATTTCTTGCTGGGACGGCCCACCGCGAGGGCACTGATCAGCCACTGGCAGTATGCGAGCTACGCACTTTCGCAGGCTCTAGTCCGGGACGGGGATCGCAAGCGCTTCGCGGGACTGTTCGAGGCATATGATCTCGTTCCCGGAAATCCAGTTGCCGAGCCAGAAATGACCTTGCTGGTCCACGACTGGATGACCTCGCACGGCCCCTCAGGGCCAACCGCGTGGCTACGTACCTTGTGGTCCTCGAACGACCTGAGGGCACGGGTCGTGCTTGCGGCGCTGGACGCCTTCGAGACCTGGGAAAGGTCAAGCTCCCAGACGCAGGGGGGCCCCAAGAAAACCAGGCTCCAATGGCAACTCGGTTTCTCCGGGTTTCCAAGGAAGCGCGCTAGGTTCGCACTCGTTGCCCCCCGGGGCGGTCAGGCGGAGCGCGTTTTGCCGGAACCCGCATCAAAGAATTTCCCGCCCTCTGTCCGGTTGGAAGATGGACTTGAAGCCGGGACCCAGATTCTTGGCCCGATCGAGGAAATAAGCCTCGACCTAGTGTTGCTCCAGTCGGCCACCTTCCGAGGCATGGAGAGCGGGACAAGTTACCACTACGTCGCAAAGCCAATCGTGGTGCTAGCAAAGTCACCCGATGGACCCACCTACCAAGAAGTCTCGCGGGTAAGCCTTTTCGAAGAGCACGCCATTCTGTGTCACGAGGCTTGGCTTGAAAAGGTCGAAGGTCACCTTGCCAAATGTGCGCGCCCGGGCCACGTGGTGCTCCGAGCCTCGGAAATGGGCGGCATACCAGCGGGATGGTGCATCCTTCGCGGCGTTGAAATCGTGCGGTCCTTGGACAAGGTGCATGACAATCTCCACGCGCTCGCGCCTATCGGGGGGAGCGCGATGGTTGCCTGCGTTGAAGGCTTAAAACTCGGCCACGGGACATGGCACGTAAGTGCGCCGCCCTCGGTAGAGGCCACGTCCGAAAAGGACGGATGCAAGCTTGAGATCGCGAGGGAGCTTTTCGGTGAGGCCGATCAGGTGCTCGCCGTTTCCGCGGCGACAGGGAATTTCATGGAGGCCCGGCTGGACGGCATTACGATCCCTGCCGGTACCAACCTCCGCGCCGTCGTGAAGGCGAAGGAAACCGAGCTGGCAGAGATTTCTTTCTCCTTGAGAAATTCAGATATCCCGCGCCCACTCGGGAAAAGGCGCCTCTTTCACTCGATCTCCGATGAAGGTTCGTTCGCCCTCAGTGCTGAGATTGTCGGCACAACCTCTCGGGATGGCCTCGAAGGGTGCCTTTATTCCGGCCAACGCCGCAGATCTGATGCCGGAACCGGCGCTTTCCCGTCCGCCACGCCTGTAGTTGTTCCGGAGGGCGCGCAGGAGATGTCCCGGGATGCCGAGTGGCACCATACGCCCGACGCGGCTCTCAAGGCGACCGAGAGCTGTGTCATCAAAGGCTACCATTACTGGGTATACGAGCCGTTCGAGAAGGGAGACGATCGCTTCGAAGCCAAGATGGCCGAATGCAAGAACTGCCATGTTAGAGCCCTTTCCCGATCGAGGGAAACGGCAAGGAACAATTGGAGGAGGATCCGACAAAACGAGCAACCAGTACCGCGGAAAACGCGGAGCCACGCAAACAGGGGCACCCAGGTCCAAGTCGGCCATACCGAGGACGGGGTAGCGTCGCTTGATACCATTTTCGACGGCCTTTGCTACCTTGGCGAAGGAAGCTGGGGGGCTTTCCAGCGCCTTGTCTCTGGTGCTTCGCAAGAAAAGTGGTTCTCTCAATCCTTTGCGAGCGACTTGTTCGCACTTGGAAATCTGGAGACTCGCGACGCATTGCTCTCGCCGAGCTCGGAATGGTCCGTTCCGCCACCGGTGCTGGTCATCGGGCTAGATACCCGGGGGCGTCTCGCGGGGTTCCACTCGAAAGGCCTAATTGATCGTATCGACGCAGCGCTGGGCCGCGAAGGTGGGCGACATGATCCACTCTCGTTGCCGGGCCAAGTTACAGTGCACAGATGGTCTGGCCTTGTTGGCCTTGATGTCGAAGCGCTGCTGCGCGACGTCGCGGACCCCTACGGTCGGCCAATCACCGTTGCCCGTGATCTTGGCAAGTCCATCGCGAGCAGCCTGCCAAACTTGGAGTCGGCGTGGCTCAAAGGCAGCCCAATCCACGTCGAGCGATCGGAAGACCTGGAGAGGTTCGACGTCCGGAAGGCACGGTGGACCCGTGTCCGCGAGGCGGAAGTACCTGGTGCATACAGGGTCGGCATACACGGCACCCGGTACTTTTTCCGGGACGGGAAAGGCGTCACGCGCCAACTCGGGCACCAAGTCGCGAAGATATTGGCAGCACGCGCCGAGGGAACAAGACTTCACGGCTACGAGGTTCAGTCCGGCCGTTTCACCGCCGCCTTGGGCGCCGAGCCTCCTTGGCTGCACGCACGCGCACTCGTGGCGTCGAGTGGAAAACTGCCAGCAACCGAAGGTGGACGATTGGTCTACGAGCACGTGGACCCGCAGGTAGCGGCGATCGTGTTAAACAGGATGTACGAGGGGGAAATCGACCTTGGGTAAAGCAACGCCGAGCGAGGTGCTGGAGTACATCCAGGAAGCCTATCACAAGTACTACGACAGCGCGTTCTGGATGCGGGACGAGGCGCTGATGCGGGAGCGTCGCGCACTTCTGGACGACGTTGGGGTCACCGCTCAAGAAATCCTGCTCGAAGCAGTACTTGCATACCCGTCAGCCGTCTCCATCGACGAGGCGTGCAGGGCCGCTGGCCTGCCCGAGGGGGTGGCGAAGCACCTTGGACAGGTCGTCTTCGGGGCAGGCTTTGACTTGAGGAAACACCAAGCGCAATCCCTCGTCACATCGTTGGCCCCGAATAACTCGCCCACGAGGAACGTCGTCGTGACATCGGGGACCGGTTCGGGGAAGACCGAGAGCTTCCTCGTCCCCGTGATCGCGAGGCTCCTCGCGGAGCGCCTGCACGGTGTTGGCTCCGGCGAGCTCAATAGCTGGTGGGACCAACCTTGGTCAGGCGAGGATCACTGGGACAGCGTTCGGTCAGGCATCGTGGGCGGTCCCCGTCCCGCGGTTCGAGCGCTGCTCCTCTACCCGACCAACGCTCTCGTCGAAGACCAGGTGTCTCGACTCCGGCGCGCGGCGTTTCGAGCGCGCGAGATCCACGGGTCTCCCCTTTTCTACTTTGGACGCTACACCGGCGCGACGCCCGGCCTGACGTATTTCCCACCTGACGAGCTCAAGGCTTCCGACCGGGGTCGGATCCGCGAGGTCGCCCGGGACCTCCGCAAGATCTCCCAGGAAGCGGACAAGCTTCGAGACCGAAGCGAAGAAATCCGCGGCCAGTTCCAGGACCCCACCTGCGGTGAAATGCTGACCCGCTGGGACATGATCGATGCCCCGCCCGACATCATGATCACCAACGTCTCAATGTTGAACGTGATGCTCATGCGCGAGCACGAAGCGCCGATTTTCGAGGCGACCAAGTCATGGCTGCGCGCTTCGCCTGACCACCACTTCTCGCTCGTGGTAGACGAACTCCACGGCTATCGCGGCACTGCCGGAACCGAGGTTGCCCTCGTCATCCGAAACCTTCTCTTGCGCCTCGGTATCGAGCCCGGGTCCCCGCAGCTGCGATGCCTCGGGACCAGCGCCTCGCTGGACGGCGAGGAAGGCCGCGAGTACTTGCAGCAGTTCTTCGGCGCCGAGAAGTCCACCTTCGCGGTTTTCCCTGGGGAACCACGCAAGCCACAGGCCGACCTGCCTCTAGACACGTCCATTCTCGCGGGGAAAGAACAGGCAATCATCGACGGCGACGAATCCGCCGTGGGCCAAGTCCTTGCGCAGGTTTCGCCGCGCGATGTTCTAGGCACCGCTTGCCTCGTTGCAGGGAAACGGGATGACGGCGCCGTTGGACCCGCCCGGATATCGAAGGTCAAGGATGCATTATTCAGGGCGGGGGCGAGTGACCTCGCGCTCAAGGCCCTGCTACACGCCGCGGCACGAGAGAATTCCGGGTCGTTCAAAGAGCCGAAGCCTTCCTTCCGAGCTCACATGTTCCTTCGCCAGATCCAGGGAATGTGGGCGTGCTCGAACCCCGAGTGTACTGAGGTCGATCCTGCGCACAGGTACGAGGGGCGCCAGGTTGGCAAGATCTTCAAGCAGCCAGCGATCAAGTGCCCCTGTGGCGGGCAAGTCCTCGAACTCCTCTATTGCTACGACTGCGGCGAGGCCTACCTCGGTGGCTACGTGGTGCCTCGGAACGAAGACAACGCCGACGGTGATGTCTTCCTCGAGTCCGGGCCGGCAGACCTTTCTACCATCGTCCCTGGCCTCGTGAACGAGCGGCCGAATAGCCAGTTCCGCTGGTACTGGCCCGGGAAATCCGTCGCCGCTGGTGTAACCTCGAGTTGGCAGCACAAGAACCCGGCAACAGGAAAATCCACCACGTTCGGCTTTGCTCCCGCAGTCTACCATCCCTCATATGGCCACCTTCACAAGGCGCAAACCGGTGAAACCCCGACAGGGACCATGTACCAAGTTCCTAGCGACGTCGACGTCCCCGGTCTCCCCGAGATGTGTCCCGCGTGCCAATCCAAGAAAAGCCAGAACCGCGTATTGAAGGCGTTCTTCTCGGGAAGCCGCGTGAACAGCCCGATTAGGGGGCTGCGTACGGGTTTGAACGTGACAACCCAGGTCATCGCCGACCGAGCCACGTCGAGCCTCGGTTCCGAGACGCGCGCTGCCCCGATGATCGCCTTCACCGACAGCCGGGATGACGCGGCGGACGTCGCAGCGGGCCTTGAACTCAACCATTTCCGTTCCCTTGTTCGACAACTCGTGTTCGCGGAGCTCAGGCCACGAGCACAATTCACGATCCATGACGCGACTTCGGTTGCGGAAAAGGTGCAGGACGACGAGGAACTCGATGAGCGGGAGACCGAGATCGCGGCCAGGATCGCGTCGTTCAGCCCCGACTTGATGAACGCTTTGTTCATGGCGACCATTGGGCGTGCAAAAGAAAGCCAAAAGAACCTCGTCGAAGAATTCGCGGGAAAGGCCCTGGGAAGTTCCGCCACCTCGTGGAGCCAGCTCGTTGCCGGCGTGTTGGCGCGCCTACTCGAGCTGGGGGAGAACCCGCAAGGTACCGATGCCTCCAAGCAAAAGGTAGACAACGAGGACTGGTGGCTGTTCTTCGACGAGACGCGCCCTGCCGGGGTTGCGCGCTTGGACCCGTCGATCGAGGAGGCCGGCAGGAAAAGGATCCGGGAAAACCTGTCCTCGCTGGTTGCAGCAGCCATGTTCGACGCAGGTGGACGCGACCTCGAGAGCCTAGGCATGGCCGTCGTTCGGCCTTCGGGGGATTTCGCGGCCAGGCTCGGGCTCGACCCGAAGGAGGCAGAGTGCATCTTGGGCAACGTCGTGCGGCTTCTTGGCCAGGCTCGCCTCTACGCGGGTAGTGGCAGCAGCCAATCGAGCACGAACACGCCCACCGCCGTGAGAAAATACCTCGAGAAGGCTGCCCCGAGGGTGAACCGCGACGCCGTGGCTTTGGCCGACGCGATCGGTGAACTCCTGCGAGCCGAGGGCATCATCAACGAGAACTGGGTCATGCAAGTGACCCGCTATGGCAGCCTGAAACTCGAGCTGGTCCCAATCGAGGCGGGGCTCGCACGTTGCGAACGGTGTTCCCGTGTCTCCGCGAACACCGCGGTCAAGGGATGCACGTCGTTGAATTGCGAATCCGATCGCTTCGCGCCGATCGCCCAGCCGGATGACGACTACTACCGGTGGCTCTCGGGCGAGAAGGCGCAGCGGCTGAACGTGGAAGAACTGACCGGGCAGACGAAACCCCTCTCCGAGTGACGTTGCCCCCAACTTTTATCCAGCGTGAGCGAGACTCCGGGTTTGAGTTTTGCCTGTTTGGGCGGGTTGGGCAACGGGGGCTGGCGCGGAGCCTTGCGGCTTGCGCAGCGTCAGGCCCCGTTGC
>Ga0209570_1000739_pt1 | contig 27648 bp, 22 predicted proteins | sample EBPBio172007_DNA_FD_185861 | JGI IMG/M metagenome (GOLD analysis project Ga0209570, IMG submission 185861) | Wastewater treatment Type I Accumulibacter community from EBPR Bioreactor in Madison, WI, USA - Reactor 1_9/17/2007_ DNA (SPAdes)... | ecosystem: Engineered > Bioreactor > EBPR >... | reverse complement strand
ACAGACCACCCACCAACATAACAGCTACAACAAAAATTCTCATTAACGACATATTCTACCACTTTCATGACAAATAATTGACGATTTTCAAACCGCAATGTACCAAATCATGTCGTAACGACATCTATCAACAACTTTTATGTCGTATAATTTTTTGTAAAGTTGTTGTTTTTGTTGAGGTTAGGAGAGGTTGATGTCGGAAAATGACGAAATTGGGGGGGGAGGGGGGGGTAAATCCTACTTGGTGTTTAGATCAAATTTGATTTTTTAGTTTCATTTTAATATAATTGATACTTCAGATTCATCTCTATGCGATACTGATTTCCATCCATTCCTTTTATGTGCTGTTCATTTTGGATTTTGCTGTAACTCAGAAGGATGTCGCCAATAAACACACTACTAAAGAAATAACTCCCTTTTGCTTCCAAATTTATAATTTTCTCAACAACTCCCATTGGAAAAGGTTCGAATGTTGCCATGAAGGGATTATTTAAGGAGTTGTCACCTTTTTCAGAGTAGCATACCTTACCCGAGATAATCATCGGTTGAATACCAAAATAATCGAAAAAGAGTTCGAACTTTTGAAAACTATTAAATGGATATCCGATGCTTCTCTCATGGATATTGTAGTTTGCCCAAGTATAGAATGAATTATATGTCCAGTTCTCAACCCAGGTTGCAGCAACGCCTATCTGTGATAAAGGTAAAACTAAATCAGTTAATGTTAAACTCCCAAAAATTGCTTTTCTCTCCGGGAATTTTGCTCTGTTTTCTGATTTGAAGTCGATATCATCAATAAAAATCTGTGTGAAGAGTGTCACTGATTTTACCGGCTTATACCAAATATCTAAAGCAAGATATATGTTTGCATTGCCTTCATCAGTGCTGCTTCTTTCATTGTTTTTGGAGATGTAGAATGGAATAAACGGATTTTGGTAATAGGAGAGCCATTGTTGATTTTTACCACCATAAATAACAGCTTCTGTAAGGGCAACTTTAAGATTCTCAAAAATATTAATATCCAACCTGTGAATAGAATAAAACCTTTTGTACCAACCATAACTCGATGAGTCTTTTGACATTATATCAAAACCATATTTATCTTCGAGTTTTGCTGACAAAAACGAAAAGCTGAAGAGATCATTTTTATATTGAAGCCAGAGGTGATCAGATGAATATGGATTATCCGACAATATTAAACTACTGTAAGAGTATGATCCGAGATTTCTGTTCACTCTCCCAAAAGAAGCATTGAATTTCCCTGAGTCATCACGATACACCAAATAAGCTTCATCAAATCTACCATAGTACCACTCCCCTAATTCTCCAAAATATGTAGAATCATCCTTAAAATTCTGATCAAATTGAAATGAAGATTTAAATGCGAAATTATTCGCCGGGTAATTAATCGAGAGCTTGACGGAATTACGAGATTTTGCAATAACAGATTGCGTAAAGTTTAACTTTATGTCTCCTTTGACAATGCCTGAGGGGGATTTTTCAGGATCAAAATTGTAGGACAGTATCTCATTTTCAAGATATTCACCAATTCTTAAACCATTATTAAATGGTGCCATTTTTGATGTGATATCAGCCATAGAATAGGGTTTTATCAATGGATACTTCAGATTCAAAGACCCATTATTTATCGAATATTCGATATATTTCGCGTACGAATCGTTTGTATAATAAAAACTGCTTTGTGCAAGGAGTAAAAAACTGCAGACAATAAATAACAGGAATACTCTAGTTAACATGATAGAGGACTAATAATTCTTTGGAATTGAGTTGACAACTTTGATAACAGGCTCGAAATCAAGCCCAACTATTTCAAGATACCACTTGAGAGTTTCATATCTGGGACGGTTTTCAATATTAACAAGTTCCAGTGCCCGCTCTCTTGTAATCATCCCTTCCCGGACCTGATTACTTCTAAAAGTATCATATTCGGAAAACCCTCCTACTGTGTAGTAAACATAATTGTAAAAGCTTGCCGTCCCATCTCCGATTCTCCAGGTTGTCGGTGTGTCAATAGCCTTTTCCCAACCGTATTCATTATGTAACAACTGTTCGAGTTCATCTTCATCCCATCTGTAATAATCAAACATATGGAAATAATCAGTACGCTTGGCAAAATACCGCGAAGCGAAGGAACCAAAAGTGTCAATCAGAGAGGAATTGAGATATCCTGAGTTTAATAAAAAATTGGAGCCAACGAATTTAAAAAGATTAAGCTGATTTTTAAGTGAAATAGAATAAATCATTTTTTTGTCGAATTCAGGAGCCAAACCTGCATACCCAACTTTAAAGTCGGTATTTTCCAAAGGGTTGATACCCCATATATTCAGAAGAATATCATTCTGTTTACGAACTTTATCACAATAATAGAAGAAGTATTTGTCGCCTGCCATGAAAAGCGGAATCATACCAAGATGTGGCTTTTTCATCCATGCGAGAATGTTTTTCCGGATATTGTTTCTTTTCCACTTTATGTCAGCCGAAACTATGATGTGCTCAACACCAAGTTGACCGCAAGCCCGAGCGATATTTCGCCGTGCGAGATCTGTGACCATACCCCAATCATAAGTAAAGGCAATTGGATTTAATCCCAGTTCCTTTTTAACCAAGTGCAAGGTCAAAGTACTATCCCGCCCACCACTAAAAGGAATTAGTACATCAGGGATTCCGTTTTTCTTACGATATGGTTCAACAAGCTTAAACAATTCCTCCATCGGTTTTGGTTGATTTTTTATTTTGTAATTTTTGCAGTAATTACAAACTCCTTGTTCATCAAAATGAATAAAAGGAAATGTAGCCGGAAGAATACATTTTGTGCATCGTTGTAATTTTGAAATACGATCAAAGTTAAACTCGAGTAAATCCCTTTCTTTTTCAAAAACTGGATTCAATCTGAACTTTTCAGGATCGACCACAGCATCAATCTGATCCTTTTCAGAATGAATATTTTTTATCTCAATTTCCAATTTTTGGTTGGATGCAGTCAAATTAAAATTATCATTCGAGTTTAGATCAAAATGTTTTACTTTAAAATCTTGAATATTTATCAAATAACCCGTTAAAGGAGTTATTTGTTTTAAGGTAAAAACTTCTTCGTTGCTTAAATCACTAAATTTATTTTTTAGACGATTTAGAATATTTTTTTCTGAGGCAAGAATGAACAGTGTTTTGTAATCTGTAAGTACATAAAAAGAACCATAATTTGAATAGACCAGGAATTCGTTTTTGTCATCGAATAACAAGGCTATGGACAAGGTGCCAACAACTGCTTCTTCAACATCTCTCACAGCATTACTTATAGGTTCCCCGGCATCAAGTTTTTTGTTAAGGAGTGAGATCAGTACTTCTGTATCAATTTCAAATTGCCTTTCTAAATCCGGGTTCTGATCCCATATCTCATTATCGTTAACGATAATACCATTATGTACTCCAACAATCCCATTCTTGATAACAGGTTGATTATTCACATCCAAGAGCTGCGACCCATTTGTTACTAACCGGGTATGCCCAAAAGTAAAATATACACTATCATTAATCGGCAATATCTGAGAAGCTACGCCTGTTTTTTTAAGTAAATCGCTAATTTTTAAAGGACCTTTGGTAACACTTATTTGTTTTTTTTGCTCATCTATGAAGGATATACCCGATGAGTCAACTCCCCTGACTTCTGAGAACTGCGAGACAGATTCAAGAACATCTTTTAGAAATTTTGGGTCATAATTTTTCGAATTTGCAATGACACTAAATATTCCACACATAATTTTATTTCCTTATTTACTTCTCACACCGGAGAGTATTTGTTTTAACGTCACAAAGAAGTACTTAATATCCGTAAAAACGGGATTAGTAAGATAGGAGTCAAGATAGGCAGTTTCGATCCTTACAATATCATCAAATCCATCTGTTGCTTCATCAAAGATTGGGGAAATGATGCCGGGTTTCACTTGGATAAATTTTGCCTGGAATTCAGGCGGATATAGACTGTAATAATGCTGACTAAGCGCTCTTATCCCAACAAGTTTAATTTCTCCTCTGAACCAATCAAGTAACTGGGGCAATTCATCAATCCAATACTTCCTGTAAATCCTGCCAAACTCTGTAATCCTAAAATCATTTCCGAACTTCCCCGTCGATGTTAACTGATTTTCATCGTGCACTTTTTTCTGTATGAATTCACTATAAGGGTACATTGACCTGACTTTGTGAATCTTGATAATTTGCCCAAAAAGACCGACTCGATTAAGCGTGATGACCGGGTAAAAAGATGGATTTGGATTGGTCGAAACAGATAATTGTTTTCTTGCGATCAAATATGAAAGACCATTGTGGGAAACCTGTTCTTTAACATCGAAGCCACAATAACACAATCTTCCCCATATTTCTGCCCTGGAATAAACTTTATTCTTCCCACGACTTAAGACCTGATATACAATATTAAAAATTGGGATTTTGGGAATACCGCGATAATAAAAATAATATACTGTTTTCTTGAAAAATTTAATAATACCTTTTCGGTTTCCGTATAATTCGTCTTCGAATTCTTGCAAATCTTTGTACACTGCTATAAGCCACCCCCCGACAGCCAAAGAAGCATAAAGTTTCCCCAATACTTCATTAAGATCTTTAAAATCGTTAAGACGCCTATCAAGTATAAAATTATCCTTTATTTCTGAGTCAACAGAGTCAATAGAAAGAACTCTGCTAATTTCAGCAGTATCATCCGAATCAATATCCATTTTGGACACAATTTCATTTAGTATTTTCGGACTAAAGTACTCTGAATCCATGATCTGATTAAAAAACTTAATATTAATCCCAATTTTTTGATCAAGAGATAAATCATGTTGAGCATATTTAGAGACCTTGTGTTTAATCACTTCATCATTATAAAACCATGAGTTAAAAATTGCGGTAAGAATTGTATAAACAACAATTATACTAATAGAGGCTACAAGGCTTAAGTGAAAATAAACAGAGATATTCTCTATACTATGAAATATTAAATTTGTACCGATCCACGTTAGTGTGATTATGATAATAGCTGCCTTAAAATATGGCGCAAGTACATATTTGATTTTTTTTTGATAAAATTTCGGACGGAATATGTCAGTTAAATAAATAGTAATTAACAAAGCAACACTTTCATAAACAAAGAACCAAACAATATCGGGATGATTGCTATAAAAGTAAGAGGATTTGAGAATTAAAATGCCACTTACAATTAGAATTAGAGTAAGTAATGCGATGTTAAAATATTTGTTCTGAATTATCATACTATCTGAATCTATCCTGCAAGTTTGCATCTTTTTGGAAATCATTAACGCTTCTCGGGTAATTCTCAAACATCCAAACCATAAAAGCCGACAAATCAATTTGATTTTTGATAAATTCCTCGCGCTTTTTAGCAAACACTGATTCCAAGTTATCCATAACCATAAGATCATTGATCCTTTTCAGGATTTCGCTCTCGTCTTCTGAGGAGAATCCATAAAGAAGACCATAATCATTATGTAATAATTTATATTGTTCAAAATCTGCGTACCAATCGTCTATCTCAATAGCAGGAGTTCCAAGTACAGCTGCTTCAGCACACATTGTCGTACTGTCAGAAATAAAAAGTTTTGCAAAATATAAATATTGACTAATGTGCATTTTATTAACATTAAGCTCATATTTCTTCAGATCCTGGGGTAATGGTCTCTGACTATTTATAACAACATCACCATATGGTTTAAGAAGATCCACAATTTTTATAAGTATCTCATCAGTAAGACCCTTCTTCCCAACATCATGTGTTGAAGTTACGGAAACACATCTGATAAGAAAAAAGTCCTTTTCTGCACTGTGTAATGAATGGTCTAATAGCGACCTGTCAGGTTGAAAATGGTTTGGATGCAAGTGAGCCAAAGATTTTAATGCCTTGTATCCGATTTTTTTATCTGAATATCTCCCCATATAGGCGACTGATGGGCAAAGAATATAGCTCGCAGTTGCAATTAAGATAACTGATTCAGGGACTGCTTTTAAGTCATCATCAGTAAAAAATACGGATGGTATTCCTTTTATTCTACCAACAATCGTTGCTAAATCGTCTGTTACAATTAGATCATATTTCTTCCGACTCATAAACTTAAACAATCTAAAAAGAGTTCTGATTAAATTTATAGCCGCACTTATATAAGTATGAAGATGTGGAATTCGTCTACCCTCAGGAAAAATATTAGTGTATTCCCATCCTTCAGCTTTAACAAGGGACTCTGTTATATCTTTGCTAATTATTGCAACCTCAACAGCATGCCCTCTTTGTCTTAAAGTATTTATCACAACCCTAAAAGAGTGATATTTGGAAGGGTGAATGAAATAAAATAAAAACCTTAATTTGTTTGGACCCATATCAGTCATTATACCCTATTAAATTTGAGACAAGCGTCAAAAACTTATTCTTGTTTGAAATTGAAGATAGTTTCAATGCATTATTGTGAGATTGCTCTTTGTAAGAATAAATCTCTTCAACTTTCAAAGCATTTAGCTTATGTGCCATAGAGCATGGCTCAAAATCTTCAGAAACAATACCAAGGTTATTATTAAGTACAATTTTTTTCATCTCTGGAAGAGGACTAAATGCCAACATCAATCTTGATTGAACAAATTGAAAAACCTTGTTCGCGAGGCTATACTCTTCGTTGTAATTTGTCGGTGGCATGAAGAAGAGTCCAATATCATAATTATTACCCAAGCTAACTATATCCTTCATGTCTACTGGAGTTTCGAATTTAATATTAGGGTTATTTTTTGCAAGCTTTTTCAACTTCGTAACATAATTAGAACTTGTTTTGTTAATCTCTAATAAAATAAATGTAAGTGTAAATCTAAAATCCGTAAAATCCATTATATAGATCATTTTCTCCAGTTGTCGTGAAGGACTTGCTAAGCCGTGATGCAACAACTTAATTTCACCGGAATTGACAGGTCTTGGGTATTGGTCTTCAAAATCAACAGCATTTGTGATGAAATCCGCATTTACTAAATAGTCGTCTGAATACCTTTTTTGCATACTTTCATTTACAGCAATTACTAAATCACACTTGTTAAGATACTGTCTACATAACCATGCATAGTAGGGCTTCATCAATAGACGCCAGACAATAGCTTCATCATATACTTCCGGATAGTATTCATGCGCATCGAGTATGATTTTATCTACATTTTCTAGCTTTGCCGCAATCGGTAAAAGATTTATATGATGAACAATTACCAAATCAAAACGAATCGGATTAACCTTATTAAAAACTCCTTTCAACATTGAAGACCAGGAATATTTATTATAGCACCTCATGACTAATAGAAAGTTCCTCAAGAGTCTCTCCCATTTCGGTAATGGTTCCAATCTTATAAAAGATGCATCTAAATTACTATCAGGGATTTGACTTATATAGGAGACATCACAAAACTCCGAAAGCCATTTGATCTGACGCAGAGCTCTCGGGTCCCTATTTATATCATGATATCCAAATATAAGGATATTTTTCTTTTTTAGGTTAGTTTTCATTTAATATAATCTGAATTTAATTTTGATAATGGTTTAACTCAATTGATATAAAAAGCTTCTTCTTAAGAGCAGCATGATCGTAGGTCCGCTTCAAAAGATGGAATAAATAATGCGGTGTTTAATAATCACCCAGTAATGTTTTCTTAGGAGAATCCCACAAGTAAGATTCATAACGTCTAGTTAGTAAAAAGAGCAATCGAAAAATATGGTAATAAAAATTAACTTTTCTAAGCTGATAAAAGTGCCCTTCAAGGCCACTTTTAGCCTCACCAACAGTATGGACGGTATAATCTTTACAAAGCGATTTAATTTGTCTTAGGGGTCTGGGATCTCTGGATAAATCTGTATATGCAATAACAAGTACTTTTTTCATTTCGTTTTTTTCTCCCAAGAATCACTTTCTGATTCTTGTATAGTGGTATTCGTGTACCACATTCTAAGGGAAAGGGGTATGATTCTCCATGATTGATGATATCGTTCATCACTCAACCATATTGTTCACACTATTTTAATAATTTGTAGTATTCCGATAATCAATTTGATACATCAATTGGACAATCGTTCCATTCGCTCAATTACCTAAAGTTTAGTTTCCATTTTCTGAAAATAAATCCTGTGCCATACCGCAAGATTGTACAATCTAATGATTTTTTTTAAGGCTGAGTGACTTATTCCGTGCGAATTTAATTTATCTAAGATACTAATGTTTGCCCCTAAAGACTTAAGAAAATTACTATTTGTGACTTCCGAGAATATGTTAGCCTTCATTTTCCCTAAAAACCACAATTTTTCCGGGATTTCCCACCCCATTTTATCTTTTCTCCAAACAATTTTGCTTGGTAGACGATCACTAAATAGTACTCTAAGAGGATACTTTGTCCAACCGGAGTTGATTTTAAAGAAATAAGGTTGCTGAAACAGGAGTTCAACAAGCCTATAGTCAAGAAACGGAAAGCGACTTTCAACAGAGTGCATCATAGAAGTTCTATCTCCAATTAATAATAAATTTTGCATATTGTTTTCAAAATCTATTTTAAGATGTTCATTAATGGTAATAAAGGGATCTGATTTTTTACCAAAAGTTTTGAGCACCAGTCTTGTTGGTTTCTTCAAACCAAACATTTTTAATATCCTAAATGTAATCCCTAATCGAATTTGACTTTTAGCTGAGGGAATTTGTTTAAAGTGATTCCATTCAGGCAAAATTTCAGCAAGCGGTAAGTTGACAAAATAATTTCTTAAGTAATGCAAATAGCCGCCTTGAATTTCATCTGATCCTTGCCCGTCAAGTGTGACTCGACAGCCGCAATCGCTTGTCAATTTATATGTAAAAACAGCCGACATCAAAGAACTATCTTGTGGAAAATCCAGGTGGTAGACGGCTTTGTCGTAAATTGCCATTACATCGTCTACTGTGGGTTCTATAAAATAAGAATTTAACTCAAGTTGAGAACGCAAAATTTCTATGAACTCACTCTCATCATAACTTTTGGTTTCCAACTTTTTCCTGAAAACGAGGGAAAAAGTTTTTTGTTTCTCCTCTTTATTTTCTAACTTCATCAAATAATTAATAGTATAAGCAACAGACGAAGAATCTAATCCGCCGGAAAGAGAAGTCCCAATGGGGATGTCAGATCTTAAACGTAACTTTACTGCATCCAAGAAATTCTTATCATACTTCTCTAAAAAATCACTAAAACTGTCTTCTGATATACTATTGGGTAGATTATAATATTTAACAAACACAGGGCTTTTATTAAGATGTTTTCTTTCAATCTCTAAATAACTACCGGATGGGATGGAAAATATTTTTTCAAAAGCAGTTTCAGTTATAGAAGCATCGAAACCCTCTTCAAGATATTTTTTGATGATTGATATGTTCGGTTTAGTTTCGACCTTGGTGTTCGCTAAAAAAGCTTTTGCCTCAGAGGCAAAGACGAATTGTTCTTCATACCAGTAATAATATAAAGGCTTAATTCCAAACCTGTCCCTGGCAATAAATACCTTGTCAGAAATTGTATCGTAAATACAAAATGCCCACATCCCATTAAAATGGTTAAGGCAAGAAGTACCCCATGCATCGAAAGCTGCAAGTATTACTTCTGTATCACTTCCGGTATTAAAAGAATAGTTGAGGATACCCAGTTCTTCTTTAAGTTCTCTGTAGTTATATATCTCTCCGTTGAAAATAATCCAATATCGGGATAAATAAGCCATAGGTTGATGCCCATTTAAAGAAACATCAATAACCGCCAACCTTCTGTGTCCAAAAGCAACACTACATTCGAAATCCAATGAATTCGAGATACTCTCGTGAGGGATATAATCCATATTGGCAGAATCGACATACTCAGGAGTATCAGAACCGGCCAATACTTTTATTTCCTTTTCATCGAACAAAACATAACCTTCACCGTCGGGCCCACGGTGGCTAAGTGTCTCAGTCATAGCGAGAATTTCTTTCGCCATTTTTGACCTGTTGTTAGCTGAGATAATTCCGCTTATTCCGCACATTTACTTTTGACCTCTGATTATATTAATATATTTTTCTTGTAAAAACTGCCAACTGTGTTCTTTAATTATTTCCTCTGTTATTTGTTCCCACATTTTATTTTTGACAATTTTTTCGAGTGCTTCGCGTAGGTTCATTTCATTAATACTGTTTATACACACGCCAAATCCATATTTATCAACTTCTTTAAGAATTGGAGGATTCGCAGTTGTCAATATTGCCAATCTTGCGTGAATGTATTGCCAAATTTTATTGGGTGCACAAAACCAGTTGTTCAAATTAACATTAGGATAGAAAGCTAAACCAATTTGATATTTTTGAAACTCTTTAACAGCATCGGCATCATTTATTGGTCCGAGGATTCTTACATTACTAATATCATAATCTTTGATCAACCTATTAATATTGTCCAGATAAACTTTGCCACCAAATCCAATGAGGTCCAACTGAAAATTGTCTATACTCTTTATCGATTTCAACAACTCTAAAAGTCCTCTATCCAAATCGAGGCTACCAAAATATACAGCTTTGACAATGGACTCATCCCTTATTTCGATTTTCTCTGCTCTATATACCGGATAATTCTCAATTGTGTGGTTTTTCTGAGGCAGAGTCTGTGAAGAATATTTCTGAAGGAAGTACTCTTTTCTCTCGTTATTGGCATGAATGATTTCATCACAACAAGATAAACACCATCTCTCTATTAGCCCCCAGATTTTTTTTGACAACCCTTCGCGAGTTTCAACTGAAAGTTCGTTGCTGTCATAGATTAAACGAATATTTTTAAAACATTTAATTAAAACCCCTGCCGGAAGATTAGTTAATTCCCTGCAGATCACAATTTCAAACTTTAATTTTCTCGCAACCAGAAAAACCTTAAAGTAATATACTAATACAAAAAAATAATTCATAACTCTGAATCGTGAGGTACCTATCCTTATTTTTTTTATTGGTAGATCGTCATGATACTTTTTGTCCTCCCCAAATAAACCATTTATGATTGTGACTTCATATTTATTCGTTAAAAGAGATCCTATGTGGTTTTTAGCCCTTGATAAAAGATTGTAATTTCCATGCGCTATATAAAGTATTTTATTCATTTAATTAGATATTCATTTCTCGATAACCAAAATTCTCTTTTACAAGACCATTTTTTTTGTTTTTTAATAATTGAATCTCAATGCTCATCACTGTGTATACCAATAATAAACCAAAGTAATAGAAATGTGTTAGTTGAGCAGTAAAATTGATTAATAATAAAATTGGAATAACAAACATAAAAATATCACTCCCACCATATCTCCGGATAGCTATTGCTTTTTTGTGAATTTGCCAAAGAATCATGAGCCAGGTTGCGAGTCCTATAAGACCGGCTTGAAATATCAAATCCCAGAAACCGGCGTGTAATCTGCGAATGTTACCAAAGAAATATTCCACATTGAAACTCGACACTCCGGTCCCGACGAAAATATTATGCTCATTTTTATACTGAGTGAAAAAGTCCAATGGATCTTGTGTCCTTCCGGAAACATCACCCAAAATTCTTACCTGAATAAATCTTGAGTTCATTATCTCATCAAAAAATAAATACCCGAGTGTGCTAATCACTATGATGGAAATAAAAATCTTGGCACTTACTTTACCCGATTTTAAGGATGAAAGAAAAAAGAAAAAGAGCATAATCAATAGTTGTGCGAATATGACATACCTTGTAAAGGTAAGTATTCCAGTTAATAACAACGAAAATAGAGCTAGATAGTCAATAAAATTCCAATTCATACTTTTTTTACTTAAGAACAGAAAAAGTGCGAAAATTAAAAAAATCCCCCCCTGATTTTGGATCAGTGAGTCAAAAATTGAACCGTTTCTCCAAAATCCTTCAAAATCAACTCTAACAAGCGCATCATATGTGCTTCTGGTAACAAAAAGTTTATTATCTACAAAATACTGCATCAACGATCCACCGAGCGTAATAAATACAAGGACTACAATTACAAATTTCAAGCTACTTTTATCATTAGAATTAAACCGAAGATTGTCAATTAGTAGCATAAAAAAGGCAGATGAAACAAACAATGAAATGTCGGTCTTAACTATTTTGTTAAAATAGCCGGTAAAAAAAGCGTTCGTTAGCAAGAATCCATAGTAAACCAGTAAAAGAAAAAACATCTTGGTATTCTCTATTCGCCTGTTGGCAAGAATCACGTAAACGACCAATAAAGAAGTTGAGAACAACCAAAGCATATCAGAATTTATTAAACCAAACGGTGTTCTAAATTCCGGTGTAAGTGGCCCCAAAACAGGGAAAAGAAAAAAGTAACCATAAATCAAAAACAGTTTAATTTTTTTGAATTCTACGGCATTGGTAATGTTTTTATTCAATTTTCTAACAAGCTATGCTTTCTCTTATTGAGTTGATTTATCAATAAAGATCAAATAATGAGGTCATGGTTTATATCAATTCTTGTAATTTGAAAGATATTTAATAAAGCTGAATATTTTGGAATATTGCCTTTTCAGGAATGACATATAATAACTCAATACAACGATAAATCTTGGTTTTGTAAAAAGAGGGATTATATCATCATTAAAGTATTTATTTCCTGAATAGTAATTCTCCAATTTAGCCTTTATCTCAGGAATACTCCCATACTTCCTGCCAAATAATTTTTTCTTAACAATGTAGTTAAAAACATGATGTATGACGACTCTTTGTAAAAAACCGGTTACAATATCTTTTTTTTGAACTTCGTTTATTAATGAGTTCTTTTCTAAATAATCCACACAGCCCATTATATCTTTGGTCCAAGCTGTAATAATATCGAAGGTAACTATGGTTGGAAATTGATTAAAAACCAACCCCTCAATAATGATTATTTTTTTCGAAAACGACAAGGCACTCCCAAAATAAAAAAAACCTAAAAAGGAGTTACTTTCAAAAGCATTAAAAATCTCTTCATCAAATTTTTTTTCATTATAAACAATAACAGCTGAAATCAGCATCAAAGCATATCGGTTGTGTTCAACAGTGATTTTATCAAAATCCAGACTGTATGTGCTAAACTCTGGTTTATTATAATTTGAATGTAAATAAACAACGGCCACATCCAATTCTCCTCTTAATGCAGTAACAACTTTAGTTATTACCCCTTTTGTAAGATGATCATTATCTGAAAGCAGCCAAAAATACTTGCCATGAGACAACTCCCTACACTTCCTAAAGTTACCGTAATAGCCTGTGTTCTGCGATTGCCTAAAACTGATCGCGTTTTTTAGTTTGGATTCACTTAAATTTCGTTGTATGACCTCCCAGGTATTGTCCTCAGAAAAATTATCAGAAATTATCAATTCAATAAATTCTTCAAATTGTTTTATTTCCGGTAATATCCTTTTTATTGCTTCATCTAAGATGTTTGCCCTGTTAAAGGTAGGAATTGCGATAGTTAATAAAATAGACACAGATTTACGCTTGTTCTTTAAAAGTTAAAGAATCAATTATCTTGGATATTCCCTCATTTAGGTCAACTTTTGGTTTCCATCCTATTTCATAAAGAGGATTTGGATTTGCAATCGCACTCATAATCTCGTTCTTTCGATAAGAAAGAGCTCCAAACTCTAGAAGCGATGCGCTACACGAAATAGATTTTGTTCGGCTAACAAACTCTTTAATTGAAGTCCCAATACCCGTTCCAACTTCAAATTCATATACCTCAGAATCTTCCTCTTTTGCTAACACGGTAGCAAAAGCTTGCACCACATCGTCGATAAAAATAAAATCTCGCAACTGGGAGCCTTCTGTAAGTTTGATCAAAGGCTCATGATTCATAAGTTTTGAAACGATACCAGGAACAAATTTACCGGGGTTGTCATCGGGTCCATACATGTGAAATAATTTCATATTGACCAAACATATCGATTTTTGCAAGCTTTTTAGCCACTCCCAAACATGGCGCTTAGACATGGTATACTCACTCAAATAATCATATTGATTATGATAATTACTAAAAAAACTATCTGTATTGATGAATGATTTCACATTGTATCTTTGAGCCAATTCCATAAGAGAGATTGGCAACACTAAATTGGTCTGTATTAACTGTCTAATCCCGACCTGATCTGATTGAAAAATTGTCGCTGTATGAACGATCGCATCTATTCGATGTTTATAAAAAATATCCTCGAGAGATGTCGATGATGAATATATTTCTATGGGCATTCCTTTAATTCGATACAGATTCTCAATGCTTGATTCTAAGCCAACTAAGTTGTAACCATTAATGAGTCCTTTGGCAAGGTTACTACCCAAAAAACCATTAACACCTGTTATGAGTAAGTTCTTCATTTATTCCCAATCATCCGAAATTATTCTAGACATCGGAACCCCATGATCCAATAAGAAATTTTTAAAATTTTTAATCATCATCGGTGGACCGGATAAGAAGTATGTGGAATTGGGATAACTGACAAAAATTTGATCGATTGATAAATTACCAGATTCCGACTGATCAATGATTTTCACTTGAAAATTCTTGTTGACTTTCATGGCTTCTTCCAATTCGACTTCAAAAATGTTGTATTTTTCACTTCGAATTCCAAAGCATAAAACAGGATTAAGATATTGTTCAAACGAACTATCTGTGAACAATGAAATAAATGGGGTAATCCCCGTCCCTCCGGCTATAAACACACAATCAGTCTTAGAATGATCGCGCTGGAAAACATCCCCATACGGCAGTTTTAACCAAACTCCTTGTCCTGCCTGAAGTTCTTTTTCTAGTTTCCTGGTGAAATTCCCTTTTACCGTGTACGAAATCTTCAGATACTCCTCTGACGGATTCGATTGCATGGAGAAACACCTGGAATCAGGCCATTGTCCGACACCATCATAATTGTCGATTGCAAGATGAAGAAACTGCCCCGGCAAATAACTAAATTTCTTGTCTGAGGAAAAAGTAACCGTATACAAATCAGGAAGAGGATTGATAACTTTTTCTACTTTGCAAAAATACTTTTTTACAATGGGCATTACACTGCTCCCATGAACCTATCTAAGATGGTCTCGATATAATCCAATCTTTCTTCTGTATTTCCCGGATATGTACCAATAAAAAATGTATTATTCATGATCAAATCAGAATTCTTTAAATGATCCGCAACACGAAAATTTTTACCAATAAATGCAGGCTGCCTGACCATATTGCCGGCAAACAGGCTCCTTGTTTCAATCAAGTTTTGATTCAGGTATTTTACGAGATCATCCCTTCTAATCGGTGATGATTCTTTCAAGGTAACTATAAAACTGAACCAGGCCGGATCTGAATTTTTTGTTGCCTCGGGGAGAATAAAATGTTCAGGATATTTACTAAATATTTTAATATATCTTTTAAAATTAGATCTGCGTTTATTACAGAATGACTGGAGTTTGTCCATTTGAGCTGCACCTATTGCAGCCTGCATATCTGTCATCTTAAGGTTATAACCGACTTCTGAATATACATATTTATGATCATAACCGAATGGAAGAGTCCCAAAATTTTGAGAAAATCTTTTTCCACAGGTATTATTTTCTCCCCCTGCACAGTAACAATCTCTACCCCAATCTCTGAAAGATTTGATTATTTTTGCGAGTTGTTCGTCGTTTGTGCAAACTGCCCCACCTTCACCAGTGGTAATATGATGTGCTGGATAAAAAGATATAGTGGAGATATGACCAAAAGTCCCCGTAAACTTTCCGTTGTATGTACTACCAAAAGAATCACAATTGTCCTCTATTAACCAGAGATCGTGTTCTTTTACCAATTTCATTACTTCTTCAAGATCAAAAGGATTACCAAGTGTATGCGCTATGAAAATGCACTTAGTTTTGCTTGAGATTGCCTTTTTCATCATCTCAACATCGATATTATAGGTTGGGATATCAACATCGACAAATACAGGAACTAACCCATTTTGAATAATTGGTGTAACCGTCGCAGGAAATCCAGCAGACACAGAGATTACTTCATCTCCGGGTTTTAATTTTTTATCCCCAAGCTTATCAGATGTTAAAGCTGAAAAAGCCACCAAATTTGCAGAAGAGCCTGAGTTAACAAGGATCACATTACTTACTCCGAGAAAGTCTGATATCTTCTCTGCAAATTCTTCCGAGTATCTACCTTCTGTTAACCAAAAATCTAATGATGAGTCAACTAAATTGACTAACTCTTTTTCGTCGAAGACTCTCCCCGCATAATTTACATTTGAAACGCCTTCAATAAAAGGAATATTTGCAAATTTAGCCGAATAGTACTTTACAGTTAAATCTAAAATCTGTTTTCTTATTTCTTTGTGTTCCAAATGAAAACCTTAACTTATTGACAAATAAAATAATTTTTTAGTCTCACCGATTGCAGAATATTCTCTTATTTGGGAGACTCTACTCTCATAAATGTTCATCGTATCTAAATATCCCTTTACGGTAAAATCTACGGTTTGGAAAAAATCCAAAACAGGTTCCCACTTAAGTAAAGATTCAGCTTTTGAAATATCTAACTGCAATAATGACGCTTCATGAAGATGATTATCCTTCGAAACCTCTACGACACCTTTTTCTAAAGATTCGATCATCGAATTTACAAGTTCCAGGACTGTTTTGTTCGCTGTTCCCAGCGGTCCAAAATTCCAACCACCCGCAAAACCTTTTCTATCCGAAAAAAGTCTTGCACCTAACAATAAATATCCGCTTAATGGCTCAAGAACATGTTGCCATGGTCTCGTTGCATTGGGATACCGCAAATACAGGGATTGGTTTTGTTCAATTGCACGAAAAAAATCCGGTACTATTCGATTTTCTGCCCAGTCACCTCCTCCTATAACATTTCCAGCTCTTGCAGATGCAATGCAGGGAGTTGAGGCTTCCAAGAAAAAGGAATGAAGGTAGGATGAGGTTATCAATTCGGAACAACCCTTGGAAGCACTATACGGGTCTTTACCTCCCATTGGATCATTTTCTCTGTACCCCCAAATCCATTCATTGTTTTGATAACATTTATCACTGGTAATATTCACCGCTACTTTTACAGAGGACGTTACTCTGACGGCCTCAAAAAAATTCACAGTTCCCATCAAATTGGTTTCAAATGTGGTATGTGGATCTTTATAAGAGTCAATCACCAATGGTTGTGCTGCCAAGTGAAAGGCAATATCCGGTTGAACTTCCTTAAAGAATACTCGCAATGATTCCTTATCACGAATATCTCCATCATGGTGAATAATTTTTGCATCCAGCCCGGAAACAACAAAATTATCTTCTTCTCGTTTGGGAGGCAGGGCATACCCAAAAACTTCCGCTCCCAGTTCTTTCAACCAAATTGCCAACCAGGAACCTTTAAATCCAGTGTCACCTGTAATCAGGACTCTTTTACCTTCATACAAATTATAAAACGAATTTCTCATTACCATAGCTTCCACGGAGCATTATTACTTACCCACATTTTTTCAAGATCAATTTTATCAGACAATTTATCCATCGGCATCCAAAAACCATTGTGCTTAAAAGCCCTCAAATGACCATCATTTGCCAAGCTTTGCAAAGGATTTTGTTCAAAAATAGTAGTATCATCAGTTAAATAATCAAAAACTTTTGTGTTGAGTACAAAAAAACCGGCATTCACCCAGGATCCATCTCCTGATGGTTTTTCTTTGAAGCTACTTACACCATTGTCCTGTTCGATTTTTAATGCACCAAATCTTCCGGATGGTTGGGCAGCAGTTACTGTTGCGACTTTATTATGCATTGTATGGAATTGAACCAGCTTTGAAATATTCACATCAGAAACACCATCGCCATAAGTCAACATAAAAGTGTCAGTGTCGATATAGTCTTTAACTCTCAACAATCTTCCCCCGGTCATAGTATTTTGCCCGGTATCGATCAGAGTTACCTTCCAAGGTTCGGCTGTGTTATTATGAATTTCCATTTGGTTTTTAGTTAGATCGAATGTTACATCTGACTCATGGAGGAAGTAATTGGCAAAAAACTCTTTAATAATATAGCCCTTGTAACCTAAACAAATAATAAACTCATTAAATCCATAATGAGAATAAATTTTCATTATGTGCCATAGAATAGGTTTACCACCTATTTCTACCATTGGTTTGGGTTTAAGAGAGGTTTCTTCACTCAATCTGGTGCCGAGTCCACCGGCGAGAATTACTACCTTCATATTACTTTACCCATAATCCTTTAGCCTCAAAATTAATTATTTTGCTGTATTGTAATGGATAAATCCACATCTGTATAAAAGCAAAAAAAATGTTTGCTAACAATATACCTGAAATCCCCCAAATACTTCCTAAAAATATTGCAAGAGGTATGTTTAACACTGCAGAAACTATGACAACGACTGCTTGTATTTTTATTGCACCGATACCATATAAAAACTGGCTATAGACCCCATTCCAACATGTTATTAGTACCCAAACACAGACAAGAAGCGACAAAATAAACGGAATATCTACCACGTCACCTATCCATATTTCATATACGAAATTTGATAAAATAAGCATAACGCCACCAACTGAACCTAAGACTATCCAAAAATAAAATAATTTTCTCATTGTGTTTTTTATCCAAAGGGTTTCCTTTTTTACCCAAGCTTCTGTAATCGCACTCCAGAAAGGGGCAACAACAATATTGAATAACAAGAAAAGAACATTAAAATAACTAATTGCGATACTGTAAGGAGCCACCTCTGCCGGCCCAAGCAGGTGAGCAATAATAATATTATTTGTCGAATAAAGAAATATAGCTGAAATTCTAATGATGAAGAATTTAACACTAAGTTTTAATAATATTCCTGTTTTACTAAAATCTACATAACTAAGAGTTGGTTTATAATTTTTATATTCTCCGTTAAAAAAAAAGATGCTGACCAATGCAAGAACTACAACAGGTGAAACGCTTAATGCAAGACTCAAGTTAACAATTGAACCATTAGTTGTCTGGAGTAAAATCAAAATGATTATGAAACCTAAAGCTTTACCAAGAAGTTCGTTAAATGCCGCTTTGGAAGGTTGTTGATTAGCATTAAGAATTGTATTGATAAGCTGCAAGACAAAAGTTAATCCGAAAGTTGTGAACACAATTGTGGCAACAATATTCAGATTCTCATTGAGTGATGTATCCTCGCTAACATTTAAGATCACTCCCCAATCGATAAAAGGATTAATCAAATAAAATAACACTAAAAATGAGGCTATAATAATGATGATGATTGCATAGGTTGTACTTACGTATTTTTTGGCAAGAATATCATCATTCAGAGCAACGGCTTCAGCAAACCTATTCTTTAATCCATGACCCAGACCAACATCAAAAAAACTTAACCAACCGACCAGAGAAGTCAGAGTGATCCATACTCCATAAGTTGTTTGCGACAAATAACCTATTGTCAGAGGCACCATCAAATAACCAATTAACATCCCTAAACCACGAAATATAGAAAGAAACACAATATTCTTCTTCGCTTTTTGGGAACGACTTTCAACACCACTAAAACCCGTCAATTCTCTCAAGTATTTGAGAATGGTAGAAAGATCTAACTTCATATAAATATCAACTTAGGAGCAAGAAATTTCTTGATTAAAACGAAATATATTTTTATTTTTTTAAACATTCAGAGAAATCAGACTCGTTTGGAACAAATCCCATAATTCTATAGGTAACTTATTATTTACCATAGAATCATGAAGAACCTGTAATTCCTGAAAATGCCCTTTTTCGCTCTGTTTGGTAATAAATTGCTCAGCATTGGAGCCATAGAAGGTCAGGGTCTTATAATCGTCCATGATAATACTGTAGCCATCGTAATGGATTTCCATATATTCTTTTGACAACTTATTAGAACCTAGAGCAAAATACATGAGATTGCATACTGAACCATCGGAATATTTCAGTGTAATTGTTTTATTATCAGAAGTCGAATATTTATCATTTTTTGGAATTATTGCCTCTGAGGACATCGAAACAACTTTTGATTCGGTTAAATAGCTCATCAGATCAATTATATGACAGGCCTCACCTACTAATCTACCACCATCATCATGTACCCAATTTTCAGCGGGGACGAAGCCGGCATTCATCCTGTAGTATAACATGAAAGGATTCCTGCGTCCGTTTAACACATCTTTAATCCTTTTGGCATACTCAGAAAACCTACGGTTATACCCAACTGTTAATAAGGGATGCCCTGAATAGTTGGAATCGAAATATTCTTGCAACTGTTGTAACTCTTCTAAAGTAGTGCACAACGGTTTTTCGACATAAACTGCTTTACTGGCTTGTAAAGATTTGATAACAGCCTCAAAATGATGTTTATGTCGATTAGCAATTACTATAAGATCGACTGCAGAATTGTTGAGAACCTCTGAAAGATCTGTTGTGTGGTTTTCAATATCCCATAACTTCGCTGTATTCAATGAATTGGGACCTGATCTGCTCACAATAGTATTTACATGAAAGTATTTATTAAGTTTCTTAAAATTTGGTAATAGAACATTGTTTGCAAAACTACCTGATCCTAAAAGGGCAATGTTTATCGACGAACCCAAACTTGAACGCTTCAATATTGATGCACTCTGTGTCTCCTGATGAGGAGTGTCCTCCAAATTCGAATAGTCCAGTATGTGACAAAGTACCAAATCCGGAGAATCACCACTTGACAGAAATGCCTTTTGAACATCGGAAACAGGATGTATCTTTAAGAATTTATCCGGAAAAGAAATTAAACCAAGTGCTAAAACTCTACAATACTCCTCCATATTACGATTCTCAGTCCACCTGACATATGGATAGGGATAATCAACACCTTTTTCTTCGTAAGTGCGATCATATCTGCCCGGACCGTACGATGTTGAAATTAAAAAATCTATTTCTTTCTGATAAATGTCGTCCCGTTCTATCTGCATCCCGGAGACACCAACCATAATCAATTTCCCTTTGCGGCGAAGAATATTAAAAGAGTCTGAAAGTGGTTTATTGCTCGATGTAGCCGCTGTGAACAGCACTGAATCACATCCCCGATTGCCGGTAATATTCCCAACCGATACAATAATTTCATCATTTAGTGGATTGAGTAAATAATCCGCTCCAATACTCTTTGCAAGTTCAAGCTTTCTGTTATCCAATTCTATTGCTATGACTATTGCTCCGGATAACTTGAGAAGCTGGATTGTAAGAAATCCTATCAATCCAACGCCAACAACAGCAATAATTTCACCCAATTTTACATCTGCTCTTCTAATTCCCTGGAGAGCGATACCGCCAAGTGCCACAGTAGAAGCGAAAGCTAAATTTATTTGCTGATCCACTTTAATTACCAGGTTCTCCGGTACTAAAATATATTCTGCATGATATGCAAATCCACCACCTGCTGCTGCGACAACTTCTCCCACAGAAAACTTGGAAACCCCCATTCCAACAGCAACAACTTGTCCTGAAGCAGAGTAACCGGATGGAGTAAACGAGTCCTTGACTGACTTAATTTCTCGGAGGACGTTTTCTAATCCACCATCAATTATTTTGCGTGTATACTTAACCGCTTTTTGAGGCTGTTCAAAAACTTTAGTAAATAGATTTACCTTGCTATTTTTTAGAGAAGAAACTTCGGTTCCTGAACTAACACATGAGTAAGCTACTTTGATCAGAATCATACCGGATTCAACATTTGGTTTTCCAACCTCAGTCGGGGAAACCTTCCCATTTTTGATTAAAGCTTGAATCATGATTTTTCTCCAAAAACAGCCAAATGATAATTTAAGGCATAAAACATCCAGGCTTGACCCCAACGAAGATGGGGAATTTTAACGTTGAATGATAATGCACCATAGCGATATTTTTTATACGCAAAACTTCCATCACGATTCACCATATTTTTCATTATCCATATCAAAAAATCATGTGAAAGTTTCCGAGATTTATCATCACCCCACAGCTCTGCTAGCCTACAATTTAAGATAACGGATTCTGCGCAAGCATGAATGTCTAGCGGATAAATACTTTGAGGATCCATTTTGGGAATGACCTCGTTTTTTTCGTATTCAACAAAATTATTTAAATAATAATTATAATACTTTTGAGCTGCCTTTAGAATTTCATCATCCCCCAAATGTGAAGCAATAGCGGTAAGCATTCTGATTTCAAAACCAACATGATAATGATCATTTTTGTTAGGTAAATCCGCATTTTGAGCGTTTCCCCAATAATTTAATGAACCGTCACTCAGCTGTTCTTTCAATGCAAATCTGATTGATCTAATACCTAAATCCAAATAAGTTTTATTATCCATAAGCTTCCCAATTCTTACTAATAATTCAGCGCCAAACAAATTCGCATTATGTACCTGAAAGTTATCCAACGGTGTATAACTAAAACAAATTGTACCATCGTCAAAATTAGTCTGGTTAAGGCTTTTGCTAATAAACTCGCAAACCTCAACAACTGCATTTAAACAATTTTCATCCTTAAATTCTTCATATACACTGAAAAGGAAATCTGCAACCGTATATGACACAACAATTGAAGGGGTACCTTCAGGGATGAAGATTCTTGATTGCCAATCAAACGGATAGCCCCATGATTTACCGGAGTAACTTTTATTTGAATTTGCAAGTAACCAATCAACTATCTCAAAGACACGATTTTTATCATCTTCATTTCGAGTTCTCTTATATCTATGAAGGTAACCTAACCCTACTAATCCCATTCCTTTAGCATTAATCGTTTTTTTAATCCTAAGAATTTTCCTTGCCTGGAGAGGAAAGAACATTTCAGTTAGTCCGATTATTCTTGAGAAGGTGTTACGAATAATGACATTCTTTGATAAATAGACTCTTCGATACCAACTTGCTTGGCTAAAAATGTCGTAAGGATCGTACCCATAAAAACCATTGTTCACTAACCAATCGTTAAGATCTTTCTCAACTTTAGTCTTGCTAATTTTCATTTTTATACAAATTCCAGTTCATGGGGAAAAATATTAAATCTATTATTCTACTTCTTTCACTCTATCGTTTTCAAATTTATATTTTTTACCCGATTTTTCGCAGAATGCATCACCATTTTCATCAAATTTTAATCTGACTCCGGCTTCGCTCATCCATCCGATTATTCTTGCGGGATTACCAACAACCAATGCAAAATCGGGGATATCCTTGGTGACAACACTTCCTGCTCCAACAAATGCAAATCTGCCAATAGTGTGGCCGCATACAATTGTTGAGTTTGCACCGAGAGATGCACCTTCTTTTACCAAAGTTTTAAGGTAATATTTTGCTCCAACCTGAGGATATTTACTTCTTGGATCCAATATGTTTGTGAACACCATTGAGGGACCACAAAAAACATAATCTTCGAGGGTTACACCTTCATAGACGGATACATTGTTCTGTATTTTTACAAAATTGCCAATTGTTACATTGTTTCCAACATTTACATTCTGTCCAAGAATTACATTGTTCCCAAGTTTGGAACCGGACTGTACATGTGAGAAATGCCATACTTTTGTGTTAAAACCGAGTTCAACATTATCGTCAACCACGGCATATTGATTTACATAGGGGGGTTTATTTTCACTCATTCTGATAACCTTTCTTGAGCTATTTCAAGAATTTTTAAGACTTCGAGGGCGTGAACTCCATCTGAGAACGGGGTTTTTCCTGTTAACACACACTCAAAAAAATGTTTTTGTTCTTCAGCCAGAGGTGGTTTGTTTTCATATTGAACCACTTCAAACGACTGATCAAAGGCTTCAAGCTGGCCATTTACCTTCTTGAATCCTTTTTTGTAGAATTTAAGTTTATTGTCGGGAAGACTGTCTTCAAACACAAACATTCCTTCACTTCCGATAACCACAAGTCTCTGCTCCTTAAATGGATGGAGCCAGCTCACAAAGATATGTGCCGAGATATTATCGGGATAATTAAGAAATGTCACTGTAGAATCTTCGATATTTGGTTGAATTACTGCAGAACCATGAGCAAATAATCTAACTGGATTAGACCCTACAAGGTATTGAATAATTGCAATATCATGGGGAGCAAAACTCCAAAGAGCGTTTTCTTCTGAACGAATTTTGCCAAGATTAAGACGGTTGCTGTAGATATATTGAAGGTCACCCAGCTCTTTTCCAATTGCATTTTTTATGTATTTCACTGCTTCGTGATATAACAAAACATGACCAACCATAAGCCTGAGGTTGTTTTTCTCAGCAATGTGTACAAGATTTTCTGCTTCTTTTGAGTAAAGTGTAATGGGTTTTTCAACCATTACATGTTTTCCGGCTTCAAGCAGGCTTTTTGCAATAAAATAGTGTGTTTGGGCCGGTGTAGCGACAATTGCAGTCGTTATTTCAGGATTATTTATAATATCTTCAAGTGAATCTACAACATTAATCTTATCCGAAATTGCCGAAACAGTAGCACGCGTTTTTACCCCGGGATCATATACAAATATATTCTCGTGTGGGAGGAGTGATGCAGCTGTTTTTAAGTGATTTTTACCCCAATTCCCAATTCCAAAGATCCCGAGCTTTATTAGGCTAAAATCCATTTGTTAAGCTTTCCAGACCTTCTCTTTATTAAGAACTGATTTAAATGCATTTCTTGTATCTACCAGGATAGCTGCATGCTCAGCAATAAATTTATAATTATATCCACTATGATCGGTGCTGAGGAGTACGAGATCATATGATGCCAAATTTTCCGGTGTGAGCTCTACTGAAGACATTTCATATTTGTATTTGCGGGTAGGCGGCAACTTTGGTATATAAGGATCATTATAATCGACAAGTGCACCCTTTTTTCTTAACAGACTTATGAGTTTAAGGGATGGAGATTCCCTCATGTCATCTATGTCTTTTTTGTAGGCTGCACCGAGAATGAGTACTTTTGCACCATTCAGTGTATTTTTTGCATCATTAAGAATTTCAAGGCATCTTTCAACCACATAATATGGCTGGTAAGTGTTAACCTCTCCTGCCAATTCGATAAAACGAGTATTTACGTCGTATTGTCTTGCTTTCCACGTAAGATAGAAAGGATCTATCGGGATACAATGACCGCCGAGTCCTGGACCGGGATAAAACGCATTAAAACCAAACGGTTTTGTAGCTGCTGCATCAATCACTTCCCACACATCAATATCCATCTTGTCGAATACCATTTTAAGTTCGTTTACAAGTGCAATATTTACAGCGCGATAGATGTTCTCGAGCAGTTTTGTAGCTTCGGCTGCACGGGGTGAACTTACGGGTACGGTCTTTACAATTATCTGGTTGTAAACAGCAACCGATATTTCCAAACATGCCGGAGTAACACCTCCAACCACTTTAGGAATTGTGGCTGTGTTGTAGTTTGGGTTGTTTGGGTCTTCCCGTTCTGGAGAAAATGCGAGGAAGAAATCTTCACCAACTTTGTAATCTTGACCACTTACTGAAATTTTGCCGGCTTTTTGCATTAATGGCAGTAATATTTCATCGGTTGTGCCGGGATATGTTGAAGACTCTAAAACCACCAATTGTCCGGGACGCAGATATTGAGCGGCCATTTTTGCTGAGTTCTCAACATAAGAAAGATCAGGCTCACGGTGTTTGTTTAATGGTGTAGGAACAGCTATTATTACTGCATCTACTTCAGGCAGTCTCTCAAAACTACTTGTGGCTTCGAACAGACCTGAGTTCACAGCTTCAGTGATTCGTTCACTTGCGATATGTTTAATGTAACTTTTACCGGAGTTAAGAACAGGTATTTTTGTTTCGTCGATGTCAAAACCAATTGTTTTGATCCCTTTATGCACAAACTCGAGTGCGAGTGGTAGTCCAACATAACCAAGCCCTATAATGCCTATTATGTGCTTTTTATTCTGAATTTTTTCCAGTAGTTCTTTTTTGTAGTCTATCATATTCAATAAATTATTAATAATTAATCTGTAAAGTTATGGTATTTGAGCATTTTTTCAACACCCATTTCGATGGAAATTTCGGGGTTGAATGTTAAAATATCGTTAATTAAGGAAATATTACAATAGCTGTGCACTATATCACCTGAACGAGGGGGGTCATATTTTGGTGCCACTGTTGTCCCGAGCTTCCGGGAGATGATTTTTATCAGGTCGTTCAGGGAGGTTTTTTCGCCACTTCCCAGGTTTAGGGGGGACGCAGAGACCGGGAAAGTCACAGAGTCACGAAGTCTCGAAGTCACACCCTTCGGGTTGGTTTCGAAGTCTCTAAGTAAATATTGGGATTCTGTGACTCTGTGACTCTGTGACTCCGTGACTTCATCCAACGCAAGCTCATGAGCATTGACGAGATCGGAGATATATATAAAATCACGGGTTTGTTCGCCGTCCCCGAAGATGGTGGGGGTTCCGCCGTCTTTTATGATGCTGAGGAATTTTGGGATTACGGCTGAATATTCTGAAAAGGGGTTTTGCCGCGGTCCATATACATTAAAAAACCGGAAGATGATGACTGAGAGTCCAAATGCTGTGTTATAGAACCGACAAAGTTTTTCGCCGAGGAGTTTACTTACTCCGTATGGGGAAAGGGGGTTATCGGGGTTTTCCTCGGTTATGGGGAAGATTTGTGTATCGCCATATACCGCAGATGAGGATGCAAATGTTACCCGTTTTACCTTATTTTGATGTGCCGCCTCGAGAACATTTTGTGTGCCCATGAAGTTTACTTCGTAGGTTCCGATGGGATCGTTAAATGATGCTGGGACTGATGCGAGAGCTGCGAGGTGGATTACCGCGTCACATCCTTCCATAACTTCGTTTACGATGGAGGCATTACGGATATCACCTTCCACTATTTTAAGTTTTCCGGAGATATGGGAGAGGTTTTCGCGTTTTCCTGTGAGGAAATTGTCGAGAACCACCACTTCCCACCCTTTATTTACGAAGTGTTCCGCAATATGTGAGCCGATGAAGCCGGCCCCGCCTGTTATTAGGAGACGCATATATCAGGATTAGAACACGGATGAGACGGATTTAACGGATTTTCACGGATTGCTTTATTCATCTATCTTGCTTTGCGGTTCAATTCTAATCATTTTTCGGAAATTATAAATTTTAGTGTCGTAAAGTTACGACAAAATTGTGAAAGGGCAAAGAGCGGACCTCACCCCCGGCCCCTCTCCTAAAAGGCGAGGGGAGGATTAGGCTTAAGTTTTTGATTGTTTTTTTAGGTCTGCAAACGAACATCACCTCTTACCAGTCTCCTAAAAGGCGAGGGGAGGATTAGGCTTAAGTTTTTGATTATCTATTAGGTCTGCCAACGAACATCACCTCTTACCGGTCTCCTATAAGGCGAGGGGAGGATTAAGCTTAAGTTTTTGATTGTCTATTAGGTCTGCAAACGAACATCACCTCTTACCAGTCTCCTAAAAGAAGAGGGGAGGATTAGGCTTAAGTTTTTGATTGTCTATTAGGTCTGCCAACGAACATCACCTCTTACCAGTCTCCTAAAAGAAGAGGGAGGATGAGTTCAGGTTTTATACTCTATTATTTAATTGCTATGGTTCCCCTCTCCTC
>Ga0209570_1000733_pt1 | contig 27790 bp, 9 predicted proteins | sample EBPBio172007_DNA_FD_185861 | JGI IMG/M metagenome (GOLD analysis project Ga0209570, IMG submission 185861) | Wastewater treatment Type I Accumulibacter community from EBPR Bioreactor in Madison, WI, USA - Reactor 1_9/17/2007_ DNA (SPAdes)... | ecosystem: Engineered > Bioreactor > EBPR >... | reverse complement strand
AGGGGCAGATAATTGTGCAGGAGCGATTACAACTCAAACGGCAGGTTTGGCCTCAGGTTCCCAATTTCCAGTAGGCGTAACGACCAATACGTTTCAGGTGAAGGCCTCCAACGGGCAGACCACAACGTGCTCGTTTACGGTAACGGTGGTGGATGCAGAAGCCCCGACCATAACGTGCCCATCGAATATAATGGTTTGTGAAACAGCCGTTGTGACATACATACCTCCTATTGGAAGCGATAATTGTTTAGGTAGTAGTACCCTTCAAATAGCAGGTTTGGCTTCAGGGACACAATTCCCAGCTGGAGTAACAACCAATACGTTTGAAGTAAAGGCTTCGAATGGCCAGACGTCGACTTGCTCCTTTACGGTGACAGTAACCCCTAGGGTTGAAGCTATGATAAGTGGTACAACTACTGTTTGTCAAAATAGCAGTTCGCCAGTTGTGGTATTTACAGGGTCGAATGGGCTTGCACCTTACACGTTTAACTATAAAATCAATGGCGGTGCTACCCAAATGGTGAAAACGACCAGTGGTAATAGTGTGACCGTTCCAGTTCCGACGAGTGTAGCGGGGGTATTTACGTATACCCTAGTAAGTGTCGTAGAAAGTTCATCAATCAGTTGTAGTCAAAACCAAAATAGTAGCGTTGAAGTAAAAGTACAAGGTAAGCCAACTATTACACTTACAACTTTTCAACAAACGTTAAACGAAGGCAATAGCCAAATTTTCTGTGACATTGATGCCAATCCAGTAAACGTTTTGCAGTTTGGGGTGACGACGGGCTGCGTTGTGGGTACACCCGTCTGGCGCGTGCAAATAGGCGGTGGCGCATGGAGCGAGTGGTCATCTAATCCACCAGTTACTCAGTCTTCTAATAACCAACCCTACCGCTACGAAGCGGCCTGCGACGCCAATTGCCCCGTAACGTACACCAGTCCAATTGAAGTAAAAATCAATTACCGCGCTTCTACGCCTCAGCAAGTATCGTTGGTAGCGGATGGAGTAACGGTGAACGAAGGAGAATCGAAAGAGGTGTGTAATGTGGAAGGTAGTCTAATTACGTTCAATGCGACTTGTGCCACAGGAGAAGTCGTACTTTACTCGGTCGACGGTGGTAATTATAGTAGTGTACTACCAACGCAACTGATAGATGGTCAGTTTCACAATTACCGAGTACGTTGTCGTAAGTCAGATGGTATGGATTCATGTATTGAGTCAGAATCGGGAACGATGCAGTTAAAGATTACCAATGGCTTAGGCTTAGGGCAGGTGCCCGTGGCAAATTTGAACGTAACGAGTGGTTGTGGAACTCCTGTGTCGTTTAGTGGTACGGCCAGTTGTGGTAGCTTGGCGACGGTATGGTACAATGCTTCGACAAACGTGGCCTTACCAACTTTGCCGAGCCAAAGTCCCACGGAAACGACGTCGTATTATGCTCGTTGTCAAGCGGGTGGGGGATGTTTGAGTGAGAAAAGCAATGTCGTTACCTTTACAGTGATACCAGTAAGTGTAGCGCCAGTGGTTACGGTAAGCGCAGAAGTAGTTTGTACAGGACAAGAGGTTACTGTTTCAACAACTTGTCCAGCTGGAGCAACCCCCTTTTGGAATACGGGAGTACAAACATCGAGTTTTAAGGTGTCGTTTACGAATGTAACGAAGCAGAGTTATTGGGTACGCTGTAATCACTCAAATGGGTGCCAGAGTGCGGAGAGTTTGAAGAAAGATGTGTACTGGAACGCGTTTGTGGTGACGTTGATAAACGTAGGGGAAAGTAAATCGGCGGTGAAAACCAACGACCGCAATGCGTGGAGTAGCCAGTTCATTACACAGGATGGTGGTCCAGAGTTAGCGGCAAGTACACAAGTTAATCCAACGCTCTATTATGTGGAGAATCCCAATAAATTAGCTCCTCGCTACTGGACAATCAATGTGGATGCGTGTGCTTTGGGAACAAATGGTTCGTTGACGTTTGACTTGTTAGCGACGCCCGAAACGGGCGTACCGCAGTCGTTCAATACGCACGAAAATAATGCCCCCTACTTTATGTATGCCAACCGTGAAGGTTGGACGGAGTTGTACGCCCAAAACCACCCCGCCTACGGTTTTTACCAAGACAATGGTGTTGGAGGTAACGTATATGATAGAGGGTTACCAAAGGGCTTGTACAAGTTGGGGGTAAGGTACTGGGATCAAAAGGGTTGGGGTAGCCTTTATCCCTCCACTCGGAAAGCACAAGGAAATGTCTTAGCGTATCAAGAATACTGGTTCAGAATCCAGTCGAAGAGTGGGGTAGGAGAAGGAGCAGCGCGGTTCGCCGATGCGAGGGATCTAAAATCTACTGATAACGGTTTCGCCCAAGTGATACCTAACCCAGTCACCGATAGGCTACGCGTCAAGGTGTCGTCAAGCAAGGGTCAAACAGTAACGATGACGTTGTTAGACGTATGGGGTCGAGAAGTGCTACAGCGACAGTTTTTGGCAGAAAGTAATGCACACCTTGAAGAAGTAGCCGCGGGGCATTTATCAAATGGAAGCTACCTACTGAAAGTATCGACGGAGCAGAATCAAGCGACATTGAAGGTATTGAAAATGAAATAGCCTACAACATTCGCTATTGTTTAACAGGTTGAACGCATTGAAAAAGTAGCCTCAGCAAGGCTACTTTTTTTTAGTAGTAGAGTGAAAGTTTTTGTTTACTCTCACTTTTTACAGGGCGTTTTTAGTGGGGCACAGGTTGATTACCAGTTGTTTGTCCTAACTGTATTGTTTGTAATAAGGCATTTTAAGTCGATGGTTGCGGGGGGCTTCTCAAGAATATTCAATCGAAAAACTAGCAGTTTATTGCTCAAAAGCAGGAGTTTTTGGATATTTGGAGGTGTTTTTCTTCGAGTCCTTATGGAGTATCCTGAAAAATTATTTATCCAAAAATTAGATCATTTAATACACGCTAACCTTAGCGATGCCAATTATTCGATAGATGCTATATGCCTAGAGCTTGGTATCAGTCGCTCGCAATTGTTTAGGTTGGTTAAAGAGCAAACGGGCTTGTCTACTTCGCTTTATATCAGGCAGTTGCGTATGAATAGGGCGGGGGAGTTGTTAGGAGAAACATCGTTGAGAATTAGCGAAATAATGCTGCAAGTAGGGATAGAAAGCCCGCAGAATTTTACGAAATATTTCACAGAAAAGTTTGGGATAAGCCCCACACAATACCGAAAAATAAAGGCAGAAAACGCATCTATCATTGCCGAAGAGCCAACATTGGAGGCAGAATCCCCCAATGAGCTGTTGCCAACGGCTGAGGCAATGCCTTTAGAACCCCCTCCCGTATCTCGTCTAAAACGCCGTTGGGGGCTGGGAGTAGGTATTATGATTTTATTGTTGGGGCTGATGGGTGGATTGCAATGGTACGTCTCTTCTTCATCTAGTTCGGAGGCATATTCGTTGGCAGTATTGCCGTTTAAAAATATGGGAAATAAGGCCTCCGATTATTTTTGTGAAGGGGTCACCGACCAAATACACAGTTCGTTGGTACTCTTGAGAGGCCTTAAAGTGATTTCTAAAAACTCCTCACATTTTTACAGTAATACCTCCAAGTCGACACAAGTAATCGGAAGAGAGCTTGGCGTGAGTCACTTGATTGGGGGAACGGTCTGGCAATTGGGGAACAAAATTCGCATCACGATTCAGTTGGTTGATGTGGCCAAAGACCAAACGGTGTGGAGCCAGAGCTACGATGGACAGACAGCGGATATTTTTACTTTTATTGGAACACTTTCAAAAAAAGTAGCCGCCGAACTTCAGCAGAAGTTAAGCTTAACCCAACGCTCGCAACTCGACCGAGTTCCTACCCGCAATCCTGAAGCATACAATGCCTATTTGCAAGGAATGTACTTGGTAAGCACCCGAAGCAAAGAAAAACTAGAAGCCAGTGTGCAAAAATTTGAAGAGGCAATTGCGTTGGATCCTACTTTTTCGGATGCCTATGCTCACCAATCAGAGGCGTATTTTAGCTTGGGAAACCTCAGCCATATTCCCTTGGATTCGAGTTTGAAACTTACCGAGCAAGCAGCGTTAGCAGCTATTCGGTTGGATTCCCAAAATGGCCTTGCGTATGCGTTGCTGGCGTCGGTATACCGTGATCGCTACCAATGGGAGCAAGCCAATACGACGTACCAAATTGCCCTCAAACACAGCCCCAATAATGCGCTGGTGATGTACTGGTATAGTCTGATGTTGCGCAATCTAGGTATGCTACAACAAGCTACTCAGTACAGCACGATGGCGGTAGAGTTAGACCCGCTTTCGCCAGTGATTATGTCGGGGCATATTCGCAATTGTTCCTATTCAAACAATCAGTCGCTGTTGAAAGAAGCATTGCAAAAGGGGGAACTTTTGTTCAGTAATTCGTTTTTGTTTTATTGGTCGAGGGGCTATCATTACTTGCATGAGCAGCGTTATACAGAAGCATTGGCCGACTTACAAAAATCCCAAAAACTCACCCAAACACTCAAAGGAGTGGATGCGGCCATCGCTTACACCCAAGCCCGTTTGGGAGACCGAGTTTCCGCACAAGCCTATTTGACGAGGTTGCCTTCGACACCCGAGAATTTGAAGTTTAGAGCGATTGCCCTGGCGGGTCTACGCGATAAAGAAGGGTGTTTACAAACTCTCGAAGCAATGGCGGCGCAGGGTGAAATTCCGACCGATTTGAAAGTTTCTCCTTTCTTCCAGTTTCTCCAAAACCCCCTTCGACTCCAAGCCGTTTTACGGCAGTTTAATCTACTGACTCCTCCTTCGATTGAGATTTTATAACGTGTTTTGGAGCCTGATGCAACAATAGACTAAGTTTTGGTCAAATAGACTAAGTTTTTGACCGTATCTTCTAACATAGAAAAGGGCTTTGGGACTGAACTTTGTAGGGTTCCAACAAGCCCTACGCACTATGTATCGATTGCTACTTTTACTTTGGCTGGTTTCTTGCCAGCCACCCAGCGAAAAGCCCGAGACGAGGCTTCAGTTAGCGTCCGATGAATACATAGTGTTGAGTGAAAAAGCGCTGACGTATCAGTCGGATTTTGACTGGGAGGGTTGCGCTGATTTGTTGGCCGACGACGTGCAGTGTTTTTTGCCCGACCGCGCCCAACCGCTCGTGGGCAAGTCGGCAGTGTTGGCCTTTTGGAAAAGCTGGCCACAACGTACGCACCTTGATTCTTGGCAACTCAGCCACTTCAACCATATTCCAGTTCAAACACGTCAAGCCTTGCTATTTTCGGGGTTGTCGGGGGTGTATGTGATTTCGATGTTTAGGGGAGAACTCCGTTACGTCGATGGCCATACCCGTACGCTGAATCTGAACTGTTGCCTTCATTTTAATGCTCAAAAACACATAGACCGCTGGTATAGTTACTACGACTACCGTCCAATGATACCTACTTTGACTACTATTCAAACAGCTACCTTTTAATCCGATGAATACCACAAAACTATGTTGTGCTTTGTACCGCCTTGTTCTTCTATTTGGGTGGGGACTTTTTTTATTACTTGGACAAACTACCGCCGCGCAAACCTGTACGGGCGAAGTGCTGAATATTGCTACTACTACCCCCAGCCAAACGGGTACAATGGGCTCATGGACGGTGCCATCGGGTGGCCCATATAAAATACGCATTACTGCAAAAGGTGCGAAGGGGGGAAATAGTGCTGAAGCATCAGGAGGAGCTGGTGCAATAATGATTGGAGACTTTTTTGTTTCTCAAGGACAAATCTTGGAAGCATCGGTTGGGGCATTAGGGGCTTCACAATCGAGCACTACTCGTGTTGGCGGTGGTGCTGGCTCAGGGGTTCGTATCCAGTCTGGTTCTGTTTTATTGGTGGCAGGAGGAGGTGGCGGTGCCACACATTCCGCTTGTTTCGGACATCTTGCGGGTGGTTCTGCGACAACTACGGCTGGAAATGGTAACGGAGGTAATGGAGGAAACGGAGGCGGTGGTGGTGGCTTGAATACTAATGGTAGTAATGGAGTAGGTGTATTTGGAGGCTCTACAGGCGGTGGTAGTAGTGGTATCAATGCAGATGGAGGAGTTGCTACTGGAAATACTGGAGATGTTGGGACAACTGGTGGAGGAGGCTATGGCGGCGGTGGTGCTGGTGAATTTGGCGGCGGCGGTGGTGGTGGATACTCTGGCGGCAATGCAAGTGTACTTAATGCTAATCCACAATGTAGTAATTTTACCCAATCCTCAGGTGGCGGTTCTATTAATTGGGGAATCAATCAAAACAATAGCATTTTAAACAACGCAGGCGGTCAAGTTATCATTGAGTGTCTCGGTACGGCTACGTACTCGGCCACGGTTACGTCTACTCAACCTTCCTGCGTTACACCTACGCAAGGCAGCGTGAGCATTGACCTCACTGATGATCTAAATGGGTTTACCTCGGGTGGTTTGGAATACGCCATCGTAGCGGGCAATAGTTTTACGGGGACACCCACATTTGCGGACGTTACCGCCGACCCATTGAATGTTACTTCTGGTGTGGGTACGACGGTGGGTGCGTATACCGTACGGATTCGCCTTAAATACAATCCAACTGTGTACGTGGACAAGACTTACACGCTAACACGTCCTTTCAACTGTACTTATTGAGTGTTCTCCGCCTGCAAGTGTCCGACAGCAAAGGAAAAGAGGTGAGCGCGACGTTGCTGGACGCCTCGGGTCGGGAAATATTACGTCGAAATTTTGTACCCGAGACTAACACGCACCAAGAAGAATTTGGGGTGAAAGAATTACCGACGGGGATGTATTTCTTGAAGGTTTCGAGTGCTGACAATCAGGCCAGTTTGAAAATAATAAAAATAAAATAGGAGAAAAAGAAAATGTATTTTATGAAAAACATCTTTTTGATTTTTTTGATTTTGGTGAGCGTATTGGGAGTTTCCCGTGCGACTACTTTTACCGTAAGCAATACCAATGATACAGGGGCAGGCTCTTTGCGACAAGCCCTTCTTAGTGCCAATGCTGATGGAAGCGCAACAGCAGGGAGCCTCCACCAGATAAACTTTTCCGTGCCCAATGGTTCAACCATCACGGTAGTTAGCCCCTTTTTGGTAATTACCAACCATGTTAGTATCAATGGATTGGGGGTGACTAATCTCACCATCAGTGGTGGTGGTACTTCTCGTATTTTTTGGATACAAAATGGAACCATTACAATACAAAACCTCACGTTGGCGAATGGCTACGCCAAAGGAGGCGATGGTAGCGGCGGTGGAATGGGAGCAGGTGGAGCTATCTTTATGCACGAGGGAAAAGAAGGAGGAACGGGAAGCATCAACCTAAAATTGGTCAATGTTAATTTGACAAATAATAGTGCCTTGGGAGGAAGTGGGGGGAGCTTCCCGAATGGTGGGGGAGGAGGAATGGGAGGCAATGCCTTAGGCTTTGGTGGTGGTGGTGTGTTAGGTAACGGTGATTCAGCTGGGGGAAGTGTAACGGACGCAAGTGGAGATACCCCTGGAACAAATGGAGGTTTATCTATTTTTGGTAGCGGAGGACGTAAAACAGGTTCTTTTAATGCTAGCTCGGGTAGTTTTGGAGGGGGAGGAGGTAGTAATATTGTGAGTTCTGGTGCTGGTGGTTTTGGCGGAGGAGGGGGGGGGGTAAGTACTTTTGCAGGTAATGGTGGCTTTGGTGGCGGTGGAAGTTTTTCGAGTAATTCTCCTAGCAAAGGTGGTTTTGGTGCGGGTGGTGGTCAACCTTTGGGCATTGGCGGCTTTGGTGGCGGCAATGGTTTCAATAATATTGGCGGAGGCGGAATGGGCGCAGGGGGGGCAATTTTTGTCACCAGTGGTCGGTTGGATTTGACAGGGGTTAGTTTTAATAATAATACGGCTACTCGAGGTAATAACGGGGCAAAAGGCTACGGAGGAGCACTTTTTATTTTTAACAAAGCAGACAACGGAGGCAATGTTGCCCCAGGCACTACAAATGACCCGTCGGTGAGCATGTGCAATGTGACCTTTAGTGGTAATACGGCAGACGATGACAATAGCACATATACCAACAACGACAATGTCTATGCGAGCAATACCGCCAGCTTGAGCCCCACTGGCTACCTTAGTAGCAACGCCACAACTAGTTGTGTGGGCGGAAGCATTCAGCTTAGTTTTATGATTGCCTCGGGTACGGGGCCTTTTGATATAGTGGTCAACGGAGTCACCTACAATAATGTGCCGAGCGGTAGTGTATTTGCTACGTTGACCGAAGGGGTTGATTTTACGGGTGCTACCAATTTCAACCTTACTCAGATTACGGATGCCAATAACTGTGTAATCAGTGGTTTGCCTCAAACGATTGCGGTGAGCGTTAATACGGTCGGTGCGGGTAGTATTGGAGGAACTCAAACGGTGTGTTCTGGAGGAGACCCTCAAGCGTTTAGCTCCGTGACTGCTGGTACTGGAACGGGTACGATTACCTACCGCTGGGAGCAAAGTACCAGTAGTTGTAACAGGGCTTTTACGCCAATACCTAGCTCAAACAGCGCAACCTACAATCCGCCCGCTAATCCTACTCAAACAACGTATTATCGACGAATTACCATTTCTACTTTAAATGGGGTGGCTTGCGAAGCGATTAGTAATTGTGTAATAGTAACCCTAGAGAACGACTTAACTCCCCCTGTCATAACCTGTCCAGCCGCCCAAATGGTAACGCTAGGGGCGAATTGTTCGGCGACTTTGCCTAACTATACGAGCTTAGCAATTGTCTCGGACAATTGTGGGATAAAAAGTGTAACTCAGTCACCAGCACCAGGGACGTTTGTCTCTGGTGCTGGAAATACGACAGTAACGATTAGGGCAACGGATAACAATAACAACACCGCAGCTTGTTCTTTCGTGGTAACTGGAGTAGATAATACGCTCCCAAGCATTACGTGCCCAGCTACGCAAACGCTGTCACTGGGTGCAAACTGTTCAGCTCTTTTACCTGATTATACCAGTTTGGCCGTTCGCTCGGATAATTGTGGGATAAAAAGTGTAACTCAATTCCCAACGGCGGGCACGAGTGTATCAGGGATTGGGAGCTTGACGATCACAATAACGGCAACTGATAATAACGACAATGTTAAGACTTGTACTTTTATAGTGAATAAATTAGATACTAGTTCACCGAGCATTACGTGTCCTGCTACGCAAACGTTAGCGCTGGGGGCAAACTGTTCAGCGATTTTGCCTAACTACACCAGCTTGGCAGTTGCCCTAGATAATTGTGGGATAAAAAGTGTAACTCAGTCACCAGTAGCAGGGACGACTGTCTCTGGTCTTGGAAATACAACAGTAACAATCACGGCTACAGATGACAGTGGCAATCCCTCTACTTGTGCTTTTACCGTGACTAGAGTAGATAATACTCCCCCTAGTATCACATGTCCCGCGAATATTACGGTGAACAACATCACAGGCCAATGTGGCGCAGTGGTGACGTACACGGCACCCGTTGGGACGGATAACTGTTCAGGGGTAACGACGACTCAAATTGAGGGATTAGCCTCAGGTTCTACTTTCCCCGTGGGCGTGACGACGAATAGGTTTCGAGTAACGGATGGTTCAAATTTAACTGCCGAGTGTTCATTTACCGTGACGGTGGTAGATGTTGAGCCACCGAAGATTGTGTGTCCCGCGAATATCACGGTGAACAACACCACAGGCCAGTGTGGCGCAGTGGTGACGTACGAGGCCCCCATTGGGACGGATAATTGCACGGGTGTAACAACGACCCAAATCGCGGGCTTAGCCTCGGGTGCAACCTTCCCCGTGGGAGTAACAACGAATACATTTCGAGTAACGGACGGGGCAAACCAAACCGCTGAATGTTCATTTACGGTAACGGTGGTAGATGTTGAGCCACCAAAGATTACGTGTCCCGTAAATATCACGGTAAACAACACCCCAGGCCAATGTGGTGCAGTGGTGACGTATACGTCTCCCGTCGGGACGGATAATTGTACGGGCGTAACGACGATCCAAATCGCAGGATTAGCCTCAGGTGCAACCTTCCCCGTGGGCGTGACGACGAACAGGTTTCGAGTAACGGATGGGGTAAATTTAACTGCCGAATGTTCGTTTACGGTGACGGTGGTGGATGCGGAAGCGCCGAAGATTACGTGTCCCGCGAATATTACGGTGAACACCACCACAGGCCAATGTGGCGCAGTGGTGACGTACACCGCCCCCGTGGGGACGGATAATTGCTCGGGTGTAACGACGACTCAAATCGCGGGCTTAGCCTCAGGTTCAACCTTCCCTGTAGGCATGACGACGAATACGTTTCGAGTAACTGACGGGGTAAATTTGACTGCCGAGTGTTCGTTTACGGTAACGGTGGTGGATGCGGAGCCACCGAAGATTGTGTGCCCCGCGAATATTACGGTGAACACCACCACAGGCCAATGTGGCGCAGTGGTGACGTACACGGCCCCCATTGGGACGGACAATTGCACGGGCGTAACGACGACTCAAATCGCGGGCTTAGCCTCAGGTTCGACTTTCCCCGTGGGCGTGACAAGGAACACGTTTCGAGTAACGGACGGGGCAAACCAAACCGCCGAATGTTCGTTTACGGTGACGGTGGTGGATGTTGAACCACCGAAAATTACGTGTCCCGCGAATATCACAGTGAACAACACCCCAGGCCAATGTGGCGCAGTGGTGACGTACAATGCCCCCGTCGGGACAGATAACTGTACAGGAGTAACGACGACTCAAATCGCGGGCTTAGCCTCAGGTGCAACCTTCCCCGTGGGGGTAACGACGAACAGGTTTCGAGTAACGGACGGGGTAAATTTAACTGCCGAATGTTCGTTTACGGTGACGGTGATGGATGTGGAAGCGCCGAAGATTACGTGTCCTGCGAATATCACGGTGAACAACATCACAGGTGAATGTGGCGCAGTGGTGACGTACACGGCACCCGTCGGGACGGATAATTGTTCAGGGGTAACGACGACTCAAATCGCGGGCTTAGCCTCAGGTGCGGTCTTCCCTGTGGGGGTAACGACGAACAGGTTTCGAGTAACGGACGGGGTAAATTTGACTGCCGAATGCTCGTTTACGGTGACAGTAGTCGATGCCGAACCGCCAACGATTGTGTGTCCAGCGAATATAGTGGTATTTGAAGGTACGCGCGTGACGTACGTGGCTCCAGTGGGTATTGATAACTGTGCAGGGGCAATAACGAGTCAGATGTCGGGGCTAGGAACGGGAGTGGTTTATCCCGTGGGAGTAACGACGAACACGTTTAAAGTAACGGCATCGAATGGTCAGACGTCGGAGTGTTCGTTTACGGTGACGGTGATAAGCAAACCCACGATTACGTTATCAACGCTTCAGCAAATGCTGACGGAAGGTACAAGCCGAGAGTTTTGTGATACGGATGCGAATCCAGTAAATAGCTTACAATTTAGCATCACAACAGGCTGCGTGATTAATGACCCCGTATGGCGCGTGCAAGTAGGCAGCGGAGCGTGGAGCGACTGGTCGCCCAATGCTCCAGTCACCCAGCCTTCCAATAATCAACCCCACCGCTACCAAGCGGCATGTAGTGCCAGTAACCCAGTAACGTACACGAGTCCGATTGAAGTAAAAATCAACTACCGCGCTTCGACGCCGCAACAGGTAGCGTTGGTAGCCGATGGCGTGACGGTGAAGGAAGGAGAAAGCAAAGAGGTGTGTAACATCGAAGGCAACGCCCTTGTTTTCAATGCTACCTGTGGTGCAGGCGAAGTGCTACTTTACTCGGTTGACGGGGGAGATTACAGTAGTGTTGTGCCGACGCAGTTGGTGGACGGGCAGTTTCACAATTACCGCGTTCGTTGTCGTAAATCGGACGGAACGGCTTCGTGCATTGAGTCAGAATCGGGGGTAATGCGGTTGAAGCTTACGAATGAGTTAGGTCAGGTACCCGTGGCGAGTTTAAACGTGACGAGTGGTTGTGGCACCCCTGTGGCGTTTAGTGGAACGGCCAGTTGCGGAAGCCTAACGACAGTGTGGTACAATGCGTTGACGAATGTGGCGTTACCCACTTTGCCGAGCCAAACTCCTGCTGAAACGACGTCGTATTATGCTCGCTGCCAAGCGGGCGGGGGGTGTTTGAGTGAGAAGAGCAACGTGGTGACTTACACGGTAATCCCTGTGGGTTTAGCGCCCGTGGTGAGTGTAAGTTCTGAAGTAGTGTGTGCAGGGACGACGGTGACGATATCGGCGAATTGCCCTGTGGGTAGTCAGACTTCGTGGAACACTGGGGTAACGACGCCAAGTTTTGAAGTTTCGTTCAACAACGTGACGAAGCAGACGTACTGGGCGAAGTGTATTTTCTCGGGCGGTTGCCAGAGTGCAGAGAGTGTGAAAAAAGACGTATACTGGAATGCGTTTGTGGTGACGATGATAAACGTAGGAGAAAGCAAGTCGGGTGTGAAGGTAAATGACCGCAATGCGTGGAGCAGTCAGTTCATTACGCGAGACGGCGGTCCCGAATTGGCGCAAAGTACGCAGGTGAATCCGACGTTGTATTATGTAGAGAATGTAAACAAAGTAGCCCCCCGTTATTGGACGATTAACGTGGATGCGTGTGCATTGGGGACGGGTGGTTCGTTGACGTTTGACTTGTTAGCGACGCCCGAGACGGGGGTACCACAGTCGTTTAATACGCACGAAAATAATGCACCCTACTTTATGTATGCTAACCGTGACGGCTGGACGGAGTTATACGCGCAAAACCACCCCGCCTACGGTTTTTACCAAGACAATGGCGTGGGCGGTAACGCCTACGATGCAGGTTTACCGAAGGGCTTATACAAGTTAGGCGTACGCTATTGGGATCAAAAAGGCTGGGGAAGTATTTACCCCTCAACGCGGAAGCCACAAGGTAACGTGTTGGCGTACCAGGAATACTGGTTTAGAATCCAGTCGAAAGACGGAGTAGGAGTGGGAGCAGCAAGAACAGCGGATAGCGGTCAGCAAGTTGCAATTGTTCCCTCATCGCGGGTTAGGGGGCTTTTCGTTCACCCCAACCCCGTCACGAACATTCTCCGTCTCCAAGTGTCCGATAGCAAAGGGCAAGACGTGCAAGCTACGTTAGTGGATGCTTCGGGTCGGGAAATCTTACATCGCAAATTTGTGCCTGAGACCAACACGCACCAAGAAGAGTTTGGGGTGAGTGAATTGCCGACTGGGATGTACTTTTTGAAGGTTTCGAGCATGGAAAAACAAGCGACCTTGAAAGTAGTAAAAGTCCACTGATAGCTGACGCTACATCGTAAAGTTTGTTATAAGTTTCCCCTCTCTGAGGGGGGAAACTTATAAGATTGAAGAAGTTTGGTCGTATTTTCTAAGTTTTTGACCGTATTTTCTAACATAGAAAAGGGCAATAAGCTTGAACTTTGTACGAGTTGAATTAAGGCTTTACGGTAGACTCTCGTTATTATCTTTTTGAAGAACTTTTATCCTACTTTACTTGAATGAAAATAAGATGTACTTTTTTCGTACTGCTGCTATCAATGGCCGTTTTTACTGTATTGGCGCAGCAAACTAAGTCGATTCAATCACCCACAGCGCCCACGGTGGGTGTTACTTCTCCCGTTAGTCCATTACGGGAAGTACTGCTTGAAAAACTTAAAACCAAAGACAGAATCAAACTTGATTTGTTTGTCATGAGTCAATGCCCATTTGGGGTAAGGGCCGAAGAGGCGTTGTTGCCTTTGGTGAGTGAATTGGGTGAGCGTATTGAGTTCAAGCTTCACTTTGTGGGTTGGTTGGATCAGTATCAACGCATCGAAAGTATGCACGGCCAGGCGGAAGTGGATGAGAATTTTCGCCAAGTCGTTATTTCTAAGTTGTACCCCGCTCTTTTTCCAAAGTACCTGTTGGCACGGGCAAAAAATTACCAGAGTAATGACTGGAAAGGGGTAGCTCAATCGTTGGGAATTTTTCCTGAAATAGTGGAACAACGAATGGTAAGTGAAGAAGGGAAGCAATGGTTATTGGAAGCGATACGTCCTTCAATGGAGCAAAAAATTTATGCTTCCCCTACGGTACTGTTGGATGGGGAAAAATACCGAGGGCGGATTATGCCTTTACCAACGACGGGTACTGCGAATGAAGCTCAATGTAATAATACTCCGCCTCCAACCGACGCCAAGACAGCCGATGCTCAATGTAGTGGCCAGCCAAATGGTACAGCGTGCAATGATGGGAATCCGTGTACCCAAACAGATGGTTGTCAAGGGGGAAATTGTGTAGGAGCGAATCCCAAAACGTGCAATGACGGTAGCGTTTGTACAACTGATGCTTGTGATGCGGCTACAGGACAGTGTATATATACTCCTACCGTTTGTTCAGACAATAATCAATGCACTTTTGATAGCTGTAATCCATTAACAGGGTGCACTTATACGCCAATACAATGCGAAGATAATAACCCCAACACTATAAATAGTTGTAATCCATCACAGGGGTGTGTTTTTATTACGTCTTGCCAAGTTACTTATCCCAACAATATTGCCTACGTCAATGCGTCGGCGACGGGGGGGAATCTTGGGAATTCCTGGTCGGATGCGTTTAAAGATTTGGAAAATGCTTTGTTTGCTGCCAGAAACTGTGGAGTGACTCAAATTTGGGTGGCTAAGGGTACGTATTATCCTACAGCTGATGCTTCGGGAAACAAAACCCCAGCTGATGTTCGTACCAAAGCCTTTGTGATGAAAAACGGTGTAGCCATTTATGGGGGCTTTAACGGCACAGAAACGCAGCTTACGCAGCGAAATTGGCGTAGTAATGCCACAGTTTTGAGTGGAAATATTGGCAACACGGGCGTGGATACAGACAACAGCTACCAAGTCATTAACAATACTTTTACGTCAGGTTCTCGATTGAACGATACGGCTGTTTTGGACGGATTTATCGTAGAAAAAGGCTATGCGAATGGCGATTTTCCTTCTAATTTGGGAGGAGGAATGTGGAATACGTATGCTTCGCCGATGGTGACAAATTGTATTTTTCGTAACAACTATGCAGCGGCAGGAGGTGGGATGTTTAATGATAATTCGACTTCAACAGTTTCGAATTGTTTGTTTATCAATAATGCCGCTACGGTTGCTGGGGCAGGCCTTTCGAACGGAGGAGGAACAGACTTGCTGAACATCGTAAATTGTACCTTTTATGGGAATACAGGACCCTCAATTATTACTAATGATAATCTAGAGACCTCCATTATCAACACTATTATTTGGGGAAACAATGGAGGTATTTCAGGTGGTAAAGTAAGCCACTCTATTGTCCAGGGTGGCCTTATTGGTATGAATATTCTTAGTACTGACCCTCGTTTTGTGAATGCGGCAGGAGGAGATTTTCGTTTGCAACAAGATTCACCTGCCATTGATGCTGGGACAAATACAGATGCCCCTACCTCTGATTTTGAGGGGAATGTTCGCCCTTTTAATGCTACGGGGTTTAACAATACTGATATGGGAGCGTACGAGTACCAATCAACATATAATTTTTGTACAACTTATACTACTACGGGGGAAGTATTTAATGTTTCGGCCGCTGTCAATAATCGATTAGCTACTGGTGCCTTGTGGAAGGTATGTGGGTTGTATAAAGTGAGAATTACTGCGAAAGGGGCAAGAGGAGGAAATGGTGGTGGGGCTGGTGCAGTAATGATTGGTGATTTTATTTTAACATCGGGTCAGGTATTAGAGTCGATTGCTGGGGCTCCTGGAGGAGATGGTAGTAGAGCTGGTGGGGGCGGCGGCTCTGGTACACGTATTCAAGGCGGGTTGCCTCTGATTATTGCAGGTGGCGGTGCTGGTGATAATTTGGGAGTAGGCGTTATAACAACGGGTAATGGCGGTGGTGGTAACTGGTTGGTTTATGGTGGAGGCGGTGGCGGTGGCCTTTATGGAAATGGCGGTGGAGGGATATTAGGGGGCGGTGCAGGTTTTAATGCAATTGGAGGTGCTGCTTACACTGGGTATGGTGCTGGTGGTGGCGGGTACGGCGGTGGTGGTAGTGGGTTTGGTATTCGTGATAATCCCAGTGGTGGTGGTGGTGGACAGACTGGGGGGGATGCCTACGATTCAGGACGACGTGGTGGGTCTTCGTATAACCTTGGCAGCAATCAAAACAATAGTAATGGTGGTAATAACGCAGGCGGTCAGGTCATCATTGAGTACCTCGGAACAGCTACGTACTCGGCCACGGTTACGCCTACTCAGCCCACCTGTACTCAGTCAGGTAGTATCAGCATTGACTTCACGGGCGATTTTAATAACAATACCTCGGGTGGCTTGGAATACGCCATCGTGGCGGGCAATAGTTTTACGGGGACACCCACATTTGCGGATGTTACCGCCGACCCATTGAATGTTACTTCTGGTGTGGGTACGATGGTGGGTACTTATACCGTACGGGTTCGCCTTAAATACAATCCGACTGTGTACGTGGATAAGACGTACACGCTTACACGTCCATGCAACTGTACTTTTTACGTGAATGCCAATGCGACAGGGGGTAACAACGGTAATTCATGGGCGGATGCTTTCACGAGCTTACAAGATGCATTGGAAACGGCGTGTTCAGGGGCGGAGATTTGGGTGGCGAAGGGTACGTATTATCCTACGGCTGATGCTTCAGGCAATAAAACCCCATCAAATGCCCGTACCAAAACCTTTGTAATGAAAAACGGCGTGGCCATTTATGGGGGCTTTAACGGCACAGAAAGCCAGCTTACGCAGCGAAATTGGCGTAGTAATGCCACAGTTTTGAGTGGAAATATTGGCAACACGGGCGTCGATACGGACAACAGCTACCGAGTGATTAACAATACTTTTACGTCAGGTTCTCCATTGAACAATACGGCAGTTTTGGACGGGTTTATTGTAGAAAAAGGATATGCCAATGGCAGTTTTCCACTCAATCTGGGAGGAGGAATGTGGAATACGTATGCTTCGCCCACGGTTCGTCATTGTGTATTTAGAAATAACTACGCAGTGTCAGGAGGTGGGGTGTTCAATGATAACTCACAAGCTAGTATTACAAACAGCCTGTTTGTTAACAACACAGTAACATCTGCTGGAGCTGGTCTTTCGAACGGAGGAGGAACGGAATTGGTGAAGGTCATGAATTGTACCTTTTATGAGAATACAGGTCCAACGACCATTACCAATGAAAAATCAGCCACCACCATCACCAATAGTATTGTTTGGGGAAATGGTGGAGCCGTGTCAGGGGGTACAGTGACGTATTCTAACGTGCAGGGTGGGATTACAGGTACAGGTAATTTGAACATTGACCCTCGTTTTGTGGATGCGGCTGGGGGAAATTTCCGTTTGCAACAATGCTCCCCCGCGATAGATAAAGGAACGAATACCGATTCTCCCACGACTGATTTTGCGGGAAATGTCCGCCCCTTCAATGCGACGGGGGTTAGCAATACTGATATGGGAGCGTACGAGTACCAATCTACGTACGATTTTTGTGCTACTTGTGCCAATACGACGACTGGCATTTTGTATGTCAATGCCTCGGCGTCGGGGAGTAACAACGGTAGTTCGTGGGCAAATGCGTTTACGGACTTACAAGCAGCACTCAGTGTGGCTCGTAATTACCCCTCGTGTGTATCACAAATTTGGGTAGCGAAGGGTACTTACAAACCTACTTCGGGCACCGACCGTACCATTTCTTTTGAGCTGGTCAATGGGGTGGCTATTTACGGGGGGTTTGCGGGGGGAGAAACGCAACTTTCTGCTCGGAATTGGGTAACCAATGAAACAATTCTCAGTGGGGACATTGATGGTACTCCCGATGTGGTGACAGGCAGCGGAAGAACATTAAGCATCACGGGCAACGATAATAATTCGTACCACGTCATTTATAATAATGGCAATGGACTTACGGGTAGTTCAATTTTAAACGGTTTTACCGTACTGGGAGGAAACGCCAGTGCAGCTAGTTTACCTAATAACGATGGTGGCGGGATGTACAATAATAACGTTTCTCCTTCGGTCGTCAACTGTAAATTTATTCATAATAATGCTTCGAACAGGGGAGGGGGGGCGTATTTGAGTAATTCGAGTGTCACCATAGAAAATTGTAGCTTTAACTTGAACAGCAGTGGTTTAGGTGGTGGCGTTAATGTAGTCTCCATAGTGGGTTTCAATCATTGTCAATTCATTGGAAATAGAGCTAGAACGGTAAGTGGTGGTGGAATTCGTATAGCAAGCCAGTCAACATCGTTAATAATGACTAACTGTCAAGTAAGTGGCAATAGTGCTGAAAATGACTATGGAGGAGGAATATACAGTATTGGAAACCTTACTATTTTATCATCTCAAATTAATAATAACACGGCGGGAAATGCGGGTGGGGTATTCCAATCGAATAGGGAATTGATGATGCATCTCTGTGAAGTCAAGAACAATACGACTACTTTTCAAGGTGCTGCTATCAATTTACAAGATACCCCTAATGCTACGCTAACCAATTGTGTGATTAGTGGTAATTCAAGCCAAAATTCTCAAGGCGGAATTACTGTCATAGCGGCTTTTTCTTTAAATTCACAAGCCACCCTCATTAATTGTACCGTAGCCAATAACACGTCAGTGGGTGGTTATAAGGCTATCTGGGTTGCTAAAAGTACGAATGATGCAACGGCTAATATTACTTTAAAGAATACTATTGTTGCCAATAATCCAGGCGGGAATTTTTTAAAGGTTGATGATCCGGATAACCCTGTTTATATCAGTACGATTCAGTCCCTTGGTAGTAATTTAGACAGCGACGGAAGCAGTGGTTTTACTAATGGTAATAATGGAGATTTGGTCAATGTTGACCCTTTATTTGTTTCGTCAACCAACTATCAACTACAAGCCTGCTCACCTGCGATCAATGCAGGAGACGCGGCGACTACCTCGGCCACGGTAGGGTTTGTTGATTTGGCTGAAAATTATCGTTTTTATGCCGATGGAAGAATTGATATAGGAGCGTATGAATATCAAGCTTCTCTACCCGCGACCATTACTCCTATGGTAGGTACATCGAATCCTACGACTTGTGGTGGCACCAATGGTAGTATTACTTTGAGCGGATTTTTGAGTAATACCACCTATTCGGTTTCTTATAAAAAGAATAATACGGCGGTTTCGGCAGCTAACTTTACTTCTAATGGGAGTGGAGTAATTACGCTAACGTCTTTGGGTTCAGGTAATTATACCGATATTATCGCTACCTATGGTGCATGCGTCAGCAATGCTGCCACGGCTAGTTTACAAGACCCAGCCAAACCAGTTATTACGTTGAGTACGATTCCAGCCATCTGTGCGGGGGGTACGAGTTTTACGATACCGTATAGCGCCCCAACAAACTCACCGAACAAGTTCTCGATTTCAGGAATGGGTATCAGTACGGTTAGTGATGGTGATTTGTCTAATCCCATTACGGTAGGGTTGAGCAGCCCAGCTTCGGCGAGTTCGATTTCTTTTAAACTTACGGTCAAAAATTCGATTACTAATTGTGTGTCGGATGATATTACGGGTTCAGTGATGGTAAATCCTGTAAGTGTAGGTGGCGTGATAAGTTCAGCCCAAACGATATGTTCGGGAACGAGTCCAGCAGATTTAAGTTTGTCAGGCCAAACGGGAAGTGTGGTAAAGTGGCAAAAGTCTAGGGATGCCAATTTTAGCAATGCGGTTGATATAGCTTCGACTGCGACGACATTGCCAAGTGAGACGATAGGTAACTTAACATTAAGCACGTATTTCAGGGCAGTGGTCAAGAGTGGGGTGTGCAGTGAGGCTTATTCTTCTTCTGTGTTGATTACTGTGAATCCTATAAGCGTAGGTGGTACAGTGAGTTCGGCCCAAACGATATGCTCGGGAACGTCTCCATTGGATGTGAGTTTGTCGGGTCAAACGGGAAGTGTGGTAAAGTGGCAAAAGTCTAGTGATGCCAATTTCGGCAATGCGGTTGATATAGCTTCGACCGCGACGACATTATCAAGTGCGACAATCGGTAATTTAACGGGTGATACTTACTTTAGGGCAGTGGTCAAGAGTGGGGTATGTAATGAGGCGGTTTCTTCTTCGGTGCTGATTCAAATTCACCGCAAGCCTACAATTACGTTAACAACGCTTCAACAAACGTTAAACGAAGGTAATACTCAGACTTTTTGCGATACGGATGCCAATCCAGTGAACAGTTTAGAGTTTGGCGTGACGAGGGGCTGCGTGGTGGGAACCCCCGTGTGGCGAGTGCAAGTAGGTGGTGGCGCATGGAGCGAATGGTCTACCAGTATACCAATTACCCAGCCCTCCAATAATCAACCCCACCGCTACCAAGCAGCTTGCGATGCGAGTTGTTCTATAACGTACACGAGTCCGATTGAAGTAAAAATCAACTACCGCGCTTCAACGCCTCAGCAAGTATCGTTGGTGGCCGATGGTGTTACGGTGAACGAAGGAGAAAACAAAGAGGTGTGTAATGTGGAAGGCAACGCACTCATTTTCAATGCTACTTGTGCCGCTGGCGAAATCATACTTTACTCAGTTGATGGGGGCGATTATGGCAGTGTCGTTCCGACGCAGTTGGTGGACGGTCAGTTTCATAATTATCGTGTACGTTGTCGTAAATCGGACGGAACGGCTTCGTGTATTGAGTCAGAATCGGAGGTAATGCGGTTGAAGCTTACGAATGGGTTAGGTCAAGTACCCGTGGCGAGTTTGAGCGTGACGAGTGGTTGTGGCACCCTTGTGGCGTTTAGTGGCACGGCTAGTTGTGGAAGCCTGACGACGGTGTGGTACAATGCCTCGACGAACGTAGCATTACCTACGTTACCGAGTCAAACTCCTACAGAAACGACGTCGTATTATGCACGTTGTCAAGCGGGCGGCGGCTGTTTGAGTGAAAAGAGCAACGTGGTGACTTTTACGGTAATCCCTGTGGGTTTAGCGCCTGTGGTGAGTGTAAGTTCGGAGGTAGTGTGTGCTGGGGCCGAAGTAACGATATCGACGAATTGTCCTTCTGGGACGACGCCTTTTTGGAATACGGGCGTACAAACGCCGAGTTTTAAGGTATCTTTTGCGAATGTAACAAAGCAAAGTTATTGGGTACGCTGCGATTACTCAAATGGTTGCCAGAGTGCAGAGAGTGCGCGGAGAGACGTATACTGGAATGCGTTTGTAGTGACGATGATAAACGTAGGAGAAAGTAAGTCGGGGGTGAAGGTAAATGACCGCAATGCGTGGAGTAATCAGTTCATTACGCGAGACGGCGGCCCCGAATTAGCGCAAAGTACGCAAGTGAATCCGACGTTGTATTATGTAGAGAATGTAAACAAAGTAGCCCCCCGTTATTGGACGATTAACGTGGATGCGTGTGCATTGGGGACGGGAGGTTCGTTGACATTTGACTTGTTAGCGACGCCCGAGACGGGGGTACCACAGTCGTTTAACACGCATGAGAACAATGCGCCCTACTTTATGTATGCCAACCGCGAAGGCTGGACGGAGTTATACGCGCAAAACCATCCAGCCTACGGTTTTTACCAAGACAATGGCGTTGGTGGTAATGCCTACGATGCAGGTTTACCGAAGGGCTTATACAAGTTAGGCGTACGCTATTGGGATCAAAAAGGCTGGGGAAGTATTTACCCCTCAACGCGGAAGCCACAAGGTAACGTGTTGGCGTACCAGGAATACTGGTTTAGAATCCAGTCGAAAGACGGAGTAGGTATAGGCGCTGCGAGGGAAGCTGACAGGAGTCAGCAGTCAGTGAATAGTGGCGAGCAAATTGCAATTGTTCCCCCATTGCGGGCTAGTGGGCTATTTGTCCACCCTAACCCTGTTACCAACATCCTTCGCCTTCAAGTGCCCGATAGTAAGGGGCAAGTGGTACAGACGGAGTTGACGGATGCTGCGGGTAGAAGTGTGTTGAGTCGAAGTTTTGTTCCTGAAACCAATGTGCATTTAGAAGAAATGGATATAAAAGGGGTTACGCCTGGAGTTTATATACTAAAAGTACATTCAAATAATCGACAAGCAGCCATTAAGGTAGTAAAAGTGCCATAATAGCTTATTGTTTTCCAATCTTTATTAGTCCCGTTACTGATTGTTCGGTAACGGGACTTTTACGATATTCGCCCGTTAATTTAGTGCATATACCAAAAAACTGTACTTTGGGCGAAGGTTAGAATAGATTATGGGATACGCTGAGCATGACATAGTAGAGAGGCTAGATAAAATTATAGACGATAATCTCGAAAATAAGGCTTATACTATTGAAGATATATGCTTAGAGCTCGGAATCAGCCGCTCTCAACTGTTTCGCTTGTTAAAAGAGCAAAAAGGGTTGTCAATTTCACGTTATATACGTTATCGTAAATTGTTGAAAGCCAAGTTTTTGCTTGATACGACAGACCTGAAGGTTTCAGAGGTGACCTACTTGGTGGGATTAGATAGTCCGCAGACATTAACAAAGTTTTTCACTGAGGATTTTGGAATTAGCCCAACTGAGTATCGAAAAACCAAAAGTCCTTATCCCCAACTGCAAGGAAATATAACACTACCCCCTGACGCATCTGAGCCTATATCTATACTCAGGCACGAACCATTTTTGAGTAAACGAAAGGTAGTTAATTTTTTTCGTCGTTGGTTATGGGTATTTTTATTTCTGACTTTAGGGGCTATTATTTTAAAGCTTTATTTAGATAAAAAAGAAGAAGCGGATGTTCAAATACCTACAGATGAAGTATCGTCATTGGTAATTTTGCCCTTCCAACAAGGAGAAGTAGGAGTAGGAACATTACTTATGGATGGGGTAATGGACCAGATGTATTCGCGGTTGGCAAGCTTTAGCCACTTACGTGTTACGTCACGAAATTCAGCTCAATTATATTATAAAACAGACAAATCAATTCCCGATATTGGTCGAGAACTTGGCGTTGCGTATGTACTGGATGGTTCATTAAATCAAGATGCTAAACAACTGGTGTTGAGCATAGAGTTGGTAGAGGCGGCGCACGATAAAGTGATGTGGTCTAAGCAATTTAGAGGGAATGTCGACGATGTAAATACGTTTACTAAAACCGTGGTGCAATCGGTGATTGAAGTTTTCAACCGAAAGTTGAGCAAACAACAATCGAACAGAATAGTAGCATGGGAAAGCGAAAACTTTGAGGCGTATCAGGAGTATTTACAGGGAAAAAAACTCTTAGAAGGCCGTACTAGGGAAAAAATTGAAGCAAGTATTATTCGCTTTGATAAAGCGATACAACTAGCCCCTAATTTTGCCGACGCGTATGCCAACAAAGCGCTAGCGTATTTTCTGTTGGGTTCGTCTGGATACGCTGATTTTCAGGAATCGATAAAGTTGTCTGAGCGAAATGCGCTGGCCGCGATTCGTTTGGACGAGCGAAATGCCTTTGCGTATGCTGCTCTTGCCAATAACTACCGAGCGCTCAATAAGTGGGAACAAGCCGTGACGACCTACCAAATTGCGCTTCAGTACAGTCCTAACGATGCTCAAATCAACTACTGGTATAGCATTACCTTGCGCTCGTTGGGGGAATTGGACGAGGCGATTAAATACAGCACGAAAGCCTTGGCGTCTGACCCGCTATACCCAACGATTGTGGCAGGTCATATTGGTAATTTGAGTTACGCCCATCGTTTTGCAGAGTGCCAAAAAGTGATTGAAAACTATGAACTCACTTTTCGTGACTTCTTCATCTACCATTTTGTAGTTGGGTATTATTATTTGAATAAGGGGGATTTTGCGAAGGCAGAAGCTGCTTTTAAAAAAAGCAAAGATTTAAACACGGATGATGTGTCGGTTCAATCCCATTGGTGTTTTAGTCAAGCAAGGCAAGGTCGAACGGCCTCTACGTTCGAGCTGTTAAAAAAGCTTCAAGAAAAGCCTGAAACTTACCTTGAATTTGCCGCTTTATATGCAGGACTTAGCGATAAAAAAAATACGTTGAAGTACCTTGCGCTGTCGGCTAAGTACCGAATTACGCCCAATTACCTCAAGCTAAATCCACTTTTTAGTTTCTTGCACGGTGAGCCCCGTTTTGAAGTTATTTTAGACGAATTGGGGCTAAAAAATGTAAAAATAGGACTCAATAACTAAAATTGGTCGTATTTTCTAAGTCTTGGTCGTATTTTCTAAGTTTTTGACCGTATTTTCTAACATGCTCAGCTGGAACTAGCCGTACTTTTGTACTTACAATGCGCTATGAAAAACTCTAGTGAACAGCTATGCGTTTTGCCCTACTTTTTAAACGGTGGTTGTTGGTGGTTCTTATGTTGCCTAGTTGCACAAACAATGAGTCAAATAAATCGTTGAATGTTGCACATACAGTTGACATTACCACCAGCGACTACGTCGTGCTTGCCGAAAAGGCGCTTACTTACCAAGCAGACATGGATCTTGAAAGTTGGGGAGGTATGCTGGCCGACGATGTTCAATTTCTCCCCGCTCATCAAGCCAAGCCAATTACAGGGAGAAAAAATGTAGTGTCCTATTGGCAACAAATGGCCGAAAGTAAAGTTGTTCGTAAGTTGCGCTTGACCGACTTCACTCATTTTCCCATTAAGACCTCCAAACCATTGAGTATTTATGGCCCTGTGGGGGTGTACGTTTGCTCGACTTGTAGATGCGAAGTAGTATTTTTAGATGGTCGAAAACACTCGAATCGTTGGAATGTGTACTGCCATTTTAATACCAAAAAACAGATTGATCGACTCATCGAAATGGCTCCTTCGTATGAGTTAATAGGGGATTAAGTAAATGAGCAATGTTAACCGTTATCTGTCAATCGTTAACCGTTTTGATTGCCAGAGACTTAGTGCTAGCCTAGTTTATTTTTGCATGATTACTTACAATTCGGTGAAAATTGGCTACAAAAGCGGTGGATAAGCCCCAGTTTTTCGTAATCAGCTTATTACCCAAATCTGCTCTCGAAAATTGATAAAAAAGCAAAATAAGCCTTTTTGTGTTTGTAACTATCAGGTAGAGAGGTGGTTATAAATTGCAACGTTTTTGCAACGCTTAAAATTTGGCGATTTGGGGGCACTTGGGGTAGCTTTACTAAAGGCAAGCCCAGCAAGCAATGCCAGAATCATTTTGTGAAATTTTAAGCCAACCAGCAAGACGTTTATGACTTACTTTACCTTACTGATTTTTCCTCGCAACCGAGGGGTGTATCTGACACTTTTACTGGCTATGATGTCTTTTCTAAGCCATTCCCAAACCATCCGCTACGTAAAACAGAACGGCACGGGCGACGGCTCGTCGTGGGACAATGCCTCGGCAGATTTACAGGCGATGATTAATGCGACGGGCACAGAACAGGTATGGGTAGCCAAAGGTACGTACAAACCTACCAGAGGTATTTTGGGAAATGCCAATCCTGTTGACCCACGCGGTAAATCGTTTATGATGAAAGCGGGGGTGAAGATTTATGGCAGTTTTGCGGGTGGCGAAACTACTCTCTCCGAGCGGACAGCAGCGGTGATGGCGGCCAATAAAAGCACCCTAAGCGGGGATTTGAACGGCGATGATGTCATCACTGGTAGCGGCAGTACGTTGAGTATTACAGGCAATGAAGAGAACTGTTACCATGTGGTTTTTAATTTTTTTAACTTTCTAACTCCTACCAATTCACTTTTAGATGGTTTTACCATTACTGGAGGCCATGCAAATGGAGTATGAGGGTGGTCAAGCGGGATATTACGGTAGAGGGGGAGGAATGTTTAACGTAGAAAGTTCGCCGAGACTAAATAATATCACTTTTGTGGGAAATAGCTCCGGCATTGTTGAAAACTACTATTTTTTCGTTGGAAACGGTGGGGGATTGTACTCCCGTAGTACCCAATCCATTCTTACCAATGTTATTTTTATAAATAATTTGGCATATAATGGTGGCGGGATGTATAGCTCTGGTGGTGGAACAGCTGATCAATCATTTCTTTATAATGTCACTTTTGTAGGTAATAAGACTATCGCGTCTGGGGGAGGAATGTATATTAACAGCTCTGACCCTCTTCTGGGGGGTGTCCTTAATAATGTTGTTTTTGTGCATAATCGCGCTGGACTTGACGCTGGGGGATTATTTAATTATTACCAGAGTGCCGTACTCAACAATGTTAATTTTGTACGCAATTCCGCAGCAAGGCGGGGGGGAGGAGCATATATCCTTCGGGGTAGTCCGAGTGGTAAACTTAGGGATGCGCCAGAGGTAAGAAACACTATTTTTGAGCAAAACACCGCTACCGGAAGCAGCCCCGATATCGTACTGGAGGGGGGGGCTATCCCATTAAGTAATACCATGTTGCAGTATTCCCAAAGTACGTATGGATCAAACTTTAATTTAGGGGAGGGAATGTTATATGCTCAAGATCCGCTTTTTGCCAATATTGATGACCCTGACGGCCCTGACGACGTCTTCGGGACCACCGATGATGGCTTACGCCTTTTGCCTTGCTCTCCAGCCATAAATGTCGGCAATAATACTAGTGTACCGCTTCTTTTTGTGCCAGATGGTTTTAAGGTCTCCACTGATTTTACAGGCAATCCCCGTATTTTTGATACTACTATAGATTTGGGGGCGTACGAGTATCAATCCGCCTCACCCGCGGCCATAACACCTATCAGTGGTGGTGCTAGTAATCCTACCACCTGTGGGGGAACCAATGGCAGTATTACTTATAGAGGGTTTCTGAGTAACACCACTTATTCGGTCACTTACAAAAAAAATATCAACGCAGTGGAGGCAGCTAACTTTACCTCCAACGGTAGCGGAGAGCTTACTATTACGGGCTTAGGTGAGGGTAGATATACAAATATGATAGCTACGTACGGGGCTTGTGTGAGTAACGATGCTAGCGGGGATGTGATATTATTAGAACCTTCGAAACCGACGGCGATTATTTCGGGCACAACGACGGTATGTCAAAGTGGAACTTCACCAAATATAACCTTCACGGGGCAATCTGGGGCGGCACCGTACACCTTTACGTATAAAATCAATGAGGGGACGTCCCAAACGGTCACTACCACGATCGGGAGTAGGGTAACTGTTCCTGTCCCTACTGAAACAAATGGTGAGTTTACGTATAGTTTGGTGTCAGTCTCCAATCCGAATAATTGCAGCCAATCCCAAACGGGCAGTGCAACCGTGACAGTGAACCCTTTACCGACGGCGACGATTTCGGGGACAACGACTGTTTGCCAAAATAGCCCAACGCCGAGTATTACATTCACAGGGTCGAATGCGACGGCACCGTACACCTTTACGTATAAAATCAACGATGGCTCCCCGCAAACGGTGACAACGGTGAGTGGCAATAGTATCACCGTTCCCGTTTCGACGACTGCCGCAGGTACGTTTACCTATGCTTTAGTAAGTGTATCAGAAAGTTCATCGACGGCTTGTAGTCAATCTCAAACGGGCAGTGCGACGGTAACAGTGAACCCTTTACCAACGGCGAGTATTTCAGGCACAGTGACTGTTTGTCAAAACAGCCCAACGCCGAGCATTACATTCACGGGGTCGAATGCGACAGCACCGTACACCTTTACGTATAAAATCAACGATGGTGTCCTGCAAACGGTGAAAACGATTAGTGGCAATAGCGTCACCGTTCCCGTTTCGACGACTGCCGCAGGTACGTTTACCTATGCTTTAGTAAGTGTATCAGAAAGTTCATCGACGGCTTGTAGTCAATCTCAAACGG
>Ga0209570_1000722_pt1 | contig 28440 bp, 24 predicted proteins | sample EBPBio172007_DNA_FD_185861 | JGI IMG/M metagenome (GOLD analysis project Ga0209570, IMG submission 185861) | Wastewater treatment Type I Accumulibacter community from EBPR Bioreactor in Madison, WI, USA - Reactor 1_9/17/2007_ DNA (SPAdes)... | ecosystem: Engineered > Bioreactor > EBPR >... | reverse complement strand
TAATTGTTATGTTCCATAAAAACTCGAAAAAACAAAACCGCAGTAAACAGAAGGTAGAGAAAAGGCTTGTTATTCCTTCAGAGTTTTTGGGAGGAAAAAATCTTTCTCTTGGTGATGACTTTGAAATAGTTGAAAAAGTTGAAGAGCTAAGACCTTACGAAGCTGGTGTCGGATTTTTTGGTGAAAAAAACTATTCCTCAAGAAGATACAGAGGTGTTGATTTTAAATATTTTCTTGAAGCAGAATTTAATGTTAACGATGAACTGCTGTCGTCGGATATAAAAGTATATAATAAAAAAAATGTTCCGAATTCTGAATTTTTTGTTAGAATAGTGGAAATATTGACAAAGTATTATGGTGAAGATTATGAGATATTTGGTAAATTGTATGATAACACTGTCTATATTCAACTTGAATGGAAGTTGTCTAAACATACGAGTGTAAGATATGCTTGTGACTTATTAGATTCCAATTTAAGGTTTCGGGAGTATGGTTTTAACAATAGTGTTGTATATTATAATTCTCCTTCTTCGCAACCTGATACTGTTGGCAAAAGCATAGTTGTGGATTTGTTACGAGGCAATAAAACGGTAAAAAAATCACCATAAGTAAAGTATCTGTAGGTTTAGGCGGTGATAAGCGATGCTATTTGGAACAAAGCAAAAACGGAGAAATCGAATGCTAAAAAATAATTGGATAAAGCTAATATTGACGATGGGAATAGCGTTGTTTTCCCTTATAGTAATTGTTATGTTCCATAAAAACTCGAAAAAACAAAACCGCAGTAAACAGAAGGTAGAGAAAAGGCTTGTTATTCCTTCAGAGTTTTTGGGAGGAAAAAATCTTTCTCTTGGTGATGACTTTGAAATGGTTGAAAAAGTTGAAGAGCTAAGACCTTACGAAGATGGTGTCGGATTTTTTGGTGAAAAAAACTATTCCTCAAGAAGATACAGAGGTATTGATTTTAAATATTTTCTTGAAGCAGTGTTTAATGTTAACGATGAACTGCTGTCGTCGGAAATAAAAGTATATAATAAAAAAAATGTTCCGAATTCTGAATTTTTTGTTAAAACAGTGGAAATATTGACAAAGTATTATGGTGAAGATTATGAGATATTTGGTAAATTGTATGATAACACTGTCTATATGGAACTTGAATGGAAGTTGTCTAAACACACGAGGGTAAGATATAGTTGTGCCTTATTAGATTCAAATTTAAGGTTTCGGGAGTATGCTATCATCAATAGTGTTGTACGTTATGATTCTCCTTATACAATTCGTGATACTGTTGGCAAAAGCATAGTTATGGATTTGTTACGAGGCAATAAAACGGTAAAAAAATCACCATAAGTAAAGTATCTGTAGGTTTAGGCGGCACTAAAGTTATTCATTATATCGAAAATAAATTTTATGAAACATTACTTATTATTCGTAATACTTGTCACGTTGTGTAGCTGTGATAAATTTATGATATACAAAACAAATGATTATTCTTCGGATATAGCAACCTTTAGCAAACGGGGTGTAAAGAAATGTGTAACTGATACAATAAAAAAAATGTTAAAAATACCTCCTGACATGGATACAACCAAAAACAAGTGGTATTATTACTACTATGGTATGGAAGCACATTTCATAGTTACCGAAGTGTTGTATTTCAAGGATCAGAAAGAACTAGTGGGGGTTGATTTATCCGCCGGAAGGATTATAAATTATTATAATCCTTCAATTGCTGAAAAATGCTTCTCAATGGGTTTATGGGGTAAAGATTCTATGAAAGTGGTTCGTGCTTTAAAAAGAGCTTCAAAAAGAATAGATAGTTTGATAGCTATATATGAAACAAAATGTTTAGATAATCCGAAAATGGATACAATTGTACATGAAAAAATATCAACAGGTACGAAGAAATGATAAAACTTGACTTCACTCATTTTTATGATAAAATCAGCAATACTCATAGGTCTATATCTCTGTTGATATCTGCGTTAGTTTGTTTAATTGTTGAACCATATTTAACTATGTTCAATATGGAGTACAAGCCTAATTTTATTTTGTTCTACTCTTTTCTACTGTTGAGAATTCTGTACTTTATGGTAAACCTTACGTTCTCCATTCTTTTGTCTGTTTTGATTTCAAAGAAGAACTTCATTCGGTATTTTATACTGTCATTTGTTGTGATTTTTACTTATGATCAAGTCAACTTCGGTTATTCTTATAATTTCATTTCATTAATGAAGTATGAGCAAAAATCATTTGTTAATTCTCAATACTTTTATAATGCAGTTCTGTATTATTGGTTGCCATTTTTCCAGATACTGCCATTCTTTATTATCGGTAAGAATATTGTGAATTATAAAAAAGAAATACTTCTGAAAGTAACTGTTTCAATGTTAATAAGTATAGTTTCTCATGTGTTAATATATTCCAATGATCTAAGCACATTGAACTTGCAAAACTATGTTTTTATAGTAGGGTATCCTATCCATTTAATAAGAGTACACTTTTACATTGATATGCTTTTACTATTAGGCTCTGTGATAAAAATAAAAAGTGAGAATAAACTATAAATCAGACATGTAGAATTCTAACGTTTATGTGTATGTGGAAAAACATGTGGTGGCTATAGATTTGGGTATAATGGAAAGACTAAAAGAAGTTTCAATAAGTACAAAAACCAAATAATATTACAAATAAATCATGCTCACAATCTCAATTACGGATATACTCAATTGTTATAAAAAGCCTTCTTGGATACATCATTTAACTCCCGAAAGAGCTAAAAATATTTGCGGCGAAAAATATAAAGAACACTGTGATTATTATAATCTTTTCTGGAGACCGGAAAATATTGAAGAAGATATAAGACGTTATGGAAAAGAATACATGGAGTCCATATATGCAGGAGACTATTCCAAAGTAATCCATAAAATACATGTTGAGCAAATAATTAATTATGATATTATACGATTTACATTTGTTGAGGGTAAGTCTGCATGTATAGATATAAAGACATTTGATCATAGTTCTAATATAATCCATACATTGAAATTACTTGACTATGATAAATTTTGCGAATATACATTAAAGGATGTTATTTACATACTTAGTGATGCCGGACAAGGGTATCATATTAATGATGCTTTAGCGAGTGAAAAATATATGACTATGCGCACTATTTCTAATTCTAATCTTCCTTTAGATTTTGCTTTCAATTGGGTTGATGGGAAATGGAAGTTGCGTTATATTACTATCACTACTGACTATAATGAAGATGTGCAATAACAGATTCTATCAACATGAAAGAAAAAATAAAATTTATGAAATACTATTTATTTAATTATGGTGTAAATAATGTTGGGACTTATCCCCAAACTAGACATTATACAGCGTTTCGTGATTACAATGAGAACGCAGAGACTTCTATGTTAAAACTCAGAAGAGACAGATTTCCCGATGTTAAACCGGATTTACGATTTATACTTCAAAAAGGAGCTAATTTATCAAATTTTGTTGCTCCTTCTAATATGGGTAGGTCTTCAGGAATAATGATGGATAAAAAAATGTATGCATTGTTTAGCAAGTATAAATTATATAATGCTCGTTTTTATGAAGCTTCTGTAATATATAGGGCAACTAAGTATGATTATTATTGGTTACATGTGGTCTTCGACCGCTATGATCCGGCTGTTGACTTTTCCAAAACTACATATATTGAAGTTCCAAATAATCAGTTTAACGGTATAGGTGTGAAAACAAGAGAAGGTTGTCCGGAGTTAATCTTCAAAAATATAGATGATTACCTTGAAGCTGCAAGTACAAACTTTAATTTATCAATCAATAAGTTAATTTTAACTTCTAAATTTCTTGAAAATGAGTATGACTTTTTTGCATTTACGGCTTGTTTCCTGTCGCCAAGATACTTTATATCTGAAAGATTATATAATGACTTGCTGTCAGCGCAGCCGACGGGATGTAGTTTTGATGTGCAGAATGTATTAGAAGAGTATTCTTACCCATAAAATTCAATTGAATATTTAGTTGTTTCACACACCAAAGGTGTAGAAACAATATCAACATGAAAGAAAAAGTATGCGAAATACAATGTTTCAGAGAGTGAACCGAAATGGGAACCTATTGCGCCAAATAATTAATAAAATAATTGAAAAATATCATTACAGCAATATGAAATCAAGTTTAACATTAAAAGTACTCATTCAGATAATATTGATAATGGGTCTGTTATCATGTGAAAAATTGTTTCAGTATCAAGTAAATGATTATACTTCAGATATAGGGTACTTTGATAAAACACCTAAAAGACCTTATGTAAAAGATACTATAGAAAAATTATTAAGTATTCCCAATGACTTGGATACGAGTGAACATAAATGGTATTATTATTACTATGGTATGAAGGCACATTTTGTTGTCAAAGAAGTTTTTTATTTTAAAGAAACCCAAGAAATAGTTGGTGTCGATTTGTCATGGGGAAGAATTATTAATTATTACAATCCGAAATTTGGCGAAAAATGTTATACGATTGGACCTTGGGGAAAAGATTCATTGAAAGTAGTAAGAGCAATTGAGAGTGTCGCTCGTCGAATAGATAGTATTGTTGTCGAGTTTGATGAAAAGTTTAAGGAGAAAACAACATATGTAGAAATACGTGATAGTATATTTAAAACACTTGGCGGTAGATAAATTGTAGGATATAGTATGCATATCATCAGTTATACGAATTATTACCCCTTCGGCATGGCGCAACCCGGGCGGAATTGGAGCAGTGGCGGCTATAGATTTGGGTATAATGGTGTAGAAAAAGATGATGAAATAAAAGGCAGCGGGAATAGTTACAATTTTGAATTTAGGATGCATGACCCAAGGGTAGGGAGATTTCTTAGTATGGACCCATTGGCATATAAATATACATGGCAAAGTCCATTTATATTTGCAGGTAATTCGCCTGTCCGTTCTATAGACTTTTGGGGGCTTGAAGAAGCAGTTTTTGTACGTGGAACAAGTCAATCATATAATGATGCTTTGTGTCCTGAATTTCAAGAAGTGATAAAAGGCATATACTATCAATTATATCCAGATTATAAAGATAAATCAATTGATTTTACGTTTAGCTGGGATGATGAAAACTACATCTGGAATAATGAACAAGATAGATCACAGGCAGCGATTAATTTAGCTAATCATGTACTAAAAAATCATGAAAAAGGTGAACCTATTGTCTTATTAGGATATAGTCATGGATTTAATGTTAGCCTTCAAGCTGTTCCACTAATAAGAAAAGCATTATCAGATTTAGGTGAAAAAGATACAGAGATTAATTTGGTAGCTTTTTCTGTTCCAGCTTATAATCAAGAAGGAGATGTGGAGAATCCAAGGACAATTCAACATTTGTTTAATCGATTAGATTACTACTATACTACGGGTGTACCAGATAAAACAATTAAACTTGCTAAGGATTTTTCACTTTTTTCACAGCCAAGAAACTTCTACTATGAAGTAAGAAACAATATAGGCATACCTCTAGAAACTAATAAAATACACGGACATATGGTTAAACTAAATGGAAAAAAAGTCGAGTATAAGTTTAAGTGCGCGCACAGTTGGCTTTTCGACTCTGAAAAAGCAGCAGAAGTATTAGATCTTGAAATTAGAGATAGAGAATCTTTATGGAATGAGTTTAACAAAAAACAGAACAATAGTAATGAGTAAAAAGACGACAATATTTTTATTGATAATTAGTTTAAGTTTAATTTTCTTTATCTTTATAAGTTATATTACAAGTGAACATAATCTTACTCCATGGATGCTGGAAAAAGTTGATAAAAGAATATTAGTTCCACCGGAGTTTTTAAACGGTGATACAATTATGATAGGAGATGATATAGAGTATGTACGTTCAAAAATGAAGTTGTACAGGAACTGGGCGCCTACTGTCTTCGGTGTGGACTCATCCTCATCGTATTATACGAAGGGGAATATTAGCACAGCTTATTTTAATATTGATGATGAACTTAATAAACTGATATTGACAATATACAATCGAGACAGCATAGCTCCTAATATATTCTTTGCGCAAACAGCAAAAACACTAATAAAGTATTACGGTGAGTCTTGTAAAATATATCAATATTCTAATGACACAAATATTCGGATCTTGAGATGGCAATTTTCATCTAAAAGTACAATAAGTATGTCGGGAAGTATCTCTGAAAGTTTATCTCTTTCTCCCAAATCATATTATAGTTATTTTATTGTTAGAATTACGTATAATGGCGGTTTGGGGGATTCAGATGAAAAAATGAAACACGAATCATTGCAAGAATTAGGAATTAAATAGTTTTTTCTCGATGTCGAAGTTATCTAAATATATAAGTATGTAACTGTAACTATTCAAAAGTTTCAACTTAAAAAAACTAAGGTTAGAAATACAATGCAAACAACATATAGTAATTATTACCCCTTCGGCATGGCGCAACCCGGGCGGAATTGGAGCAGTGGCGGCTATAGATTCGGGTATAAAGGAAAGATTAAAAGAAGTTTCAACAAGTACAAAAACCAAATAATATTACAAATAAATCATGCTCACAATCTCAATTACGGATATACTCAATTGTTATAAAAAGCCTTCTTGGATACATCATTTAACTCCCGAAAGAGCTAAAAATATTTGCGGCGAAAAATATAAAGAACACTGTGATTATTATAATCTTTTCTGGAGACCGGAAAATATTGAAGAAGATATAAGACGTTATGGAAAAGAATACATGGAGTCCATATATGCAGGAGACTATTCCAAAGTAATCCATAAAATACATGTTGAGCAAATAATTAATTATGATATTATACGATTTACATTTGTTGAGGGTAAGTCTGCATGTATAGATATAAAGACATTTGATCATAGTTCTAATATAATCCATACATTGAAATTACTTGACTATGATAAATTTTGCGAATATACATTAAAGGATGTTATTTACATACTTAGTGATGCCGGACAAGGGTATCATATTAATGATGCTTTAGCGAGTGAAAAATATATGACTATGCGCACTATTTCTAATTCTAATCTTCCTTTAGATTTTGCTTTCAATTGGGTTGATGGGAAATGGAAGTTGCGTTATATTACTATCACTACTGACTATAATGAAGATGTGCAATAACAGATTCTATCAACATGAAAGAAAAAATAAAATTTATGAAATACTATTTATTTAATTATGGTGTAAATAATGTTGGGACTTATCCCCAAACTAGACATTATACAGCGTTTCGTGATTACAATGAGAACGCAGAGACTTCTATGTTAAAACTCAGAAGAGACAGATTTCCCGATGTTAAACCGGATTTACGATTTATACTTCAAAAAGGAGCTAATTTATCAAATTTTGTTGCTCCTTCTAATATGGGTAGGTCTTCAGGAATAATGATGGATAAAAAAATGTATGCATTGTTTAGCAAGTATAAATTATATAATGCTCGTTTTTATGAAGCTTCTGTAATATATAGGGCAACTAAGTATGATTATTATTGGTTACATGTGGTCTTCGACCGCTATGATCCGGCTGTTGACTTTTCCAAAACTACATATATTGAAGTTCCAAATAATCAGTTTAACGGTATAGGTGTGAAAACAAGAGAAGGTTGTCCGGAGTTAATCTTCAAAAATATAGATGATTACCTTGAAGCTGCAAGTACAAACTTTAATTTATCAATCAATAAGTTAATTTTAACTTCTAAATTTCTTGAAAATGAGTATGACTTTTTTGCATTTACGGCTTGTTTCCTGTCGCCAAGATACTTTATATCTGAAAGATTATATAATGACTTGCTGTCAGCGCAGCCGACGGGATGTAGTTTTGATGTGCAGAATGTATTAGAAGAGTATTCTTACCCATAAAATTCAATTGAATATTTAGTTGTTTCACACACCAAAGGTGTAGAAACAATATCAACATGAAAGAAAAAGTATGCGAAATACAATGTTTCAGAGAGTGAACCGAAATGGGAACCTATTGCGCCAAATAATTAATAAAATAATTGAAAAATATCATTACAGCAATATGAAATCAAGTTTAACATTAAAAGTACTCATTCAGATAATATTGATAATGGGTCTGTTATCATGTGAAAAATTGTTTCAGTATCAAGTAAATGATTATACTTCAGATATAGGGTACTTTGATAAAACACCTAAAAGACCTTATGTAAAAGATACTATAGAAAAATTATTAAGTATTCCCAATGACTTGGATACGAGTGAACATAAATGGTATTATTATTACTATGGTATGAAGGCACATTTTGTTGTCAAAGAAGTTTTTTATTTTAAAGAAACCCAAGAAATAGTTGGTGTCGATTTGTCATGGGGAAGAATTATTAATTATTACAATCCGAAATTTGGCGAAAAATGTTATACGATTGGACCTTGGGGAAAAGATTCATTGAAAGTAGTAAGAGCAATTGAGAGTGTCGCTCGTCGAATAGATAGTATTGTTGTCGAGTTTGATGAAAAGTTTAAGGATAAAAGAACATATATAGAAATAGATGATAGTATATTTGAAACACTTGGCGGTAGATAAATTGTAGGATATAGTATGCATATCGTTAGTTATACGAATTATTACCCCTTCGGCATGGCGCAACTCGGGCGAAATTGGAGCAGTGGAAAATGAAATCCCAAAGATATTTTTCAAACATGAAAGAAAAAGTATGCGAAATACAATGTATCAGATAACGGGGGTTTTCATCCCGGCAATAATGCTGTTTCTTTGTTTAACGAGCTTTACACTCTATCACACGAGTCCGTCGGATGGACCATTGAATGATGATCTGCCGTTCTTCACTACCCCGCATGCGAGGAATGTAACTATGGGTTGTACTGAACACTCTGTCGGCTGCACTGAAAATGTAAGATTTTATCTCATTTCCCCCTTTTATGTCAGAACAGGATTTAAGGGATTATAGGATGAACAGGATAGTATTCAGTCATTATTCTCGAAAATAAATGCAGGATGAATTATGATTAAAACAACCCCCACGGGATGAGATGATAATAGAAATATAATATTTGTTTTTTTGCCCCATCCCGTCCTTCCCCACGGGGAAGGCATAATAAAATTCTCCCCGTCGGGGAGAAAAAAAGAGGGACAAATTTCAATCAATACATTCATCCACCTCGTTCTGCGGACACCCCTCAATGAGAACCCACCCCGTCCTTCGGACACCCCTCCGATGGATGGGATGAAATTCAGCGGCGGATAAATCCCAAACGGATAATATGTTCTATTATTATGCCGCTCCTTCGGAGCTTTTTTGCTTTTTTATTTCTGTGATTTCTATTATTATATCGCTCCTGTCGGAGCTTGAATGAAATTTAATCCCGAAGGGATGGAATGATAATAGAATAATGTATTCTATGAAACACCATCCATTTTTATGGGGTAAGTCCACTTCATTTCTCAGCATTACTTTCTTCAGGTAAAAGGAGGTTTTTTCATAAAAAAAAGGCGAAGAAATCTCTCTCCGCCTTTTCTTAATTTGGTGCATTGTCGCCCTTATTTCATCATTGGAATATGAATATCCGATTGTCGGGCATTGTCTTGCGCTCTTTCATATCCTGCATCGGCATGGCGAATAATTCCCATAAACGGGTCGTATGTGAGCACTCTTTGCAAACGCGCATCGGCTTCGGCTGTGCCATCCGCGACGACTACCATACCTGCATGAAGAGAATAGCCCATGCCGACACCGCCGCCATGATGCAATGATACCCATGTGGCTCCACCAACGGCATTGAGTGCAAAATTGAGATATACCCAATCGGCTACTGCATCCGATGTATCTTTCATGGCTTCCGTCTCACGATTGGGCGAAGCCACCGAACCGCAATCAAGGTGATCACGACCAATAACAATAGGAGCAGAAACTTTACCTTCACGCACTAATTGATTGAATAAAGCACCGGCTTTGGCACGATCGCCATAGCCAAGCCAGCAGATACGCGCAGGCAAGCCCTGATAACGCAATGAATTGGATGCCTTGTTTATCCAACGATGCAATGCTTCGTCTTCAGGAAAGAGCTCCATGATTGCCTTATCGGTGACGGCAATATCTTCAGGATCACCGGAGAGTGCTACCCAACGGAAGGGACCTTTGCCATCACAAAAGAGCGGACGTATATATGCAGGCACAAAACCCGGATAATCGAAAGCATTTTCCACCCCATGCTCTTTTGCCATACCACGTAAATTATTGCCATAATCGAAGGTGACAGCTCCTTTATTTTGCATTTCAATCATGGCTCGCACATGAATACACATAGAATCGAAGACATGTGCCATATATTCCTCGCGATTGCTTTCGCGTAAATTATCGGCTTGCTCTTTTGTTAATCCAATGGGATAATATCCCCAGAGAGGATCATGCGCTGATGTCTGATCGGTGAGAACATCCGGTATAATATTGCGAGCAATCATTTCGGGCAATATTTCGGCAATATTACCAAGTAAACCAATGGAAACAGGCTTTTGACTTTGGCGATGTTGCTCCACGATTGCCATTGCTTCATCAAGTGTATATGCTTTGATATCGCAGTAACGATCGTGAATACGTTTATCAATACGTGCTTCATCAATTTCTATACATAAAGCAATTGCACCGCAGAATGTGGCAGCCAGAGGTTGCGCTCCGCCCATACCGCCAAGCCCTGCCGTCACCACCAAACGTCCTGCCAATGTTCCGCCAAAATGTTGTCGTGCGCATTCGGCAAAAGTCTCATATGTTCCTTGCAAAATACCTTGTGTGCCTATATAAATCCATGACCCCGCAGTCATTTGACCGTACATCATTAGTCCAAGGGCATCCAGACGATGAAATTCATCCCATGTAGCCCATTTGCCTACCAAATTAGAATTAGCAATAATAACGCGCGGTGCATCCGTATGTGTTTTCACCACGCCAACGGGCTTACCGGATTGTACAAGCAAAGTCTCATCCGGCTCAAGGTTGCGGAGTGATTCCAAAATAGCATCAAAACATTCCCAATTACGAGCCGCTTTCCCCAAACCGCCATAGACAATAAGGTCTTCGGGTTTTTCTGCATTTTCGGGATCAAGATTATTTTGTATCATACGATACGCCGCTTCTATTTGCCAGTTTTTACATGTTAACTGACTGCCTCTGGGCGATGTGATAATTCGTGTCATAGGGTTATTTTCAATATTTTTTAACGGATTTTACAAAAATATTCTGATGATGCCTTTGATAATAACAAATCCCATTAAACCGAACAGTATAAACATACCTATTTGCTGAATAATGGTTTTTGCTTTTAAGCTTAATTCACGGCGCAATATTGCTTCTATGCAGACAACCACTAAGTGTCCGCCATCCAAAGCGGGAATAGGTAAAAGATTAATAATGCCTAAGTTCACGCTGATAAGTGCCGTAAAAAGTAAAAAAGAATCCCATCCGCTGTCGGACGCACGTTTTGCCATAGTAGCAATTTCGATAGGACCTCCCACACTTTCTGAAGCACTCATAGCACCGGAAGCAATATTACCGACAAAATCGCCCATTGTTTTAACTGCTCCCCACGTTTCATTTAAGCCAACCATCAATGCTTCGCCAATGCCATAAGAGCGATGCACAGTTGCTCCGGTATAGACCTCACCGATTTGTACGCCTATGCGCCCCTCACTTGTAGGCGTAATCATAGTGTCAATAATGGTATTTTGATGTTTGTATGTAATAGGAATTTTTTTCTCTTTATGGGCTTTCACCATTCTTTGCATTTGTTCGGCAGCAACAATAGGGACATTTTTAATGGAAAGAATTGTATCGCCGCCTTTGATACCTGCTTTATCCGCCGGACTATAGCTTTCTATGGCACCAATAATAACAGAGCTGTTTTCTTTATATAATCCAAATGGTTGTTTACCGCTGACAATAGCGAGTAAATCATTACCACGCAATGTGATGACTGCTGTTCCGCCTATTAAACCATCGCGTGAAACTTCTACTTGTTTATCGCTGCCCAAATCAGTAAGAGTCACAGTACGAAAAAAATCATCCCAATTTTCAACTTTCACACCATTGACGCTGCGAATTCTGTCACCTTTCATAAATCCGGCTTGCTTTGCGACAGTGCCATGAGCAACATGGGCAACCGTTGTTGTTGCAGTAAAATCTTTACCGACGAAAAAAGCATGACCTGTATAAATTGCAATAGCAAGGATAAAATTCATGATAACACCTGCCGAGAGAACCAATGCTTTTTGGGCAGCATTTTTTGAGCGAAATTCCCATGGTTCGGGTTTCGAGGTCATCTGATCGGTGTCCATGCTTTCATCAATCATACCGCGAATTTTCACATATCCGCCAATCGGTAGAAGACAAAGCCGATAATCGGTATGTCCGCCGCCGTCCCAATCTTCGGGTAAATTTCCCCAAGTGAATCCGGTAATTTTATTCCATCCGAACAGTCGTCTGCCCATCCCTATAGCAAAGACATCGGCACGCATTCCTGTCATGCGCGCAGCAATAAAGTGCCCAAATTCATGGACACCAACGATAATGACGATGAGTTTAATAAATTGCCAGATTGTATCAATAGTTCCGAGTTCCATAAAATAGTATCTCTCAATAAAATGTGTTTGTTTTTACTGCATTTGCAGGAAATTGTTGTAAGTGCATTGCATTACCATCAAATAGCCCATAGGTTGCAGGCATACTGAGCCAATGCCCTAAATTGACGTAATATCCCGTACCACATTGCCGCATTTGCGCCAAATGTCTGTGCCCCATGACTACATAGTCAAACCCTTCGGTAATTTTCTTTTCGGCAAAATCCAAAAGCCCGTCACGAGTGCCATATTCCTTACGGTCGGTATAAGAACGGCTGCTTTTGGAAGTGTTGGAAGCCAGCCCAATGCCAATATCGGGATGGAGTACACCATAGAGTGTTTGTGCAAAACGATTACGTAAAATGGCACGCAATATCAAATATCCCGTGTCATTATATGCTTTGCCGTCGCCATGAGCAATATAAAAAGATTTACCGTGAAGTGTTGTTGTAATGTCATCGGTATGGATGGGAATATCAAGTTCATCACGAAAAAAAGTATGATGCCCAAAATCATGATTTCCCATAAGATATTCGATGGCTATGCCGTCGCGACGTAAATTATAGAGAGCGGTGATAGTACGAAAAAAATACTTCGGCACCACAGTTTTATATTCAAACCAATAGTCAAATAAATCACCGACAATATACAGACGCTCGCAATCATGACGTATCATGGCAAGAAAATCAAGTAAAATATCTTCTCTGTGACGATATTCTTCACGGGTGCCTAAGCCAAGATGTACATCCGAAAAAAAATAAATCATACTATCAGATAAACATTATCGAATGTGTAAATGAGATTAGAAAACACCATAAGGTCGGGCAATAGTTTCCAATCCTAATTTTTTGGAAAAGGTCGCCGCCGCCGCATCAGCTTTTTCTTTGGAATCATAACGTCCGGTACGAACGATATACCATTTTTTGCCTGATTTTCCGGTTATGGTCACAATAAACATTGTCACCCCTTTTTTCTTCCAATCCTGTACTAATTTTTCGGCACCATCAAGTTTAGAAACAGCCGCCACCTGAATTTCCCATGTATCTCGTAATTTTGATGCAGGCAAGGCGGTTGTAGAATCTTTGGCAACCGAAGTAGAATTCATACGAAAATTGACAACTTTTTTCATGGAGTCCGGCAAAGATTGCTGCATTGTTTGTGTAGTCATTTGCTGTTGCTGTGATGGTTGGGCAATAGCTGCTGTTTGCTGCTGTTGCGATGCTTGAGCTGTTGTTGCTGATTGTTGTTCATCAGTAGATTGTGATTCTAAAGAGATAAATGTCCGTGCCGGGACAGAAGGTTCTGTTTCTCCGACAACCGATGATGGACGCTCTTCAATTTTTGCACGCTCTGATGCTATTTCACCTATTTGCTGCTTGGCATAATCGTAGCCGATATAGATACCAACCCCGCAAAAAAGGAAGCATAAAAGCCCATAGCCGACCATCAAAACAATGACACCGGCGCGGCTAAAACTGAAGTTATACCGTTTTTCTCCTTCAATAACGTCTGACATAATAAGGAAATGCGTGATTATACAAAGATGACAAATATAACACGAACTGATGACGTACCATCACATTTGGCAAAGAAATCTATCAATTTGACCGTAATGAGAAGAGCAAAAACACCGTTAAGGCAGCACCGGAAACAAAGATTATCGGCTCAGCTATTTCATGCCAGAATGATGGAGGCATGGCAGGCACAGGTGCTTGCGTAAAAGGAAGTGCGCTGTTTTCAATCATTCCTACGGAAGAACGCGCTATGGTGTCACGCATGATAAAAGTAAAGGGTTGCAATGCTCTTATGTCTGATTCTCTGTTGCGTACAGTTCCACTGCCCATCAGACGTGCTTCTCGAATTAATGAATCAGAACTTGATTGCATCGCAGTGTATGTAATGCCATAATCCAAAAGCGACAAGGAACAAATTATCCGCGCTTTTTCATTGAAAACAACAGCATGGGCAAGAGAAGTAAACATTTTATCAGTAATAAGATACGATGCTTCATGAGGAGTTATTTGCAATGCCAATGAATCGGGCTTCCACTGCTGAACATCGGGCACAATGCTTGCTACGGCTTTCTGTGCTAATGAATCCATAAGCAGAATATTCTTCTGCTGCGAGTAACATGGTATGATGAAGACACAACATAAAAACCCTGTCAATATCAATGCTCTTTTCATCAATTTCATATTATGGGCAATCAAGCAGTCAAAGATTTTTTGATACGTATGAACTCTGCAATCATCTCTTTTTCATTATCGAAACCGGCAGGTCGCACTCGAAAAGGACGGCGACGCACGTCGGTTGAAATGCTGACAATTTTATACACCCCATTTTCATCACGCCGTTCACGCGCCAAACGAATTCTTTTAATCTGGTTTAGCTGTATTGTTTTTTCTCGGTGACGGCTCCGAAATGTTATGCTGTCGGCAGTAATAATAATCGAGCGACGCATATACAAAGCAAAAAGCAACCCTAATCCTGACATTATAACAAAAGCAAAGAGTAACATCACAAGCGGATCATCAACCGACATGGATAATTCTCCTTCCTGCACAGTACCTTTAAGAATAGCATAAAGAACAAGAGCCACTGCATAAATTGCTATGGATTGCCAATAATAATTCAATCGCTGCATAAAAATTTTGCCATTGTTCTGTTGTGTGTTCATAGTAACATTATCGGACTAATGAAAGAAATTGTTGTGCTGCTTTTTGTGAAGCGTCCGGTTTTGCCATAGCATGCGCTGCCCGCGACATTGCGCCAAGACGTTCGGTATCATGCAGCAAAGAGAACAGTATTTCCGTAAATTTTTCACGAATATAGCTATCTACTACCATCAAAGCCGCACCATGTTCTTCCAACACACGTGCATTGTGCCATTGCTCATTATTCGCCGCCGTTGGTAATGGTACTAAAACAGATGGTTTACCTACATTCATCAACTCGGATACAGTCCCCCCGCCGGCACGAGAAACCACCAAGTCGGCTGCCGCATACATTGTTGCCATATCCTCAATAAATTCATAGATGTGAATATGTGGCGGTACAATGGAAGGTGGGGAAAAATTTCGCCCTGTTTGCCAGATAACTTGCACCGTACTCGGCAAAGTTTCGTCCATAAAACGAAGCATAGCTTGATTCAGTGAGCGCGCACCGAGCGAACCGCCAAACACAAAAACAGTTGGTATTGATTCATCTAAGCCCAAAGCACGGCGAGCTGCCGATTGCTGCGGTAATGATATATTCATCGTATGCCTGACAGGATTACCGAAAGGATACATTCTTTTGTGATAGTCTTCGCTAAAATGGCGACGTGTTTCCTCAAAAGCAAGAATAATGGCATCGGCTTTTTGTGCCAATAAACGATTAGTTTTTCCCGGCACCACATTCGGTTCAAGCAGCATCATAGGAATCTTTAATTGATGGGCTGCCATACCCGCAGGATAGCTGATATATGTTCCCCCGCATAGGACGCCTGCAACATTATGCTCACGCATAAGACGCCGACATTCCAGCAAAGAACCCACAATACGAAAAGGTAACATATATGAATCCAAGGAACGAAGCCCTTTATAGCCGGTCACGCTAATCGGGTAAAAATCATAGCCGAGTTGAGGAATAATCTTAGCTTCAATGCGATGCGGATTGCCAACCCAAAGTACATGCAATGAAGGCACAAGTGCTTGTAATTCTTCGATAACTGCCACCGCGGGAAAAAGATCTCCACCGGTGCCGCCGGCTGCTGCAAGTATGGTGAGAGAATGCGACATTTTCCTCAATAAAGTGATGTTAAAAAAGATTTATAGCAGTGTATCTGCCTCGACCCGAGCAAAATTACCTAAAGTTTGATTATTTTGGCTGTCAATAAATGAAAAAGGAAGTACAGAATGATGATATTTGCCCTCTGTTTGATAATGGGTATCATTGGTGCAATAGATGCTTTGGGACAAACGGCAACGGTAAGAACACGATTGCAAGATGTTGCCCTTGGTAAACTTCAAGATGTGAAAAGAGATGTGCCGGACTTACTGGCGGAGTATCCGAATGATCCGGGTGTGCACTTTTTGCATGCTGTCGTGCTTGACGATGCGGATAAAGCCGTGCCTATTTACACGCGCATTGTGAATGAGCATGGAACAAGCGAATGGGCTGATGACGCTCAATGGCGCATTGTGCAGTATTATGCCCTTAAACGTGATACAAGCCGTGCACGCAGAGAACTCTACAGATACAGAACCAATTATCCACAGTCCGAGTTCTTACTTGCAGCTATGGAAACCGTGCGTGCAACCGTCGGACTCGGCACACAGCAACAAATATCCACCGCTGCGGATTCCAAGCCGCAAGCGGCACTGAAATCGCAACAATCGGCTGTCGCCACACAAAAACCTCAGACCACAAATACCAATAAAACTGCACCGCAATCCTTAAAACCGGATACATATCCTGCGGAAGAGTCCCCCAAAAAGACTGAGGAACCGCCCAAAAAGGTGGAAGAACCAATAAAACCCGTAAAATACAGTTTGCAAGTAGGCAGCTATGCAACAAGAGAAACGGCGGAAGAAATGGTGGAAGAATTTAGAAAAAAACGATTAAGAGCGGCTCTCTTGCAAAAAAATGTCGGTAATGAAAAAGTCTTTGCTGTGATTATCGGTGAGTATCCCAATCGTGAATCAGCCGAAAGAGCAAAAGAAATTGTGCAACGTCAATGCGAATGTGAACCATTTGTCGTTGAAAAATAAAGCTAAAGACAGCCGTCATACTCCTATAATCCAATCAAAGTTATAGCTTATGGCATTATGCGTTCATTGGAACTTATTCATTCTTGACTCACAACACTATGCGATTGCTTCTTTTCATACTTTTTTTCTGTGTGCATACCTTTTCACTGACGGCACAGAATGCCGACAGCACGGACAGTCCCAATACTAAATCAGTATTGTTTAAATCTGCTGTTAAACCTATTGAGTCCATAACTAAAGAAGCGATCGCCGATACAATCACGGCAACAACGATGGAAAAAATTGAGGACTATACGGGTACACCGCGAAATTCAGCGTTTTCGCCCGGGCAAGACAGCAATTATTTCAGATTAAAATCTTTGGGTATTCCTCCGGCGACACTTGCGCAACTCCATGCAAAATTGTTTGCAGCACAATGGAGAGCAATGTTAGAAAGACAATTAAAACCCACATGGGATATTGTTACCGAAAACCTTGACATTCCTTCCGAATATTATTTACCCTCAGGACGCGAACAAGTGCAACGTGAATTTGCCATTATGCAATCGCAATCACGCCCGCAAGGATTACCACAAACACCAAACACAGGTTTACAAATTCCATTTGGTGTTATTGGAGATTTTTTTGGTTTAACAGAGGATTTTTCGCCTGTTCTTAAATATTCAATAGATTATACCACACCCGTTGAAATTGTGATTTTCTCTTCGAATGCAAAATTGGTTGCGATTGTCTTTAAGGGAGTACAACAACCCGGAACATACAAGTTTACATGGAATGGACGCGATGAACGCGGCAGAAGGATGACTCAAGGTGATTATGTTGCCGAAATTCGCATTGGTCAAGAAAAAATTATACGCAAAAGAATTATGTTATAGTCCATTTATCCCCCGAATATATAAAAGCATGGCATTACAGCGACCCACTCAATTATCATCCGTTGAAGAATCGAAAAGCAAAAAAGTAGGATTCAAAGAGCGGTTTATAGCACTCAAAAATCTACCCAAATTATTTTCTTTAGTCTGGGAAATAAGCCCGGCGATGGTGATAAGTACTTTGATATTACGTTTATTACGTGCCTGCATTCCTGTACTATTTATGTATGTCGGTAAATTAATTATTGATGAAATAATCGGGATAGTCAATAATCAGCAAACAATAGCCACTTCGCTTTTATGGTATTATATTGCCCTTGAAGCCGGTATCAGCATTATCGGTGAAATTATCGGACGCGGTATTTCTCTTCTTGATGCTTTATTGGGCGATAAATTTGCTAATGTAACATCGGTAAAACTGATGAACCATGCAGCAACATTAGATTTAGAGCAATTCGAGGATTCCACCATTTATGATAAATTGGAACGCGCCCGTCAGCAAACATTAAGTCGCATGGAGCTGGTTTCCCAAACCTTTACGCAAGCGCAGGACATCATTACATTAGCAATGCTTGCAGCCGCACTTATGGTTTTCAATCCATGGCTTATTGTTATTTTAGCAGCAGCTTTATTACCCTCATTTATCGGTGAATCTCATTTCAATGCGCAAAGTTATTCGCTCCTCTACAGTTGGACTCCAGAACGACGCTTACTGGATTATTTACGCTTTACCGGTGCGAGTAATGAAACGGCAAAAGAAGTAAAAGTTTTTGGTTTATCAGAATTTTTAACTGATGAATATCGAGTTCGCGCCGAAGAATTTTATGAAAAAAACAAACGATTATCATTGCGGCGGGCAAGCTGGGGAACTCTTACCAACACAATAGGGATGGCAGGATATTACGGTGCATATATTTTACTTGTGTGGCAAACAATTTCCGGATCATTAACGATTGGTGATTTAACATTTCTTGCGGGGTCATTTTCACGTATGCGCGGATTGATGGAAACAATTTTCGGGCGATTTTCTTCCATAGCGCAAAGTGCATTATATCTGCAAGATCTTTTCGATTTTTTTGCTTTACAACCGCATATTATATCTCCTGTGAAAGCGGCACCGTTTCCTCGTCCTATTGCACAAGGATTCGTCTTTGAAAATGTCGGTTTTCGATATCATAATTCTGAAAAGTGGGCTTTACGTAATATTTCTTTTACATTAAAACCGGGTGAGAAATTGGCACTGGTCGGTGAAAATGGAGCAGGAAAAACCACATTAGTAAAATTGTTATCACGGTTATATGACCCGACCGAAGGAAGAATACTGTTAGACGGCGTTGATTTACGAGAATATAATACGGAGCAATTGCGTAAAGAAATCGGCGTTATTTTCCAAGACTTTGTCAAATTTCAACTTACGGCTTCCGATAATATTGCTGTGGGTAATATTGAGCATCGTTATGATGAGCCGAGAATTGAATATGCAGCTCAGAAAAGTTTAGCCGATTCGGTCATCAAAAAATTGCCCGAATTATACAATCAAACTCTTGGCAAACGATTTGCCAAAGGCATAGACTTATCCGGAGGTGAGTGGCAAAAAATTGCGCTTGCCCGTGCATATATGCGTGATGCCCAAGTGCGTATTCTCGATGAGCCGACAGCCGCACTCGATGCCAGAGCCGAGCATGATGTATTTGAACGATTTACCGGATTAATGGATGGAAAAACCGTTGTGCTTATCTCCCACCGTTTTTCCACAGTACGCATGGCAGATAGAATATTGGTTCTCGAAAATGGAATGATGAAAGAATTAGGCAGCCACGAAGAATTACTGGAACAAGGCGGACATTATGCAGAGTTATTTTCTTTGCAAGCCGCAGGATATAAATAAAGAATATATCATTGTTGAATAATAATAGGTTTACTCAATGATGAAGACCGAGTAGCGATTTTCACATAATATAAACCATCTGCTATTCTATTGTTTTCTATTGTGCAAGTAAAAATTCCTTGCTTAACCATTGTAAAGCCCACAGGACTAATATATTCACCACATTGATTAATAAGAGATATTGATTCTATATCTTCAGTATCAATATTCACGGAAAATGTGTTACCGACAGGATGAGGGAAAAGTTTATAATCATTGGGTTTATCATCAAAAGAAGCTACTTTTGTTGTGCCGGCATTGATGAGCAAAAGATCTTTTTGTACTTTATTAGGGTTATATCTGTCACAAATGTACAAATCGCGTAAGCCGTCGCCATTGAAATCGGCAGCAATAATCCCCAAAGCATCACGCACATAGTATTCTTCAAACACATCTAAAGTGTTATCAGTAAAATTTCCATTACCATCATTAAAATAACATTTTATATGAGCACCAAAGACATTCGCAAGAAGTAAATCCATATCCTTATCGCCATCCACATCTTCAAAAATCGCATCTATTGTATGATCTTCATCAGCAGGTAATTGTGCTGCCGTTTTATCAGTGAATATTCCGTTACCATTATTGATGAGTAATCTATTTTGTGGATCTTTACCGGGTTTAAATTCAACATTTGCCAAAAATATATCAATGTCTTTATCGCGATCAATGTCGGCAAAGCATATTTTTCTTGTCTCAATATCGAAATCTTTCGGTAAATGTGTTTCTGTGACCTTTGTAAAATAGCCTTGTTCATTACCAATATACAATTCATTGCCATCTTCATTTCCTTCAAACAAATCAAGAATTCCATCGCCGTTTACGTCAACAAAAGCAAGGTCTTGTGTTGTTTTTTCATCAGAGGGCAAACGATTGTTTTCAATAGCAAAATTTCCTTTGCCGTCATTGATAAGAACAGTATTTTTGCCCTTATTGCCTAAAATAATATCAGGGAATCCATCACGATTAATATCTGCTGTAGCAATCGCATTTGCTTCACTGTCAGGTAATATAAAAGGGGCACTTGTAAAGCCGCCTTTTCCGTCCCCCAGATAATATTCATGCACTTTTGTTTTTCCCATGACAATATCGTCTTCACTACAAAAAACCAAATCAACAAATCCATCTCCATTAAAGTCAGCATATGCAATATCCTCACTGTCACGGATAATTTGTGGCAACTTCCCTGCTGTTCCATTCTTAAAATTTCCTTTGCCGTCATTAATAAGAATAGTATTTGCTTGAAATTCATTGGCTAAAACGATATCAAGATCCTTGTCGCCGTCCACATCAACGGCAACGACATCCATACTTTGCCCTTTCGCTCCATTATTAGGTAAATTTGTACTGGCATTGGTAAAAATTTGACCATACGCAGTACTCGAATAACATAAGCATAATGTAATAATGATTGTTTTCATATTCTAAAGCAATTTTTGTTTATAATATATTTCTCTTTTGTTTTTTATTGGGTGGGCTTGAAACGCTCATCACTATACAATGTTACATCTGTCCTCAGTCCTCAAAGACTATTTTAACGTTCCTTTAACATTCTTTAGCTCAATGTGGCGAAATGTTCATAATATTGCCAACTATAGTAAGAATACATGAGCAGAATCTCTCATCTTTACATTATGATATTTGGTATAAGATTGGTACTTTTGCTCTCAACTTATTAGGTACTTGATTATTGAAAGTCATAATGATGGATAGTACAGCTTCTTCTTCCAAAGGGATAATTGAAGCATATTTTCGTCCGAAGAAATGGGAATATATCGCTGACAAGACAATCTATGACTTTATGGGTATTCGCCTGTATAAATCCTATATGCCTCTTTCAGGAATGACCGAAAAAAAAACGTATCTTACATTAGCTGACTTACAAATCTATGATCGCAAAACTCGCTCTTATGAACTCCGTCATTGGTTGGGTATAGTCGGTACTCTCCTCATTGCTTTGATTCTACCACACTCTTACACTGTGTTTGACTATTGTTTTTTGCTGTTTCTGACACTTGTTTTTAATGTCTATCCCATAGCACTTCAACGCCACAACAGAATACGTATTTGCCGAACAATCAATATGTTAAAGAACAAATCCACATAAGACCTTTTGTTGTTAAAGGGGACTTCGTCTCTGTGCTGTTATAAAGAAAACCTCATATTATGAATTGATAATATTGCCGTAACATTGGCGATACACTGCCTTGGTAATTTTGTGACTGTTTAGTAAATATGTCGCAAATCGTGTGGGGAAAAAGCGTGAGCGACACACATTAGTTCATTATTATGGAGGAAGCGTAGCCATGAGCCAACGCATTATCAGTTTTTTCATTATCTTCAGTTGTTCAGTCACCGCCGCATTTTCTCAAGATGCTATCATCAGCGGTAAAATCACCGACGGTTCCACAGGCGATATCATGCGCAGCGTGACGGTGGAATTATTAACCAAAGATAAACAAAGCACAAAAAAAGGTGCATATTCCGATGTGACAGGAAAATACACCATTAAAAAAGTGCAACAAGGTGTCTATTCTTTGCGCTTCCGTTATGTGGGCTATGAAACTAAACTCATTGAAAATGTTGAAGTGCCAACAGGAAAAAATGTCACGGTCAATGTTACATTATCTCCCGAAACTAAAAAAGCCGAAGAAGTTGTTGTGACAGCTCGTGCCAATAAAGAATCCAAAGAAGCTATTTTAGCCCAAAGAAAAAATTCAGCTCAGGTCAGCGATGGTGTCGGACAGGAAGAAATTGCCAAATTACCCGATGGCGATGCCGGTCAAGCATTAAAGCGTATTACAGGAGTTACCGTTGTGGGTGATAAATTTGTGTATGTACGCGGCGTAAGCGAACGCTATAATAATACGACCCTAAACGGTGCTGCTCTTACCTCAACCGAACCCGATAAAAAAGCTTTTGCTTTTGATATGTTCCCTTCGGAATTTTTGCAAAGTGCCAATGTTATTAAATCGTTTACACCCGATATGCCGGGCAATTTTGCAGGTGGTTTGGTGCAATTAAATACCATTGATTTTCCGCAAGGATTTGCTTTTAAAGTAGGTTTATCCTCTGCTTACAATGATAATGTTTCATTAAAAAGCGGTGCATTTCAAACATATTCGGGCGGTGCAACCGATTGGCTTGCCAGCGATGACGGCACGCGTGCTTTGGTGTCGGGGATGCCTTCCACATCCACAGAATTAGATAATTTAATTCGCCGTGCGGGTAATCCCGAAGCAGATAATGGCGCAGCAGCACGTGAATGGATTGCACTTGGCAGATCATTTAATTCCGGCGTATGGAAACAAGATGCAATTGCAGCTCCGGTAAATACAGGCACAAGCATTTCTTACAGTAATTTATTTGATATTGCCGATAATGATTTCGGTATTATTGCTTCGGCTAATTATTCGAATGGCTATAATATTAACCAAATAGGTCGCGCAGGTTTATCCGGTGCAGGTAATGAGCAATATAATTATGCGGGCTCGGTATCCACACGCAGTATGGGATGGGGCGGTTTATTTAATATGGCATATAAACTTGGCGGACATTCCACAGTATCCTTTAAAAATATTTACAATCAATCTGCCGATGATGAAGTAGTAGTGTTGCAAGGTAATGATTATAATCAAGATCGCGAACGCCGTTTTTACAGTGCTCAATTTGTCGAAAAATCATTGTATTCCGGTCAGGTTGCCGGACAGCATAATTTGCCGGGCGATATTTTAACGGAATGGAATGGCGGCTTTTCTCGCAGCACACGTAATGAACCGGATTTGCGCCGCTTGCGTTATTCACGTCAAAATGACAATGAATTATTTTCTGCTGATGTGCCAAGCGAAACAGCCAAAGGTGACGGTACTGTTGCCGGACGCTTCTTTTCCGATTTAATTGATAATGCTTATACGGCAGGTTTGAATATCACCATACCTGTATCCACAGCAAAAATTAAAACAGGGGCTTTACTCGAACGCCGTGACCGTGAATTTGGCGCACGTTCTTTTACCATTATTCAAAGTAAATCTGTTTTCCCCGATGTTGATCCCGAAGGTATTAATCTTACGGCTTCGCCTGATAAATTATTCGATTCGACTAATTTCCGTGCAAATGGCTTAGGTATTGCCGAGGATTCAAAAAAATCCGATCAATATGCGGCTGATGAACAGTTAAATGCCGGCTATGCAATGGTTGATATGCCTTTTAGCATTGGCGATGAGAATTTCCGCATTATTACCGGAGTACGTGTTGAAAATAATACACAACGCTTACCGGCGGTTTATACGGGCGATAATCAATTAATTTCCATTGAAAGAAATACAACAGATATTCTTCCCGCATTAAATCTTATTTGGAAAACATCAGAAAATACGAATGTACGTGTATCGGGTTCACAAACCTTAACTCGTCCCAATTTACGTGAATTTGCGCCATTTGCCTTTTTCGATTTCCAACGTCAAGCACGTGTGCAAGGTAATACGGATTTACAACGCGCACTTATTTGGAATTTCGATGCACGTTATGAATATTTCCCTCGTCCGGGTGAAGTACTTTCTGTCAGTACATTTTATAAAAGCTTCCAAAATGCAATTGAAGAAACAATTTTACCATCAAGCGGCAATCCTGTCTTTTCATTCCAAAATGCTTCCGGCACTGCATTAAATTATGGTATTGAGTTTGAATTAAGAAAACAACTCGGATTTATTGCAGAGGATTTAGAAAATCTCGGCGCATCGGTGAATGTATCATTGATAAATTCAGAAGTGAATGTGCGTCAAGGTAATCTTAATGATACACGTCCTATGTGGGGACAATCACCATATTCGATTAATCTCGGATTATTCTATCAACATCCCGATATAGGCACGCAAGTAAATGTAGGATATAATCGTTCCGGTGAGCGCATTATACAAGTAGGGCTTTTGGGCAGCTATGATTTTGCAAATCCTCATGTTTATGAACAGCCGCGTGATGTTGTTGATATTTCACTTTCTCAGCCAATTATTGCAGGATTGGAAGCACGTTTGGTTGTACGTGATGTACTCAATCAAGAACTTATTTGGTTACAAGGAGGACGTAATGTTGCTTCTAATTTACGCGGTCGCACCCTCAATTTCAGTATCGGATTTAAATTATAATTTTTCATGTTTCATTATTCGGGGCTTTTGTCCATGAAATCATTGATTCTTTTTGCAAGTGCCGTTTTTTCCGTTTTTACGCTTGCTGCTTCGGCACAAAACGGACCTAAAATTACAACACCGGCGGCTAATGCCACTTTAAGCGTGGGGCAATCATACACCATTCGCTGGGATACAACAAATTCACCTCGCGGTACACGCTATTTTATCGAATTTTCTGTTACAGGAGAATCAGGTCCATGGACACGCATCAAACGTCGTGATCCGGTCACACAATTACCCGTGGATTGGGTTCATAATGATTCCGGCACTGCATCAGCGGGTTCAAATCGCGGCAGAGGCGAAGCACGTTTTGCTTTCCGTCCCACCGCAGCAGGCGAAGAATGTTATTTGCGCCTTGTTAATCGTGCAGAACCGACAATTATAGGATTAAGCGATAAATTTTCTATTTCTCCACCGCCGAAACCTATTAATATTGATGAATATTTGCCGCAAAGCATCACAGGTAATGTGACTGTTCCTTATGTGCAAGGAAAAATCTATGGCTTACGCGGTTATACATACATTGAAGACGGTGCAACTTTGACCATTGAACCGGGTGTTGTTATAGTCAGCGACACACCGCGCACAAATTCGGCATTATGCGTCAATCGTGGCGGTAAAATTATTGCTCGCGGCACAAAAGCACGTCCTATCGTTTTCACAAGTTCGGCTCCGGCGGGACAACGTCGCACAGGTGACTGGGGTGGTTTGTTGATATGCGGAAAAGCACGTCTGAATGTCAAAGCAGGTGAAGCAGCTCTCGAAGGCGGCATCGCATCTGCAACACCCGGACGCGGTTGGTATGGCGGTACTGATGATAATGATAATAGCGGTGTTCTTGAATATGTGCGTATTGAATTTGCGGGTATTGCCGCATTTCCGAATGAAGAACTTAATTCCTTGACTTTAGGCGCAGTTGGTAAAGGCACAACAATTAATCATGTGCAATGTACCTATAATGGTGATGATGCCTTCGAATGGTTTGGTGGCAATGTTGATGCAAAACATCTTATTGCTAATCGTACTGTGGATGATGATTTTGATACCGATTTCGGGTTCAGCGGTCGTATTCAATTTGGTATTGCACAACGCTATCGTGAAATTGCCGACCAAAGCACAAGCCAATGTTTTGAATCAGATAATGATGGTACAGGTACGTATAATTTTCCGCGCACAAGTCCTATTTTCAGTAATATGACCTTAGTCGGACCTATTGACGACACATCACGCAGCAGCGGCACAGGGAATGAACAATGGAGCGCGCAATATGGCTCCGCAGCACAAGTGCGCCGTAATTCTCACATGTCTCTTGTTAATTCCGTTTTTGTCGGCTTCCCAAGAGCGGGCTATGAATTACGCGGTGCACGTACATTAACTGCTGCCTCAAAAGATTCTTTACTTGTACGCAATAATTCATGGTATGGTATTAAAGGAGGCGGATTAAGTGTGCGTCTTGAATCGGGTGAAACTGCCGTTGATGGCATGAATGCAGCATGGTTAGTAAAACCGGAATTTGCTAATTCATTAACAAATGGAACAGGCAATATTAGTGCATATTCACCATTTTCCGGAATTATTGCACGCGATCCCGAAACACCGAATTTTGTGCCGAATGCAACTCTTGGTGCTCCTTCTTTTGCGAATGCAGGAACAGTTTCTTTAGATAATAACTTTTTTGAAAGAGTGAATTATCGCGGTGCTTTTGATATTAATGTTCAAGAACGCTGGGATTTACCGTGGGCTAATTATAATCCCGTCAATACAGTATATCCGCAAGTTTTCACAAGCGTTAATGATGCGGAAATTCCTTCACTTGACATGGTTGATTTGCGTGTTATGCCGAACCCTGCATCGGAAACAGCCACAGTGCGTTTTTCCGTACCCACACAAACGGTAGTTTCTGTGGATATTTACACAATGGTTGGCACAAAAGTGATGACAATACTTGAAAATTACACAACAAATGCTAATGGTATTTTCGATATTCCTGTTACTGTTTCCTCATTGCCGATTGGCACATATTCTGTGCAAATTCGCAGTGAACAAGGTACAGCATCGCAAATGCTTACAATCGTGAAATAATTTTTTCCACTCCATACCCCACACGGAAAAAGAAAGCGTATTTCTTCGGAGATACGCTTTTTTTTTATGGGCGACTATAATCGTCGAGCATATTCATTATGCTATGATACTCTATAATCTATGACTAAAAGTTTCCCTCTTGTGAGAGTCAATCATTTTTTCAGTACCTATGATACTCATTTACTACTCCTTTTTTTGAGAAAATTTGTATCGTTCACAAATTTTGCGTAAGTTAGTACACAGTAAAACTCGTAACTCCTGTCCGACCAAGGATTATGGAGTGTATCACTTAATATGAAGAAACCTATGATAGCGCATATATCATATCATATCATAGGATATATGCGCCATTCCGTGAGCGTCCACCACCACCCGAGATATATATGCTTCCATCCTTTCTTTCTTCCATTATAATTTTTTCAATTTTCAACAATTTTATGTATAAATAGTATGAAACATTGCAGCAGCATTATAGTCTTTTTGTTCTCGCTTTTTTCAGCTTCCGCTCAATCTATTCAATGGGAAATAATCCGAAGTAATAATCCGAATCATACTATTTCCGGTTTTAATTCCTATCATAAAGATAATATTGTCATGGCAATTATCGAAGAATATCCTGCTCCCGATGATCCGGGCTTTTCCAAAGTTCGCTATGCCATGACTTTACATACTTCCAATAATGGAGGCATTGACTGGTATAAAGATACGGTTTCCCATATAGCAAGAATTTTTAATGATTTTGCTCGTGTAAAGGCATTTTCCTATTGCGATTCTTTGACAATTATTGGTGTCGGAGATAGTGGACTTATTGTGCGAACGATAGATGGCGGTAAACATTGGGAAAAAATTCAACAAAAAAAAGTATTGGAATTTTCGACATATAGATTGCAAAGGAAATTATGGCATTGCGGTAGGTACCTATGGCACTGTCGCTATTACTACCGATGCTGGTAAAACATGGAATATACAAGAAAAGCGATT
>Ga0209570_1000716_pt1 | contig 28767 bp, 22 predicted proteins | sample EBPBio172007_DNA_FD_185861 | JGI IMG/M metagenome (GOLD analysis project Ga0209570, IMG submission 185861) | Wastewater treatment Type I Accumulibacter community from EBPR Bioreactor in Madison, WI, USA - Reactor 1_9/17/2007_ DNA (SPAdes)... | ecosystem: Engineered > Bioreactor > EBPR >... | reverse complement strand
AAACTTTCCGCACCATCGGGAGCAAACAGCACCACATTCAAAACAACAGGACAATCTGCCAATATCACCTATACCCTTCCCCCCGATGACGGTGATGCCAATGAAGTACTGATAAGCAATGGTGCGGGGGTACTGACATGGGCTGATAATGGTTGGTTGCGAGATGGCAATAGCGATATCACTTCGAGTAAATTTATTGGCACAACCAATAATCAGCCATTTATCGTAAAAACCAATAATGTGGAGCGTTATCGCGTAACAGGCAACGGTGCAATGGGCATTAATGAAGACAATCCGACGCAAAAATTAGAAGTTGGGGGCAATATATTAATTAAAGTGGACGGTAATAATACAGGTGAATTACGTTTGCAAGAACCTCCCGGATTTATGGGAAATAATTATGTCGGTTTGAAAGCGGGTAGTGTCGTGAATAATATTGTATTTACCTTGCCTTCGGCATATCCGTCTGAACCCGGACAAGTTTTGTCGGCAGGACCATCAGGTGTCATGACATGGATTACTCCCGAAGGTGGAGGAAGTGGTTCGGGTTTGCTATATTTTGAAGAATCACGACATACAAGTTCACCGAATGGTGGTCTTCCTGCGCATCGTTTTGCTGCAATTGGTGCAGAAGGCAGCATTGACGTTGTTCTCTCACCTAAAGGTAGTGGAGCACTTATGGCACAATTACCTGATGATACAGATGCAGGTGGCGCAAAGCGTGGTGAGAATTCTGTGGATTGGCAAATGTTGCGTTTGTCTGCAGATCAAGTTGCAAGTGGACATTTCTCCGTTATTGGTGGCGGGGGTGATAATAGTGTTGCGGGCAATTATAGTGTTATCGGTGGCGGGGGTGATAATAGTGTTGCGGGCAGTTACAGTGTTGTCAGTGGCGGTGTTTCCAACAGAATGGACGGTTATCTTTCGACTATTGGCGGTGGTTACGAGAATTTTATCGGTTTTGATGCTGAAGGTGGCGTTATTACCGGTGGATCGTTCAATCAACTTGGTGGTAATGAATGGGGTAGTGCTGCTTCATCTATTCTCGGTGGTAGCAATAATGAGCTTTATGGCGATTATTCTACGATTCTCGGCGGACAAGGTTTACGATTGAATGGCAGTGGTTCCTTTGGATTTAATGCTAACCGTTTTGTGACAGAACCTGAAGAGGAATATGATCGCAATATGAGTGTCAATGCAAGTAACACAGGTATTTTCAATAATATTGATTTGTGGCTTACGAATAATGACAATACCCCACGAACTTTGCGTTTTTATGAATCCTACAATCAAGAAGGCACTTTCCCGAACGGAGCCAATTATGCGGCATTTCAGGCGGCAGAAACAATGGCGAGCGATGTGACATGGACACTTCCCGATGCCGATGGATCAAGCGGTCAGGTACTTTCTACTAATGGCAGTGGCTTACTCTCATGGGCAAATGCGGGCGGCGGTTTGCAATATTTCACAGAAAGCCGCAACACCACAGCACCGAATGACATAGTCCCTGTTCATCAATTTGCTGCAAGTGGAGCAGAAACCGATATTGATATTGCTCTTACCCCTAAAGGTAATGGCGCGCTCACGGCGCACACAGCCGATGGCACAAATGCAGGCGGTAATAAACGCGGAATACATGCAGTGGATTGGCAACGATTCCGTTCAGCGAACACTGAAGTCGCATCAGGTGATTTCAGTATTATTTCGGGCGGTGCGAGAAATACAGCTTCGGGATATGGTTCGAGTATAGGAGGTGGTATAGCAAATACCGCTTTGGGTGGCTTTAGTACAGTATCCGGTGGAGAGACTAATAATGCTTTGGCTGATTATTCTTCCGTTCTCGGAGGGCGTGGCTTGACTCTTTCCGGCTCTGGAAGTGTCGGCTATTTGGGTAATAATTCCGGAGGTACTCGCAATATGAGCATTAGCGATGCGAACACCGCTGTATTGGGTAATGTGGATCTCTGGCTTGCCAATAATGATAATACACCTCGTTCATTACGCTTTTATGAACAATATAATACAGCGGGAGCATATCCGAATGGGGCGAATTATGTTGGTTTCCGTGCTCCGAATAGCATTGCGGCTGATGTGACATGGACGCTCCCCGATGCCGATGGCACAAGCGGACAAGTACTTTCAACCAATGGCAGTGGCGTACTCTCTTGGAATACCATAGCACTTCAATATTTCACCGAAGCACGCAATACAACCGCACCAAATGCTACACGTCCAGTGCATCAATTTGCAGCAAGCGGCACAGGAACGGATATAGATATTGCCCTCACTCCCAAAGGAGCCGGCGCATTGACGGCACAAATAGCAGATGGCACAACAACAGGGGGCAATAAACGTGGGTTAGGTGCTGTGGATTGGCAAATGGGACGCTTTGATGCAACCCAAGTAGCAAGTACAGGATATTCGACTATCGGTGGTGGATTGAATAATACAGCCAGCGGTGATGCCGCAACGATTGCAGGTGGAGGCAGTAATACAGCAAGTGGCTTTATGTCTTTTATCGGCGGTGGTAATGCCAATACTGCTGGCGGGATAGTTGCCACAGTTGCAGGCGGAGTAAACAATACTGCGACAATTGGCGCTCACTATTCGAGTATCGGTGGTGGAAACAATAATACAACAGAAGGAAATGGTACAACGGTGAGTGGTGGTTTTGATAACACGGCAAGCGGTGATTATTCAACCGTTCTCGGCGGTCGCGGCTTGACGCTTTCCGGTTCCGGCAGTGTTGGGTATTTGGGTAATAATACTACCGGCGCAAATGACATGGTGGTGACAGCAAGTAATACTGCTGCCTTTGCCAATGTGGACTTATGGATAGTCAATAATGATAATACAGCGCATGAATTACGCATCTATGAAGCAAGCGGTAGCGGGTCGAATTATACAGCATTCCGTGCAGCAGATCAGGCAATGGATGTGACTTATACTTTACCGACAGGGGATGGTGCTGACGGTCAAATGTTGACAACGAATGGAGCAGGTCAGCTAAGCTGGCGCGATGCAATCCCCTGCGGCAGCATTATTATGTGGACAGGTGATATCAATAATGTTCCTACAGGTTGGGCTTTATGTGATGGAACCGGTGGCACACCGAATTTAGATGACCGTTTTCCACGCGGTACCACAAATGCAGCATCGGTAGGTACGACAGGCGGCAGTGATGATCACTCGCACACAGTCAATGACCATGACCACACATTAAGCAGTGTCACGGCTTCCGGCACCATAGATGACGGCACTGTATCCGGTTCTATAGGAACCAATACAACGAGTATAACAGCTTCGGGAAGTATTGACAGTGGTATTGATATTACTACCGATGGTACAAACAATTATAGTTCAAATGTGACTATCAATGTTAATGATCCCGGACATGATCACTCATTTATCGGTGGGCTGGTGACTACAAGTGTGGCTGTCAATGTTTCAGGTTCGACGGACACAGCAAGCGGTGTTGGTACAACGAGCGAGAGCAATGTTCCTGCGTATGTATATGTGGGCTATATCATGAAAGTGTGCCCGGTAATTCCATAATAGACATGCTTTTTTAGATTTATGGTAAAAGCTCCGACATAATTAAATGTCGGAGCTTTTTTTTGAGGAAAATTGTATTTTTTGTACTACAGAGCACAACCCCGCAAAAATTATACATTCACACAGAAAATCTGTGTATTCATTTCTTTATTGTTGCAAATAAAATATAGTTGATAAAGGTTGGTGTTTGGCACATTATATCTATTGTATTCTTTGAAGTATTATACTATTTCAATGCAGTTTTCAGTACTGTTTTTACTTTATTATAAGGCATATAGCCATTAAAAAGTATTTCATATTTTCCATTGTTTTCTATTAATACTGTCGGGAAACTCATTGCTCCCAATTCCATTGCACGAGAAAAATCTGCAAATGCTTTTTCTTTATATATGGGATCAGACATTTTTTGTAAAAACTCTTCTTTATCATATCCTATTTTTGCGGCATATATGGCATATTTATCATAATCCTCGGGTTCAAAGCCATCAATATAGATCATTGTGTGGAGCAAGGCAGCAAATTCCAGAGCTTTGTCGGGATATTTTTCTTTGACAATGGATAATGCAATTGCCGGTGGAACAGAATTGAGTATCATTGTTCCTTTTTGCAATGTACCATTGACAAATGGCTCACCAAATGTCACCCCACATGTTTTTTCTACTGTTTTATAGGCAGTTTTAATATATGGTGCAATCACATTAAGCTGACCGGCAGACTCCCCTACTTTAAGCCCTCCGCTTATGACTTCAATATCGAGAACATCTTTGTATTCTTGTTGTATTTTTTGGATTGTCGGACTAAACCCGAAGCACCAACCGCATAAAGCATCATAGACATAGAGTAGTTTCTTTTTTTTCATGGGTGCGCCCTTCGTAATATGTGCAGTCGTGTGGGTAAAAGAAAAAAGTCCGAGACAAATGAGAGTAAGTAAAGTTTTCATGGAAGTATTGGAACATTATATGGGCAATAGCGCCCGACCATGCAGATTTTACTCTGCTGCTACACCGTGTGTTCGGTAGTGTACGATTAAGGTTTTTCAATATTTTTCATCGTGGTAAGAGCACAATTACACAAAAGTGAAGGATTGCTTCGCCGGAATGCTTTGTGAAAGTATGCTTCAACTTTCATCTGATAGAAGGTTTGAGATTCCATATTTATGATAAGGAAACATATCTTTTCCGACACAAAACAAAACGACTCTATGGATATTCTGTATTTTTGCAAAGCCGTTAGGAGTGAATCTCCGGCGATTTCTCACTCCCCATTGTGTAGAGAGTATTATGTTTGAATTAGAGATAGAACGCGAAAAAAAACGCTGCATGGATATAATGGTAGAGCGTGGCGATTATACCACATTGCAACGATTGTGTGCAATTGAGGGCATCCCCATGTTTTACAAGACTTTCTTTGCTGCTCATGCCGATTGGTGGATTTATGAATTGAATCAGGAACGTGCATCCGATCGCCGTTTTGATTATTCAGATAATTCTGTCGTGTCATTATTGCAAGAAACGGACAAAGTGCTGCGCGAAACTGTGCGTTTCAGTGCCGAAGAATTTCTTGGTTTATTGGACACTGCCGTAAAAGCGCGCCTTAACTTCCTTTGTCGCCCACGCACAACATTGCGATGGTTTGTTTTTAGGGGTGAACCGACGAAAACTATTCATGAAGTGTGGTTGCGCCTTAACTATTTCTATGATTATCAATATCTTACCAATGGTTTTCGTGAATGGGCAGAGAAAACATACTCCGATCACCCATCACCTGAGTTATTGACAATATCAGATTTTGAGAATCTGATTATGGAAATTGACAATGCCATGATATTGGAGCTTACCCCCTATCAATTTACTGATTTGCTCGCACCATTATATGATTTTTTTGCTCCCTCCGGACAAGCGGCTGATGATTATGCTTTGCCGATTGAAGCTCTGATTATCTTTTTGGATGATAAAGGCGTTGATCTTATTGCCAAAGAATTGGAAAGGATGTATTATGAAGAACATACCGACAAAATTAACCGAGAAGAATTTCTCAATGTTGTCACAACAATTTTAAGTTCTTTAGATGACGGTGAACCCCAACCTATAGCGGAAGAAACCGAGCAGCCCCAATCAATTGAAGAAGTTACAGAAGAAGATAATTTTGTGTTATCGCCCGAATTTGATGAAGCAAACTCGGGATTCCTCGGACTTATTCATTCCTATTCCCAAACCCGTGATTATGTGAGCGTTGATAAAGAAGAATCCGTCGCATTATATATGGCTGAGTTTATGCGCGATGATTCCTTCGTGCAAGACAACATAGATGCAATGCGAGAAAAACCGCAACTATTGAAATCTGATGTTCTTCATAATCACGATGAAGAATCTCCCACCGATGACTCGGAAGAAACTATTGAACAAGTCATGGATGAAGAAATACAATCACTTCAAGAAAATGAAGAAGAATTTGTTCAAATGCCTTCAATCGAAGAACTTGTATTCGATAACTCAGCCGAAGACACATATGATGGAATGGTGGAAGAAATACACTTACCCGATTCGCTCAATCTTGATAAGGAAGAAAGTACCGAAACAACTCAAAATGAACAACAAGATACAGAAATCGTGGACATCGCTGTCAATGACATCATAGCGGAAACAGTTGAGAATGCAGAGCAACAAACCACGACAGATGCGTTTCATAGTGATGCCACCGAAGCAACAGAAACTGCTTCCATTCTTCCTGAAGATGAAGAAGCCGTCAATAGTGATGAGCGGACAGTTGAACCGGAACATACAACCGATAGCACCACTCACTCTGAATCACACACACATGCTGAGGTGTATTCTTTACAAGAACAGAATGCACGTGGTTATATACCATCTCTGTCCTCAAAAATAGATCCGGCAAAACGTGATACATTTATCAAAAAGGTATTCCACAAAGATCCCGAATTATTCGACACATTTGTCAAAGACATAGACAAAACATATTCATGGAAAGAAGCCGCCGCTGCTATTGACCGTTTTTATGTACGCCATAATATTAAGGATAGCGGTGCAGTAGCAAAGGAATTACGAACAATCATCCAAAAACGCTATGTCCGATAATATGCAGCTACGACTTGGGATTACCGTCGGCGACGCAGCAGGGATTGGGCTTGAAGTGCTCTATGGTGCTTTACATTCTTTACCGTTGAATACTTTTGATATACGTCTTTACGCTCATCCCGACACCGTATGCGAATACTATGACAGATTATTCGGTAAAAACCAATGGTCTTTGCCTTCATCATTAACTATTGTTCCCACCGGAGACTATGCTCCCATAGATTTTGGTAAACCAAATGCTATACATGCACAAGCCGCCATAGCTTCTTTGGAGCAAACCGGACATGATGCGAAACAAGGTCTTCTTGACGCTATAGTGACTTTACCGATAGCGAAAAAGATATTACAAGAACAGGGTTGGCATTATCCCGGACAAACGGAATTTTATGCAGATATATGCAAGAGCGGCAATTCCTACATGATGATACTCTGCACAAGGACAGTACGTGTTGCACTTACGACAATTCACATCCCTTTGAGTATGGTTTCCGGTCATATCAACGCATCACATATTGACCATACGCTGCACCTGTTTACTCGGAGTTTAATCGAAGATTTTGGTATAGAAAAACCACGCATCGCCGTTCTTGGATTAAATCCTCATGCCGGTGAAGGCGGGACTATAGGCACAGAAGAAGCAACGATTATTGAGCCGGCACTCCGACAATTTTCCCACAGGACAGGACATCACATTGAGGGCTGTTTTCCTGCGGATGGTTTTTTTGCTCATGGCAGCTATGGTTACTTTGATGGCATTCTTGCCATGTACCACGATCAGGGTTTAATACCATTAAAAATGCTTGCCACAGGTGGCGGAGTGAATATGACGGCGGGGCTGCCCATAGTGCGTACCTCACCCGATCATGGCACTGCTTATGGCATTGCAGGGCAAAAAAAAGCCGATAGTTCCTCAATGGCGGAAGCACTTGTTATTGCGGCAGATATAGCTGTTCATCGCCGAAAGTACCGCTCTAAGGGTGTCTCGCAATCATAAAAAAAGCATTCTAATTCAGCCAATTTTCCTATTTTTGCGTTCGGTCAAGTTCCGTGCGGCTTTGACAAACCCAACCCCGCCAGGTCCGGAAGGAAGCAACGGTCAGTTTGCTTAAAGTGCGATACGGTCAGCTTGACCGTTTTTTTTTGTTTTCAACGGCGTGTTGAATTATTAGACCGCATGAAAAAAGAGATTTTTATCAGTACGTCCCTCAATGAGGCGCGTATTGCTATCACCGAAAATGGCGAATTAGCCGAATTATTCATCGAAACCCCTGACCAAGAGCGTATGGTCGGCAGTGTATTCATGGGCAAAGTACAAAAAATTGCTCAAGGGATGAATGCTGCTTTCGTGGATATTGGGCTTAAACAAGATGCCTTCTTACATTTTTCCGATGTGGATTCCACACTCGAAGAGTCCTTCGTTACCGACGAAGATGACGATGATGACACCGTGGCTTCCCAAAGCGATGAACCCGTGAGCGAAGCGGCGGCTATTGCGCTGCGTCTAAGAAAACCTGATGATACTCATGGAAAAACTTTACCTACATTTGCGACAAAACGGTCGGGTACAATTTCCATCAATTTGCAACCTCAGCAAACTGTTATTGTGCAGGTGGTGCGAGAAGCATATTCCACCAAAGGCGTGCGTGTGGCAACCAAAGTGGCATTACCCGGACGCTATGTGGTATTACTTCCCTTCGACAATCTTATCGGTGTTTCCCGTAAAATCAGTTCAATCAAAGAACGCAAACGGCTTCGTGCTTTAGCCAAATCCATCTTACCGCCGGGAGCGGGATGCATTATACGAACGGCATCCGATGGAAAAAGCGAAGAAGATTTGCGGCGCGATTGGGATTATTTGCTCGAACAATGGAATGAAATCGAAAGTAATGTCAAAAAAGCAAGTAAACCGCCGGCATTATTATTTCGTGATAAGAATATTACAGGCAGTGTCATACGAGACCTTTTCACCAGCGATGTGGTACGTGTGGTCGTGGACTCTAAAAAGTTGTTCAATGAGATTGTCACATACTTACAATGGTCTTCGCCCGAATTAAGCGATAAAGTATTTTTGTATGAAGGTAAAAAAGCGATATTTGAATATTTTAATATCGAAAAAACCATAGCAAGTACTTATGCTCGTAAAGTGCTTGTACCCGGTGGCGGCTCTATTGTTTTAGATCAGACAGAAGCATTATTTGTGGTGGATGTCAATAGCGGTCGTTCGACAAGTGAACAAGAGCAAGAAAAAGTTGTTACCCGCACCAATCTTGATGCCGTGCGTGTCATTGCACAACAATTACGCTTACGTGATGTGGGTGGTATTATTGTTGTGGATTTTATTGATATGCAACTTGAAGAAAACAGAAAAAGAGTGTGGAATGAAATGCGACGGGAATTAAGTAAAGATCGCGCAAAAACTGTGTGCTATCCCATTACCCAATTAGGGCTTATGCAAATAACTCGTCAACGCATACGGCAAAATATTACGGAACGATTAAGTGATGCCTGCCCGACATGTAATGGTGTGGGACGTGTGCAATCGCCGTCGCTTATTGTTGCCTCAATCGAACGCTGGTTGCGTAATTTCCGCGCCGCCTCCCGCGAATTTGGTGTACAAATTATTGTTCACCCCACTGTGGCGGAATATTTACTTGAAGGTTCTGTGTCACGGCTCTCTCGTTTAATGATTAAACATTTTGTACGCATTCGTTTACAACAAAGTGAGCATTGCCCGCCGGATAAATTCCATGTTTACTCATTACGCCATCAAAAAGAATTAACCCAAGATTTTGTGAGTTAAAATAATGAGGATATTTGTTATTGTTTTTTTTTGATTGACATTTATTTTTATTGCATTGTATCATCGAATATATACTTGATATTTTTCCGGCATTTTTTCGAATAATTCATAGAATAAAAAAAGCCACTTTACTTGGACTGTAAAGCGGCTTCCGACAGTACTTCAATGACTCTACCTCTCACCGGCAAAATGCTGTTGAAACTTGTCGTGGAGAGTGTATGATTTTTTTTTTGCAATCAATTTCAAAAAATACCGCCCTGCATTTCTGTAGGGCGGTGTTGGCTTGTGGTATTTTTATTTGCTACAATCTATCTAACGTATTACGGTGAATTTGGAACTTACCACTATTCCATCTGCTGTAATTCTCAAGATATAAACTCCACTTGTTAGCGATGAAGTATTAAATGGTAGTGTATGTTCTCCGGCATCCATGCGCTGATTATTTATGAGTGTACTTAATACACGACCCTGTAAATCAACAAGAGTAATGTTCACGGCGCTTGAGGATTCATCAAGAGCAAATCGTAATACCGAATTTTCGTTCGATGGATTCGGCGAGATGCTTTTAATGCGAATTTCATTACTCGAAGAATTACCGTCATCATGATTAACTACACTCGTTGGAGTACTGGTTAATTCACGTTCCGCCTGACCTATCTCAACAGCATTTTTATCAAAAAATGATAGTCGAACTGGAACTTTAGGGTCAACTTTATCAGTTCCCGGAGTATAAACTACTGTTAATGTAAACTGATCAGGTGGACAGCAATAACATGTAGGATCCGGGTCGCATCCGCCATCACCAAACGTGAGATGAGCGATATTTCCTTTTGTTGCGGCACGGAACTGCTTAGGAATATCAGGGCAGTCATTTTCCAAACTGGAGCATGGTGCAGTAACTGCTTGTATTGTTGCCAACGAATCCCCAACCTTAATACCGATGCTACGAGTACTGTCAGGAGATATTACCTTAAAGCGAAGTAATCGCGGATTCTTGATTGCAATCGCTGTTTCAATCGAATTAGGAAGATTTTTAATGTTTTTAGCTTTCCATTGATATTCAGCAAAGCAGGTATCGCCGTCGCAATATCCGATTTTTACGAGAATGACTCCACTGTAGTTAATGGTATTATCAACACCAAGATTGAATTTTACCCAATTATTAGCCGCCGCTCCATGTGGGTTAGCCGTACCAGTACAATTCATACGAACACGATTGTACTGATTAGAATTGCCAAATGTCCAATTTCTTGAAATATTATCAACAATAAGTCCGCCTCCACTATGTTGGGGCGTTGGCTCATTAACAAAGAGAATATCAACCGATGATATTTGTGAAGCAGGGAGTTTTACATTACTTATCGTAAATGTCCGTGATTCGGTATTGATTGGTGGGAACGCATCAGGTGTTACTTGAAGTGGCACTTTGCAATCTTTCGGCATTCGGATACAGTTCAAACAAACTTCTTTTGTACACGTAAATGTTTGCGTGCCTTGTTTGAATGTTGCTGTCCATTTAACACAAATTTTACCTGTGGCTGTGGTTGACTTTGCATCAAACTGTACAGCCATATTAGCACACCCGGGATTGAATGTAAATGTGCCCTGTGTTGCTCCTGCAGTTAAATTCGGAGATGATGTGGCAGCACATCCGGTATTTACACCAGTAACAACACCGCCTGTGGCAACAAAACTCAAACTTGTAACGACAGTATTTCCGGCATTACTCAAACTAAAACGACCCGTACAGCATACAGAGTCGGATTCGCCAACAGTAAATAATTCTTCGCACGTGGGTTGTTTGCAGTTGAGGAAATATCCAACATTTTTAGATTGATTAGAAATAACATTAACCGAAAATGGTCCTGCCGATACACTTGGATTCCAACCAGATTGAAGTGTTTCCGTTACTATATAAGAACCTTCAAACAAGGACATGGAATAGAAACCACTTCCGTCAGTTGTCGCTGTTACTGGTGTACCGCCCGCAGTTGGTGTTGCCGTAATCACCCAACCTGATAATGGTGCGTCGCCATTATCTTTAATTCCATTGCAATTCTTATCCCAGTTTTTCCATCCATAGATACGACCTTTGGGAATACAGCATGCACTACCGGCCAAACCTAATAGTGTTGAACCACTGGTAACTGTAAGCTTTGATCCACTGCCAAACTTAAACCCTGAAGGGTTACCTGAATTGCCTCCGTTGGTAGTCACGACTCTTATATAATGAGTACCTGCACCATAATTTAGTCCACTCATCACAAAACCAGTTGCTGTACTAAATCCATTACCATTCCCAAGAGTTCCGAAAATGAAACCAGCAGGACCCGGGTGATCCAAGTAAACTTTTGCATCGTTATCTGCACTAAGGTAGAGCTCTATTCTAAGTGTTGCAGACTCTGTTAAGCAGAATGATTTCCAAGATGTATATTCTCCGACACCTGTTGTTCCGGCTAAGTTATTATTCCACCCCAACCATCTTGAAGGTGCCCCCATGTTTGTCCATAATTGGTCGGGTTGAATAACGTAAACAGGATTTGCAGTTGCAGGAGGGTTGCCAATATTACCTATGGCTGAAACCCAACCAGCATCAATTGAGTTTATTGGCAACAAAGATCCGTTGGGCGCTCTTCCTGTTGTCAAATCCAACACTTGCCTGTTACACGGTGGAGCAAGTGTTACAGAAGCAGCAATTCCCACATTAACCTTTTGCGAAGCAACACTTTCACCATTGCGGTTGAGAAAATCAACGGTAAAACTTTGCTGACGTGTTGTGCTGTCGGTCAAGAAACGAGCAAGAGTAACATTACTTCCTGTCGGCAAAAAGTTTGTGTCATTGACGGCTCTTATGCCCATTCCGGTTTCGCCAATAGGATAAAGAAAATACTTACTCGTATCAGCCTCAAAAGCAACAATGTTCGTCGGTTCAGAAGCACGAACTGTAATAAAAGCAATATCCTTGCGTGCATTGGTAGCAATTGTTAGCCGAAGCGGATAATCCCTATTCGACGGATCAACAAAAATCTCTGCACTCGGATTTTGTGCATACAATGGCAATGCTCCAAGTGAAAATAATGTGAGAATCATCATATACCTGATGAAGTAACAAGCATATCCTTGCTTGGATGTATGCTTGTAATGATTGGTGGACACAAAGTAATCCATAACGTAACCCTTTCAATAAAATATGATAAATAGAGAGATGTTTTTTCAACAACTACAAACCTACAACAACTTTTTTGGTCAGGGGGGTACTGAACTATACTGAATTTTCAAACTTTTTTCTTATGTTTGAATCCGAAATCAATCTCTTTGTCCGTTTTGCTCACTTTTGCTCTATTTGTGTATGACTATAAAAGAAATTGAAGAACTGCTGATTCGTGCAAAAGAATCAATGAATGAATCTAAGTTTTCAGAAGCTGAACAACTTAGCCGGCAATGTATTGAGAATCTCACATTGCATGATGATAATATACAATCACTTGTCATGGCATATAGAATTCTCTGCGAGTCCTATATTAAACGTGGAATATATCAACAAGCATATCTCATTGCGAAACAAGTTCTTGATTTATATGAACAATACCTGAGTCACGAAAATCAAGCACATATTCTACGCCTAATCGGGATAATTAAATTAGAAAACAGTGAATTTGAAATAGCTTTGCAATATCTTGAAGAATCGCTCTCTATTTTTAAATATCTCGACCAAGATTATAATGCTGCTCTTTGTTTACATGATATGGCACGCATATATTACAGCTACTCGAATTATTCGGTAGCACTTGAATATTTTGAAAAAGTACTGTTAGAATTTGAAAAAAACAATGATAAAATACGAATCGGGAAAATTAAAAACAATATTGCAATGATCTATCATGTACAAGCCGAGTATCATCAAGCAATTAGTTTGTATTTAGAAGCAATTCTTATTTATAATGAGTATAATGTCAAATCTGATTTGGCTACATCACTAAGTAATCTTGGAGTAGCATATAAGGGAATTTCAGATTATGAAAATTCTTTTCTTTCTTTTCAAAAAGCGATTACTATTTTTGAAGAATTGAACATGAGTCATCATTTGGCTCAATGCATTGGTAATATTGGTGTTAACTACCGTGAACTACATGATTATGAACGCTCAATAGAATATTTAAAAAAATCCGTAACCATGCATCAAGAACTTGGCTTGATAAATGGCATGGCTATGTTTATCGGTAATCTTGGCATAACATATAGCCAAATGGGTAACCATGTACAATCACTTGAATACTTGAAAGAAGCATATCAACTCTATAAATATTTGCATCAAGAAGTAGAATCGGCTCTGTTTGCTTGTAATATTGGTCATGGATACTATCTTTTTGGAAAGTATGAACAGGCACTTCAATATTCTCATGAGTCATTGCCGATTTTGCAAAAAAATGGCAGACATGAAGAAGCAACTGGCGCATATAGAACTATTGGGCTTGTTTATGCATCTCCTAATTATATGGGATATAATTGTGAAAAAGCTGAAAAAATTCTTTTAGAGGTCATTGATTCTTATACTCATCTGGACACAAAACTATATCTCTGTGAGACACATGAGTTTCTCGCCACTCTTTATAAGCAAGAGCATCGCTGGGAAGAATATGCAGAGCATATTGAAAAATACCATCAACTCTCTATCGAAGTTCAAAATGAGGAAGTAAAAAAGCAAGTGGACAGATTCGGTTGGGAACGTAAGTTAATCGAAATGGAGAAAGAAAAAGAAATGGAAAAAATCAAAAATGAAGCAGACAAAAAAATACTCGAAGAAACTATCAATTTTCAGAAACTCTCCATCGAACAACAGTCTCGTGAATTAAAAAATACTATCGAAGAACTTGTACGGAAAAATTCTCTGCTGCAACATATTCAATCAGATCTACAAAAAATCGCACCATACACACTACGCGAAGGTACTGATCTCATAAAACAGCTTGCTGATCGTGTCGAACGCAATATTACACCCCTTGAAAGTAATCAGCAATTGCATAATCAACTCAATGAAATTCATAAGGATTTTATGTATAATCTTCATGAAAAATTTCCCGATTTAACAACAATGGAATTAAAAATTGCCGCTCTTTTATCTATGAAACTTACTTCATCGAATATAGCAGCAGCCTTGTTTTTATCAAAAAGAACAGTGGAATCGCATCGTTTAAGTTTACGCAAAAAGTGCAGTATCGGTAAAGATGATAATATCTATGAGGAACTATCGAAGTATATGGTATAAAAGTATGATATGACTCACACATCGTAAGATAATACTCTTGTGTTTCACCGTGTTTGGTGTGTAAAGATAATTATTGACAATGTCATATTCCTTTCTCCTTATCAGGAATTTTTACTTAACGAATATCTATTCTTATAAACACTTTCCTTAAAAGCAAAGGAGCACCCGCAGACTGAATTTCCCCCGAAATGTTCTTTTTCTGATGCTCCCGCTTCTATATTTTGTTCAAAATCTGTTCGTGCTATGCTTCATTTTCAAGAAATGCTCTACTATTGCTTTCCTATAAATTCAATAATATTACCGCTTGTATCTTTCGCTTGAAACCAATAATCCACCTCATTCATTGCAATCGGTTCATCATGGATAGTCTCACACTGATGTTCTTTTAAATGCATAAACATAGCTTGAACAGAACTCACTTCCAGTGCAAGAGTACATCCGGTATGGCTCAATTGTCTGTCTAAAAAAGTACAACCCCCTATCAGATATATACCTTGAGCATCATTTAATGACAAATAACATGAGTGGTCATTCATGGGAGAAAAATTTCCCATTCCTATAATATCACGATAAAAATGTAATGCTTTTTCATAATTATCCACATATATAGATCCAATTGTTATTCCTTTAATCATCATGACATTAATCAAGAAACTGTGAGTAAATTTTTTGTACGCATAAACAATGCAATAATTGCCGATAAAAAACCACCACCAAGAATAACTCCGACAACTATTTGTACCGAATAAGAGAATAGACTAAAATAGTCTGATAATTCTTTTTCAGCACTTAGTTTATCAGCATGATTAGCAATATTTGACATACCATGAGCAATCATATCTGAATAGAACATCGGATTGATAAGCTTCACATAGATAATATGCCCCATAAGAGCAAGAGGTGCGCCTATAAGTGCCATCATAAAACCGGAAAAAAATGCAGTTTTATAGGAAATAATGCCGCCTTGTTCTTTTTTCTTCTCATGTATGGTCTTATAGGTAAAATATATTGGTACCGGAAGAAATATATTAGTCAGATACGGATGCAAATCAATATAGACAGTATGCAATCCAATAATATATTCAGCCAAAGTCCATAAAAAAGCTATGAAACCCATAATGAGGGCATATCGAATTTCAATACGCATGCTATTCTTTTTATCATAATTGTAAGAAAAAAAAGTCCGAAACGGAGAGTTCCGGACTTAACTCCAAGTTCACTTATGCAGCATTGGGATCTGTTTGCCACAAACCATGTGTATTACCTTCTGTATCGGTAAAATATGCTACCCATCCCATAGTAGGCACTGCCATTTTCGGAACGGTTATTGTACCACCGGCGGCAATTACTTTCTCACAATACTCATCAACCGAATCAACATTAATGGCATTGATTACCGCTTGCGGATAATTTGTATCGCGCTTTGCAATGGCTCCGTCAATTCCCATATCGCCTTCGGATGCCGAAGTACTGCACATAAGATAAGCATCGCCTTCACCCCAACTATTGATTTGCCAACCAAAAACAGAACTGAAAAAATTTGCGGCACGCTGTGTGTCATCTGCAAAAATTTCGAAATGAACCGGACGAGACATACATAACTCCTTACAATGAAAATGAATAAAAAAAGTGTGTACCGGATTTGACGGCACTATGTTACAAAAATAATCAACCGAATTTTTCAATTTGGTAATGTTATGAAGAGTTCACTCACCACGTCATTAGCGCAGCAATATGTCCTCACCATACCAAATACTCTACGGAAGCATTAAAGCAACTTATGTTCACAAGAACTATTACAAATTTAACATATTGTCAAATACTTTCCAAATTGTCAAATAAAATTTAACATTTGTCTCTGCGATACAGTAGGTTTACAGTATGGTGATGGGTGTGAAAGGAAGCGTATCAGTGTCAGGTTTTTGTTGAATATCAGGAGTATCTGTATCAGAGGAATTTTCAAGATGCAATAGACCACAGAGGCGGCGATACTCATCTAAGGGCAAGACAATATAACGAATGTGATCGCTGTCGGTGATGATACAATGTTCATACTTCATAATTCAACCCTATTATTGTAAGCGCGAACTATGTTCTGAATACTGCAAATCCGCAAAGAAAACATCCCATACCAATAACTCGGTATGTCCAATTTCATTCATAGGGCTACCACTGCTTAACTCTATGGCATGTTCCGGTGAGTCGGCAGTGATAAGGGTAAGTCCGCCGCTGTGATTTTCAAAACCACCGCCACCGCAGGCAACAAGATGACCATCACGCCGGAGCGATTGTAACCACTCCATAAGTTGCGGAATACGCGATTGAAATGTCTCTTGGTCAAAAGTTTCATCACTCTCGAATGATTTCCAAATCAGTGCATATACAGTTTTCATATTTTTCCCTTAATTTATACATGCAATAACACTTTTTTTGTACGATTGTATCAAAACACCGAGATGTTTCAACAAAATTTAACATTTCAAGTGCCATTGTAGCATCAAGTTTCATTGTAGGCATAGAATAGTGTATTGTAATGTTTGCGATATGAAAAAAAAGTAGTAAGTTCGCCCTACGGATTGTTGATTCTCTTGTTTGTTAAAAAAACATGAGGGATGAAAATCACAAGTATATGCTTCCATTATTTGATTACAATGACAAATGAACTATGAGTGAAGAACTTAATAATACGTCGAATGAAGCAATACCCAAAGTAACAGGTATTGGCGGTATTTTCTTTTTTGCCGAAAATCCGGAAACCTTAAAGGAATGGTATGCACATAATCTGGGACTTGAAGTGAATCAGTGGGGTTCGACCTTTGAGTACCGCAATGCACATAAGCCCGATGAAATCAATTATGCACAATGGAGTCCTTTTAACCGAGACACTACATACTTTGCACCTTCAAAAAAAGAATTTATGATTAATTACAGGGTTCAACATATTGAATCCTTAGTACAGAAGTTAAAAGAAAATGGTGCTACTATTCTTGATGAAATCGAGGAATATGACTATGGGAAATTTGTTCATATAATGGATGCCGAAGGGAATAAGATAGAATTATGGGAACCCGTTGACAGTGTTTTTACTGCAATGGGTGGAAAAACAACTAAATAGCAATAAAAACAAAGACATACAACCTATGATTTTTTCTCAATCGTAAATGTTCAATCAGAATCTCATAGGTCAAATATATTTTCACAACAATATTCAAACAGAATATATTTTTATATCACAATAAATAAAAGATGGTAATGGTAAAAAACATTTTTAGTCAAGAAGTGACAGAGGAAATTATTACTCGCATTAACTCCTTGCAACCGCATAACACACCGCTTTGGGGTACAATGAGTGCCGATCAAATGTTGGCACATTGCAATGTGACCTATGACTTTATTTTTTCTACTGAAAAATTCAAAAAGCCTAATCCTCTCAAACGATTTATTCTCAGAACCTTTGTTAAAAGCATTGTCGTAAATGAGAAACCTTATACAAAGAACAGTAGAACAGCTCCTGAATTTGTTATGGTTGGTCAAAAAAACTTTGAACAAGAAAAAATCAAGCTTATTGAGAACATAAAAAAATCACAACAGCTTGGTTATAAATATTTTGATGGGAAAGAGAATTTTTCCTTTGGAGCAATGTCGGGTACTGAATGGAATAATTTATTTTACAAACATCTTGACCATCATCTTTCACAATTTGGTCTATAATGTGACATCTATGCTATCAATTTTACTATTCATATGTTTATTGATTATAAGAATATGAGATTTACACTTACACAAACTCATTTATATATAAGGGTTAATGATGCTTACAGATATTCATCCTAAATTACCGATGCGTCAAAAAGAAGTTACAAAAGATTTCTATATACATATATTATCATTTCAGGAATATGGCTACAGAGAGAATCATTTATATTTAATGGTGGCTAAGGATAATATTCAAATCCACTTTTTTGAGCATCCTACATTAAATCCTTTGGAAAATGATGGTCAAGTGTATATACGTACTGATGATATTGATACTCTCTACGATGATTTTCTTCAAAAGGGTATTCCTATACATCCTTCCGGTCACTTGTCACTAAAACCGTGGGGAACAAAAGAATTTTCGATTCTTGATCCGGATAATAATCTCTTAACATTTGGTCAGATAGTGTAAAACATTGTTCATATAAGCATTGGCATAATGAATCGTATTCCCCTACAATTCACCGAATCCCTGCTGAAAAAATTCAATAATCTCTTTTTGTGCAGACATTTCATCATTGCCTGAGATTCGTAATGTCAGTGTTGCGCCTTGTTCTGCGGCAAGTGTCATAACACCGATAATACTTTTAGCATTAATATTCATGCCGTCACGTTCTAAATATATGTCTGAGCTGTATTTTGCTGATAATTTTACTAACATCGCGGCAGGTCTTGTGTGCAATCCTGCTCTATTTTTTACTGTTACCGTACATTCAATCATTCATCTGATTCCTTATTATGATAAATACCATGCATTGGCTTGGCGATGGCTGTTGCCGACAACATGCAATATTTTAAACATACCTTTGGTACGATCTTCATAGCGCATACGATTAGCTTTACTGTCACCGACAAACATTTCCGTCATTAATTCATCATAATCTTTATTACTTGTCACAAATACTCTGCCGCCACGCTCATGAGCATTGAGCACCACTTGTTTAAATAATCGAGAAGATAAATGATAACCGCTATTCATATCATCAATAATCCACACCTGACCGGGTTGTAAATTCGTGCTTGTGCTAAGTGTAAATCTGTCGGCAAATTGAAAATTGGATTGCAAGCCGCGTTTCATAAATTGTTTACTGACTCCAACCGAAATATGGCTTTTCCCTATGCCCGCTTCACCATAAATATATAAACCTGCGCCAACGCTGTCATCATTAAATGTAATTAACTTTTCTGCATATAATAACATCTCCTTTTGTGATTCATTCTTAGGAATATAATTATGGAGATTAGAACATAAATTTTCTAATGGCAATGTGGGATTACGATCATAAAATAATAAATCCAAACGAATACTATCAAGAATATCGGCTGGCAAGTCACGATTTTGAATGATAATAATTTTATCATGTTCACGGCAACGGATATCCGCTTCGGGATAATGCTTTGCAAGAGTTGTTATCACAGCTCCGGTCAAAGGTGCAACTTGAAGCGTATATGTAAATTGAGATTGATCTGCCATAGTATGAAAAAATCTGTCAAAATTTCTAAAATATTACTTGAAATCCAATTGCCAAATATGCATCTCTTTGTGTAAAAAACATACCATGAATACTCCGCCCGCTAAACCAATATGCATTGATTGCCGTAGCAGTACTATTATCATTGTAAAACAAAAATCCTGTTTGTCCCGAAATTTGTCCTTCATAGACACCATTCACGCCAACGGCTTTACAATCTATACCGCCATGGATGTACATTTTTGCCGTAATGGGATGCTCAAAATCAAAACCCGCTGACGGAATAAAACGTTCGGCTGAACGCGGCTGGGTTGCCCATACATAGTTAATACCGATATATGGTCGCCACCATCGCATACATAATGCTGCGGTAAAATCGGCAAATTCACGACTATATACAAATGGCTGTGGGTTTAACCTTCCCGTATTGTCTGCCAAACCATCCACAAGATGAGAAGAAATATGTGCCAACCGTAAACGAAAAGCGAAAGGATGCGGAATTTTACCAAACCGCAATGGAAGCGTCGAAGCATTTATCCCAAAGAAATAATCGGACGTTTCCACCGGAAATTTGAAATTGCCCTCACTGCGCAATCGTGTATAAGTATAGAAGTCCGCACCAATCCATACATCATCCGTAAGCCTGAATAAATCAATGCTATTGCCGATATCCAAACGCAATTTGTTGTCATCGGCTTGATACATAGTGCCGACACGTCCTTCAAAAGGATTCGCTGTCAAAGGTCGAAACACCAATCGCCCATCATGAAGTGAACGATGAAGAAATGTTGTGTCACTATTGCCTTTGTTCGTGAAAACTTCCTGTGAGAATAAAGCAGTTTCCGCTGTCATCAACACCACTATGACACAAAGTATCAAATATCGCATAGGTAATCGTAAATCTGTTCTCCACAAAAATAGGTCGAAATAGACAAAGAAATGAAATCTTAGCAGAAAAATTCGGCTATTCTTTGCCAAATACAGCGAATATCATTGGAATTTGTTAAAAAAAAGTGCAATTTTACCGTTCAATCTAACTTTACACGACGAATCACTATGAAGTATATACTCGCCATTATAAGTGTCAGTTTCCTTTTTGTTTCATGCCGCAAGGACTCCACGACAATCCATCCCGAAATACGTTCTGTTGTTGAAGCTGTCTATGCTACCGGCTATATTGCGCCATACGATGAATATAAAGTCTATGCTCAACAAGACGGGATTATTACCGCTGTCCACAAAAATGAAGGCGATACTATCACCAAAGGTGATGTTCTTTGCGATTTGGATAATGATGTACAAAATGCTAAACTGGCTGCCAGCGAACAAAGCTATGCCTTAGCATTACTCAATGCCTCTCCGGCTTCACCCATTTTACAAGAACTACGCAATGCCATGAGCAATGCACGCACCAAAATGACTGATGATTCTGTGAATTATGCCCGATATTCGCGTCTGTTTGCCGAAAAAGTAATCTCAAGTGCCGAATATGAAAAAGTGTCTCTCAGATTCACAACATCAAAAAAAGAATATGAAATGTCAAAACAACGTTTTGAGCAAACACAACAACGCTTACGCAATGAAATGGATGCTGTCAAAGTACAAAAAATAACAGCACAAAAAGATAAATATAATGTCAGAATTATCAGCGATATTGATGGTATGATATATGAACTGTATAAAAAACGCGGCGAATCGGTACGAAAAAATGATGCTATTGCTTTACTCGGTTCTCGTTCCCATATTTATGCACAATTATATGTAGATGAAAATGATGTCGGGAAAATTGCCATAGGACAAAAAGTAGCAATCTCATTAGATTCCTATAATGGAAAAATATTCGATGCTGTCATCACAAAAATTTACCCGATACTCCAAAAACAAAATCAAACAATACGGGTAGATGCCGAATTTATCACATCGCCCCCCACAGGAATAGTGGCTCTCAGTGCAGAAGCCAATATTATTATTCGGTCTAATCCGAAAGCATTAACAATACCTCGATCGTATCTGCAAGGAAAAGATTCGGTTATTATTGATAATAATGGTGAAAAAGTAACAAAACATATAAAAATCGGCGCACAGAATTTTGATTATGTGGAAGTACTCTCCGGTATTCATTCATCAACGCTTATTGTAAAGCCATGACGCAATATACTTTAGCTTCTCAGATTGCTTTCGTGCATTTGATGTCAAGAAAAAAACAAACATTCATTGCCGCACTCGGCGTTACCTTTGGTATTTCTGTTTTTATTGCAATGATTGGTATGATGAATGGAATTAATAATTTACTCGAAGATTTGACGTTAAGTGCCACGCCACATATTCATATGTATCGTGATATTCAACGAAGAGAACCTTCGGTGATGCAGCGTTTATTGGGAAATACTCCTCTTATTGAAGTGCATCATGAACGACCGAAAAATGAACAAAAAAAATTACGTAATGCTCTCACAATGCTTGACTATATACGCAAAGATCCCGATGTGTATGGTGCATCGCCACTACTGACGGCGCAGGTTTTTTATCAATATGGACAGCATGAAATTGGTGGAACTATCGCAGGTGTTGATATTTTGGAAGAGCATAAATTATTCGGCATCGGCGATAAACTTATAGGCGGTAATCTCTATGATGTCTTAACAACGGATAATGGTATTATAATCGGTTCGGGTTTGGCTGAAACCATGCAAGTAAATGTTGGTGATAAAATTAATGTTACTACTGTTACCGGTACACGTGTTTTATTGCGCATTGTCGGTATTGTTCAAATGGGGATTGGTGCTATTGATAATAGCCGTTCATACTCTACACTTCATACTGCACAACGATTGCTGCAAAAAGATAAATCATTTATTACCGACATCAATATAAAATTACGCGATTTATATAAAGCAAAGGATAAGTCCCAATTATACAGCAATTTATTTGGTTACAAAGCAGAAGATTGGGAAACCGCCAATGCTTCTATTTTAGTGAGTTTTACTTTGCGTAATACCATCACATACTCTGTGTCTGTGGCACTGTTAATTGTTGCGGGTTTTGGAATTTACAATATTCTCAATATGACTATTTATGAAAAAATGCGTGATATTGCCATTTTAAAAGCAACAGGTTTTTCCGGCGGTGATGTGAAAGCAATTTTTATGATACAAGCATTATCGCTGGGTTTGGGTGGGGCAACTGCCGGATTACTTTTCGGCTTATTGATGTCGTATGGTATATCGAAAATACCCTTTGAAGCAAAAGGAGTTATTAATCTGACAAGTTTACCCATGAGTTTTTCTCCGCTGTACTATGCCATAGGATTAGTATTTGGATTATTGACCACAGCCGCTGCCGGATATTTACCTTCAAGAAAAGCCGGAAAAATTGATCCCGTAGAAATTATTCGAGGAAAATGATGAAAGAAGAGAATGATATTGTCTTACGATGTTCTTCTATTGTAAAATATTTTACCACTCCGGTAAAGTTCAAAGCATTGAATAATATTTCATTTACCATACAAAGAGGCGAATTTTTATCATTAATCGGTAAATCAGGTTCCGGAAAATCTACATTATTATATGTGCTTTCCACCATGGATACGGATTATGAAGGTACGCTCGAAATAAACAATACACTATTAACTGGAAAAACTCTCAATCAATTATCGGATTTCCGTAATGAGCATATTGGCTTTGTTTTTCAGTTCCATTTTTTATTACCTGAATTTTCTTGCCTAAAAAATGTGATGTTACCCGCATTAAAACTCGGTAAAAAATCCGAGAAGGAAGTGGAACATGATGCCTATGAGAAATTACGATTACTGGGTGTCGCTGACCAAGCATTGAAGACCGCGAATACTTTGTCCGGCGGGCAGCAACAACGGGTAGCCATAGCACGTGCATTAATCAATAATCCGACAATCATTATGGGCGATGAACCGACGGGTAATTTGGATAAAACCAATTCTGACATAGTCTTCGGCATTTTTCGCGAATTGACAGCAGACTATGGACAAACTATCATTGCTGTCACCCATGACCAAGACTTTGCTCAAAGAACTGACCGTATTATTGAACTTAGCGACGGTGAATTGCTGACAAGCAACCGCTAATCGGGAAATATTCGCTATTTTTGCAGGCCAAAGAATCATGCATCCGTAGCTCAATGGATAGAGCGTCTGATTCCGGTTCACAAGGTTGGGGGTTCGAGTCCCTCCGGGTGCGCATACTGAGTCCTTATTTTTGTAAGTAAGGACTTTTTTTATTCCTTACATTTCTCACAGACTTTTTCTCAAAAATCATATATCTCAGATAAATACCGCTATTACTCACAAGAAGAATATATTTTTTTTCAACTTTTTTTGAATAATTATAGTGTATTATAAAAAATACTGAGAACTATGAAATAAATATCTCACAGCATAGTACTCCATCTACCCTTTTTTTCTCTTCACACACAATCTTTTTCGACGCGGACGGTAAGGCGACGATTTTGTTTACGATATTCTTCTAATTGTTCGGGCGAATAACGCCATTGTTCTTGTGGCGGGGGTTCTTGCACACGGGGACGGGTAGCACCATAGCCCGAAGTACCGAGAATACGATTTTTTTGCACGCCTTCTTCTTCAAGCCAACGCTGTATGCGACGCGCCCGCAGCTCCGATAAACGTTTATTATGTGCGGCACTTCCTTCGCCGGAGGCATGACCTTCAAGCACCACACGCAAATCCTCGCATGATTGATTAATATATTCTTTAAGATTTTCTAAATTCTTTGCTGTCTGAGGTTGCGTAAAATCGAATTCATCACTATTTACTTTAAAGCGAATATCCATATCGAAACGGCGTTTTTCTGGTTTTTTTTCCGTCATATCAGGCGCAGAATTTTGTTTTTTATCCTCTTGTATGACAGGTACTTGTGGTTTTTCTTCACAAGGACAAGGTTGTTTTGTTGCCGGTAGTGTTGTGCTTTTTCCATTGCATTGACATGGTGTAGCATCTTTAGAATCAATAATACCGTCACCATCACTATCAGGATTTTTCGGATTGGAACATGTACGAATTTCATCAGCATCGCTCACTCCGTCCATATCGGTATCGGCTTGCAAGGGATTGCTGCCATAGCGCATCACTTCATCACCATCATTAAGACCATCACGATCAGTATCAATATCAAGAGGATCAGTTCTCATTGTATGATGCTCCATGCCATCCGTCAAACCATCGCCATCCGTATCGGGATTACGAACATTTGTCAATGTTGTATAGATTTCATCACCGTCATTGAGTCCATCATTATCTGTGTCGGCAGCTCGCGGATCGGAAGCATATTTCTGTATTTCACGCCCGTCTCTCACGCCATCATCATCGGTATCAGTGCTGAGAGGATCGGTACCATAGCGGAAAATCTCATCGGCATCGAAAAGTTCATCACCATCACTATCGGCACGCAAAGGATCAGTACCTCGTGTCTTTTCGGCTGCATCATTCACACCATCATCATCGGTATCGGCTTTTAATGGATTAGTTTGCACTTCTTCCCCATCAAGCAAACCATCGCCGTCGGTATCGGGCAAAAGTGGATTTGTATGTGACATCATAATTTCTGTACCATCACTTAAGCCATCGCCATCGCTGTCACTTATATCGGCATTTGTCCCATAACGCTCTTCTTGATGATTCGTCAAACCATCATTATCGCGGTCACGATTGATAAACAATGTATAAGCTATGCCCACATCAACGGAGGCAAAGCCATCATTGCTGCTGCCGCTTTCGCTATAATCATCGAGAAAATCTGTTGTGGTAAATCTATACAATGCTTGTGCTTGCAAAGATAAACGCTCGTGAATATAGATATCGAATCCAAAACCGACGGGCACAATAAACGATTGCCGATTATACACTTCATTGGCATTATTCGGTAAAGCTATATGTTCTTTGGTATTGGTGATATTCCAATCAAGCAAGCCCAGACCGACAGTAAAATATGGTGAAAATGGCTCGGAAGGAAAAGGTCTGGCACCCAGCAAAAATTCATAGGTATTCACACGAATCGTATTAGTTTCTTCGATTAAAGCCACAGAACCATTGTAGCGACTTTGACCAATAATAGCACCATTGCCATAATATTCGGGATAGCGTAAAAGATATATGGGCGAAACACCAAATTCGGTACTGCCCACACCAAACAATCCACCAACAAATAATTCCGGAAAAATCGTATAACGCAAACCCACGGAACCATGAATACCAAAGCGATCATCGGTAAACTCACCCCAATATTTCGTTGTGCCTCCGCCTATGGTAATATCCAATGTACGCGGCTCCGTTTGTGCCTGCACAATGCTCTTACCATAGAGTACAAAAATGATGATAATGATGAACGTTTTCATGCTATAAACTATACATTTTCCACCAAAGATGATGGTATAGCAATCATAGTGCCATATCATCAGACGATATAAGAGAGCACTCACGATGTTTGATCACTACACAAAGCAAAGAATGGTCATAATGCTATGTTTTCTCAATCATTGTCAACATCGAAAGAGCATAGGTAATGAATGTTACCCACACAACAATCGTTTCGCATAACAATATACAATAACAGTATTGAAAATCGAAGTAATCAATCAGAGAAATCCTAAAAATTACTTTGATCCTTCACTATATATTCTTTTTCATAAGTATTTGTATTATAAAGCTTTTTTTTGTAAGTTGCGAGCGATTGTACGAATATGCGTGTAAAAGTCGTGTCATCTGTCATCTTCGTACCTCATACAAACTCTTATATTCTATCTTCGGAGGCAATATGAAAACAAGAGCACTCTTACCATACAGAACATATAGCATCGGCAATTGTTCTACGGAGATAGTCTTAACCGATATTATGGGGCGAAATATTGTTCATGAACGATTTGATATAGGCAAGGGTGTGCATCATTATATGTATGCAACCGAGAATTTATTGAGCGGTAATTATTTCCTTTCCATCAATATACTCAATAAGCGCTATACCTATCCACTCTCAATTATTAAATAAGTAGTACTTATTCACTCCGACCGACACTGTGTCGGTCGGAGATTATTTCCGGAGATTGCTATGAAATATATACTAATTTTTCTTGTAATAGTCTGTTTGCCACAAACAATTATTGCCCAAAAAGAATTAACACATTGGTTCAACGGCGTGCAGAATAAATGGATTAAAGATAAATTTAGAGATACATTTATTATTATTTCCCCAATAGAGAGGAATTATTATAAAAATGGTAGAATTGTATCTACATTTTCTGATAAAGAAACGGGAGAATTGCTCTTTACAACAACAGATGATGAAGTATATAATAGTAAATCTGAAAAGTTCTCTCAAGCGGAAAGATTTAGTAATGTGAATATTTCTTTGCCATATTCACAGCTTATTGTGCCATTCCCTGATGGCAGCCCGCAATTTTATATTTTTAATAATGGACCTTTCAAACAAGGCCAAAATGTAACACGTTTATGCTATTCTATTCTTGATATGCGAACAAGAGAAGGGAAAATGATAAAAAACAATATTATAGTACGTGATATGTTGCGTTTCCCTATTACAGGCATACAAGATTGTGCGAATGGGGGATATTGGATTGTTATGCTTGATGATAATCTACAAGATTTTTATTCATATCATATTACCGATAAAGGATTGGATACAAATCCCGTAATTTCTTCTTTGAACAAGCCACTCGCAGATGTAGTTGATCATAGAGGTGCTGAATATATCTATACGAAAATTTCACCTGATGGAACAAAATTAGCCATTTTTGTTGCACACAATCTTTTTTATGATAAAAATTCTGTACTTTATTTATGCGATTTTGATAGTAAGACAGGAAAGATCACGAATAAGAAAAAAATCAATAAAACACCTGTAAGACTTAATAATTTTAGCTTTTCACCCAATAGTAAAGTTCTGTATTCAGGATCAAATTTGTTAAATTGGCCAAGTGTGTATCAATATGATTTAAGTAGTAATGATGAACTCACCATTCTCAATTCAGAACAAAAATTTACACCAATTGATTATCTTAGTAATTTTCGTTTCGGTCTTGAAATGAGACCTAATAAAAAAATATATATGCATGGCATTAGCGTTACCGATATAATGCACAATCCTAATGGTATTGGTACAGATTGTAATATTCAATACAGAGCTATTGTTGGTGAACAGGGCATTGATGGCATTCCTCCGAATTATATGCAACATTATTTTTCCGATGATTATAAAGGTTATCCTTGTTTTGAACCACGCGGCACACTTGACACCATCTATGGTTGCATTAATACACCGTTACGCATTACACATCGTTATTCTGATGGTATTATTCTTTCTCGACAATGGTCTATTGATAGTGCAAACATTATTGAACAGAGAGATTCTTCCTGCCTTTTTTCTATAAACAAAACGGGAACGTATCGTATTCAATTATTTTGCAGAAGAAATTCCCGCATTGATACTTTACTAACGTATGCCATTATCAATGATGCACAAGCGCAAGCCGGAAAAGATACTATTCTGTGTGCAGGAACAGCAATAAAAATAGGCACTCAAGGGGAACAAGGAACAACATATAGATGGTATCCGACAAAGGGTTTAGACGATTATACGAAAGCAAATCCAACAGCAAGTCCAGACACAACAACGAAATATATTTTTGCTGTCATAAATAAATATGGATGCAGTGCTTATGATACAATAAAAATCACGGTTGTTCCATCGGTTCAACCGACAATTACTCGCGATACTACACTGTGTGCATGGATTCCATTACAATTACAAGCAGGTGGCGGCA
>Ga0209570_1000691_pt1 | contig 30106 bp, 21 predicted proteins | sample EBPBio172007_DNA_FD_185861 | JGI IMG/M metagenome (GOLD analysis project Ga0209570, IMG submission 185861) | Wastewater treatment Type I Accumulibacter community from EBPR Bioreactor in Madison, WI, USA - Reactor 1_9/17/2007_ DNA (SPAdes)... | ecosystem: Engineered > Bioreactor > EBPR >... | reverse complement strand
TATGCTCTGTATAGGGCGTCCTAAACCATCAAGATATTGAATTTGTGTGGTAGTTTTGGAAACGTCATTGGCTTCGGTCGCAACTCCGTTTTTGAAGCTGCGGCTTATCACGTAATTTTGACCTAATAACACATGTGTTACTAGCGTCAGCATCACACACAAGTATTTTGCGTAGCTATTCATAGACGTTGATATTTTCATAACCCAAGCCTTAGAAGGCTATAACTACACAAAACTAATTCTATTTTTAATGTAACGCAATATTAAATACAAAAAATGCAATTAAAGAAATATGTACTTTAGTTTATTTATTTTAAATCAAATATTATAAGTAATAGTGTATTTTAAAATAAAAATATATTATTACCTACAATGTTTGATTAATGTTTTTGACAATAAAGTAATGGAAAATATGTCAAATAAGTATAATTGTATATTACTAAAATATTGAAATTCTTTATAAATTACAATTTATATGTTAGTTAAAAAAGATAATATTAAATAGTTTACATGTTTAACCTATTTTTTTGCTTCATTGACACGCGTAGAAGTTAAGAATTGAATGCTACGGCGAGTAACAGACTATAACTTTTAATTGATTATTGAATTATTATTGGTAGCATTTAGTTGGATGCCATAGAAGTTATTGAGGTTCTTATAGTAATTGGACGAAAAATAGCGGTTTCAATGTTTAATAGTTCTCAAAGCTCTCAATCCATTTTCTTCTAATTTGATTTCATCATTGAAAATATACTTCCCAAGTCGATTGATATGCTCAAACGGGGCAGGTGAAATATGGGTAAAATCGTCTTCATGTATGTAAAGACCTTCATTTTGTAGGTGTTTTAGTATTTTTTGAAGATAAATTGTATTCCAGACCATCACAATATTACTTAGCAAGTTCAGCATTCGAGCAGTAATTTGTTGTTCATATTCTTGTTTTTTTCGGATAATTCCATCACCTCCGAACCATAAATAAGCCCTCAGATTATGTAATTGCTCACCTTTATTGAGTTGTGTATTAATGCGATGTCGGAGTGGTAATTGCAGTAAATATTTAAAAATAAACACAGTTTTGCATAATTGACCGTATGCTTGTAAGGCATACATGAGGTTGTTTTGGCGTGGATATGCTTGTAATTTGCTAATCAAAAGCGAAGCGGTAACTGTACCTGCCTGTAAAGATGCGGCTACCCTTCTCAATTCATCGGCATTACTTTTGAGATAATCAATATTGACTGTACCAGTGAATTTTAGTTCTGGATACTGAATTTGAGTATCTTCATTGGTGCTTTTTATCTTACAAAGTCTCTGATTTTTAATATCTCTCAATCTTGGGGTGCCTACTAAATCGAATAAAACAAATAATAAATCTGAGTAGCCATGTGTGTCCGTTGTATGCTCCAAAATAGACAAATCCGTTTCATTATTGAGGATTTCATCTAAAACGTAAGTAGCATCCCGCTCAGTAGCACTGATAACTTTTGTACCATACTGGCTATACTGGTCAGAGGTGTGGGTGTAAAAGGTAACGCCTTTCCCATAGCCAAAATACTTAGGAAGCGCTTGAGCATTTCTGATTTTCCCGCTTGTTGGGAAGCGTTGTCCATCTGAAGATGATAGCGTACCACCACCCCAATAAGAGCTAATCCATTGTTGATGATGCAAATTGACCAATAAATCATTTGCTTTTTTTGTATTTTCATCAGAAAAATAATTATTTGCTACCCACCAAAGAGAACGGTAGTCAAGTTCAGATGAGCGAGCCAAATCAGCCAATGATAGGTTACAAGCATTGGCTAAAAGTGCTGCATAAATTAGCGATTGATTTTCAGTGTTTTTTAAAGCTTCGTTTTGATAAAATTCTTTTGAGTAATTTACCCAATTATCCACTTCACGAATCATTTCTACCAATCCAACATGGGGTAATCGTTTGTTGATTTGTTCTTGTAATAAAATAGCAGAATCTGCTGCTTTCTCAGCTTCAAGGGGTGGTACAATCAAAACGCCATCTTCTAAGCGAATCTCAGAACCATCAACTAAAATTTGTGAAAGTGGTTGGAGTAAGGCTTTGAACTCATCTACTTTTTGGTTGATTTTTTTGCTAATATCTAATCCTCCAAAGGATAGACAGATTTGTTCTGATTGAAGTTTCCACCGTTCTTTTGGAATCAAAAAGCTATTAAAGTCGGCATATTTTCGAGATAATTCCACAAAAACGTCGCCCGAAAGAAGCCTATCTCGAAGTACTGATAAGACACAAAGCTCATAGGCTTGTTGTTGAATCTCATTGCCATCAAATACCATTTTTTGCCACGTTTGGTTTATAAAGTTGGTGGGTGCTGATGAAGGAATTTTTCTTTTGTTACCACACTGAATTTCTTTGACAAGACTCAACCCTTTATCAAAATTATCCTTCGTAAAAGCTATTTTAAAGTCAATTGTTTTAAAGAATTTAGGTGTAAACTGCTTGAAACGGCTATACGATTTTACTAAAAAATGTAAGTAGGATTGCTTATTGATACGTGAGTAAGTTTGTTATGTTTTTAATGGCAATCTACAAACAAAGTGATTACGAAGCTCTACGCCGGCGTTGTGTCGAACTCCATGAAGCGGGTTGGAAGCAATTAGCAATTGCTCAGGCCTTTGGCTTAACACAACCTTGGGTCAGTCGCACCCTGAAGAAATATCAACAGCAAGGGGCAGTAGCTTTGCAAGAAGGTAAGCGGACTGGCGCGCCAGCGCGATTATCGACCGAACAATTAAGTCAATTAATGACCGAACTCAACAAGGGAGCCGAGTATCATGGCTTTAGTGGAGCAATTTGGACTCGCTCTCGTATCAATGAGGTAATAAAGAAGTTCTTTAGCATCAGTTATGACCCTTCACAAGTAGGTCGTATCCTAAAGAAGGCGGGTTGGAGCCGACAAAAGCCACAGCCCAAAGCGCGCCAGCAAAACCTTGATGCGGTTGCTCAGTGGCAGCAAGAACACCTATCTGAACTCAAAAAAAGCAAAGGATGAGAGACGCACCATATTATATGTGGACGAGTGTGCTTGTTATTTGCTGCCTTTCTTAGCACATAATTGGGCTCCTTGCGGTAAAACGCCTGTGTTAGTAGAACAGGCAGGACGAAGTCATCTGAGCCTAATTGCTGCTATCGCACCTAACGGTCGAATTTATGTCGGTGGACAGGATCAGCCCTTTACCAGTGAGGATATTGTTTGGTTTCTAACTAAATTGTGTAGTCGCTATCGTAAACGGAATATGCTGATTATCTGGGACGAAGCCGCTATTCACCGCAGTGAGGTGGTGAAATCCTTTTTAAAACAACGTCCCGGACGTATTCACCTGGAACGTTTACCAGCTTATAGCCCCGAACTAAATCCGGTAGAATTAGTTTGGAGTCAGCTGAAACGCCGTTTACAAAATCAGGTTTTTACCGATTTACAAGAGCTGAAGGCAGCAATTCTTGAGCAAGTCAAACGCTTTGAACAGGAGCCTGAATCAGTCAAGGCGTTCTTCAATAAAAAAGAAGTAGCATTTATTACAGACTAATGCACGTATCAATAGAATTAAATTCAGCAATATTTTCAAGTCTATACAGTATCCCTTTATCCATCATTTTGCACTATTAAAATCTAATATTTTTTGTAAGTCATCGGCTGTAGGTAACTTCCCTTTGTAGGCTTCAGGCAATTGCGGATACAACTCATAAGTGCTGACCCCGATTGGATTTGTTTTGGTGCGTAAACTTACTTCAACTTCGAGCTTGTCTTTTTCAGCACATAGAATGATACCAATAGAGGGGTTATCGTCTTGAGCTTTTTCTGTATCATTGAGCAATTCTAAGTAAAAATCCATTTTACCAGCATATTCGGGCTTAAATGCCCCCGTTTTTAGCTCTATGGCTACCAAGCATTTGAGAAACCGATGGTAAAAAAGCAGGTCGATGAAATATTCTTTTTCGCCCAAAGTAACCCTATACTGGTTACCGATAAAGCAAAATCCATAGCCCATTTCTATCAAAAAATCTTTAAGTTTAGCCAGCAACCGCTTTTCTAAGTCACGCTCCAAGACAGGTTGCAGTATGCCCAAAAACTCTAGATTAATGCGGCTTTTCATTATTTCGTCGGCTTGCTCCACAAGGTAAGCGGGCAAAGTTGTATCAAAGTTATGCGCTTTCTCAATGGTCGTTTTGTTATAGATATTGGCCTTTATCTGGTTTAGTAATACATCTCTGCTCCAGCCTAATTTAGCTGTAGCTTCCAAATAAAACCGTCGTTGGTCGGGGTCTTTTACTTTTTGGAGAATGAGTATATTCTGCCCCCAAGGAATTTCTCCAACAAGCTGTTGGAGAATTGGTGAATGGCAATATTCTAAATAGAATTGCCTTGATAACCAAAGATTTTGCGGCGAAAAGCCCGTCATTTCAGGAAATGCCAATTTCAAGTCCTTAGATAAAATCTCTACCACCGACTTACCCCAGGCTAACTGTTCCTGCTTTTCAACAATTAATCTACCTATAAACCAATATAGACTAATCAGAGACTTATTTACTGCCTTTGAAGCATTTATTCTACTTTCAACTACTTTACGTTTTATCTCTTGTAGAAAATCGTGGTATTCGTTGTGTGTACTGTTTAGTTCCATGCAAAACCCATTTCTTATAAGGTGAGTTATAACTTTTCGTTCAATTCAGCCACATCGTTATTTGCGGTATTTGACGTTCGATACATTTCATTTTGGTTTCATCCAAGCTTTATGACATTCTATTACTATCTAATAAACTCTAAATACCTTATATCATCGATGTTCTTTGGTTTTGGCAGCTTTGGGGAGTTGACTGTATCTCTTTCTATTGCTCACTACACTAACAGATTTTATAAGAGAAGGTAAAAATAGACAATATGACTACTTCTCCTCTTTACCTATTTTTTAAAGAACTTTTGTTCTACCAAATATACAAATAACATATTGATTAACAGTATATTATAGGTATTTTTTATTTTTCGACTAGGTCCCTTCCTCTCAATGTACTGAGTTAGAATAGGTCAGTACTTTTTATTACTTTATTCAAATTTTGCTTCGCAAGAAAAGGGAATTTTACCAAATTTTTTACCTAAAAGCCCTTTTTCAGTACTGGCAGTTGAAGTATTTCGCTGAATGTCACTGGAATAGCCATACGTTTTTCAAGAGTCATTTTTCTACTCTTGACCTTTAATTGAATTTATTGAAAAGCCTTCTTCTGTTCATATTTTGCTTTCTCTTGCTGTTCGGCATTGCCATATGTGTAAAAATGGTGGCTGATTTTTATTTAGTATTATTTTTTCGATTTACAATCGTTATTATTCCGTTATAAATATATTTAACATAAATTAGACCCTATAGAAAAATATAAATATTTTTTTCCCTTGTAACTATATAAAATTATATATAGAATTATATATATGGTCGCAATCTTATAGTGACCCGTTATATAACATATTGAATACCAGTTTATTAAAAAAATACACATAGTCGCAATCTTATAGTGCTATCTGTTTTAGTCGCAATCTTATAGTGGTAAAAGAGATTTTGGTCGCAATCTTATAGTAACAAAAGCTCTAAGGTCGTAATCTTATAGCGGTTAGTCGTAATCTTATAGCGGTTTTTACCGCTATAGTCGCAATCTTATAGTGGTAAAAACCCACTCTGGTCGCAATCTTATAGCGACAACTTGTATTTTTCTAAGATTCGTTCGGTTTTTCTTCGTTCAAATTCTCTATATAACTATCAAGAAGTTCTTGAAGGCTTAAATCTTCCGATTTGTCATGATCTGACATAAAACTTGCTTTATAAACATCACGTATAATTCGATCTTTCAATTCCTTATCGTACTCCCGATTAGTAAGCCACTTTTGAAATAATTCAAAATTATCGACATACTGGGGAAACTGATCATCAAATGCCTGACGGAGTCGTTCATTGAGTAATTTGAAGAACAGGTTTTTCTTATTTCCTTCCAAATGAAGTTGAGTTGAGTCAAACGTCAATCGAATACTATATGCTTGCTTTTGCCCTTTATCGGTAAAAAACTCAATTTGAAATTTCAAATCGGAGTTTTCAGCAATGTTTTTTAGATACTTGTGTAAGGTAAATTTACGATGCTTCGGAAGTTGGTCTTCAATGTTTGCAATTTCGCAGAGGAAGTCAAAATTAGGCGTTAAGACATTGGTATTGTTGTAAATTAACACATTTTGCATCCCTGCCAAATAGATATACAGGTTCTTGATTCGACCGCTATTTTTATTAGATGCTACACGTAGATAATCCTTTAAACTCAATGTCACATAGAAACTGATAAGATTTTCAACAAATCCTCGCCCTAACTTAAAGGAATAAAATCTTTTTTGTGGACGATTCACATTATAGCTCACTCGAATGTCACTGATAATTTGCACGAAAGAAACGTTAAGTTCTTTCATAGTGGGGATTTGTGTCTTTTCAATACGAGACAAAGGGATATTATTTGCCGCCAGGCGGTACAGCGTGTACTCAAATACACTCTTAAACTCGTGCCCTAACAGTGTGGGAGGTTTAATAATACCCGTTTCAAAAATCGGGTGAGTTTTCTGCAAATTAGGCGATTTATACCCCATCAACTTACAGAAATCGTTAATAGCAAAGTTGGTGTACCCAAATAAGTCTGTTTTATAGGAATGGGCTAGAAAAATAATAATATCCCGTGCAAGCGTAGCATCTTCTTTAAAGTTACGCTGTATGTCAGGCAAATTATAAAATAAATTTCGGTCCAGCCGAACGCGATCCAGCCATTCCTGAGCGTTGTTTGAGATGAAAACGATAGAGTCTGATTTAGGATTCATACAAGTATAAAATCAATTAAAGGGTCATATCACTGTAATTCGGATCGCGTTTCGTCGTGAATTGTAAATCTTCATTAAAGTCTTTAAAGTGAGGTTTATGTACTGTCAACCAATTCAGTGGTTTTTTCTCTCTCATTAGCAGTTCTTCCAGTATCCCAAGGGTCATACTTGTAAAATCAATATGTACATCAACCCATCCGTCGTTTCGAGCAGCCACAAATTTTGGGACATTTTTAAAATATTTTTCAACCATTTTTTCAAGACCTACTACTTCGTCCGATGGATTCACTACATCATATCGAAAAGATAATATCATCTTTTGTCCACGAGGTTGCACACTGACTCTCAAGCTTTTTACAGAATCTGGATACGCTAAAGAACCCATTAATTTGACATTTTGTAAAAAACCACCCTTATCGTTATCGTTGGCAAGTACAACCTTTTGGGGACGATAAAGCTCAATTAGGTACTGTATAAATTGAGGCTGGGTATCGCTTAAATTTCCTGCTGTTGCTACATAAAGTCTTTTTTCAGAAGAGGGGGGCACAAACAACTGGTGGTACGACAGAGAATCAATGGGGCTTTCGGATATAACCATTGTAACACTATCCGCTTCATTAAGTGATAAATCAGACACCCAACAAGCATCTCCTCTTGCACATTCGATTTTATTGTAATGTACGTTTCGGACAATAGCCGCAACCACTCCTGTTTGATTACGTAACGGAAATGCTGTATTTACGTACAAAATCCCATTGAAACTAAAAGTCTTATTAAATATTTGCTGCTGAAAACAAGCTTCTGAAACAGTGCCTACAGTAATACCTCGTTGGTTCAAATAAGAGAAATCAGATAGCGACTGAAATTTGAAATCATAATTGGCATCGTACTCAGCGATAGGCGGCGGCGTAGGACGCAAAATACGTTTAGTTGTTCTTATCTTACCTGTTTTCAATTCATTTAAGTAGCCATCCAACGCTCCAAATACTTCCCTCCAATTTCGCTGGCTTCTGTTAAATTCAAAGTTGAGAATACTTCCTCTATCTCCTGTGTCAACAGGATTGAAATAGCCTTGGTACCCAGTATTTTGGTTCAAAAAAACCACTATCACATCACCCTCCTTCTTCAAGACCACGTAATTGCGCGATGTTTTCTTGGGGTTAATTGCATACCCTCTCCATATTGCAAACTCCACCAAATCAACCCGTGCTTTGTAATACTCCCAATTGTGCTTTCCCTCTTGGGTCAACTTTTCCATCTATATCTCGTTTGCGAACTTAGAATATACCACTATAACATTACGACCTTCATTTGTCAAGTTTTTTGAGTTTTGATGCGCAGCGTATAATTTCATCACAAATGCTAACCGTTCCTGTTTGTTGAAGTTGCTTCGTTAACTCTGCCAATTGTCTAATCAAGATATTTTTGGGAGATTCTTTTACAGGCTTAGCAATCTCCTTTTTACTCTCAATCGATACCTTAACTGCCTGTTCAATCTCGTCAACCGTAGCTAAAGGAGAATTCGAAATAACAGACTTGCCAACCTGTTGAATCAGCGTTTTATTGATTTTTGTTTGTCCCGACAAAATTTCTGACTTAAGGTTCGGTTCCAGTTTCTCCAAACCCGAAGCAAACTCCGCATCTCGCTTGATTGTCTTCTCACTCACATTAAAACGTTTTCCTAATTTTTCGGAGGTAGAAACTACTTCGGTACCATAAAGGACATTTTGTCCTTTATGGTCATTTTCTTCCATGCCAACGCTAATTGCACCAGCTTCGACATCATAAAGGACATTTTGTCCTTTATGGTCTAAGCGCTCATATTTTCCCTTTTCTTTTTTCTCAGTTAAGTACTTCATTCCCCTTAAATACGAAACTTGTTCAGGGGTTAAATTCCTTCTACCCAACTGATTATCAATCATGTACTGCCTTACATCGTACAATGTATTAAAGCTAATCAAATGAATCTTGAAGTCAATTCCATGCTTCATACAAATACTGTAGCGATTGTGTCCATCAATCAATACATACACCGTATGAGTGCTTTTATTATCAATTTTTATTATTTCTTCGGTTGTTTGCCAAATTAATAAAGCTTCTCGGCACCCTTCTCGAATGATATTTTGCTCTAACTGTTGGTGTTCGTCCGTTAGCAACGGCGGGATAAGTTGTTCGAGTTCTGGTAGGATACGGATTTGCCGCTTGATTTCTTCAAATTGCAAAAGTCCCTGATCTTTGATAATCTTCTTTTCTCCGAGATTTAATTGGTATTTTTTCATTAGGGGTATATATTTTAATGACCCGAAAGTTCTTTTGCTAATTTTAGGTAATCCTGCGCTCCATTAGATTCTGAAGCGTATTCAAAAATATCCTGCTGTGCTATCTGTGACTCCTTCAAAGCAACATTTTGACGAATAATTGTATCAAGTATCTTAAAACTTGACAATGACTCTTTTATATAGTCAATCATATCACGATGAACTTTAAGACGGGTATCTACCATAGTTAGGACAATCCCTTCAATGGTCAGTTCGTAATTAATTCTATCTCTCACCTGCGTAATTCGATCAAACAGATTATTGACACCTTTCAAAGCAGAGGCTTCAGGTTGTAGTGTTACCAAACAGCCCGTCGAAGCTACCAAAGCAGAGTTGGTAAAGATGTTTAAAGCTGGTGGGCAGTCGATGAAAATGTAATCGTATTGGCTACGAATTGGAGCAATCACGTTTTTTAGTTGATTCACACCGCCTACTGCTTGTACTAATTCTAGATCAGCGTAAGCTAATTCTAAATCACTAGGCGCTAAGTCGTAATTATTAGCTAAGTTGTAAATAGGTAATGAATCGCCCTTCAACAAGGATTGTACGACTTGTTTTTCAGGATTATCTTGTCCTAAAGCTTGGGAAAGATTTCCTTGTGAATCCATATCAATTAACAATACCCGATAGCCTAACTTTGATAACGCCTTTCCCAGATTGAGGGTTGTCGTCGTTTTTCCAACACCTCCTTTGTGATTGACTACTGAAATTATTTTTGCCCGTGAGTTCGCAAATTCGTTAAATCCATATTTAACCAAAATAGGATAGAGACTGGCTAAATGCTTAGGGTTCAGTTGACGATCCCCTGTCAAAGATTTGGATAGAGTACTAACGGGTAATTTAGCTTCTTTTTCTAAAACGGATAAGGAAAGTGCAGGGTTCTGTTTTAAAAAGGAAACTACTTTTTCATGAGTAAGCATATTTTTTTTGTCATAAAAATAAGACAAATATATTTATTTGTCAAAATATGTAGACATTTTCTATACAAATACATCATTGAATAAGTAAAGTTTCCTGATAGGAAACTACACTGTGCAAGCTGACTACGTGTTTTAATACCCGAAGATGCAATTGAAGGTTTACCACCTCAACACAGAAAACAAGAACCTTTTAGTTTCAATACCCGAAGGTGCAATTGAAGGGCAAGTTGTCTATGTAGAATTGTGGATGACCGAATTGTTTCAATACCCGTAGGTGCAATTGAAGGCCATGAAAATGAGCTAAATGTTTTAGAAACTAACACTTTTCAATACCCGTAAGTGCAATTCAAGGCATATCAAGCGCCACGTCTACTACTTGACCCTCTGGTTTCAATACCCGTAAATTGAAGGACTCGAGACCCTACGCAAGAATATTAAGACGCTAGCGAGTTTCAATACCCGTAGGTGCAATTGAAGGTTCGTCAGATGCGAAACAATGAAAGGAGTTTTTACGGTTTCAATACCCGTAGGTGCAATTGAAGGTGAAGGATCAGCGCATCGGGTCAACGATGCATTATGTTTCAATACCCGTAGGTGCAATTGAAGGACAGGTGTTGGCGTCGGTGCAACAGGTGTTGGCGTGTTTCAATACCCGTAGGTGCAATTGAAGGTTGGATAGATTCCTGACGTACTGCGGCCTGCACTTCTGGTTTCAATACCCGTAGGTGCAATTGAAGGTTCTATTATCCACGAAAACCGTGGTAGTTCGGCGGCAGTTTCAATACCCGTAGGTGCAATTGAAGGTAAAGGAAATAGCCTAGACCATGCCGCTCGTGCCATGTTTCAATACCCGAAGGTGCAATTGAAGGATCAAACTGTTTGCCTTTCAGCCAAATTTCTTTTAGTTTCAATACCCGAAGGTGCAATTGAAGGTCAACAGGAGGGGCGCAACCTAACCTATTGGCCGAGTTTCAATACCCGAAGGTGCAATTGAAGGTTCCTTTTTCGTCAACTGAATACAGGTATTTTTCAGTTTCAATACCCGAAGGTGCAATTGAAGGTCCTTGAGTCGGATAAATCCTACCCCAAGTCCTTGGTTTCAATACCCGAAGGTGCAATTGAAGGATAGCATCAATCATGGCTGTAGTATTTTCAGATAAGTTTCAATACCCGAAGGTGCAATTGAAGGTTTTACGATCGTTGGAATCGCCAAAATGAAGCTCTGTTTCAATACCCGAAGGTGCAATTGAAGGCTTAGTACTTCCAACATGGAAACCTATAATGGTGACAGTTTCAATACCCGAAGGTGCAATTGAAGGTCTATTGAATCCATCAATAATAGGGTCAGGAGAAAATAGTTTCAATACCCGAAGGTGCAATTGAAGGCTCTCAATCCGCTCGTGCTGCTTTTCGCCAAAAATAGTTTCAATACCCGAAGGTGCAATTGAAGGTTGCCAGTTTTTCGGTTTTCATCAAGTTTCTTTTGGCCAGTTTCAATACCCGAAGGTGCAATTGAAGGGGGTTTGTAGTACATATTCAACAGTTACAAGATTTTGTTTCAATACCCGAAGGTGCAATTGAAGGGCCAAATATTTAGTACTACGATGATTTACGAAGAAGTTTCAATACCCGAAGGTGCAATTGAAGGGGAAGCGACGAAAGTAATGTCGTTGCTCTCCGACCAAAGTTTCAATACCCGAAGGTGCAATTGAAGGCCAATAAAATCCCAGCATCGCTATAAATTGAAAAAGTTTCAATACCCGAAGGTGCAATTGAAGGATAGGTGTTCAGCGTCAGCAACAATAGTAGTTCCGTGTTTCAATACCCGAAGGTGCAATTGAAGGTAAGGGTTACACCGATACCGAAACTATACCCTACATGTTTCAATACCCGAAGGTGCAATTGAAGGGTTATTGGGTCGCCTCCTTTCCATTGTGTCCTAATAGTTTCAATACCCGAAGGTGCAATTGAAGGTTGTTTGGCTGTGCATATAAGCCTCATCGTAGCACAGTTTCAATACCCGAAGGTGCAATTGAAGGCAAAAGCGTAGTTCCCAAACCAAATGCGACAACTGGTTTCAATACCCGAAGGTGCAATTGAAGGCCTGCCAATGCCTATGCCAATACAACAAGATTCTTAGTTTCAATACCCGAAGGTGCAATTGAAGGAATATGCGCAAGTTGATTGAAACGCTGGACTCTACTGGTTTCAATACCCGAAGGTGCAATTGAAGGTAAAGAAGGTGACTTCTGCATTTTCTACGTAGAAGAGTTTCAATACCCGAAGGTGCAATTGAAGGTTACACCACCATCGAGCAGTCGATTTACGAGGCCAGTTTCAATACCCGAAGGTGCAATTGAAGGGAGGATGGATAGAAGAAGCTGGAGAGTTTGAAGAGTGTTTCAATACCCGAAGGTGCAATTGAAGGCAGTAGCTACCGTTGGATTGTATGGAATCAAATTAGGTTTCAATACCCGAAGGTGCAATTGAAGGAGAAATTTGAAAGGAGAGTCGTAGATTCTTTGACGAAGTTTCAATACCCGAAGGTGCAATTGAAGGCTTTTCCCCACAACTGGAAACTTTCACTTTCAGGAGTTTCAATACCCGAAGGTGCAATTGAAGGGGTTGTGGAATATTTCAGGAACTTGCAATATTTCGTGTTTCAATACCCGAAGGTGCAATTGAAGGTGGAATCCAAAACCCTGCGCAAAAGTCGCAATTCCAAGTTTCAATACCCGAAGGTGCAATTGAAGGCGTTTCGGGATTGTTGACGGTGACGGTCGCTGCCATTGTTTCAATACCCGAAGGTGCAATTGAAGGCTTCTCGAACCACTTGATTTTGTGGCGGAATACAAGTTTCAATACCCGAAGGTGCAATTGAAGGCAATGTCGAAGTAATCAAAAAGGCAATTGCTTGTATTAGTTTCAATACCCGAAGGTGCAATTGAAGGGAAGCAATGGTACGCGGGTATTTATGAAGTCAACAGGTTTCAATACCCGAAGGTGCAATTGAAGGTTCGTTGCAATTCCACAAACGTTCAGCCATCTCATTCGGTTTCAATACCCGAAGGTGCAATTGAAGGGTTGCTTAGTCAAAAAGATAGTATCATATCCGACCAAGTTTCAATACCCGAAGGTGCAATTGAAGGTGGGGCAAAGCTGATACTTTCGGTATTGCTTGCCTAGTTTCAATACCCGAAGGTGCAATTGAAGGGTCGGGAGTTACTTAGCGTGGGAAATGCACTTGCAAGTTTCAATACCCGAAGGTGCAATTGAAGGTTGGTGCGACGAAAAGATTGCCGAGTTGCTACGCAGTTTCAATACCCGAAGGTGCAATTGAAGGTCAATAAACTTTTGCAAATTTTAACTACTGTATAACAAGTTTCAATACCCGAAGGTGCAATTGAAGGTCCACAATTGTTGATTATACTACCACCACTTGCCGAGTTTCAATACCCGAAGGTGCAATTGAAGGCAAGTTTTTGTCTAGTCATTGACATTGTTGTTTTAGTTTCAATACCCGAAGGTGCAATTGAAGGATTAGCTACGTACTGACGGACCTATCCACCAAAGAAGTTTCAATACCCGAAGGTGCAATTGAAGGTCGCGGGCAAAGGTTTTTATCATATCATCAACTAATGAGTTTCAATACCCGAAGGTGCAATTGAAGGGGCCGTTTGGAACTACGTATCGAGTGGTAGATAGGCTGTTTCAATACCCGAAGGTGCAATTGAAGGCTGCCTCGATACCCGCGCTTTACGTCAGGGAAACGGGTTTCAATACCCGAAGGTGCAATTGAAGGTCAGCTTTCTTTAGGACACATATCTGGCAGAAAAGTTTCAATACCCGAAGGTGCAATTGAAGGAAAAGAACCTAGATTTCGACCAGTTAATCTGGGAGTTGTTTCAATACCCGAAGGTGCAATTGAAGGCAAATCAAACGCTTGCGCCGACGCTCTTATTTTTGGGGTTTCAATACCCGAAGGTGCAATTGAAGGTCTTGGAAAGTTCGAGGTTATGTTTTTGGGAAAGGTGTTTCAATACCCGAAGGTGCAATTGAAGGCAAGAGCAAATGCAAGGAGTTCAGAAAAAGTCTAGTTTCAATACCCGAAGGTGCAATTGAAGGTAGTACAGACAATAGCAAAGTATTTGCAGACGTAAGCGGTTTCAATACCCGAAGGTGCAATTGAAGGCGAGCTGTACGCTGAAGTACTGGAATCGGTTTCGCAAGGGTTTCAATACCCGAAGGTGCAATTGAAGGACAAAAAGCAGCAACCCTAAGAAACAGAAGTATTGAGTAGTTTCAATACCCGAAGGTGCAATTGAAGGAACCGCTTGCCGAATATTAGCGGGTAGTGTAAGCTGTTTCAATACCCGAAGGTGCAATTGAAGGTAAATTTCACTCCCCACGAAATCAACATCTTTTCAGGTTTCAATACCCGAAGGTGCAATTGAAGGAAGAGGGAGTTCCTTGGCAGCTCGGAAAGAGAATATGTTTCAATACCCGAAGGTGCAATTGAAGGATACCATAGGTTGCCCCACCTTCGGTTGCACACGTAAGTTTCAATACCCGAAGGTGCAATTGAAGGAATAACCAAAACCAACTAACAACAATGATAAAAATAAGTTTCAATACCCGAAGGTGCAATTGAAGGAAAGTACCTTATCGGAACATAATAACAATGCTCCAAGTTTCAATACTCGAAGGTGCAATTGAAGGGGGGCAGTGGGTGCAAAACGTACAACAGGTAGTCAAGTTTCAATACCCGAAGGTGCAATTGAAGGGATTAAGGCGTAAAAACCGTGCGTCTCCGTAGAGATAGTTTCAATACCCGAAGGTGCAATTGAAGGCCTAGAATACATCGAACGAGAGAACACGCTACTTGTTTCAATACCCGAAGGTGCAATTGAAGGTACAAAAGCTCACCAATTCAATTCGAGGTAATCGAGTTTCAATACCCGAAGGTGCAATTGAAGGTTTGCGTGTACGATACAACAGATGGTTATCGCACGAGGTTTCAATACCCGAAGGTGCAATTGAAGGGATGACTACCCTATTGTTGCTACGCTTATGCCTACGTTTCAATACCCGAAGGTGCAATTGAAGGCCGACAGGCTCAGGGGCGCAGATTCCAGCGGGTAAGTTTCAATACCCGAAGGTGCAATTGAAGGTCTACTGTGCATCGTTGGACGACCTTAAAAGACCTGTTTCAATACCCGAAGGTGCAATTGAAGGCATCACAAAAAAGGTACGACTTCGTTAAATATTTCGTGTTTCAATACCCGAAGGTGCAATTGAAGGAATGAATTATCTGTTACGCTTGCATCCCGAAAAGTGAGTTTCAATACCCGAAGGTGCAATTGAAGGTTTGTATCGTTGGTTGAGTGACCAACCCCGTTGCAGGTTTCAATACCCGAAGGTGCAATTGAAGGAAATTGAAGAAACCTGTAAAAAGGGTGGATTTATCAAGTTTCAATACCCGAAGGTGCAATTGAAGGTTTCGGTTTCTATCAGGCGAGAAAGATAAAGAATCAAAGTTTCAATACCCGAAGGTGCAATTGAAGGAGCTCCATGCCGAGCAACCCATGCGAAAAGAAGTGCGTTTCAATACCCGAAGGTGCAATTGAAGGCTAATCTTTTGTCAGTAACATGAAAAAGTACAAACTAAGTTTCAATACCCGAAGGTGCAATTGAAGGAAACGTCCGTGATTATGGGCGTTGACACCCTCCTAAGTTTCAATACCCGAAGGTGCAATTGAAGGCCGCTGCAAAAACACCGATTAGAGCGTTTTTAGGCCGATTTTGAGCCAAAAATACAATAAAAAAGTCGTCAATCTACAGAATGGTAAAAATTCCTGTAGGCTGACGACTCCTAGTTTCTTACTTATTTACAGCACTTTAGCTAAAATTTATAAAAAACGAACAGCTACTTGTGGGTAAAAAATAGCTGTATTGAACGTGGGTGACGACAGGAAAATTTACAACTCACAGAAAACGAGAGCGTTGTCCTTTCTCCTCCCCTAAGGCAATTCGCTCGGTATATCGCTCGTCTCGCATTTGGTAAAAGACAACTCCGTCTCCTTCTTGCATTAGGTTTTCGGCCTCCAATTGCAACGCTTTAAATTGAGCGTGCGTTAGCTCTCCTTCAAAAACCGAATTTTGTATCCAAGTAAGATAGCGCCGAAACAATTTTAACATTTTTCCAACTCGCTTTTGATTGACATCATAGACTGCAATAAAATAAGGCATATCTCAAAGATGATTTTACAACACGTCAATGAACTTTGTTAGCTATTAATCGTTAGAATTTTCAATCTTTCACCACCACATGTGTAAGCCTTGGTAGGGCTCTTTCACAGAATCGCAAAAATGGCGAACCAATTTGTAACATTCCATTCTTATTAACCGCTCATAAGATACTTTACGGTCTAAACTACGATGTTGAACGGTTTGGCTTAAACGTTCATCCCAATGTTTAACAAAAATCTTGCGACCAGCTTCTGATAAGTAGCATCCTCCTAAGTGCTTTTCAAAATGCTTGGGACTAATTTCTCCTGTTTTTAAAAGTCGAAAAATAGCTCTATCTACCAGCAAAGGCTTAAACACCTCGGCTATATCTAGCGATAATGAAAACCGTCGTTCTCCTGGTTCATGCAAAAAAGCAATGGTAGGATCTAAAGCGGTACGGTAAATTTGCCGCAACACTGTCGTATAGCAAAGAGAATTACCAAAAGAAATCAGCGCGTTTAATTCGTTAGAGGGCGGTCTGCGTTCCCTCTTAGTAAAGGGAAACTGAGCTGCTACATTCTCTCCCAAAAAATGAGGCCATAGCCGATAATAACGGTCGCGAATACGGCCTTCAACCGCCATGAGGTTTTGAATATCAGTTGTTTGAGGCAATGCCTCACGATCGCGGGTTAGTGCCACAAGTGTCGCTTGTACGGCGGCTCTGGCTTCGCCTTCCAATCGAGGCTGATAATATTTGATTACTCGCTCAATGTTAAATAACGCTGCTTCTACAAAGGCTTGCGCCAAGACGAGTCGCTTTTTGGAATTTAGATAAAACTGAGCTTGCTGCACTCTTAAATGCCCCGAAAGTTGATTGTCGCGCGGGTAAAGAGTGGCTGTATAATTGCCATAGTAGTCATAAAAAAAGGCGGGAATCCCTTGCTGTCCTAGAAAAGTGATGAGTTTTGAATTAATATCTACTTCTCCAAACAAAAATAGACTATCTACACTTTCTACAGGAAATGGCGTACGCGGCCCGTCAGCTTCTGCTGATGGCAACGCTTCATCATCAGGAGCATCGTCGGGCTGTCGATCGCCCGTCATTTTCTCCAACGCTAAGGTGTTATGCTGCCGTTTTAGACGCCCGCTGGAAAATAAATAATAGGGTCTTTTCATGAGCCAAGTCTCCAATGGAGAGTGTTAGTTTTAAGTTTTCAAGAGAAATGATTTATCCAAAACACAATTCTTCAAACGAACATTTTCGACAAAAATCGCGCTTTGAAAGTGTCGCAGGTGGAGATTCTTGTTCAGCCAATTGCCGTATATTAGAAACCGTTTGGATTAGTTCTTGAATATGTTCCGCTTCAAGTGCTACGTTTTCGGTACGTCGCAATAAAGGATAATCCAGCTGTCCTGTAAAAGGAGTCCCATCGGAACGCTTGACGCCGTTGAGGTACAGTAACCACAGGTAAAATCGCACTTGCCACCGATGTGCTTCCTCGCACGAACGACCTTTTTTAGTTTCGTGTAAAACCCCTTGCTTGAGCTTCATTCGGTCAATTTTCCCCACTAAGTATGTACCGTCAGGGGCTTCCGTTTCGATCAAGATTTGTTTGTCGTCGCGGGCATAGCTCGTTTCATCCAACAAGCGTCCCAAAGCTACTGCATCGGACTCTTGTTCCATCCAAATCCCCCGCAACGACCACCACGCTTTACGAGGGCAAATTTGGTAATACCCTACGAGCATCCCGCCAATGCGGGGGGAGGAGTGGGTAGTTATTTGTTTCATATTTTTAACCGAAAACGCCTTCTGCTCTGTCTTTTTTTTCTCCTTTACCCATCGTAGCTAAACCTGTATCCGATTGATAAACATCAATCGCTGTAGTCCATAAATACTTAACCTCTGGGTCGTCGCCTATTTGATAAGCAAAACGTTCCAATTGCCCCAATTTTTTACCTTTTTCTATCAAATAAATAGGACAACTGATACCATATTCGAGTTGGTAAGAACGAAATTCATCCCAATTGCGAAAAGGATAGGCGTTTTTATCATCTTGATAACTATCTGCCGAGTCAGGTAATGATACAAAAACAGTTTCTTGCGGAGGTATATCACGGCTTTTCCATTCACCAGAAACAGAAGCATCTTCTTCGTCTGTATATTGCCCTGAAACAATCATCCAATTAGTTCGCATCAGGCGTTTTAGTTTATCCCGATTTTGTTTGATTTTACCTTCAAATTCCGATTTAGTTGGGTATAAGCCATTCACATAATCTACAAAATTTTGAGCGGTAATTTGCTGAGGTACTTCATCAAATAACTCCTTTAATTCACGGAGTGTCTGTGTAAATGCCTCAGCTGGGAGCCATCCTTTTCCCCCTTGAGGCGCTCCGTAGGGAGCGGGATAGGTTTCTCCTTTTTTAATTGGCTCAACGACATATAAAATTCCACCGTTTGGCGATAATCCGAAGCGATCTAAACGACCAGCACGTTGAGCTAATCTATCCCATGGACACACATCTGATAGCATGATAGGTGCACTTATATTGACACTCATCTCTCCTATTTGGGTCAATATAGCGATACCTTCTGCACCTCCATTATGCCATGCATCTTTCCCAAGCCCTTTAATCAATTCATCTTCTATATCTTTTTTGTGAGGTTCGGTAAAACGACTATGGTATAAAATCGGTTTGGGTCCGCCTTGTCTATGATAATTTTTGAACCACTCATAATAGGCATAGGCTCTTTCCACGGTATTAGCATACACTATACCTGTACGCTGGCGAACCATTCCTTTTAAAATACCTTCGACATCCTCGGGGGTTTCAGCTTTGCCGCGCCAAACAATAGAGCGATTAGGTGATTTTGCTTCAGCAGGTACATCCAAAATTTTATCAGTAACCTCATCTAAACCATACAAAGCCAGCGAAGAATCTGGTACTGTCGCACTCATAATTAACACAGGGACATGTAAGATCTTGAGTGTCTCTAACAAAACCAACAAATTGGCTTGAATGAATGGGTCATAGAAATCCGCTTCGTCAAATACAACGGCACTATTTGCCAAAAAAAAGAAGGTTGTATGATGATCTTCTTTCGTTCCCGTAAGACACAGTAGCAAATGGTCAATGGTACAAACAGTAATTGGAGTAGCTAGCAATTGAGCTAATTTATGCAACTCACGAGCATTACTTTTTTCTGAATCCGCAATATTACCATACCGATTGTACCAGGCACTCGAATGATAAAGGCCAGTTGAGCTATAACTTTTGTTTTTATCTACGCTCATTGCCAACGCATTGGACGTAAAACGAGTAGGCATAGCCACGATAAGTCGGTCAGCGTGGCCATTATCTATTTGTTTTTTTGCCCAAAGCAAAGCAGCATCGGTTTTTCCACTACCTGTTGGAGCGCGTAAAATACTAACCGTTTGGTTGGCCGCAACTTCTTCTGCTATCTTTTGAACTCCATTTTTTTGAGGAAAGACAAATTCATAGGAAAACTCTTTTATATCAGGCACAGACTCACCACTTTCTAAACGACTTGCGCGTGTATCGGCCAGTCGAAGTAATGCCCTAACTCCCGCAATTTTATAACGCTCAATTACTTTTTTCTCCCACTCCTGTTTATTTGCAGGAACGAGCAAGCTTGATTCGGTGTACAGTTTGTCCCACAATCCTGAAAATGGTCCTTTTTTGTCATTTTTACCTTTCCCGTCAGTCTCCCAACGTTCTTTATACTTTATACCTAGTTTGCCGTGGTGCGCGGCAATAGCTACCATTTCAGCAAGACTCAGCGGTTCTGATTTTTCAAAAAAGGTGATGGCTTTCTGTAATGAATCAAATTCATGCCTTAGCTTAGCATTCATTAAGTATGGACTGCTGCTTATTTTTTTCTTTCGCATCTCCGATTCATACCGTTTGAAATCAGCAGCGTTGACCTCATTAGGCGGCAAGCCACTGTCTTGCCGCCATCTTTGGTATAACTCATAATCTTTTCGACAGGCTTCACGCCATTGTTTATGGCATTTTCCCGCATCATGCCACCAAACCGCCCTTTTTACCTGCTTTTGGAGATCAGCTTTAGTAAACATTTCATACTTTTTACACCAGAAAGAATTAGGAGACAAAAGCATTTCGGCTTCATCTAAAACATGTTGTCGATGTTCTCGGTAGGTGATGCCAGAGGGCTTGGCAAGAGGTTCCATACAGAAATTACTTTGCTGGATTATACAGTTCGTTTACCGAAAGAGCTTCATGTGCTTTTCGATAGGCTTCATCTACACTCATCGCTGAGGCATCAGTATCGTCACCCAGAAAATAGAGGGCATCTCTATTTTTTAATTCTTCCAAAATTCGTTGTTTTTCTACATCTGATGAACTTGTAAAATAGCGACTCGCTTTTCGGCTCATTTTAGTATCCAGTACAATCAATACTTTTTGCGGTTCACCAGTCGTAGCATTACGAGCCTGATTGGCGTAATCGGTCATGGAGCGTGTGGCTTCCAAAAATAATTCAATACGGCGATTACGTTCATCTGGATTATCTACTAAATGATCTAAATAACTCGTGCTTAGATGCGATTCATTATCACCATATTCAAATAATTTAGTAACACCAACGGCAGACACATCTAAATGAAAACTCATATTCATCAAATCATTTTCACTAAATTCGTTAGTAGCCAATGCTTGTTTACGTCCTGACTCTTTGTCTTCATTCATTTTGAGACGCACCAATAAATCACGACTAATCTCACTTGTTTCAAGTGCGACGGCAGGCGTGGCTGAAACAGGGGCTGTGCGTCGTCCCGAATAATCATCTTTATTGGTATCTAAATACCCGCCCAAATCGCTACGTAAATCTTTTTTTACATTAGTCGAGGTTCCATCGCCATTGGCTACATAAGTTCCTTCACCTTTGGGGTCATCTTCATTGATTCGCTCAATGGCACTAAATAACACATGGCGTTGCATTTGGCCAGAAATATAAACCCGTCCGTCTCGACGGCGTTTGATGGAAGAAGCATTCCCCAATAATTTTTCACCACGGTTGGCCGCATGGTCATTCATTGGAGCTAAAAGAGTAACAGTAATTGATTTTATTTTCATTGTATTATCATTTTAAATTTTCGTAAATCTTTTTAAATCAAGCAGGTACATCATCACTCAAAGGGTCATTTCCAACCCCAAGAGCAGAATTTTCATTGCCATTATCGGGTTTATCATTTGCCACATAAGAACTTAGACGCATAAATGCAGTCACTAATTCTTGCGTCAGAGAAGTATTGTCTTTTGTTGGAGACCAGCCTGCCACTGTTTCCATGAATAAGCCAGCCTCATTACCAATTTCAAAACCAGTTAAACGCCCTGAAATGATGTTCATCTGCGAGAGTAAAGCCACGGGACTTTTTGCGCTCAGAATTGTACTCTCAAACTGTACCAGAATTCGATTTTTGTATTCCTGCAATGGTTTGGCAGTTCTACCGTTTTTTAAATCCTCTGTTTCTTCTTTTTTTGCTGCATTAAATGCTGCACGATTAAGCGATTGCCCATAGGCACGAGCTGATTTTATCAACTCAGGGGATAGATTTGGGTGTTCAGTTGCCATGTATTGCTCGATTAACGGTGATAAATTATTAGGATATTCGGCACGGGTGGCCAGAAAATCGCGAAATGCGGGTTGGGAAAATTGTTGTAAAAAACGGTCAAAGAAAAACTTGTATAATCTGAATTTGGGGTCATCTATTTTCTCCACCCCAAACAATTTTGCACGATGCGCCGATTGAACAAGTACTGGTAAGTCTTCTTCCAGTGAAATTTTTACCAAATGGTGCCCAAAAGATTCTTGACGATACTCCTCATAAGAAACGATATACAAGGGATGACTAGCCAATAAATCTAATACGCGAGTAGCAAAAGCAGCACGACTATCTCCTCGAAAGGATTCTCCTATCTTTGCCCATGATCCAATCGCTGCTACCAACGAAACTACCCCTAATGAGCCATCACGCGGGGCATTTGGGTAATTACCTCGAAAAATAGGTGGACGACGATATTTCCTGTCCTTTGGGTCAATTGTACTGTGGAATGGTGACGTATTTTCATTGAAATTCTTACCAATCTGGTACTGTAAATCAGCAAATAATCGAACAAAATCAATCAATGGATTTGAATCAATTCCAATCAGTGGTAAGTCAGGAATGATAGTCGTATTTGAGGCTCCTTTATTGCCAAATACCTGAGCAGCTGGTTTGTATTCCGTAAGTGTTGTAATTACCGTAAATGCCGTTTCCAAAAGATTAGCTTTCGGTTCCGCCATGGATTGTTTCCCATTATTGATTTTGGAAGTTAAAGGAGCAAATGACCTTTTAAGCTTTTGCTGGGGTTTTAGCAAATCTTCTTCTTTTGTTTTTAAAAGTAATTCACGAATACTACGAGCTTCCGCTACTGTATTAGCCGATGATTTATCATTGGTAATAACATGGGGTGCTAAGTAATAACCGTTTCCTGCTGTCTGACCACTTTTCTGCCCAGGATCCACCTTTTTCCCTTCCAAATAATCAAACTTCAAAATGGTGGTTGCTTCATCCAACGGTTTGTTTTCAGTACGTAATGTATAGCGGTTTAATGCCCTCTCAATGGCTTCGGCAGCAAATTTAGCAATCGTTTTTAAGTCTTTTAAATCCGCTATTTCAAGCTCTTCCCGCATTTCGAGTAAGGCAGCAGCTACCCCATATCGTGGATAAGGGTGCAAAAAATCTAAGTTTATCATAGCTCCTGATAGTTTACTTCTACCCATCCATCATTTGCACCTAAATACAAAGGGGCGGCAGGATTTTCAAATGCCTGTTTTAATAATTTTGAAATCGTAGTAGTAGTATCTAAACCAATCAGATAGGGACTATTCGGGATTACGTATTCTCGTACCGTTGGACTGACGTAATACTGCGGGAATTTTGAGCGAATAGACGTGTACTTAATTTTCGCTCCATCAGGCAGATTTTTCAATTCTTCATCTGTATAATTTTGAAATTCAGCTCTATCTCCAAACTCAATAAGACCCTGTTTTTCCCGATTTAAAAGGTCTGAAAGAGAAGCATCGTAATGTTTACTACCGCCAAAAAAAGAACGTCCAGTATCTCGCAATTGCTGTGACCATAAGTCATCATAACTACTTGTCGCAGGTTGAATAATCGTACTTTTGAATTTTACATGATATTGCAATAGGCTCATGTAGCCTACTTCTGACGCTTCTGGCTTAGCTGTAAGCCACTCAGAATCAACCCAATTTGCATCCTTTTTAAATTTCTTTTTGAGTTGCTTCTTTAATCCATCTATTGTTTGCCTACGTACAACATCATGCAAATGCCAGCCAAGTGCATTCTCCAATAACCCATAAAGCATATAATTGGTAGGATGTGGTTGGCTTCGATAATATTTCCCAGGCTGCGCCGCCACCATCGAAAGCGGAGCCAAAGCTTCAATAGTCAAAATGCCTTTTACTGTTAATTCTGGCGGTTCTAAAAAAAACTGTAAGTCAATGGTTTCCATATTTTTGAACGTTAAAGATTAAACGAGTGCTCCAAATCCGCTACCTGTCAAGTCGCCTACTCCGACCAACCAAGCAAACTCAATGGCTTCGGAAGTGCCTTCTATAATGACTGGACAGACGCTACCTTTGTGTTGAATATCTTTATTTCCTTCTAGGCGTTTGGCGGTCATCACTTTTTCACGAGCTTTGTCATAGGAGCGATCAAAACGAACTTTTACTTGTTGATGGTTTTCAGCTAACCCCGCTTTTTTCATTTTTTTGATTAGGGTTTGGGTGAGAATTACGTCTGCACGAATGTCATTCCACAAGATACATTCACGGCTACCGTCGCCTCGATTGTTACGTACTAGCACAGCTCCATCTACTGCAAATCGCATGGGAGACTTAAAGCGTGGAGTTGGCACTTCCAACGCTTTTTCAACGGTCATACCATAGGCTAAATGTTTGTCTTTGATAATACCTTTTGCCAACTCCCAGCCTAATTCACTGTTGTAAAACCCCAAATTCCAAGTGGCTCCTTGTGGAAAGTACAGGCTGCGTCCATTTTTTTCTCCTCCTTTCAACCAACCAAGGCTGTAAAGACTCAAGTCGTCATGAATATCGTTTGGACCCAGCCAATGGTGTAGTGCGGCTCGTAAATCCTCCAAATAGGAAAACGGCACTGGCTGTATATTCGGACTCAATACCAATTGTATTCGCATAGCATTTTCAGTTTTGATGTGTCAAAGATTAGGGGGTATGACTTTCAAATCATGGGAGTCATGGAAAAAAAATAAAAAAATTACCTATATTTTTGAATGGTAGCTTCGATACGTCTTTTTATCTTCTCTCTCAATTCCACAGGCTCAAGTACCTCCACGGCTTCAGCCATACCTAGGATTTCTATTTCGAGCTCCTTATTTAAAACCACCATTAATTCAAAATCGACATACTCAGGTGACGATTGTGGGAGCGCCCGTTGGGAAGCATGTAACGGAAGCGATTGAAGGTAATTAGCTTGTAAGGCAGTCAGGCGTATTACTACTCTCACGGGCGCGTCGTTGGGAGCGGAGTTAACACCAATGACGTGTTGACGCATGGCACGGTATTGATGGTTTCGTTTTTGCGAAATCAGCTTATCCGTAAGTTGAAGGTCTGTCATGCGATCTAAGCCAAACGTCCGTACCTCATTTTTATTGATATCCCAACCGTCCAAGTACCAACGGTTTTTGTATTCGAACAATAGTCCTGGTTCTACTAAGCGCAGTTGGGCAGGTACGGGGGTTTGTGCGTAAGCACTGTATCTAAAGGCAATAACCCTCTGGGCACGCATCGCCTCCCAGAGTAAAGGTAAATGACTGGTGCCCGAAAAATTAGGATTTTTTTCTAATTGAAGGTAGCGCCCTATGGCACGCACCCCCGTAAGGGTTTGATTTACAAACTCAACCCGTTCACGGCGTTCAAGTAAATCAAGAAACCCCTTAAAGTCAGTAATATCTTCATCCTCTTCATTGAGGTCAATACAATAACCGTTTCGACGCTTATTGTATCTAATAGAAATACCGTATTGTTCGTTGATGTCTTTCTTGTCTCTTTCAAAAGAGCTTTCGGAATAGTCTTCAAAACCCTCTTCGCGGGCAAGTTCAAAGAGTTTTTCTTTACAAGGATAAACAAACGGTGGTTGAATGGCACGAATAAGGCACCAATGACGGCGGAGTGTAGCGGCTAACGTCAAGTGATAAATAGTTATAAATATTTGAATGAAAAGTAACGTATCTTCTGCAAATACTATAAATAAATAGTTATAAATTTATCAAACGGTCAGGTCTTACCCATTAAAAATCAAAAAATATAACATAAACTGCTACCCATTTAGCTATTTTTTTTATGATTTATGGTCTATTTACCTCTATTTTGAGTATCCTTCATGAAGAGTTAAGCTAAAATCATTCTAAATTAAGTAACTGCTTAATAGCCTATAACAAACATAGTTGTTGAGGTACTTCTTAAAAACATATAGCGCTTAAAATCAAATGTTTAATTTTTTTTATTATTTAAAAACATTATATTTTTTTAATTTACAATCTTAGTTTTTTTAAATTTTTACACTGACAATTAGTAATTTACTTATCACAAATAAAAATTATACTATAATAGTGTTTTTTAAATCAATATATACCTTTATTTGGCTTAAATATTAACACTTGAACAAAATTATTACTAATTACAGTAGGCTTTGTTGCATGGTTAAAATAGAAGGACTTTGGCCGTTATGCCAACAAGAACATTTACTTATTCCCTACTGCCGAACTTTCCACCGCACGGGCGGTTTCGTCCCCCTCTCCGTACACTTTAACCCCTGTCAAATCAATCACTACATATAGTCCTTGTGGATTAGCTGACGCCTCTATTTTTTGCGGATAATTGTTGACTGAGTCGGGCTTGACGACAACACAATTGACTATAACTCGGTATTTATATGTTCATTCCCATCTACTCAATTAGACTTGTTAATAGTATACCCTCGGTTTGCCGAAAGGCTAAACCCAAAACGTATTTAAGTTGTAAAGCACATAAATGAAAGCATCACTGTAACGATAATAACCGCTATAATACTAATTTTGAAGCGTTTTTTGTTCGTCAAGCCACAGTTGGAGATGGCCTCGTTAAATTAATGCCTAGTTGTAAGCAGGCAAATTAGTAAGCCCATAGCGTTATTCGACGACACTTGGCTCTGAGTTATCAGAGCTTCAAAAAATTTGAAGGAGTGTTTAAACAAAATCAATCGTTAAACCTGCAAGGTAAACTATCCGTTTAAAATGAACCATCTCCAAATATGAAGGGTGCTATTAGACACATCAACAACTGATTTTTAGAGAACTCAGAAGCTTTATTGATTTTTCCAGTTTTGGTATTTATTTTGTTTCGGGGAGCTCTGCGGGAGTGCTCCAATACTTAGGAGGTTTCGGCCTCCTATTTTATTTTAACTCACTCTCAACTTCCTTATAACTATTTGCTTCCAGTGCATTTTTTCACTAGTACCCTCATTAAGAAGTCTTATAAAATATAATTTTTTCAAGAAATAGCTAATAGTTGTAGAGTAGGGCTCAAGTAATGGCGACAATAAGCTTCTTTGAAGGAGGTTACATACACTGGATACTTGAAAACAGTGTTAGTGAAATTTATGTAACATAGCTCTTAGTTCCTATCTAACATAAATTTATGTTACATGATGTAACGTCATATAACATTGCTCAAAAATTACGTAACATGGCATGTTACAAATGTTACGTAATTTTATGTAACATTATGTTACTTGATTTTGGGGAAGACAGTATTTGAGGATCTCAATAAGTGTAAAGTGTAATACATGTAGATTAATGCGGCTTCTCTTGCAATTTATTTTATCAAAAAAATGCGTTAAACAGGGATGATTATTACTCAAAAATAAATTCGATAGTATTGTACAAAAAAAAGAAGCTAGATTTTGTAGACTTTATTTTTTTGCAGAGCCTAGTTACCTAGGCTATTTTAGACTACATAGATAAACAGCATTAGTGAAAATTTTTCTGGAAAAATTTAGAAGGTGGTTAGGGTACCACTGGCTGATGAATTAACGAGTCTATACTTTCAAAAAAGTATGGGTAGCAACCAACAAAGAAACCAGCAAGGAGGAAAATTTATTTTGGGAGTTCATGGGGTTTGTAGCAATGCGTTAATCACGAAAAAATAATAAAAGAGGATAAGTTGAAGTGTCGAAACCCGTCTCTTTTTAGACCAAAGTTAGCGGGACTTTCTAAATTCGCACTGCACTATTGTCGGTAAAATGGGGGCTTACCTATCATTACATTTTCACACCTGTGAGGTTTCCTACTATTTTCAACAGAGGAAACCTTTCTCAGAAAAACCTTGGTAAAATCCATAAAAAAACAACCTGATTCCAATGCGTTGATGGGTATGTACTTGTTTGATGTATACCTAGTGTATATCGCGGTAATTGCAGTTATTTCCAGTATAATGCTTTGTACACGGTTTTTATGATTTTTTTTAAAATGCTAACGGGGTATATTAATTATAGTTGACAGTCAGCAAATTATGTGTTTTTAGCAATCGCATACATCCTGTATATAACCAATGTATTACCAATGTATTACCAATGTAATACCAATAGATTACCAGTTTAGGCGTGTATGCAAAGAGGAGAAATTGTAACAAAATGGCCGAATTTAGAGTAAAAATAATATGTCGAATATCGGCCTTAAAACTGCTTTCTTTTCTTCTGTACTCTATTGAAAAAACGGTGATTCTAGCGTTTGGGAGCGGGTATTTTGCAGAACCGACGTTTAGATAAACCAATAAGGCTTGGTGGTTTTTGGCTAGTTACGGTCATTGGTTATTTTGTAGTAGGTACTAATTTTTACTCTTCGGGAGCGACGGTAGTCGTAGAGGGGCATTTTAGAAACCTTAATTTCTTGGGCAAATCGCATTAATTCCAAGTATTCCTTCCTCGTAATAGGCTTCGGCTAAGATGGCTTTATTGATTGCTCCATTTCTTGTGGTTTGTGCAGGAAGGTAGGGAACGAACTTCTTATATTTAGCTACTTCTAAAAATGTGCCTATGAATCGATAATCAGCCTAAGTTATACCGATTGAAATTGACGGATGATTTTTCTTAATTCGTCATTGTCACTGATATACCGCTGAATTTGCCCTTTTAAGTAGGCATTTTCCGATAATAAAGCCGAAATCATCTTCTCCGTTTCCTCATACGGGACAGCTTCTTCGGATTGTTTGGCTTGGTTGGCGTATCCGCGACAAGTACCCGAGCAGTATTTTGCAGTAGATCTACTAGCGTAGAAAGTCGTTCCACACCAAAGGCAGTTTTTTTCAAACACCTTGGCATTGTATTTAAAGTCGGAGCGGTCTAGTTTGGGCATTGGGAAACGTTAAATGGATGAATTTTCTTGGTTACAAAGAAAAGATTTATTGAAATTATTGCGTTATAAGTAGTTGAAAAATTTATACAATTGATGAAATGTTTTTTTTACCAAAGGGCTCAATTACTATTTATTTTGCCTAACCAGTGACACTGTATTACACCGTTTATCAAAGAGGTTGTAGGAGGAAAAAGAGGTTCACCTTGCTGAAAATAGGCCTTACGTTTCATTACGTAACATTACGTTTCATTACGTAACATTACGTTTCATTACGTTTCATTACGTAACATTACATCTGCTGAGACAGGTCCAAAGGTAGTATGCCATAGAGAGGCCAGCAGAAATGGAGGTTAGTAGATTGAAACTAACTTGAGGGTATTTAGAAGTCAATATCAAGCAGTGTTACTTATTTTCGTTGCTCGTTTTAGTGTACGAACTGATTTTTACTCCTCGGTGGCGAAGGTATTTGTAAAGCGTCATTTTGGACACACCAATTTCCTGGGCAATGGCATTGACCCCAAGTTTTCCTTCCTTGTAATAGGCTTCGGCCAAGATGGCTTTATTGATCGCCTCTTTGGTCATGCCCGCTCGCCGCCCTCCTTTTCGACCGCGAGCCCTGGCGGCTTCTAAACCTGAGAGGGTACGTTCACGAATGAGGTCTCGTTCAAATTCGGCGAAACTAGCTGAGATGTTGAAGAACAGTCTACCCTGTGGCGTAGTGGTGTCGATGGCATCGTTAATGGAAAACAAGCCGACGCCTTTTTGGTTGAGTAAAGCCACCACTTCGAGTAAGTGTTTGAGGGAGCGTCCAAGTCGGTCGAGTTTATACACCACGACAATGTCTCCATTTCTGACGAAGTCGAGTAGTTTGAGAAGTTCGGGTCGGTCGGATTTGGTACCTGAGGCCGTTTCGGTAAAAACCTGTTCACAGCCTACTTTTTGCAGGGCGTCGGTTTGGAGATGTAGTGACTGGTCTTTGGTACTGATGCGGGCGTAACCAATTTTCATAAATTGTATAAGTAATATGATTGAGTTTTAAAGATAATTATACTTTGATACTTATACAACAATAGTTGACTTTTTAGGGTTAAAGTTGGCAAATTGGAGGGTTGATAAATGAAGGTGGTTAAGAGTATAATTAAACGGACGTATATGTATAGTCCTGCTATTACTTGTCTCGTCCTAAAAAATGTTGACCGTTTTTAAGTTAGTCCTGAAATAAATTTACCGTTTTTTTCTTAGTCCGAATTTAGTCTATTTTTTCTTCTTCGATTTGGTAGGATCGTAATAGTTTTTCCAA
>Ga0209570_1000689_pt1 | contig 30190 bp, 26 predicted proteins | sample EBPBio172007_DNA_FD_185861 | JGI IMG/M metagenome (GOLD analysis project Ga0209570, IMG submission 185861) | Wastewater treatment Type I Accumulibacter community from EBPR Bioreactor in Madison, WI, USA - Reactor 1_9/17/2007_ DNA (SPAdes)... | ecosystem: Engineered > Bioreactor > EBPR >... | reverse complement strand
GTCAAGGACGGCGGCGAGCGTCAGCTCGCTACTATGTCTGGTGCCAAGTCGCCAGCCAACAACCTGCCTAGTCTTGAGGTCGAGCACGACCGCGACGTAGTGCTCCTCACCCTTGAAATGACAAAGGATAATCCCTTAACAGATGAAATAAAATGCTAACTGATCAATGGCTGGGTGGTTGATGGTTGATTACGTGATTACGACTGCAATATGCCTATAGTTTAATGCGCCCGTCATCCACCATCGAGCGAAAATCCCACACCCCGGGTGCGGCGGCGCGATAATTCCAATAAAACCACGCCAGCGTGTTGTCGTAGGCGGCCAGCTGCAGCGCAATGTGGCGGTCAACCAGCGCGGCATGTTCGGCTTCGGCAAATTTGCGCAGCTGATACTCAGATAACATGCCGCTCCACTCGCCCACAATCACCGGCTGAGCCCGCGACAGCCAGCGGTGCAAGCGGTGATGCATCGGCATGGCAATGCGCTCGTACCACGCGATTGAGGCCACCCGAAACAGCGGCCAACAAAAATGATACCAGTGTACGTCGATGGCCACGGGATTGTGACGATGCGGCCACAACAGATTGGACATTAGTCGCGGCGTAAATGCATCGTGAAACACCACCAACATATCAGGCCGAGCCACACGCGAAACACGCTGGTAGGCCTGGCGACTGAATCGTTTCAGCTTGAATTGCCAGAATCCGGCTCGTGGCTCGTTGAGCAGCTCCAATCCCCATGCGCTTGGGCGATCGGCGTAGCGCGCCGCCAGTCGCTCGAGCGCCGCTATGGTCTGCTGACGGTAGTCGAGCCGACGATACCACCGTGCCGGACCAATGCGGCCACTGTGGTCGCGGCCATTTTGCGACCCAGGTGCACCGTGTAGACAGATTAATACCTTGATGTCGTACTTGTGCCCCATCTCGACCGCCCAATCTAGCGCATCGATACACGGCTGATAGGGGTCATCGCCATCAAAAATCCAGTAGCCAACCGGGATGCGCACCGCCTCGATATGATGATCGCGCAGCCACACAAAATCTGCCTCGGTAATATATTCGGCGACATGACGCGCTAGACGCGTCGGGCCATCGGGCGCCTGCATCAATGTATAGTGGTCGACAGCGTCAGTACCCTCAAACAGCCACGGCGTCAGCCAGCGCTCGACCACTAGCCAACCGCCTAGATTTACCCCATGAAGTGCCGCCACTTAGGCTACCGATGCACCGAACGCCACACCGACACCATAGGTGATGGCCATCGCCGCCATACCGCCCAGCATGACGCGCAAAATAGCCCGCGTTTTGCCCGCGCCGCCGGCTACTGCGCTCAGATAGCCGACTATCAATAGCGTCACTAACACCGCCGCGACCGTCACTGGGATGCGCAGATGGTGCGGCGACGCGATGATCGCCATAAACGGCACCAGGCCGCCAAAGGTAAATGCCACAAACGACGCCATCGCCGCATGCCATGGATCGTTGATTTCGTCAGGGTCAAGGTTGAAATGCATACGCAAGTGTGCGCGCAGCGCATCCCGTTCGGTAAGCTCTGCCGCCACCTGATGCGCCAACTTAGTGCTCACCCCATGCTTCATGTATTCGCGTGCCAGCTCGTCTAGCTCGTATTCGGGATTCTCAATCAAGTCCTTTTTTTCCTCGTGGATATAGGCCTTTTCGGCATCAGACTGGCTACTGACCGATACATACTCGCCCACCGCCATGCTAAGCGCCCCGGCGATCAGTGCGGCCATGCCCGCAACGGTAATTGCCCGCGAATCGCTGCTTGCACCGGCCACTCCCATTACTACGCTCGAGATGCTCACCACACCGTCGTTGGCGCCGAGCACCGCCGCGCGTAGTTTATTCAGCTTGCCACTATCCGCCTGGTCCGACGGAAGGTCGTATTTTGTATTATCAAATTCTGCCATACTGACCCTCAGTATACGTGATAGCGAGCAGAACGACAAATATAGCCAAAAGGGCTTGTGTTTATAAATATGTTTGTGGTTAACTATATATGAATAGTATTTAAAAATATTCCCAACAAACGGAGGAAAAGAAACACCATGGCACGTTTACCACAACTAGGCGGCGACGCAGGCACTTGGGGTCAGGTTCTAAACGATTTCCTGGTCCAGGCCCATAACACCGACGGTACTATCAAACCAGGCGCCGTCTCGACCGCTGCAGTCACCGATGGCACAATCACTGAGGCCAAGCTTGCCCCAGCCGTCGTTACCAAGCTCAATACGGTCGCTGGCGGTGGCAGCGCGGTTACTAGTGTCAATGGCCAGACCGGTGCGGTGACAGTTGACCAAGCCGCTGTTGGCCTCGATAACGTCGACAACACTGCCGACGCCGCCAAACCAATCTCGACCGCCACACAAACTGCGCTCAATGCTAAGGCAAACGCCAGCACTAACGTTGCAACCAGCGGCTCACTGACAGGCGGCGGCCCACTTTCTGGCAGCCTATCGCTTAGCCTGGCTGGCGACAGCGCCGCTCCTGGCAATAATATGTACTACGGTACCAATGGCATGGGCACTAAAGGTTTCTATGCGGTCCCTACCGGTGGCGGCGGTGGCTCAGTCACCAGCGTCAACGGCCAGACTGGCGCAGTCACCCTCAGCAAAACCGATGTTGGCCTCGCTAGCGTCGACAACACCGCCGACACCGCCAAAAACGTCCTGAGCGCAACTAAGCTAACTACTGCTCGCACTATCAATGGCGTAAGCTTCGACGGTAGCGCCAACATTACCTTGCCAGCCGATAGCACCAAGGTATCGACTAGCACGACCGTGACTGGTACCAACTCCCTGGCAGGTGGCGGCGCACTGAGCGGTAACGTCTCACTGAGTCTGCTTAACGACGTCGCTTCACCCGGCAACAGCATGTACTACGGTACAAGTGCTGCCGGTACCAAGGGCTACTTCGCTCTGCCAAGTGGCGGTGGTACACCTGCGGCCACTACTACTACAACCGGTACCGTAACGCTTGCTGGTGACCTAGCTGGTACGGCTACGGCCCCAACTGTCGCCAAGGTTAATGGCGTCGCTGTTACGGGTACGCCGGCTGCTGGACAGGTGCTCAAGGCCACAAGCGCTACGGCTGCTAGCTGGCAGGCGGACGCTGTGGGGACCGCCGCAACCTGGGGAAGTATCACTGGCAGTATCACGAGCCAAAGCGACCTTAACAACGCACTTGTTAACAAAGCAAGTGTCACCAGTTGGGCGTCAAAGGGCGACCTGATGTCGGCAAGCGCACCTGGCACCCTGGGGCGTATATCGGTCGGCACTGATGGCCAAGTGCTCACCGCTGATTCATCAACAACTTTGGGGCTCAAATGGGCAACTCCATCGGGATCAGGAAGTGTCACCTGGGGAGCGATCACTGGCACGCTTTCTAGCCAAAGCGACCTTAACGCCGCGCTCACAGGCAAAGTCGACAAGAGCGTCTGGACAACCAAGGGCGATATCCTGACAGCCTCGGCCGCCAATACACCTGCTCGTACCGCCGTCGGTACCGACGGACAAGTGCTAACCGCAGACTCACTCCAGGCTAACGGCGTACGATGGACAACGCCATTCACAGGGGTCGGTACTACCAAAGTAACCGTCGCCGCAACCGCTCCAGGCTCACCAGCGGTAGGCGACCTGTGGGTGGATATCAACTAGCATGGCTACTCAACACGTAAGCATCTGGCGGGATGAATATACAGACCTTTCGCATGTTTATAAACGTGCTCCCTCCGCAGACCCTACGGGTGTCATTACCTCTAACGGTACAGATCTCATCATCAACACGCTTGGTACGGGATCGGCTGGCGCAAACTATACAAGCAACGTCTACTTCTACGAGATGCGGGCGAGCACCAACGTCGACATATACCAGACCTCAAACAACTACTCTAGCGTGCAAATCTACGGCGGTACAGCCACCGTAGGGGGCAGCGGAGAAACCGCGCAGGCGCGAATGCAGTCGTTTACCGCGGTTTCTACGAATGTATATGGCGCTTCGTTCTATCTTGTAAAGTCGGGGACGCCGACTGACGATATTAAGGTCAGTCTTTGCGCGGACTCTGCGGGCACTACCGTACTCGCTACAAAGACGATTCCAAGTGCCAATCTCACTACGGCCGCGAGTAATTCATTTATCTTCGGAGATACTGCACTTACGGTAGGGACTATGTACTACCTGGTAATTGAGCGTACCGGCGCACGCGATAACACCAACTACTGGAGCGCGCAGTGCGACTCAAGTGCAAGTCAATATGCTGGTGGCGGTATCTGGACAAGGACAGATGGGACATGGACGGCATCCGGCACGGCAATAGATTTTGTATTCCGGGTATACGGACATGACACCTTTGATATGTCGGGGGGTCAGGAGTTGCTGTGGGAAGTAAATTCTGCTGCTTCGACTATCAACAGCGGCACGCTGATGTTCCCTACGATGGATATATTCGATAAGGTGAATGGCACCTATGCACTGACTTACTCATCGGGATTAAACTTTACGGCTGCGAAGACATTTTGGCGTGTTGCATTTCCTGCAGGCAAGCTAACTGTCTACTCTTCTGGTAACGGTACGACCTGGGCAACTGAATATACAGGTACAACCACATTTACTACCAACCAGCTTAAGTCGGTCTCGCCAGAATTTGGTATGACCTCGAGCAGTGGGTCGGTAGTGGCGCTTAAGTACTGGTCATATGGCGCCCAGCAGACTGTAGCCACCCAGGGTATCAAATACTGGAATGGTACTGCCTGGGCAGCCAGGCCGGTGAAGTACTGGGATGGCACCACCTGGGTGCAAAAACCCATGAAACATTGGGATGGCAGTCAGTGGGTGACGCCAACCTACTAAGGCAGTAGCTTGCTTCCTCTGTCATGTCGTGTAGAGCGGCTACATAGCCGCACCTACGCTAGTTAACGCTAATACCTGAAAGGTTCCCATCTATATGTATTCTCGACGATTGCGCACCGGCCGCCCTACGCCATCTGTGCTACCACCGCTTTCTATCCTGCGACAACGGGACTTAATTGACTCTTGCACCACTAGCCCAGGCTCCACTGCCGGTGCTGTTGACGCGGCGGTAGTAGGCGGCCCAGCAATTCGTTTTGATGCCGCAACTAATCTGACAAAGGTATACACGCGCGCCTTTGCGCAGCCGATTGACTTCACCAACAAACGCCTCGAGCTAGAGGTAATGGGGATTAATCGTAGTGCAACAAACTCTGTTACTATTTTGGTTAGCTCTGATGGGTTTGCTACTACAAGTATTGGTGGATTTATACAGCCGGTTAATGCCGAGAATGCCTGGAACGCTTCGGGTCAGTGGCAAACTGTAACGTTTGCTATGAACACCAACCAGACCGCGCCAGGCGGAAACTACCAAGCGATTTTTACCACACCCGCGAACCCGCCGGACTTCACAAAGATCACCCACTGGCGCATTAGCATTCGTGATATCTACGGAGATTCCCTGCCGCTCACCCAGGTGTGGGTACGTGCAGTCAATGCGATTGAGCTACCTCCCGAACCGATTATCTCGTTCCATTTTGACCGCCACACCGTAGACACGGTATACAACACCGCAGTACCAATCTTGCAAGCCAAAAACTGGCCCGCCACGATGATGCTTCGCGTGATGGCACTACAGAGTGGCGGCTACAGTATCACTGTACCACAGGCACTTGACCTCAAAAATAATTGGGGCTGGGACTATGGCTACTATGAATACTCGAGTTATCTAGAGAATGCCAACAACTATCAGAATTACACCACGCGTTCCCAGGCGCAGGCCGAACAGCTGATTAGCGATGGTATCGCACAGATGGACGCCTGGGGATTGCTTACCAACGGTATTCGCATCTGCGCCGGGCAAGACCGCAAGCTCTCTGATTCGTTTGGCCTCGCACTTCTCAAGCAATACTTTGATTATGTAAACGTACCGTGTTCGCTTGAATCATCAGCATATTGGCCCGCCGATAATGGTATGCGCGCCATCACCAGATACGTATTGGGCGGCGAACCCGTCGCGCAGGTATACGCTTCGATCGATCGAGCAGTCGCCAACAAAGAATGGATGGTGCTGAAATTCCATGATATCACCGATTCTGGTACGGGTATTCCCACGCCAATCGCTGACTTTCAGGCGATTGTGGACTACGTCGCTAGCAAAAACGTACGCGTGATGAGTACGAGCGCAGTGCTGTCGCTCGGAGGTACGGGCTATATGCCCGTGTCGTAGGAAAAGATCGTATGTCTATTGGCGCTATGCGACTAAAACGAGGCGGGCACGGGCTAGACGCGCAGGTCGCTTTTGCGCCCGCCTTTCACTGGGATGCATCGATATTAGAAGCCACTACACTCGTTGACTACAAGGTCGACAGCTGGACCGACAACATATCAAACATTGCGGCTGTGTTGCCAACGACGGCAATTGGGACGGTCGCTACCCCCAAGGCGCCACTGCTAGTAAAAAACATCTACACGAATCGCCAGGTGGTGAGGTTTTCGTCGTCAGCGCAGCTGCGCGCAGCAATCGTCACCGACGGACCTATGACGATGTTTGTGGTGGCTAAGCGTAACGTATCGAGTGATGTCTGTGCAGTGGTATCGACCGCCCCGGGCATCGGCGGTACCGGCCTGAGCCTGGAGTTGCAGCGCACGATAACAGCACCCACCCACAGCGTCACCTATGACGTGCAAGCGAATGGTGGGGCCGTAACAAACGTCTATGCAAACGGTCAGCCTGCGTCGGTAGGCGCATGGACTACTCCAGCTGATGACTTGGCGATTTATGAGATGTCGGCTATCGCACCGAGCAACTCGACAATCACGATAAATGGCTACCAGGATACTCTTTCGGGCGGATGTGATGTGGCGGAAATTATGGGATACAGCGGCACGCCCACCGTAAGCGAAGCAGCTGCAATTCGCGCTGGCCTGGCCGCAAAGTGGGGCATCAGCCTTGGCAGTACCTATACCTATGCACCTTCGGCCCCACAGTATCTTTGCACAACCCCACTTGAAACCGCCCTTAATCTCTACTGGTCGCGGCCGGTAGACCTCGTCGGTACATCGCCTGCGACGAACTATTCGTATGCTATCTACATTGACAATGCGCTAGTAGGGACGCTTGCGCCCGGCAGCTCAACCCCGCCTGCGACTAATTATGTAGTGACCGGCTTGACGCCCGGTACCTCGTACAATGTACAGGTTGCTACCGTGGTCAATGGCGTCGAAAGCGTGCGAGCGACCATCACTGCAACCACTGCGACAGCAGGAAGCCTGTACACCGGCACATCTACGGGCACAAACGGCGCCCGCTTATCTGAAATGTTTGGCGGTGACGGTAATGGCTCATGGGCGAACACTGCCATGCCCGCGACGACCACCAGTAGCCCTAACGAAACGCAAGCAGTTGCCGACATCGTTCAGTGTATCTATTCGTACGCAACTGGCACCGATGCTTCGCCATACGGCAAGGTGCTGGCGTGGCCAACGTTATCGTACAACACATGGTCGTCAAGTCTCAATGTTATCAACTCGGCAACTATCCCGCTCGTGTCGATTACGATGGTTGGCAGTTTCGTTAGTCAAGGCTGGGCGCAGTCGACCCGCGCCATGCTGCGTGCGGGCATTCCTATGCCTGCAGGGCTAGAACCCACTAACGATACCGACGGCACGATTCACCTGTACGACCCAGATTGGAAATGGCGCAACAACACTAGCGACTCACAGTATCATGGTCGTATCTGGGAGCTGTGGGGCGCCAAGAGCCCAATGCAAAACTACGGAGCGGGTGATCCCGCCCGCTGGACGGCGCTGCACGGAGGGCGATTCACCGGGGCTACCACCCGCAAAAGTGCTCGACCGCGCACACTTTCATCCAGCGTGTCAACGTATCCAAGCTATGGAGCACCGTCGGTGGTAGACAAAAACTTCCCTACCGCAACTACCTACTGGGGATTTGGGCCGGACGGCGTAGCAGAATACTCTACCTATATGTCCTCTGTATCGCACATCCCAATGAGCCACCATATCATTCGAAAAAGCGATCTACAAAATGGCGTTATTAAACACCCGATTGGCTTCTCACTGTATGGCATTTACCCGACCTCTAATAAAGGACCTAATGTCTGGCCGGCTAACGGCTACGATGCTGCATCGCGCACCTGGATGGGTCAGGGCAGCCGATTTCGACTACCAGCCAACTATGTCGGCGCTTACCCCAGCGGAATGCCGGTAGAATGGCAAGGGCTTTACGATATGTTCATTGCCTGTATGCGGGATTACGGCATGATGTTTGTGGACACGACTGGGTCATCATTTGGTATTCGCGGCGAACCGGGTTTGGGCGAGTTCCTTCCTGCAGGCTTTGATAGCCGACGTTTTATTCAGTATCTGCCCTGGAGCAATCTAAAGATGCTGTCGGTAGGAAGCGACGCCAATTATTATCCGTAACAGTATGGTATCAAGAGTGAATCACCTCTTGTGCTGCGATATGATAATCCGTGATTAGAGCATTGTATAGACAAGCGTCGCCGCAGGTTGCTCAAAATTATCGACAACGGCTGCAACCTTGTAGGTATAGGTCGCGCCATGTGTACGGTTATAGTCTATAAAGTACGTACCATACGTCCATGGAGCGCCGCCGCTCACGACACCGCCGTTACGATAGATGCGGTAGCCATTCAGCGTGCCCGTAATAGGGCTCGGGGCAGTCCACGTGAGGTTAATATTGGCACTGGAAGCGCTCGAGGTAGCAGCAAGATTCGTTGGCGCAGGGGCGGTACCTCCGAGCGCAAGGGCCTTGCAGTAGTATGAGGTCGCTCGCTCTGTGCCATTACTAATGGCACGAATGCTATATAGGTAGTATGTTCCATATGCGCTCGTGGTATCGGTATATGAGAAAGTTGATGCATCAAACGTAGCCAGCAGCGTACCGTTACGATACAGCTTGAATCCCGTAAGAGTATCCACATCCTTGAGCGGCAACTCCCATGTCAGTGATATCGTCGGTCCGCTTGCCGTAAAGGCCAGGTTTTGTGGCTCAGAGCCAATGTCATGACCGAGATTCCAGAGGCGCTGGCCCGCATCGCTGAGGTTGACATTGAGGCCACCGGTATAGAAACCTCCGCCACTGTTCTTGAGAGACATTTTGGTATTCATCGAACCATGCCACCAGAACACGCCAGTCTTCATAGTAGCCGCCGCCTCAAATGCCGATACCGCGCCGTTTTTGTTATTAATGAACGGCCCAGCATCCGCCTGTGTATTATCCCAGGTATAGCCCACCTCGCCAATCAGGAGTGGGACTTTAATCTTGTCATGGATAGAATCGACGTAGTTGATGTATTTGCTGACCGAAGTATACATATCATAACCACCGTAATTATGCATAGACAGAACGATATTATTGTAGCCACTAAATACCGCAGGCGCCATCGTAGGGTCGCTAGTAAGTTTAACGCCCGGCATGTCGGTTTGCGGACCGACATCTCCAGCACCCACCATTGCGTCAACGACGATGATATTATCTGGCGCGAGACTCCTCACGAGATTGAGGTGAAACGTGTGGAGGTCGACCCATGCTTGATTGTTCTGCCCAATTGGTTCATTGTCGAGGTTATACCAAACGTAAGCGTTGTCCTTGTACCGCACAGCACAATCCCGCCAAAATTGATTAACTTCTTCGATATATGGGCTCGCGAGACCTTCGGCGGCTTTAGCGGTCCCAGGAAACGATGTCTTGAGCTCGAAGAGGTCGTGATTATCAATGAGGACGACGATGCCTTTAGCGGTATATTCATTGACAATCCCGTCAATGATTTGGAAGACTTGATTGTACCCGCCTGTCGGGCTGCCGGTATAGGTAATCGATTGAGCAGGCAGTGTCCAGCTAATACCGGTATTTTGCACGACAAAGAGGCGGATTGCGTTCCAGCCCCACGCTTGCGCATCAGCAGAGTGGCCAGTAGCAGTTCCCTGTTGGTTGCCTCCTATCGTTGAACCAAGGTTGGCACCGATTGGAATAAATGTTTTGCCATTTGGATCGATGATACGACCATCGGTCGTCGTGTAAAATTTTCCAGTAACAGGATCTCCTACGGGTACAGGTGAGTGCTTTTTTGCAGCTTGTTGTAGTCGCTGTGATAACATATATCTTCTAGTATACCGTATTTATGGTTATGATTGAGGGTGACTTTTTGAATATTTTTTATAAAATATGCGAGCTTGTTTACAAAACAGAAACGCCTATGGTTAAATACTAGCAGCACTATAACTATTCACAAGTGAGGGGAAAACACACATGGCACGGCTACCTATACCAGGGCAAGATAATGGCACTTGGGGGCAGATTTTAAATGACTATCTGTCGCGAACACGCAATCGGAGCTTTCCTGAGCCGTAGACCACCACGCAAACACCCCTGTCAAAACAGGGGTGCTAACGTGGTGACCCTGATTGAGTCGAACTGGAACCTTATCTGTGAGGAAATACTACGCTGGGTAGAGATACTCCGGGGAGAACGGGGGTTATTACCTCTCCCTACGCAGTTATAAACCTAGTACCTTCACGAAGGTTGCTTACTATTTAGCTAAGTCCGAACATCGCTCTTTCGCATAGTCCCAGGACGAATAATCATATTCTTTCTCACCTATAATAAATGGGTCCTCGCCAAACATTTGGTACGAGGTATAAAGCTGACCAGCGGTCATGCCAGGCTCAAGTGCTGATTCCAAATACTCGTCTACAATAGCTTTGCACTTAGCCACAGCTTCATCATAGGTGGTGTATTCACCAGATTTATAGCGTTCGTTCTCGTCAGTAAAATGGAAGTTGTCATCTACCATTACGATGTATGTTTCTTTAGTCATAGTAGCTCCTTTCGAGCCGCCATGGTCCACGATAATCGTGCGCTGTCCTCTACTTATATTATAGCATTTCCGCCTCTGTTACGCTAGGATGTAGCCATGGTTGAACTAACAGACGAACAACTTAAAAAGTGGAAAGAAACCTTTGCTAAAGACAGTATCACATATAACACCGACAAGGAGTATCGAGAGGCTGTAATTAACCTTATTGGCTACTTTGATGTGCTAATACAAATGGATTTGGAGCAAAAAGCTACTTCAAAAGAGAGTTAATGGCCTTAAACAGGTTTTCAAATTTATCGAGGGTGTCAGCGTCAATCGACTTTTTGGGTAGCGGGTTGGCTGCTAGGTGACTAGCTACAAGATAGTGATTATACCCGTTCGTTGGTCGTAGGCTAATTTTCTTCGACTTCAGATATTGCTCAATGCGCTGTGTCATTCGGTCGCCCTTCGGCAGGTCTTTTGCTGTTATGGTAGTGCCCTTCAGCTGCTTGGCGTAGGCTGCATTGAATAGATTTAGGTACAGGTCTTCACTAAGCATATCTTCAACATCGCTGGGTTTGAGACTCGCTGGGTCACGGAACTGAGCGTAGTTCATCACCTGCTTGTCCTTAATGATTTTATTTTGAATAAGGCTTTCGAGCCGTTGGTCGCTACTGCCTTCATAATCGTGTACGACGGCCATCTCCAATTCATTGCCAGCCAGGAGGCTGACGAATGTAGCAATCTTATCAAGACCGCCCGTCGGGACAATTACAATACTCTCGTCGAGACTAGTGCGCCCATCTTGCTCTAATAATGCGGAAAAGTACTTCCAAAAAATCAAGTCAGCTGGCCCTTCAACAAGTACATTCTTTGCACCGATGAATAGGTTCTGGGCCAGTGAGTAACCTAACCCTGCTTGTAGCGGGAATAGGGTCCTTTTATCAGTGCTAGAAAGGCTGCCCGATACGACCGTCCCTTTGCTCTTAACATCCTCCACCGTGCGTACCTGGTGCAGCTTTTCACTATCAATCATAAATGGTGAGTGGGTAGTGTAAAGTATCTGATGTTCTTTGGAAAGGTCATCAATATAGTGCAGGAAGTCTGCTTGCGCCAAGCCGTGCAAGCTTAAGCCAGGCTCATCCAGTAGCAATACCAGCTCTTTATCGGTACCGATGCGATTTCGGACGCTATTAAACCAGACAATAAAGCTGAAGAACCACACGAATCCCTTGCTTCGCTGGTCGAATGGAACAGATACACCGTGTTCAAGATTCTTGACACGTATATATAGATTCGCACCATTATTAAAAGGTGCTTCTTCATTAGGGTCTGTCTTTACGTCAAACTCTACCTGAAGCTGACTGTTCTGCTTCCAGTAGTTGAATACCTTGTTACTGATGTCTAGCGAGACCGCCTCAAGTTCGGCTTTAATTTCTTCGTAGCTATCAGGGTTTTCCAGCTCCTCAGTGGTGATATTTGCCATTTCCAACAGTCCTAGAGCAGTTTTTAGCCCTTGGTCAGTTGTGCCGTTGGCTTTCGCTTCACGAAGGTGCGGTATGTTAATTTTTCCAGGTAGGATGTTGTAATCACTGAAGTAAAGGAACTTAGGAACGTTATTCAGAATGTAGTGGCGGTAGATATAGTTACCCAGGCGAGTGTGGTTCCATGTACTGTTAGATACCTTGTACTTTGTACTGAGGTCATCGAAGAATGTCTTGTCATCACCAGTCAGCGTCTCACCTTCTAGGGTTTCGAGAATCTCATGGATTGTGGTCGCACTGGCGATTTTAGAGCGAACACCTTCGCTTATAGTAGCAGCGGAAACGAGCCGTTTTACGAATGCGCCTTCCTTGGCGGGTACGACGACGGTTGAGGAGTTATCGATATGATGCGTTACTTTGTAGATGTTACTGCTAAGAACATCCTTACCAAGTTCGGCTTCAATGGCTGCTACATCTTCATCGCTAAGCTCATAGGAGAGTACGGCAACGGTTGAAGATACCTTCTTGTCGGCACGGCGTTTGTACGTCAGCCAATCTTTACGAGGATAATCAAAAACCTCGTTATATTCTTCATCGTCAAGCACCGACTCCGCTTTATAGAGTGACTCTAGAAAAGCCGACTTACCAGCTTCATTGACTCCGACCAACACAGTTACATTTTCATCTATATCAACAGGGGTACTATCCTCGATTGATTTGTATTTTGTGATATGTGCCTTCGTCAGTTTCATGGTCTGTTTTTCCCTCCGAGCGTTATGTCTATTCCTAGCATACTCTTTTGAATAAGCATTGACAACGGGCTATTTTGGTTTTCTTAAATGCTAGTGCTTATTATTCAAAGTGACTTTTGCCATCCGAGAAACCATTGAACCGACCTTTACGTATTCTGATTTCAACCATAGTAGGATTCCACTCTGAGACCAAGACAGATTCACCTTCACCCTCCATGACACTTCTGCCGTAGAACGTACCATTTGGAATAATGGAATTTGCAATCGGGCGGTACTTTTCAAAAAGACGACGTTCACAGAACTCAAGTAGGTCGTTGCTTATGTCATCCTCGATAGGTAGCAGCACTCTCCACTCGATTTGGTCGCTGAAAAAATGTAGATATTGAGTGAGGAGTGGCTGCCTATGAATCGGGCGTAGCTTTTTCCAAAAACGAGCGTGTTCACGCCAGCGGGTGCTAATCAAGGTGCGTGATTTGCCAATATAGATACACTCACCAGACTTTCTATTAAACGCCCCGTATATGCCACTACACCGCCCTTGCCGTACGTCATCATTCTTCAGCAAGTCGGTGGCGTTCCCAAGAAGGTATTCATAATCAGCTTGTGCTGCTTTTTCATCGATAGTCTTTTCTGCGGTAGCCGATTTTTGTGGCATATCAACTTCATTGACCGCATGCAACTGTATGAGCTTCTCAGAGAGGGCTTCGAGCTGTGGTGGTTTCATGAGAGCGTAATCGCCCCATTTATTCTGTCTACCTGTCGTAAGGTTATCGACAATAACGTAACGGTTATACCTGCCATTGTCATGGATTTCTTTAATAATACCTTCTCGCAGCGTCTTAGCAACTATCTGTTTATTTTGCCACTTTAAGCTGTAATTATAGACTTTATCGCCGACTTTTAATGACCTGAACCATTTATCAGTCATTTGTTCTACTAGTACAGTTAGCTTTTCAGAGTCCATAGGGGGTCGTCCTGAAAACCTTACTTTTTCTTATTCTTTTCCATCTCATTACGTACTATCACCGCAACGAGCGAGGTTATGATAGCTGTAACAGGAAAGGCACTCCAAAACTTATTCCACTTCTGGTCGCTCGTCGCTTCGTATCCGTCATCCGCATACTCGTTACAGTAGCTTCCTCTATTATCCGTTTCTGACTCTACGCATGAGGGCTTTCCGAGATTGAGGGCAAGATAACCACTAATCGCTATAGCTACAGCCAAGCCTACAAGAATAAAAGGTAGCAACTTTCCTTTATCAGCTTCTTTTTTAATCCACTCCCAGCCAAACATTCCAACCGCCACTACAATGCACACTACGACACCTATGCCAATTCCCCATAAGAAACCTGACAAAGGATTTGGATTTTTACCCACCAGTCCCAACAATCCGCCTAAGACACCAAACATAAATACGGGAATCAGCATGAGGAAGGCGTAGGGCGACTTTGGTGTGTCTTTATCCTGCTTGGAAGAAGTCATGCTAAGAGCCTCGGTTTAATAGTTTAGCTTTTTCACTATCAAATTCCGCTTGAGTGAGCAGCCCCTGGTCTTTCAAACTAGCAAGCTTAGTGAGTCCGTCTGCTATATTGCTCTGGCCTTGCTGCTGTGGAGCCTGGCTAGATGTGCTAGCTTGTTTAACGGCCGATATGACCTTGGCCAACTTCGCCCGTAACCCCATAGGGGCTTTATTATCAACGAACAATATAACTTCCTGACCATCAGTGAGTTCGAGAGTGATGTATGATTCCTGGTCTTTGCTTTTCTTCTTAAGGGCAAAGGCGAAGATACCTACAGCGAGTAGGCGTGTAACCGTTACTCGTCGGTTCACTTCGTCTTTTCCTTCTATAGCAACATCTTTGATTTGCGTATTAGGTATAGTGAACTTAGTACTCATGACGGCACTAAATTCTGTTTGTTTTTCGTAGAAGGTAAGGATTCCTTTTGCCTTACGACTATCGCCGTAACCCCCCATATACTCTACGGGTAAAGCTCCTAACCTAGCACCCCGTGTATCCTTAAGTTCAGCGGACTTCTGCTGCTGTTCTTCGTAGCTTTTCTGTATGGCTTTGCCAGCCTTGTCGCCTGCGTCTTTTACCTTATCGAAAAATGACATGCCCGCTCCTTTGTATTATTTCTTACTGTTCGCTTGTTCATAACTATATAACATTTACATCCGTCTCCGCTATTAGTACGTAATGAAGTCGATTACCTGCATACCCGTTCCACCAGTAGTACACTCCATCGTACCTAGGGGCTTTTCTGGCCTAAAAGCACCCTGGCTATCTGCAATCTTCGCCTTGATGAGCAACGTGCCGTCTGGTTGCTTGCGCCTAATACTTGCCTGGTCGTAGTGCATATTTACATCCTTCACGCCAAAGTAAGATTCGGCGTATTCCTGGCAAGTAACCTCGGCTTCAAATAACACATCTTCGTCGGGATTGGATGAGAGGGTCGTAGCGTTGGTTTGCTTTTCTTGTTCCGCCTTCTTCGCAGCTTCCGCTGCTTTCTTATCTTCCTCAGCTTTTTTAGCAGCGTCTTCTTGAGCCTGTTTGTCTGCTGCTTCCTGGGCTTTACGTTTTGCTTCGGCTATTTTCCAGTCGTTATAAATCTGCTTGACCTGCGCAATGTCTTTCTCTGAAAGATTGTAATGAACGTGAACCTTCTTTTCGCTAACAGTCTCTTTCAATACCTTATTACGGAGCGTGATTGTCTCCTCGGTATCAATGCCCTTAGAGAGCGAGTCAACGTTGATGTCTTGCAGAGTATAAAACACGTAGCCAAAGATTGACTTGGAGAATTGGTTACCATTCGTTGAACTATATTCAAGCTCTACAGTACTGTAATTTGAGAATTCACCCTTTAGCGTGCGCTCCTGACAACTCATTTGCTGGGTCTGGGTACTATAGGTCGGATTGCAATCAAACGTTACGGAATCGTCAGTCTTTATGTAATAGTCACGTCCTTTCTCTAATTGCACCCGAACAGCCTGAACAGTGAACGGCGTAATGATTAAAAGTGTGAGGAGCGGAACTATGACTTTCTTGTGTTGCTTGAAGAACTTCGTGCCAATAATTTTGCGAACACCCCAAATGACGGCAGCGAGTACTCCTACCCACCAGAAAAGTATTACAAGAGCTAGTTTTGTATTGCCAGGCAGGCTTGTGAATTTTTCTTTAAGCTGGGTCTTCATATAGTCTCCGCTAGATTTGATTACGGCAAACTAAAAAGCTCGCCACGAGCGGTAACCTTTCGGCCACCCAATGCGGTTTCCCACATCGACAACGGAAAGAAGTACTCATGACGAGCTGTTTCTTTCCGTTGATTTGATTGCTCATACCTTCCCGAAAACGGGTGGCTCTAGAGCTTAGGTAGCCGAAACTACTTGTAACTGATTATACAACAGTACTGCACACAAACAGATACGAGCAGTTGTTTTACGCAAAAATCACTCGCACGAGACGAGTATTTGTACTCTACGAGATTCCGTAGGGCTTAGGAAGCTTCTGAGTGACCTCTGCGGGCATTTTTACTGTATCCAATTCGGCCATGAGTGCTACGAGAATGTCGTACGGAATACCACCACCCATATTGTAGTCTCGCAGATTCGGCAAAGTATCATGCGCCCATTCAGGGTGACCACCCATGTGGCTGAGGTGCTTACTTACAATATCTTTCGTGAGCGGGTGCGTTGCTAGAAACGAAAGTGTAAAGCTATTGGAGGTTGTCTTTTTAGTACTCATCTGCCGTCCATTTTACAGGGTGCCGTGCGATTACTAAAAACTCAATATCAGTGAGGAACAGTGAGGTTTTTACGTTTTTGATGAATTTCTATTATCAATAAAAACTATCTTTACCATCAAATCTTGAAAAATGCCAACCGTAAGCGTATAATGTAAACAGTCTATTTAACACTCTTACAATGGTAGCGAAGATATAGGCCAAATAGGCTTTAATACTAGCCCAGTGCTAGAATGGTCAGCTTACTCCTACTACTAATCTGTCCATAACCGAAGATGTATCGGTCTGTTCGCTATGGCTGAGAGAGTGGTAAGCACAAGTGCAACCAGAGTTAATAATCAGCGTCCAAGAGATGAGTAAGCTCCTCGGTGCCGATGGAAAAGGCATGTCAGATGACCAAATCGAACACCTCATCATGACCCTAACAGAGAGTAGCAGTATATTACTCAATCAAAAAAGTTCCAAAAATAGCGTGGGTAAGCTAGACTATAAGCATGAGTGATAATGACAAAATCACACGATATGCAGTAGCGTATATTCGTATATCTGACCGCAAACAAATAGAGGGTGAAAGTCCTGTCACCCAACGAAAAGCAATCGAGCAGTATGCCAAGGAGAACAACATACAGGTTCTTGAGTGGTTCTTTGATGAAGCAAAATCGGGCAAAAACGCCGAACGTGTAGAGTTGCAGAATCTATTGAAGTTTGCAATAAAAAATGCCAAAAAGATAGATTTGGTCTTAGTTTATAAACTGAATCGTGGCTCTAGAGACGCTATGTCCTACTACTCTCAAGTTAAGGGTGTCCTTGCTGGTAAAGGCATAGGCATAAGGTCGGCAAGTGAGCCAATGGTTGACGATTCACCTATCGGTCGTTACCTAGAAGGTGTAATCGTATTAAATGGACAGCTCGATAATGAAATTAAAGGCTCTACCACCACCGATAATATGCGAGGACTTGCGTTGCAAGGTTATTGGCAGCATGGCCCACTCCTGGGTTACGAAAAACACAAAGTCTTTAACGAACTTGGCAAGCCTCGTCCCAGCCTCAAGCCTGACGCAACGGCACCATTGATTGTAAAGCTATTGGAGCGGTTCAGTGAGGGCGACATTAACGCCATGCAGTTGCTTCAATACGCACATGAATTAAAGATAAAAACAAAACCCTATACCAAAAAAGATGGTACCAGAGTTCCGCCCAAACTAATTGGCAAGAATGCTATTTACGAGATAATAAAGCGTCCTGAATATGCTGGGTATGTTCACGATAAGTTTACAAACTATGAACTTGTTGAGGGCAAACACGAGCCACTTATCAGTAAAAAGCTTTATTGGCACAACCAGAAGTTGCTCAATAAAAAGGTGAAGGTCAAAGAAACTTACTCGAAGCATAACCCTACCTACCCTCTTAAAGAAGTATTGCTCTGTATTGGCTGTCATAAACCACTCTACGGCTCAGCTCCTAAGACTGGCGGTGGTAAGAGTAACTCGGCCCGTTACCATTGCTATCGCAAAGGTTGCGAGGGTGTTCAGAAGCGTTCTTTGGGTATCGGTGAGTCACATGAGGCATGGTTGTCTATGTTGCGACACATTCAACCCACAGACGGCTTCCTGCGGGGTTACAAGGAGATTTTGATACGCCAAGCTGCCAAAGAAAATGGTCGGGTTAATGATAAGGTTAAAGCTCAACGAGAAATCCTAGACGATATTGCCGAAACTCGCTTAAACGCCATTGAGGATAGACTGCTCGCAAAGGATGAGAAGCGTAAAGAAGAACTATCAGAACTGATTGAACGGTTGGACAATCGTAAGCTGGACGCTAAAGAAAAATTAGAGGAGCTACAAGAACAACAAACCGTACAAGAAGCGAAGATTAGCTATGCCATCAATTACATGCATGACATTGCCAAACAATGGCTAGACGCTGACTATGACCTACGGGTAAGGTTCCAAACCATGTTATTCCCAAGGGGTACAACCTTCGATATGACTACTAAGGAGTTTGGAACCGACAAAATTAGCCCACTTTACAGATACATAACTACAAAAGAAGACCTTCCTGAACCAGAAAAGTCTTCTTTGGTGACCCATGTTGACCAGACATGGAAACCTTTACTTGAGAGTATGGAGCGGATTGACGCAGCAGTTGAGGAACTAGTGCAAGAGGTGGAGGAGTAACATGTCGCGATATTCACGAACTCAGAGTGATAACGCATCGTTCGCCATCGTTGTTCTCGTAAGCGCTGCTGCCTGGACGCACAAGGCAGAACTAGTGCACATAGCCTACATAGCCTTCGGTGTGATGTGCTGCTTACTACTCCTCAAGTTGTTTTGGAAGCTCCTAGGTCACGGTCGCTTTGCACGGTTAAAGAACATCGACGCTATGGACGGCTTGGAGTTTGAGTACTACGTCGTAGAGCTGTTGCAGAGAAATGGCTTTAACAATGTCTCATTAACAGAAAAATATGATTTCGGAGTGGATATTATCGCCGAGAAGGATGGGATACGTTGGGGTATCCAGGCTAAACGTTACTCTGGGCCCGTCGGTGCAAATGCCATTCGTCAGGTTGTTGCCGGACTAAGGCTTTACGGATGCGACAAGGCAATGGTTGTCACTAATAGCACCTTCAGCACATTCGCCAAGAAATTAGCTTCTGGGAATGACTGTGTTCTCATTGATCGTGTTAAGTTAAGACGGCTAGAGCAATCCTCAAACAGTAACAGAGGTGCTATACTATGAACATGACTGGATATGTACCAACAGATGAAGATGTTGCTGCCATGGTGCGCGAGCTTGAGAAAAGTAATCCCGAGAATGCTAACCCCAAATACGCTCGCCAAATGCTCATTCGAATGAAGCTCATGTACCGTGAGCTTGGTCGCATTGACGAAGAACTACTCCACAAAGAAATGGAATCGTTCAAGACTGAGTCGACCGAAAACGATAACCACTAACAAGCCTCCTAGTTTCTGGTGTCAGTTTGGTGCAGCACAGTTGCTCAAAGTATAACCGTGTTACGGAGTTATTAAGTGCAGTTAGAGTCTGATTTATGGAAGCATTACTGTTGAAAGTATAGCTATGTTGGTGGGTCGTGGTTGAGAAGATATGGAACTTTTTTGCTGCCACCCATGCAACCAAACTATCACCGATTTATAAAGAAGCCCCACAATACGAGGTTAGGGATATAATAAGGCCATGAACATAAAGAAGAAGTCTAGTCCTGATGACGCACGAAAAGCCGCCGACGCCGGTACTGTAGCAGTAACTGGGTTTGCAAGTATGGTACACCCTCTATTGGGTGTTGCTGTTGGCATGGCTGTGGCACTCTTTGGCCCTGCAATTGAAAGGCGGCAAGGCCGGGCGAAAGAGCTAATCCAGTACGTTCACGATAATATCTCGGAGTTTACCCCTGCGATACTGAGCGATGAGGTGTTCCAAGACGGCTTTGTGCTCCTTATGGAAAAGTACATTAGGGAGCGAAATGACGATAAACGAGTAATACTACAAAAGGTTCTTCGTGGCTACATTCAAGCTCCAAATCTACTAGATTACCCCTTGGAAGAAATGGCAGACCTAGTGAGCCGAATCCGTATGTCTGATGTAGGCGTACTCCGCAAGGCATTACAGGAAGAGGTGGTGAGGGGTATTTTTAGTCCTGATTCCGACCCTCTCATGTTTAACCCCAATGGGTCATTCTTGCTAAGTGAAGATCCAAACGCAGTAAGCCGGTTGATATACTTCGGTTTGTTACATGAAGACAGAGTTAAGAATGGTCCGCGGGTAAAGGAGTATGACGAAAAGAACTTTTTGCATGTCTGGATATCTCCGGCTGGCAGAGCCTTTGCTACCTATATTAATCAGTAGTCAGGTTGCCTCTATCTGTAGGGTCGCCTAAGCGGTATAATTGTAAATATGCAAGATTATGTGGTAATTGATTATGCTTAACGGTCGTGCGCACTACACGATGTTTGATGAGCTTGGGGACACTGGCCTCGTGGATATGGTGAACCTTATATGCCGCGAAGAGTACGGTGAAACCGGCCTTGTACCATACCCCGCCAAAGGTAAAGACAAAGGTATAGATAGTAAGCACGTTGCAGCCGAGGCGGGTAAGCCATACGTGCAATGCAAATGGCGTGAGGTTGCTTCTTATGATGACAGGCCTCTACGCACCTCTATGCTCAAGACTTTGGGTACGGAGCTGGCCAAAGCCCGTAGCGAGGGTCGGACCGGCAAGGTTATCTTTGTAAGCAATGTCCGTCGCACGGCCGGCGACATAGCGACCGCCGAAGGAATAATGGGTGAATATACTGAGTTTGACGTTGAGTATTGGGATTTTGCCAAGCTAAACCATTTTATGAACGTTTACGATGTTATACAAGAGAAGATGATACCTACTTACAGCACACGGGAACTACGAAAAAGGCAAACCGAACAAGATAAGCGCGACGCCGAGCAGGCGATAAAGGCCAAGGAGCTGTTGCGCGGCTCACCTGATTTTCAGGCTGCTGCCCTCAAATTAAAACGCCTGCACATTGACTGGGCGCTGCTTGCCGACCAATATCTAGGCTTTCTTTACCTGATTGAACCAATCTACGTGGACGACCAAGACCACGTACGTGAGGTGGTACGCGATCTGTTCGCCATTGATGGGCCTACGGAACAGAAAGTTATTGAGCGGCTCAAAAAAGATTGCCGCATTGATGTTACTGGTAACGTAATAACTGTTGCCGATGCCACGGCAGCCGCTCAGGCAACCGCCCAAGTCGTACAGCACCTGGGTCCTGACCTAGAAAAAATTATAACCTTAATACAGGGAGCATAAGCATGAAGCGTGATATTTACTCAAAGCTAATGAAACTTCAATCGGCCGAAGCTGATGCCCTATTGGAGAGCAAGTTTAGCGAACTTGACGCCATTATCCGTGCTGCTAAGGATAACGATACTATATACAAGCAACTTGAGGCGTTAGAGCAGTTTATTTATAAAGTTAGTGATAAGACGTTTACTCTCGCTACATACCTGTTAGACATGGAGCCTATCCCCCCAAAGACCTACAAAACGCAGTTTGGACCTTATGATGGTAAAGAGCATGAGGACATAGTTAAAAAAATACTAGAACTGCTTAATAAAATTAGATACTACCAAACTCGAGAGATTATCTCAGTATATTTCGACCTGTACAGTAAGGGTGCTAAAAAAGAGCTTGAGGACAAAATTAGAGATATTGCTCAATACAATCTAGATGCCCTAAATCAAATAGGCTATAGTGCGCAACTCCATATTGTTGATTTCTTGAACACACATAAACCGCAAGACGAAGTGTATCTAGACTTTTTCGTAGAGGTTGCGCAGTACCTTGTTAGTGCCGAGGGCGAAGCGCACAACATGAAAGACGAAAATACACTGGTGTTTGGCTACGCTCCACTTCCGTACAATAAGGATATTGAGCACATTAGAAGCTGGTTACTTGACGAGTTTGATAAGCTACTTACAAAGCCCAAGGTTGATTTAGAAAGAAAGCTAAAACTAGTTGATTTGCTCAACTCTCTTACTTATGGCCCGCACCGTGGCAAGTCAAGCAAAGAACTCGATGAGCTTATTGAGAGCAATGCAAAGAGAGTAATAACTATCTACAAGGGGCTTATAGGCGCTAAAACTAACACCGATCTTGTGCTACCTTTGGCCTTAGAGATAGAGGAAAAGCTGATTTTTATTGAACGAGGTACTAAGAGTAAAACCCTACTGAAAGGAATTGAGGGCTTGTTTAAGCAATTAAACAATAATTATTTTTACTCAATATACAGAGTGCTTGTTGGTGCAAAGCTAGACTTTCTTAGCCGAAAGAACGAAACGTATGAAGAGGCTCACGCGGCAAATGAAAAAGAACGCAGCGAGCTTATTAAAAGACTGACTAATAAGGATAGTGATATTGTTGGTGTGCTTGAGGAGGTTGCAAAATACTGGGGCAAAGTTGATGCTTGGAAGCTTAATTCCTACGGCAGCTTCCTATCTGCCTTAGCTAAAGAAAAACCAAAAGTAGCCTACGAGATTTTGGAGCGTTCAAGTAAAAACAACACTCAGATTATGAAGTTTGCCGGCGACTTTATACTTGGTTTTAGAAATGGAAATGCTGCTGAGGAATACGAAAAAGCCATTGAGCTAGTAGTTGAAGGAAAGCACCGAGAAGCAGTACGCCTTATTTGCCTAGCAATGACCATTGGAGAACTTACTGATAATGACGTTGCTATGGCAACTGAGATATTGCGCCATAAAGCTAGATTTAGCTTTCTCAAACCAGAGAACGGACCAAGTTATACCCACTTTTTAATGGAAGTATTTATAAAACTGCTACCCCAAAAAAAAGTCTTATATGATGTCTTGTTTATTGAGTTACTTAATAACTACGATAAAGACCTGAACAGCTTTGACATTGCGACCGTACAACACAAGACTGACTTTAATAATGTGAGCGATACGGTAAGAGAATGTATAGTAGAAAAACTCTTAACTACCGGCGATATTTCCTACCATCACCAAGAGCTACTATTAAGCCTGTATAGTACCGCAGAGCAAATTGTGGCTTTCTTCATCGAGCGCATTAAAGTAAGAGAACGCAACCCCGAGCTGAAACGGCGAGAATATGACGCTGTACCTTACCACCTAAACGACGACCTTAAAAACGCAATTAAGGGCGATAAAGACTACGCTGATATTTTTAAAAACTCGCTCGCTAGCTTTACCCCAAAATGGTCAATATATAACTCTGAGCTCGCGGAATTTTTTAAGAGGGTTGGCGGGTATAAAAAAGCGATAATAGAACTTTTAAATGACACGAATAAAAATAGTTTGAAGCAAGTGATGGGCTTCTTTGATGGCATTGCCACTGAGCCAATTGACCTTGATATTGCCATTGAGATAGTTAAGCAAACGGATGATAAAAAGGTTTGGAGCTCAGTGAGGTCACATATTTGGACTACTGGCATGGTATCAGGAGAGTATGGGCTCGCTAATGAGCACCAGCGAAAACACGACTACCTTAAAGAGCACTACACAAAAAGTACCGATAAACGAGTGCTTGCATTTGTAAAGGAAACTCTTAACTGGCTTGAGGTACAGGTTAAAGCAGAGCGGCAAAGGACTGATGAGGAATTAAGACTTAGAAAGGTAGACTTCGAACATTAATAGTTTGTCATTTGGTTGAAACAATAATTTCAATCAAGAAAACGGTACATTTTGTCCCGTCAGGCCTACTTCACCGATTGTAGGTTGAAACCGTTGACCCGATCAACAAACAAAAAACTCCCGATCAAGGGAGCTTTTCTGGGTGTCAATTTGGTACGGGTGCGATTGCTAAAACCCGACGATATCGGTAATCGATATGTTGAGTGCTTTTGCAATCTTATAGAGAGTTTTTAGTGATGGCGTACCATCACCTCGCTCGATTTTTGCATAGTAGTTTGGGTCTAGTTCGGCCATCTTAGCTAGTTCCTTTTGGGTATAGCGAAGGCTCTTTCGCAGTCTCGAAAGATTTTCGGGGATTTTACTTGAGGAAATATGTTTGCTCACGGATTTATGATAGCACATCATCCCTTGCGCATATAACGTTACATGATGTCATATGAATATGCTTGCGGTTTTACGCTAGGGCTTGCGAAGTACAAATAACTCATTAAGTCCGATATCTAGCGTTTGGTCATCGAGTGCAGCAACTAAATCGCTGTACTTCGGCACCCTGTCGAACAAAAGCCCAAAGAAATTTGCTTGTTGAGCAGGATCGGCTTGGTGCAATATGAGCATGTCTGGTCGCTTGATAAGCTTTTTGGAGGTTCGAGTTATCCTGTCGCTACTACTATCATTTTTGGCAACCCTTTCATCTTGCTCGCTCCCGAGGTTCTTCATTCGTGATTCGATCCGCATGAGGTCGTCCTCGAGATATCTCACGGTAACTTCCGAACTTAGGAATTTAATCTTTTCAGCTACCATTTCTGCCTGTAGCTTTAGCTCATTGATTTTTAACTTAACTACCCCCTGATCTCGGTGTGATTCTGCCCGCCGCTTTCCCCATAATTTCAATACTGCGTCTACGAGGTAGGCTTCATACTCAGGTTTTATGTGTACTAGTTTTATAAATTCTTCAATGGTATTATCAAATTTCTCTTTAGGCTCCCTGAAGTAGTGATAGCGATAACTAATATTTAAGCTTCTTCGTCTATCACAGTGATAAGCTGGATACCTCTTGCCATATCTATTTCTAGCAGCACTACCGAGCAAGAATGAGCCGCAAATAGGGCACGCTACTACCTTTTTGTACGGATACATCGGATTAAATGTACGTTTTGGTACCCGTGTTTCCATTTTGTTTTCTTCTATGCGAATATTGTCTCCATTCTCAACAATCGTAATGCGACCTTGGTTCACCTTATTAAAGACATCAATGGACACGAGCCCAGCGAACTTGCACCGTACCGCTTGTCCCATGAGCCAACGTTCTGTATTAATACCAGCGTAAGCTGGATTACGAAGATAGGTATGAAGAGTTTTTATGATGAGCTGTTTCCCACCCATTTTTGCAACAATCCTAGTCTTGTCTTGTGCGTGACGTAAAAATTTAACTGGCGTACGAAAACCGAGTTTATTAATCTCACGTACAATTGCATGATCGTCAAGCGTCCCCCTACAGCGCAATTCGAACATTTTTATGATCCACTGACTTTCTTCTGGGTGTGGCTCCAATATCGATCGGTTGCCGTTAACGGTCTCGACGTGAACGTTCACATACCCTAACGGTGCTCGTCGCACCCAGTAGCCAAGCCTGGCGTAGCGGATCTGCGATCCTATCATACGCGTCATGATGTCTCTTTTTTCATCACTCGCGCGCTCAGCCTCAAGTATCTCTGAGTTTTTAGTCGGATCATACACACTCCATTTGTAGCTAATCCCAAGATGTTCGAGCGTATTCACTTTTTGCGCTCCAATAATCCCATGGATATCTGTCAGGTGAACATTTGCATTATCAAGCTGCATCTTGAGCTGGCTGTATGAATATGAACCACCACGAGTAAATCTATCGATAGACTTTACGATAAAAAGGTCAATGTTATGTTTTGGGTTTTTGCAGTAATCTATCGCTTCCTGCATAGGCTGCTGCTCTTTGCTAGCAGATTCTAGGAATAGAAAGAGCTTTTTAATCTTTATACCCCGGCTTTGCGCAAAACGTTCGATCTGTTCTTTCTGCGCTTCGGGCGAATCACCTTGCGTCCCTTGCTTAGTCGTAGAGACCCGGATTGCCGCGACGGCGTTCTGAATATGCTGCTTATACTCCATGTGCTAACCTCTCTCTTTACTAGATTTAGCCTTCTCGACCAACTTTTTCTCTAATAATATCTTGTCCAGAATGACGTTGGCTAAAAGCTCAATTCGTTCTTGGGTGGATAGTGTTAGTGTTTTAGGTGGCCCTGAACTCTCTTTGCTCACTTGTTTTGGAATACCCATATGCCTCCAATCACTTAGATGTCCTACCTTATTAGCGTAGAACAACAAACCGATAATTAAAACGAGGCACAAATAAACTGTATTGCGCCCCTGTAGCACATCTGTTACTGTTGGAATAATGGATAATATAGTGAAGCTGTTTGGTGATAATCCAACCGCAATCGCCATAAACTCCTCTCTTATGGCACTGGTTGTGTACTGGTTGTGGCGCATGCTACTCCGTCCGCTATTCATTATCGTCAGGAATCTTTGGATGTTGCACACTAAAAGGGATATCGCAGTGCTTGAGATAACACCGCCAAAGCAATCGGCCGCTCAACCGCTCAACACGCAAAGTCTGTTTGCCGTATTGCAGCAGCAATTTGGGCAGCATAGCCCGGTTTCCTTTGAAATTATCGGCAGTAAGAAAAACGGAATTAGATATCGTGTTATTGCCCCGCGACAATCCCTGCCGAGCATACAGAAACAGTTTGCATCATATATGCCGGAATTGAAGTTCAAGGAATTCGATACGCCTATGGTATTACCAGATGGTACACGTATTTTTAGCATCAGACAGTCTCGTCACTTTGCATATCCGCTCAAAGCTCATGAGGATTTAGACATGTCCGACCCCATTGCATTCATCGCAGGTTCAATGACACGCTTGCAGGGTAACGAAGAGGTCGCTTTGCAGCTCGTCGTGCGACGTTATAGCGCTCGGAAAGCTCGGCGTATCTATAACAAACTACTCGGCAGGGGCAAGGTAATGATTGATGGCAAGCTACGCTACTACCTACTGGCGTACAGCTGGGTGTGGGTACCCGCTGTCCTAGTTGGTTTACTCACTCATCAGTGGCAGATTGGTTTTGCGGTTGCGTTGGTACTATGGGTGCCAAGTCTTTTTGTTGAACGTACCGAACGAGAATTAACGCACCTCGAGGAGCAGCTGTACGAAAACATTGCCGCAAAGCTCGAACAGCCACTACTACAAACCGACATCCGGTTCGGTGTCTATTCACCCGACCGTGCGGCAACACTTACGAACGATTTCATATCTTCGCTCGAGACGCTCAATACTGAAGGCTTTCAACGCCTAAAACTTTCAAGGTCGTTACGCTATCAGCATTACCGAAGCATACTGTTTGGTCGTCGGCTTGGCTCTGTCTTGCCGTTCAGCTCGTCTGTGCTGAGTACGTCTGAGCTAGCCGCCCTATTTCACTTTCCGCAGGGCATCATACGTACAGAGGGCATGGTACATACGCACAGCAGGGTATTACCCGCGCCAGTTAGCCTACATGGTAACCCCAACCTTGATGTTGTCATCGGCGTCAACAAATATCATGGCTCTGAAACACCAGTAGGTCTGACGGAAGCCGAACGTGAACGACACATGTTTGTCGTTGGCGGTACTGGTAGCGGTAAGACAACCATGCTCAAATACCAGATTATACAAGACATACGGAACGGCAAGGGTATTGCTATTATCGACCCACACGGCGACCTTGCAGAAGAATTGCTCGAACATATCCCAGAAGAACGCAAACAAGATCTCATTTACCTCAACCCGGACAACCTTGATCACCCCATCGGAGTAAACCTGCTTGAGCTACCGGAAGGCTTAACGGGCAATGATTTACTCCGTGAAAAAGACCGCATTACCGAGTCGGTTGTATCTGTTATGCGCAAGATATTCTCCGAGGATGATAGCGGCGGTCACCGTATCGAGTACATACTGCGTAACGCAGTCCAGACGGCGCTCACACTTGAAAAGCCAACCCTATTCACTATCTTTCGCTTACTCAATGACGGTAAGTTTGCGAAAGATGCCATCAAAAATCTCGAAGATGAAGACCTTAAGGCATTTTGGAAAAATGAGCTTGGCAAAGCCGGTAGTATGCAGAAGGTTAAGATGGCTGCCGGTATTACGGCAAAGATTGGCCGTTTCCTCTTTTCTGCTAGCGCCCGGGCGATGCTAGAACAAGAGAAATCTACTATCAACTTCGATGAAATACTAAATGGTAAGATTTTCATCTGTAATTTTTCAAAGGGTCGTCTCGGCGAAGACACTTCGATGCTCTTTGGTGTGACAATTCTAGCTAAATTACAGCTTGCAGCGCTCAAACGCTCCGAGAAAAAACAAACAGATCGCAAACCTTTTTATCTGTACGTTGACGAGTTTCAGAACTTTGCAACATTGTCGTTTACTCAGATGCTCAGTGAAGCTAGAAAATACAAAGTATTTCTGACCATGGCAGAGCAGAGTACGCAGCAGCAAGATGACCAAAAGCTTGTAAATATCATCCTTGCAAACGTCGGCACGGTCGTCGTCTTCCGCACGGGAAGCCCGAAGGACGAGGAGCTACTTCTGCCACTCTTTGAGCCATACATTGAAAAAGGCGAAATCTCCAACCTCGCCGCATATAACTTCTACTGTCGTATCACGGGAGTTGATGCTCAGGAGCCGATGAGCGGCGAAACGATTGTGCCGTAACAAATGGAGTATCTTGTCTGCTCGACCTGACCGAACGTAGGTTGTAGCTCTACTAGCAGTACACCCCTTTAGCTGATAACTTATTTAAAGCTAAGGGCTAGTTGGATAATCAACCCAATTACTAGTACGACCGTGAGTACTACTATCCACTTTGTCAGATTAATCAGCTGACTTGTCTGCTTCGAGCTTTCGCTATTAAATGACCTGATGGATTTCGTGAGCTTAATTAACTTGCCTGTCTGATCCAAGGACTCTGCGGTGAACGCTTAAATCGAGTTGTCTAGCGTCGTCACCGCAGCGTGCAGCTCTCCGGTTATCAGCACTTGTTTCTTGATACGATCGTTGGTCGTGGCTAATCCCGCAACGACTTTGATGACGTTGCGGATGAAGTCTTCAACTTGTCCGACATCGCCTGTTGCCGCAAATGCGGTGTGGGCGAAAAGGACTGGCATTCCTATCGCCACAATGAGCGCTACTATTCTACGACTTAATTTTTCTCAAGTACTCAATGATGGGAGTAACCCAGTACTTTTTGTAATGCGTATAGGTCGGTTAGTTGTTGCGAATCGAGCTCCCATAGTTGCGTTGCTCTCTCCTTCAGGGCGGGGGCAACAGATTTCTCTTTTGCCAAACGATTCATACCGGTAAGATCTGCCTGCATGAGTATCACGTAGTTGATGTAGCGTTTATCGAAATCGATGCCACTCAGATTGTCTAATCCATTGTAGAGTGCAGCCGGTGACATCCCATTACCACTGTAGATGTCGATAGGCTCAGTAGTAGTGTCCGTAATACTTGTCGCTGCAGACTGCGCTTGCGATTTTGCTTGTGGCGTAGGTGTCTTGATTGATTTTGAGGCAACAAAAGAGGAGCCCGCCCATCCGCCAGCGAATGCGATTACGACTGCAATGATAAAAACGTACGGTTTCATACTCAAAAACCCCAGACTTTTTGCCATTGCCTCATTTTCTCAATCTGGTTCGACTGAGTTATAACGAGCGCTTCTGTTAGGTTCATCATTTCTTGGTGTTGGGCATTGGTTTTTCCGGGCTGCGACATATCGATGATTTCTTGCTGATGTTCAATCATGAGACGTAGAAATGCACTATCAAATTTGCTCCCCGTTAAACTTGATAGCTCCTCTTTTTTCTGAGCGGCTGAGTTCATCATTCCCATTGCAGTATGATCTTGCATGTCTATACCGCTTGTTGCCGGGTAACCCCATTGTCTTTGCCAGATTAGATAACTAGTTACTTCTGCCGGCTCAATCGTAAGCATCTCATTAGCTAATTCTTTAATCTCAAGTTGCTGCGAGTTGGTAACGGCGAGTTTTGCCATTTCAATCGTACCTTCATGGTGCGCAATGAGATTGCCA